>SESG01012382.1_pt1 | contig 35300 bp, 57 predicted proteins | sample 3171421 | NCBI WGS metagenome assembly SESG01 (sample SAMN10866946, study PRJNA518727) | freshwater metagenome | biome: subpolar coniferous forest; feature: holomictic lake; material: water; isolation source: holomictic Lake 227, 6 m and 8 m depth | place: Canada: near Kenora, Ontario | collected...
CTTGTGGACCAATTTCGCCTTGTAGACCCTGAGGTCCGGGGTCACCTTGAGGTCCAACTTCACCTTGCGGTCCAAGTTCATCGTCCAAGTTTGTGATAATCTCTGCTACTCTATCACCCAACTTGACGTTACGATCATGAATTCTCGAGACACCATTAAAAATACGAAGTTCCCTTGCAGTTAAAGCATTCATAGCGCCCTCCTACGGCTTTTTTACAGGTTTCATAGCAAAAGCTGCCTCAGCAAAGGTTGGAGATAATTTTTGAATAAGTATCTTTGCGGCCCCAATAAAAACACCTGTAGCAATCGTTGATAGGGCCGATCCACCAGAGGCTTTAAGGGTCTTCATTACAAAAGATTCAGCCTTTTGTATCTTTACTGCAGTTAGATTATTATATACGGATTCAAGTTGGAGACGTTCGTTGACCTTTCGAAGTTCGTCATTCGAAAGACCTGCCATGGTTTTACTTCTATTTTCTCGAGTCTTATCATGGTCTTCAGAGTTAATAACGTCTCGTTTTTTACCCGCGGGTGTGCGCGTTCCATCTTCTTTTTGAAATCTACGAAGACCCCAGTGCATACCCAGGATTCCCCAATGTTTAAGTTCATCCTGTGTGACAACTCGATTTGCCATTCACGATCCTCCTTTCTCGGCTTATTCAAATTCATCCTTGTTCAACTTATAGGAGATATAAGCATTGAGCAATGCAGAGACTGAGTCGATCTTTTCTTCGCGATGTTTCTTAAGAAGCTTCCGATTGCCATTAGTGTCCTCAATGGTAACGCAATTACCCATTGTGAAACGAAACAACTCTTGATCAAACAGAAGTTGACGTTCTTCAGAAATTTTCTTTAACTCGCCAAGAGGAACGGACTCGGTCTTAGCACCCTGAAGGACTTTTTCAATTGCATGTGTTCCATTTTCTTTTTGCCAACGAGTAATAAATTCCTGTGCATTGTAAGGATCGAAACCAATACTACGAACATCATAATTTTTGTCAATAATATGAGCTTCGAGGTCGTCATAGACGGACATCATATCAAGTACTGCGCCATCGAGCACCATTAGTGAACCTTCATTAATAAAGTCATCATACTTTATACGAAGAGCACCTGGCAACTTTAATAATGTTAAACTTGAAATATAACATCGAGTCTTAACGCCAAAAGCACCACGACCAAGAGGGAAAAGGAACGTAAAAGCACAGAAGTCATCACCTTGAGAAAGGTCAACGCCCATTGCGCATACACATTTCCAGAATGCTTGTCTACGATGAAGTTCAGTTTCTTCGTATGTAAAGAAATATGTATAACCTTCCATTGGTATTCCAAAACGTTTAGCCAGAATATCGTTTCGAGTTGATGGAGCTTTCTCTGCGCGTTCTACATCGAGTTGATAAGTCTCATAAGAGACTGTCTTCCCAATATTAGGTTGAGCTTTTGGCCACATGTCGGGATTATTTACTTCATCGATACTATCTAGTCGATAGTACCAAATAGAAACGTGGTCAGCTTGATACTCGCCACGAAGAATGTCCATGAGTTCCATCTTAATCGTATCGCCAGAACTATTTCGGACGGTACCTTCTGAACTCATGGCAACGATCAGGTAGTCATCCATTTTGGATGCACCCTGCTCAATTGCGCCTACAACATCTTCCCGAATATCACCTGAAAGCCACTCGTCAACGGTCGAAATCTTTGGTCGGAGTCCCTGTAATTTGTCTACGGTCATTGGTCTGACTTCTAATAATGATCCCGTTAGAAAGTTTTCAATACCCTTTTTAGTGGGAACAAGTTTCATCCGGTTTGCTCTATTCCCAGTGGTATTTTGAATTGATCCTTCTGTTAGAAATCGAAATAGTGGTCCTCGAGCCCTTGTGATAGCAGTTCGAATAGGCGACATAATTTCATCTGCTTGTTTCATTGTTGGTGCTGTGGTGATTTGGTGGGTTGTCGATGTATCTACGTTAAGGAAGAAGTCTTGTATACATGAACCGTACATAGACTTTGCCCCACCACGAGCAACGACTAAATACTGTTTACTTGTTAAGCGTTTCTTAACTCTTCGTCGTTCATAGTGACCAGACTTACCGTTTTTACCAGGAACAAAAACAGCACGGTCTGTAAAGTAATACCATCCAAAAACATCTTCAGCCCAAAGTTTAAACGAGTCTAAAAGATGGAGATCTGAACCGTCAGTCAAGGTTAACTCTTGCTCACAAAAGAGAATCCATCCCTCAATCGCATCTGGATCGTAATAGAATTTTGGATTACGAATTCGTTCGTCAATTCGATTCATTTGCATAGAGATTTCACTACAGACAGGTATGTCGCCTCTCAATACGGCGTCCCGGAACTGCCCATAGTACCGCGGAGTGGCCGTGTTTGATAGCTGCATTTTATACCTCCACCTGAGGAGTATGCCACGCCGCAATCCGCCAATCATACTCTACAATTTGTCTGTCAATAGAGGCAACTAAAAAGGAATTTGTTGGAGGATCAAAAATAAGACGAGTTCGAAGATAGACATCACCGAGCACAAGGTTCAAGTCTGTTCGATCTCCAAGAAGTTCCGACCAGGTATTTTTAACAGAGGTGATAAAAAATCCTTCTGTTGGTCCAACACCAAGTTGTGTCATAACCATCAATGAACCATTGATGTACATGATAAGTTCTTCGTCAAAGTTGTCATCTGACTCGTCAACTCCTAGCATTTTCTTAACAGATGTAAGAATACTGTCTATCACAAGGTACCCCTCCTTTCTTTTAATCTCTTTTCTTAATCTCTTTTGTTCTAATAACGTCTAATGATCCTTCTCTATCAAAGATAATAACGCTGGATGTACCATAGGCAGATCGGTCATCTGGAAAAGCTGTTTTATTCAGAGCAGTTGCCAAACTAATACCAATCATCGTGCCGCCGATAGTGAGAATTGGAACTATAGCGGGTATTCCTGTTACAAGGGCAGTCGGTACACTGATCGCCGCTCCGATATAGGTTCCTGCAACAATTGCCTTATTTGTTCTGTTCGTAATTGCCTGTGTGCGACCATTATACAATAATGATTTCATGTCAGCATCCATTAAATCATCCGAAGTTCCGGAAAAACCTTTCTTAGATAAAGAAGATATATATGCTCCCCTTACTGTTTTATCATTTAATGCTTGAGTGAATGTCGTATACGCATTTCTTAAATCTGGATCTTTAATTGCGTCAAATCCTGTCTTTGTTAGGTCAAGATCTATGATTTTAGTTTTTGCGCCTCTACTAATGAGCTCTTTCTATTTTTTGCAAAGGGACTATCCAACCGATTTGGACCAAGAAATGCATCACTGCCTAGTAAAATCTGGTCTCGAAGTTTTGGATCGGATAAAATATCGTTAACGAAAGTTTCTCCTTTTTCTTTCATTGATGGAAGAATTAAATCCGCCTTAGTCTTCATGTCTATTTGATATAGTTTTGTGTTTGGATTTTGGGCTATCCACCCTTTGATAAAATTTAGTTCGCCTTCCGGATATGATCCGTTTTTGGTTGTCGCAACTGCAAAAGTAGATCCCTTATTCACTTCATTTGGATCCGATGTTAAACGAGCAATCCTTGTCCCTTTTTTAATGACGCCGCCGCTTGTTAACTGAAGATCTTTCCGTACGCCCCAATGCATTCCAAGAACTCCGAAGTGACCTATGGACTTTGTTGCTCCAGGATAACCAAACCATAACTCTTTATCTAAATCATGAGTAATAGTTTTATTCGGCATCTAAAGGCCTCCTTTCTTTTAATTGTTACGCCAAGGACAAGTATCGTTTCGCTTTCTTTCAACTGGTAAATATGTTAACCCTTTAGAAGATCCAAAGTGAATCATGTTATGAGTATTAATAGATGTACATATTAAATACTCTGGGTCAAGGGTTTCTGGATTTCCACATTCAACGTCTTCAATACTCATTGGATTCATATGATGAATCCGAACTGAATCAAGAATCTCGCGATCCGGAATTGCAAGGTCGCATGCATTATCTCGTATAATAATCTTATCACGAAGAGAACGCCAAGTTTGAGAGTTATAGAAATCTTGATTGATGTAACGATCGAAACCGAACGTTATGATACCAATTGTACCTTGAAGAAACAGATAATCAAATCTTTCTTCGAAGGTTTTTAAAGTTATAAGTTCAGAATAGGTTCTAATCTTCATTGTCTCCCCGATCCGGGTCTCCCGCGTACGTTCTCATAGCAGCGATGGCATCCGCGTATAATTCATCAACTCGTTTGGCAGCGCGAATTGACTCTGTCTTTGCTGTAATAAGTTCCTTTTGTTTTTCAAGAATATCGCGTTCTACTCTGTTGTTAAGAGAACCGAGTTTTAGGAAATGCGTGACTTCCTGGGCACTCGCGGTTCCTGCTCTCATACGTTTCTCTGCTAGATCCATGGCCAGAGAGATCATTTGGTTCTCTCGACCTTCTGGTGTAGTAGCAGGTGGCGCGTTGTGCTCTTTTTCTTGTTCGGGTCGAGAGTATTTGGCCACGACCTAACCTCCTTTCAGAACGCTAATCGCTTTATTAAATATTCCCTGTATGAATTCATCTACTTTCTTCTTTCTTGCCGAAGTCATACGGTTCTTACTTGGTAGATTTGTGTCATGTTTTTTCGGTTCTAGAATGCGATATCCAGAGGTCCCTTTAACATGTATACGTGGCATATCAACTGAGTCAGACTTTGAAGGAGGAGGTTTTGTTTCCATATAATCTGGGTATTCGGTTGGATCATGATGAAAGGGTGACTGCATATAGTCGTACTTCCATTTTTCCCACTTATACATTCTTGCTTCTCTTGGATTATCCATTCCTTTTGGGTCGTCTGGCTTAACACTTTTTAGTTTTCGCCACTTCATACCCTTTGTTCCGTAATGACATATGACATTTGGTATGGTTTCTACCTCCTTTTCTAGAGTTTTAGAATACTTTACCAATACTTAATCGAGGTGGAAATGGCACGAAAGGCCAAAAAGACCCCCCGGGGAAAATATAAGGATCGTTGCGATGTAGAGACGGGGGCGTGATATTCACATGCCCCCCCGGTCTACATCTTTTAATTTGTATGAACAAAATAGTTTACACAATTGGTTAATCATTATTTTGTTTGTAAACTTTTCGATATAAACCATTAATATTAAAAGAAACAATTTCATTTATTGCATCGTCAATGGCTTGATCATTATATGTATCAGACAAGTCATCCGATGTCTTAACGATTCTTGCAAGATAAGATAATGTGTAATACTTCATGTCTTCATCAAATCTTTTCCATTCATTCCATTGTGTAAAAGGATCAAATGGATTATCTATAGTTGTTAACATCATCTCACTAGTCATGATCCTTCTCCTTTCAATGCTCTTGAACAAGTGGAAACAGAGACACCAAGTGCATCTGCAATCTCAGACATTAATCTACCTTGCGATAGATAGATCTTAGCACGAGCAATCTTACTATCAGACATTAATATTTTAGATCTAGGAGTTGCATAATTTTGTACAACATCTAGTTTTGTATTGTTTAAGATTTGTGTTAACAAATTATTACTAATTGCTCCAGCTTCTATTGCATTCCATTCACTTTGTGTAATTGGAACTGGTTGTTTGTTTGCTCCAACTCGAACACGTGTTTCTGCTAATACTTGACCTCTAATCTTTTTGATTTGTGAGCCATCTAAATCAGGATTAGCAGCTATTTTGCCTTCCATAATCTTGTTACCAAGGAGGTGGACCCTTCTTTCAAAGGGCTTGTTAGTTAATGCAATCCTAAGCTTTGCATTGAGGGAGGCTACTTCAGATGCATAAGATTGTTTAGCAGATGGTGAGTATGGTGTCATCTCAATTGAAGCTGATTCTTTGCGTGCTTGATTTCCAAGAGTCTTCATAGAATTAGCATAATTAGCATAGATAATTTCAACATCTTCATGAGAAGTACTAACAAGAGTATTAGCATCAGTTGCTTCATACATCTTTGTTGATGGATCTTGTTTTTTAATAAACTTTCCTTTTTTATTTGTATATCCATCATTAGTATAGGCATAAACTTTCTCACCGGTCTTTGTATCAACAGAATATTGTCCTTTTCGAATAAGAGTACGTCCAGTAGCAAGAGCTTGATCTTTTGTAAGAGCCTTTCTTTTATCAACTAGCTCTTTTGAAGAAGCCCGGCTAATTAAAGTTGATGCGCCTTTTGGTTTAGTTAAAGTTCCGCCTTGATATTCAACTTTTAATTCAGCTATTCTATTCTCTTTGTAAGATGTTAGATAGTCAAGTTCGTGCTTCTGGGCATCAATTACAACCATGGAGTGTTTTACAGCACGGGCTACCTTGTCAAGGGTGGCGCCTTTAACTGTCATGTCTGTAATGAGGTTGGATATCTTCCCCATTTCAGTACCCTTCTGATGATCAGTCATTACAGGCATGCCCTTAAATCCTGGATAAGCTTTCTTTGGATTAAAGTTCTCTAAGCCTTTAAGAACGGGGTCGGCCTTTATTATTTTAGGATTATAAGGGAATGCTATGACCGTATCTCCATCGAAATCAGCACCTGAAAGTTTTTCTGCTGTACGAGGAGTGACGCCAATAGCATCAGTTCCATTGCCTAAAGTACTAATTGCTTCTCTATTTTTTAGATTATTAATTACAACAGGAATTTCAAATGTTCCAGCATGTGGGTAACGAATAAGAACTAATTGTTCGCCAGGTCTAAAACTAGGAGAATAACATTCATTATCCCTTAATGATGTAATGGGGATTAGAACATTAGATGTTTGACGAGGCATCGCAGCTGCTTTTAAATGAACAGCTTTTGAATCACAATCATCAGCAAATGAATCTAGAAGTCGTTGTTTAACAGCAGGTTGGGTAATTTTTGAATAAGCATCAAAGGTATCTTTTTGATCAAGATATGCTAAATTAAGTTGTTGTTTAGCAAGCTCAGGATTTTGTTTAGATAGGAACTGACTAGACAAAGTCTTACTCCAACTTGACCAGCCACCTTCAACACCAGAATCTTGTTTGCCTACAAAGCCAACAATATTCAAAGAAGAAAGTTTTTCGTTTCCTTTATTATCAAGATAAGTCGTTTGTCTAATACTAGCGCCAAATTCATTTATCTTTTGTTTACCATCTTTATCTATAAATATTGAACCGCCATCTTTAGTGTCTGTAAGTTCATTCATCTTTTTTAAAGCACCAAGTTTACCAACAGATGAATTTTTATTTGTATTATAGATAACATCAATCCCGTTTGGCATATCACCATATGCATAAATAACCATGCCTTTCATATAGTGAGTGCCATCAACCGCAACTCGTGCTTGTCCATAATGCCTATCAGGAGGAAGAGCTAAATCAGGAACGCCTCTTCTAACTTGTATTACACCGTCCATGCTAGAACCAGATGGTGTGTCGTTATCAAAACGAACCATAATTCGTTTAGAGTCAATTGACACTAGTGGTTTTACTAACTGATAGGTAGCACCATCATCAGAAGACCAACTACCAATTATTTGAATGTCTTCTGAATGTTTAGCAGCATAAAGATAAGAAATTTTATATTCTTTTTCTGCTGGCGTCAATAGTTTCCATTTAGCTGGATCTTTTACAATATACTCGGCTCTAGCTTTTTCCATTGTTTTAGGAGATAACAAAGTACGAACTGTTGTTTTATTACCAGTACCAAGCTGGGAAGTTTGAATACTAACATCAACATAACCTTTTTGTCTAAGCTCAATAATAGAAACATCCATCTTTGATCTAGTTATACCAATCAATAAATTAGAAGCTTCGCCAATATCAACCATTCCTTTTTGATCTGCTTGGTCTTTTATCATATCTCGTGTAGCTGTAGTTGCTTTATGCCTATCTTGTGTTTCAGGACGAAGCCAGTTCTTAATACTATTAGGACTGACTCCCATTCTTTTAGAAATTGCAACATCAGAATTTCCTTTAGCTCTTAGTCGAGCTGCCACAAATACTTGTGCTCTATAACGACTTTCTGATTCCATATGTAATTTTGCACGAAGTTCGGTTGAATTCTTTAATCCAAACGCTTTAGCAATATCAGGTTGTGATACGCCTTGTTTCTTGAGTTCGGATACACGTGTTGAAAACGACTTTGATCTTTGTGGTTCTTTACCAGAACCCCATGGATATCGTCCGCTATGACGAGGCGTGCCATAGTGTATTAAATATGCCATTAGTTCTTACCCTCCTTTATTCTTTAAGATCGTTAATGCGTTTATCAAACACAACAATACGTTCCATAATAAAGAAAATATCTTCGGGAAGAGGGTTTTCCACAAGTACTTCGTCTAACTGGTAAAGACGAAGTTCAATATCAATATCACGTGGATTAAACGCATACTCAAGACAAAACAAAGCAGCATACACTTCCAATTGTTTTATAGACGCAGGGGTTCTACCATTCTTTAAGTCGTGGATTCGAAGTAGTTTGTTTTTAAAAGATACAGCATCGGCTGTGCCAAATGCATTAATCGAATAGAACAAACAAACTTCAGGCGCCATCCTAAAACCAATTCCATCATTGACGTACATATTTAATGTTTTATTGATTCTTGGTAATTTAACGCCAAGTTTAATCAATTTTGCGGCAAGCTCATGGAGCTCTGTGCCTTGTTGTGAAGCACGCCAATTTGCATAAACAGCATCCAATTTGCTATCATCATAATTCACCCATGAGTATTTACTGGGTGAAAGAAAAGCATGGGCGCCTTCGAGGTTTGGGTGATAGTTAAACTTCATACCAAACGATATCTCCTTTCCAGTTCAGATAGAACTTCATCTTTATTCTCAGGAGCTACGAATATTGCATTGCTACTTAAAGGAGAATCATTAATATAATAATCTTGGTTTGGCTGCTTGTTGGAAGTCGAAGAGCGCTTACCTTCAAGCATCATATATCTTCCATTAGGAAAATAAACAGTTGCATCAGGAATTCCTTGAAGATAGTTGGCATCATTGGGAAGTACTTCTGATCCTGGAAAACGTTCTCTGATTTCTTTGTAAAGTTTACTCTTAAACTCAGATTCTTTCTTTGCCATAAATACTCCTTTTCTGAAAAAAATAAAAAGAAAGAAAAAGAAAGTCTGTATTTAACGTAGTCTATACGCATGTTCAAACTGTCTTTCCGATGAATAAGATGTTCTCTTTCATATGCTAATGCATTTAGCATCGAACTTGATCGGACATCACTACTCTCTCATTATACACTATGTTTTTGTTGCGACCCCTACAACTCATGTGTGATCCATCTTTTCTCATTAAAGTTCTCTTTATGCTCAAGTGCTGACTGTATGGCAATTTCAATTGGAGCTATGGTTATAAGATGATAATAATATAAATGCATAAAGGGCGTGTTCATTCTATCAATTCTTCCTGCTGATTGTATTAGTGCTTTATATGAATATGTCTGAGAATAGAACACAATACAGTCGGTCTCAATACAATTCCAAGCTTCTTTGGCTGCTGTGTATTGGCATAGATAGACCCAGAACTTTGCATTAGGAATATCATTATGATTGTGACCATTCCATTCAGAATATACAATATTATTAGCATCGCACCAATTACGAAGAATTTGTAATTCATAATTAAAATTGTAGAAAATAATTACTTTCTTATGACGAGCATAAATCATTGAAAGCTCTTTAATTCTTGATTCATCAGAATTGACAAGTTTTCGAAGTAAATAACATAATTGAGAAATATCCCGAATTGGTTTATTATCAAAAATATTCCAACGTTGCTTTGATAAGACATTATAAAGAAGTTGATCAAACTCACAAATAATATCTTTGTGGTGTTGGGTTGTTGCACGTTGATCATACATATCAACGATAACGCTATCGCGATGATGAATTAAACGAGATATGCAAAGATATCGTTCTACTTTTGGATATTTAGAAAATCGACTCCATATTATATGTTCTCGTTCGAACTCAGTCTTGTTTTTATAAAATCCATTAGCAAGAAAGACTGGCATGTACTCTAACCATGTATCTCCTGGAGTTGCTGATAAAAGTATCCATGCATTGTTTTTAGTAATTTTAAGAAAGGACTGTGTCCACGATCCATATCCAATAACTTTTGATTCATCAAATATAAAGATTGAATTTTTAATGTGCTCATATTTCTTAATATTATTCCATGAATCAATATTAGTTAGAATTAAAGGGACCATGGCTGCTTCGCTTGTCCAGTCACAACTATCTCTTTTCTTTGGTGTAGTAATGACATATATTGGAATATTTAAAGAAGCGCGACGATAAGGATGCCCAGGATATAATGGAGAAGATCCTCCTAAAATTTTCTCATACACATGAACAAGAGAGGTGAGAGTTTTACCAGACCCTGTACCGCCACGCAGAATACAACCATTATGCATTTTCTCAACTGCTTCAATCTGATAGTCAGTAAGTTGTATGTTCAAACTCTCACCTCCTTTCATTACTTCTTAGGTTTAACTTCGGATATCGTCTTCTCGGTTCCTGTGTCGTATTGCCTGCATCCTGCAGCAAATGCCCTTATCGCATTTATCTTTACGCATTTCCAGTAGTTCTTGCAGTACTCACATGATCTTTGTTCCATCTCACACAACTCCTTTAACTAGGAAGTCCATGCCCACAAGTACCATCACAGATTTCACACTCGCCGCAACCTCCAACAGCTTCTTGTGCAGAATCATATACTCTCGAATACTTCTTTGCTAACTCATCAACTACAAGAACAAAATATCCCTTTTTTAGATATGCTTTAACTCCAGTCTTTCCTTGAACTTCCCAAGTATATCCTCGAAGAATAAGGTCTACTTGTTCAAACTCAGCAAAGTCAAGAACATTAACATTGCCTTCTGAAAGTTTTGACATCTTTCCATCTGAAACCAAAACAACATTCGGAGGATAGTTACCATAGTTAAGTTTTACAGCAACCATTGCCTGTGGAGGCTCGCCTTCTCTTGAGTTAAGCCAACGGATGTTCCACCCATCGCGTTCCATACTTTGAGCAATATCATCAGGAAGGAATACACAGAAGTTCCGATTTCCTGCCGGATTAAAATTACCTTCAGCGCCTGCAAAGTTTCGAAACATTATACGAGCATTGTCAATCCGAACCTCAAGTTTTTCTGGCCTTGGTAATGTCCTTGTTTTTGTCTTTGTTAATGCCATGTTAATCTCCTTTCAAAATTGTGGCCGTTGCCACCGCTAGTTCTTTAGGGGCATCATCAAATCCAATAGGATAATCATTATCTACTTTGGATTCTTCCCAGTTATCTATAAAATCTGTAATTGATCCGTACATCTTGATTGATGTAATTGCTTCATCCATCAATCGATAGAAATAGGCTAATGCAATTTGGTCTTCATTACCGAGCGACTTAACAATCTCACTTTCTTTCCAGCGATAACCTTTAGTGCCTACCACACAATTATATGAGTCGCCATTCTTACGTAAGAGAACACCACCGCCAACTCCATCAATAACTGGGACAAACGAACCAACTCGGCCAACATGAACATAATTATGCTCATCTTGCGGAAGGCCTTCATTAAAATCCAAATATATTAGAGCAGGCGAAGTAACACTCTTAGTTTGTTTATAGTCATCAAACTCAATCGGTTCTTTAGAAAATACTTTCTTGAATAGAAACGGTTCTGCAAATTGTGCGCCAGTAGCTGTCCAAGTCCCAATCAGCTTCTTCTTTGCTGCCCAACCATACTTAGCAATATAAACAGCATTGTTCACTAAGCATATCTTCTCATATGTTGCTTCGTGCTCAAAGATGTAACCATACTGCTTTGCAAAATCACTACAGAAATCGATTATCTCCTGAGTAGCATTTGGGATCTTAATCGAATCGGTCTTAATGTGAGCAACAGTAAAACCACGAGCCTGCACTGCATCTTGTAGTGTACGCATAAATAGCGCACCGCGAAGGGCCACAATATTGTTAACATTTCTCCTATCTTTCATAGCGTTTTCAAATGAGGCACTAGTTAATCCATATGCACTATTAAGTGCCAATTTTAATGCATCTGATAAACCACCTGCATGGCTCTCATCATTCAAATATGGTGCGAGTTTACCATCAAGCATAGTACGAGCTAATACAAAGTTTCCCATTTTGATTGCTATACGAGCATCCCTAAGGTCCGCATAGCGTTGTGTATATTTTCCAAAATAATTCATAAGTATAATACTAGAAGGATGCATACTTTGAATGTCTATAAGAGCAGTATCAAAGTACATCCCAGGCTCCGCATAAACATACCCACCCATACCAACATCGGTCCCACGATACATATTGTGCATCTTATTATCTTCACCACGCACAAACTCATATCCAGGAAAGGTCTCTTCAAGATGAGTATACTCAAGCTGTGGTTTACGATCATCCCCAAAAACAATCTTAGTAGTCAACTGATTGGTAGTCATATTTGGATTACCACCAGCTAAATCTGCTAAAATCTGTCTTGCAATCCAATCGGTTTGATTACTATCAAATACCCCCTCAGTAGCAACTACATCGTTACAACAATACTCAATCGCTTTAGGCCAATCTTTTTCTGGTAATGGCTCGTGAAAATCAAACTCAAGTTCTTGATGACGAAGCCCTAATTCAATTTCCCATTTCTTAAGAGACTTCTTTTCTCGACAAAAATCATACACATCAGTATAAGCAATACTGTATGCTTCTCGAAAACCATTTCTAACAGAGCCCTCTTTTGATATTATTTTATCACTCAAATCATATAGTTGCTCGTTGGTATAACCAATATAACGACCATACAACATGTGATCATCATATCGCTTATTATTAAATCCGATAAGTTTTAATATAAATAAATTTCCAACTTCTTGTGGGGTCGGATTAACCATTGAAACAACCTTTTTATCTTTTCCCCTAATTTTAAAACATATAAGGAAAAGATTTTTGAAGACCTCAACATCATAAAATACTAATTCTCCGTCCGCAATATTTGTCGCCACAATAGGAATAACTTCCGATGCCCACTTCATCTTGTTCACCAAATCGATGCAATACACTGCTTGGTGTGATGAGGTTGCAGCAAATGCTAAAACTGACGAACGCATATCACTTACATCATAGACCATTCCACTTGTATGTGCTTCATCTAAAAGTTTATAGATAAAGTCACATTCTGGTTTTGTTGAACCATGAAATTGTTTGTTTATGCATTTTTTAATCATGATACGTAGATGTTTCTCGTCTTCAACATTCTTCTTGTTTAACAATTTATCTCCTCCTTTCTTTTCGTCATACTCAAGACCCGAGGTAATAGTTGTGATTGGTTCAGTATTACACCACGTCAACTTTCTACGTAGACTTGCGTTTCCAGTGAACACTTTGACTTCGATTCCAGGAGCATATAATCTATTAAGTTCTGGTGTTCTCCCACCTCCCCAAATATAATGTAAGTGTATTCCAGCTCCAGATTTACTAAGTTCTCCATAGGTTTTCGGCCACTTGTTAGCTGCTTCCAAGTTTTTAACTAAAGACTTCTCGCCATTGTCTGGAATATCAAAATCAATAACAATATGAGTCTCGTCTAAACCAGTAACATAATGAAGTTTTGAAGTATCAATATCTTTAAGGGTCGTAGTACAATTTGCCCATCGATGTTCAGGTGTTCCAGCTTCATTAGCATACTGCGCTGGAATATCTTTAAATGTTTTATCAAATAAAGATTCTGTCTTGTCCATATGTAACCAATCAGTATCAAGTTCTTCAGTCTCTTTAGGTTTTTGACCAATGTTAAAAATATCACCTTTGAACTCACAATAAACAGAACGGGCTTGCTTTCCATCATCAATTCGAGTAACATCATAAAATTTATGAAAGTATTCTTTCATTTCAGCACGAAATACTCGCTTTTTTAATGGATACTGCTCTCCACTATCTTCACAATATCGTTTGTACATATCATAGAGATGCCTTAATTGAAAATATTCTCCATTCTCAAAAACCAAGAAATTTTCAAACACAAAATTATATAAGGTATTAGTTTCAAACATCATCTCTTTTGGTTGATAGTGCTGATAATAATCTTCTCCCATCTCTAAATATTTTAGAATACAATGATCTGCAATGGCTCCAAGTTCAAAATTAATATTTTTTACTAACCTTGTATACTCAGATTTTAGTACCTTTCCCCCAGAAGGGTGCACGTCAATAAGTCGTCTAAGTAGTCCAGATTTAGTATCAGAGATTGCAACTGGTTTGTTTGTTCCGAGAAATAAGAAACAATTAATGTTCATTGAGTATTTAGATTTATGTTTTTCATTGATAACAATCTCTTCGTGTGAAATTATAGAATTAAGAGTACTATTATCTTCAATTTTAGATAAATCTCCATCATGCTGAATAGCGACCAAAGGATTAGATTTGAAAACCTCAGCTCCAAAAGCATCGTGCCCAACCAAATCTTTGGCGTTAAACGAAATATAATAACCTTCGACAAGCTTCTGCACAATATTAAGAAATGTGGATTTACCACTACCAGTACTACCATATAAAGTAATAAATTTTTGGATATGTTTACTATCACCAGTTAAAATCGCTCCAACAGCCCACTCGAGTTTATCTCGTTCTGATGGACAATAAATAACGTTCATAAGTTTTTCATAACATTCAATTGATCCAGCCTTACGTGCATATGGAAGTCGTCGCGTTGCATATGAAGAACGAGTTAATTCATCGTTGGCAAAATGAATATGATCATCAAGTGGTTTCCAATTGTCTGGCATATTTTTAATATAAGATGTGTACTTCTGCCAATTACCAGATTGATAATCTTCCATTAATCCATAAATTACAGGTTTCTCTGGTGTTTGAATTTTATTAACTTCTTTCATAATTTCTGCATCAACAAGTTGGACAACTTCCATTTCGTCCCTAAACCATAACTTCTTAATTGGATTATAAACTGCATAAAATGAATGTCCACGAGTCATAAGATCTTTAGTATTAAACACTTTAAAATCAATATAAACTTCGGTCGAACCAGCTTCGCGATTTTTACTACTATTTTTAGCTTCTCTAGTATAAACTTTAATAAAATCCAAAATTAGCCTCCCTTCTAATAATTTATTAGCCGTTTCACAAATTACGCATTTTTATAGTGTTTTGGTATTACCCTGTAGGAATTTTATATATAACATATATATAATTTATAGTAAAAATTTCTACAGATAAATATAGCAGGAGTGTAAAAAGCGTAATTTGCGTCACTGACGTCACAAATAATCGTTCCCAGGCCACCTTTCACGAACATAAATCCCCATTTGGCTCCAAAGATTCATTTTTGCCACATTTAGAGGAGGATCCAAAAATACGAAAATATTTGGAAAAGTGTCACATGTGACGTTTCTTGATAAAAAGGCATCTAAAACGTAACCAACTTCTTCATGGTCTGAGTTCGTTAATACTCCCTCATACTCAAGTAAACCAAGGTTTTTAATAAGATCCCAGAAGATTCTCTTATAATCCCACTCATCAATCCAGGGTCCACCAAATATTCGGTCCTCCATTCGCATACTGATACCCACAAGAGTCTCTAAAATTCTTGGATTACCAAAATGAATCTCTCTATTATAACCAACTTCATCGGCCCAAGTATCTCTCAAAACAATTCCATCAGCGCCTCGATCTTCATCATGATCAATAGTTGAATAAAACTCCCAACGATATAACTCGCGCAATAACATTCCATAGTTCTTATTAGGTACAACGTTCATGCGTCGAACCAACCAAGTCAAATAATCTGCTTCTTCGTCTCTCATAATAAGCCACTCCTTTCCTCGTCCTTCGAACCTTACAAATCGAAAAAGAAAGAGTGAGAATTCTCACTCTATAAAACCATATCAAATAATGTTTACTCGACGGCAGCAGATCCGCTTTCGGCACGCCCGCAGTTGCCCCGCATATAGACCACCCCTTCCAATAATATGTTGAATTTATAAAGAAGAGAAAAGGCCGGCTTTCTTTGACCCACTATTGGTTTCACTTCATCCGCCAACGAGTGCATAGTCTTAGGTCTACTCCTTTTCTCTCATTATAGGAGGTGTTTTAACTGCGGTCAAAAAGAATAGAAGACTTGTTAGTCTTCTACCTTTTTGAATCCACAGTTAAAGCTATAAATAACAGAATAATTATTGCTGTTCCCATCATATAATATCCTCCTATAATCTTTAATTATCTTTCATTATAGGAGGTGTTATTAATGCGATCTAATCCTTTAAGAATGTAATCCTATTTTGGTGGTTGTCAATTTTCCTTTGTAACAAGAAAATTGCTAATTCCTCATGCTTTATAAAAATCTTTTTAGCAGCTTTGTCGTCTTTTTCTTCAAACCAAACAAGAGCATTATAAACTTCTCCTGGTCTTAATGCAGTCACGGCAAACGACTTTTCTCTAGATTGAAATGAACCATATCCAAGGGCGTACCCTCCATATATAGTTCCTTCATAGACGTTGAGTTTACCATTCCACAATGAATATATAAATGCATGTTCTTGAATAATCCTCATGATTACTCCTTTACTGCTTTTTTATTGTGAAATTGTCATCCATAGCTTGTTTTCTACGGCCTTGAAGACGAAATTCACGCTCTCGAGGGGTCTCGGATACATTAAGAACTGCTCTTCTATAAGAATCATCAATACGATGAATCTCATAGAGTGTGCTTATTTTGTCATTTCTAACCCAACAAGTCATCTGCGTATCCATCACGTCTTCATAGTCAAAACCAACACATTCTTCTTCTAATTCAAATTCAGTATCGTCATCCTCACACAGAGTACGGTCGTGAGCATAATAATATAGAGTTTGATGAGTGTATTCCTCTGGTCCTTCTCGGTATTCATCGGGTTCGATAAGATATGGTTCTTCATTTTTCATGTTTTCAGTGCGGCGACGAGCATAGTCTTCGGCTATTTGGTCAAGTTTTTCCTCATATTCAGGGTCATTAGGAGATGGTACATCAGAATCTTCCTCTTCGTCATCAAGATTTCCAAGGTTTTCGTCGCCATTTGGTGCCACAACAACCGACATCCCTTGAGACTCGAGGAGACGCTTAAAGGTGGTTAGAGGTCGCTTGTTGTATTCAACAGCAATGGGTCTTCTCTCGCCACGATATTCAGCGAGCCTAGTGTTAAATGCCTTTTCCTCATCAGAATCCTCTTCACTAGGTTCTTCGTCTTCGTCTTCGTCATCTTCCTGTTCTTCTGTCGAGGATTCAATTGTGTCAATCATACCCTCGAGTTCGTCCATCTTATCTTGGTATAGTGCTCTAATTTTTGCAATTTCGATACGATATTGTTCCTCGAGCAATTTTCGGCTAATAAAGTAACCTATAACAGCCCCAACACCTACCAAAAAGGTTCCAATAACTACATTTTTAATTGTAAGCATTATTTTCCCTCCTTATTCATTGTATTATTTTTCAATTCCAGTTACTAAATTCATAAAATGGTTTGCCATGATCACAAAAATCCCAATCTTCAAACTCTGATGGATAATATAATTCACACCAATCACCATTACGGTCTTTCAAAATACCATAGTCACATGTCCGCTTCCACTCATCAAGCTGCCAGACATCAAATAACTTTGATAAATCGTGCAAGATATCACCATCAGCGTTTGTAAAACGGTTAATATGTGGATAGTACCAAAGAGAATATAAAGTATCAGGTGGTGCTAAAGGTTGCCGATTCCACCTCAATTAAACTCCTCCTTAAACCGTTTAATCTCAAGTAAGATACGTGCGTCAAGATGTTTGAAGAATTCCTTGTCTATTATTGGTGGGCCACTATAAAAATCACTTTGAAACATATCTATCTTTGTGTCTAAGTTGACTAATTTAAGTGCCAACTTGAACTCTGCAGCAGCTTTGGCGCCTCCTAACTCCCAAATATCCGCTGCAACACTATCTGCATTAATGGCTATTGCTGCTTTGACGGGTCCAAACCCCTCGACACCTAGGATATTATCTGACTTATCCCCTATTAAGGCTTTGAATATGGTGTACTTTGCAACAGGGATACCGAACTCCTCTTCAAATGCCGCTACATCAACAAATAACCCTGGGGCACGATATATCAATACTCTCTCCCAGGCTAAGAGCTGTTGTAAGTCTCTGTCTCCAGAGAATATCACGACATCGGTGGTGTGTTCTAGAGCATGAGTACAGTTCTCGCAGGGGTGTAAGCAGTAACATCTATGGCAAACACTCGCCGTAATGCTTGCAATGATGTCATCTGCCTCTGCCCCATCTATCCTTAATAACTTATATCCAAGATGTTCGATGTACCTTTCAAGTACCTTTCTAAATATGGCAAACTCTTCATTTGCCGAATGTTTACGGGTACTTTTATACTCTGAAAAGAGTTCTGTTCTCTTTAGTTTAGTCCGACTTTCTCCACAGAATATAATGTTCATTGGCACATTTAGTTGTTTAGACTTATGTATACATAGTCGAAGCATATCAAAGAATTTACAGTAAGCTAGCCAAGGTTCTTCCCGAGAGGAAAACCATGCTCGATACATCAAGTTTGCCCAGTCCACAAGGACTAAGGTTCTTTCCGTATCAGGTCGTAATGATTCCGGTGGACGGAAGATATTAGTCATCTGAAATACCTTCAATTTCTTCTAACGTCCTGATAACCTCCCATTTTTTTGCCAGTGTCTTCCATAATATATGCTCACCGATACGTACGTCAAGATAATCAATATCATCTATTTTATACGTAGCTATTACGGTCCCCATTGTCCCACCTATATGTTGAACTTCATCCTGAAAACTAGGCGTTGTTGTAACCATTTTACTTCTCCTTATCCGCCGAAGCGATTTCGATATCATCTAATTCGGGTTTATGTATATATGTCCAGATTGCACAAAGTATATTCCAGACAAATGCCCTATCGTGTGGTTCATCTGTATCTCCACGTTTAAATTCTAAGAAGTGACGCACGCCAGAACTTAGATAACAATGGAGATCAATGCCCTTTTTCCAATTATTTTCGCCATATTTGACGGCACCGCTCTCAAAGTGTTTACTAACCTCAAGCATTAAGGTATAAATATCGGTATCTATTACTTCACAGAACTCTCGTATAACATAAAAGAGAAAATTAATATCTTTGGTCTCTTTAAACTTCTCAATATGTTTAAGTTCAATTGAATTGATTATGTCGCCCACAACATCTAAAGGCAATAAATCACACCGACCCTTACCCTCTTGAATATCACGAACTGCTCCACTTGGAAACTCAGAACGTGCTCCACTGTCTTTTAATACAGTAATACCAAACATAATATATCCTTTCTCAAATATAAAAGGCAGAGGACCTGGCCAGGGCCCTCCACCTTCATACTTACTACTTCATTTCTTTACGAGCAACCTGCTGGTCGAAGATTACTCCATCAACATTGAAATCGAGTATGACAGACTGTCCATCCTGACCATACACCCAGTTCCCATCAATACCATGAGGTCTAAAGGAGATATAACCGTCTCCGCGGTCTGACTTGTATTTCCATCCACAAATCCGTCCAGCTTCGGTTAACGCAAAGCCAAGTTCAGAGTATACATCGTTCATTACCACGGAGCCCTTGACAAATAGCATGTTACTAAAATGACGTTCTTTTGCTTCTAGAAAACTTACATTGTACTCATGGACTTTGCTCCATTGAGTAGAACCTGTCCAACTACCATACTGATCAGGCTTTTCAGCTTCAAAAGCTCGAGCAAACCCACTAAGGTTATACCCAACTAAAGTTAAATCATGCTCGTTGCCTTCTTTGTCAGTAAACTTACGAGTTACTTTAGGCTCAATTTCTTGTTCTCCATACAGAAACCTACTATCAGCCTCGTCACCCAACTCAGCGACTACCCTCCGGCGATAGGTCGAGAAGGCTTCCTCAATAAGCTTGTATGCCGCCATAAGAGCGACGTTTCTTGTTTTTATGATGCGATAGGAACTGAGGATACAGGCGATGGACACTGCCATAAGGGTCACTGAAGGACCATAAAGGCGAATGAACTTACCAATGGTTGTGAGTAGAACAACACGACGGTCCAAATTCTCATCTGCTACAGTATAATCGACTTCCGAGGTTTCACGAAGAAGAACACAATCTTGTATCCGACTATTTTTCTCATTTGCTTCGGCGATAATTTTGTCTGCTTTCAGAGTGGCCATACACGCTAAAACTGTACCTCCAGCAACACCTGTCAGCCCCACTCCAAGGAGAATCTCCGGTGAGAACTTTTTAAGTGTATAGACGATGTGACCTACAACAGCCTTGAGATTCATGATAATTCCCTCCTTAATATTTTACCGCGACAAAAAGAAGACTCATTGTTTCCAATAAGTCTCTTTCTTCCATATCTAGGATTCATAAATTACTCCGTAACAGTTTCGACAATCTCTTCTACAGTTTCTTCGTTGATGACTTCTTCCTCTTCGTCATTGCAGTCTTCTGTGACTTCATCAGCAACCACTCCTGGTTTGTTCTTGTAAACTAGAGCTACTGCTCCAATTGCCAAGGTTACCAGACCTGCGCCAATTACAATCAACTTCTTCTTCAGTGACCACTTCGGTTTGTTAACCTTCGTTGTCGTTTCCACTTCCAAAATCATTTCTTCGTTCTCGTCCATTTTTTAGTCCTCCTTAAATATTATTTCATTATAGGGGTGGTTATTGTTGCGATAAAGAAAGAGGCTTATTAAACCTCAATCCTTTTCTTTATTCCTTTTTAATTCGATCTTTTGCAACACTGACTGTCGCCCTAAATATAACTGCAGCACCTCCAAGTACTGCGCCTATAATTAGGGATATGATATCAATCTTCATATAAATCTCCTTTCAAATATATTATTTCATTATAGGGGTGGTTATTGTTGCGATGTAAAAAGAGGAGGCAAAGTTTGCCACCTCTAGTTGTCACCTTAGGTTCCTATTTTGCCTTATCCTTTCATAGATAAGGTACATAATACCTATAACAATAACTAACTCAAGCATGTGCTTTTACCTCCTTTTTTTCATTAACTTTCGGACTCTTATCCTTCCGAAGTTCTTCGACTATTCCGCTTACAGTCATGCATACGGCAATGGCTATCGCAGTTCCAAATACAGAACCAAAATATCCACCTATCAATACGCATAGTGCAAACATGCCAAATTCGAATTTCTTCATCTTTTTCTCCTCCTTAAAGTTTATTTCATTATAGGAGAAGAAAATATTGCGTTTAAAAGAGTGCTATGATTTCTCATAACACTCTTTTTGAACTATTTCGTAAATACTTTTGCAATTTTCAACCCAATACCTGTTGCTGACATAACAACTCCGACTACGAGCGACGCTTCCAAAAAGCCCTCAAGAGCTCCAAGGCCAAAGGCCTCAAAGTAACTAAGAACTGAATCGTTTGCGTAGCAAGCTTTTCTTTTAGTATTAAACCAACATCCGATTGATTCAAACATAACAAATCTCCTTTCACGAATTTATTTCATTATAGGATGAGAAAAGATTGCGAAAGAAAGGGACTAAGCTTTCGCTTAAATCCCAGTCTTTTGAATTATTTCTATAAGTTTGATTTTTCGGTTAATCCTTTCTTTAAGTGCTTCAATTTTCAACATTATGTTCGCCTTATCATTATCTGCAGTGAACCATTCTGAAATTTGTCTTTCGAAATCTTTCAGTTTTTCCTCCGCTTGTCTAATTTCACGGACAAGCATGATAATTTCGCATTTCAAATCTTGATCCATAGTATCCTCCTTTAGAATATAATTTCATTATAGACCATGATTTTAGTGCGAAAAAGGAGAGCCGCAGCTCTCACTTAAAGACCTCCTTTGCCATCCTGATTAGAAACCTCATACTTGCTAGAACAAATGTCACACCCACGAGGATGGATACTAGTTTACACAATACATAACATATCGCTCCCAAGACAACAACCATGACCAATAACATAATCATAACTCGTCCTCCTTTTATTTATTTCATTATAGGACGAGAAAAGATTGAGGAAGAGAAATGCTTCCGTAATTATACCGATTCGAACGGTTTCTTAGTGCACCCGGCGTGTGCTTAATCATTATTCTTTTCCTTAATCTTTTTTATTTTATTTCATTATAGGGTTAGTTTTTCTTGCGTTATTCACTTTCTTCGACTACTTCGGTTATAATTTGTCTTCCGAAACCATTCTCGGCAACTTCAATTTTCTCAAATCGATAAGGCTGGATAACTAATTGCGCCAACGGAGTCCTAAGACCCCATTGCCCATTTATACGGATAACATCTGAAAAGACATTCTTAATAGCTAATACAATCTCTCCACGGTCTGAACTATTTAGAATTCCAACACCTATAAGGTTTAAACCTTTCTTATGTAGATTGGGTTGAGGATAGATAGCTCCAAAATAATTCCTGGGTACCTCTACCCTGACTCCAGTTGGTAATTGATATATCTCTCCTGGTTGAAGTTCAAATTCAAAAGCCGTATCGACATAGAGGTCCATTCCTGCGCCTCCATTGTCAGTGTATCTTGGTGTTACAGCGGTTGGAGTCTTCGATATCCGCATACGCCCTCCTTTTACGAAGATCCTATAATTTTACCATATCGAACAAGGGTGTGGTATAGAGCAATAATTTGATCGTCTTTCATCTTGGTTACCTTGGATTTCCAACTTGGCCCAAGGTATGCTGATTTCACTTCTTCTCGCATTTGGCTAACATTCATATTTACCTTTCAATTTTAAAAGGGGCTCCTCCTCTACGGAGGACTTTACTATCGTGGCATTTGTTGTGCCAAACCCATGTCATTACAAAGGACGAGTCTGTGGGAACCGGATAATATACCCATTACGCACACGGTCGGTATACGCATCTCTGAGACTTGTCCAACCATACCGACCATCCGTATGCTCGGACTCTATGTTTGAGAGTTCATAGAAGGCCGCAACAGTGACTTCGTCGTACGCTTGAATGATGTCTACCAAACGACGAAGTACCTCTTCAGCCTCATCGCGATTTGTAAATATAACATTACTAAAATCATGTCTTGCTCTGTCGCTTCGGTCAAGGTCTCTACGGTCATCCCTATTTCGTCCACGGTCTCTATCTCTTTCTCGGTCTGAGTTGTAATCAATATAAGATCGTCCTCTGTCCCTAATAATCCTACTATTGTGCTCTCTTCCTCGACCACCTCGACCTGTTCCAAAGAACATTTCAATGAGTCCGAACCCCATATCGGATATGGTAGACCTGAATGCTGGGACTAGAATATCATACATGATAAATTCTCCGATGTTTCCACCTTCCCCGAGGAAAGACGTCTTAAACTTATCTAAAAACGTCGGCTTTTGCTTTATCGCAGGCCCTTTTACGATTGGTTCTAGTTTCTTTCTTTCTTCCACCTTTTTCGCCGAATTAGGATTAATTGCCTCTCGAGCTCTATTAGAATTATTAGGTGCTATGTCATCTAATCCCCGTGTCAATTTTCTCTCGTCCAATTTATTACCTCCTTACAAATTGTTTAAATATCGGTAAATTCAAAGAGACTGAACCTCTTTTATCCTGAGAATATGAGAAGGCATCAATCTCAATCTCTTTACCAATTGGTGAATCATATACCATTGCAATTCTCTCAGCGTTATTGAATCCGCTCCCAACCCTTACAGGTATAGTACATCCATGGACCCTGCAAACAACTGCAGCGACCATTCCTTCTATCTTGCTGCCTGGTCTTCCCATTTCGAAGTCAATAACTACTCCAATGAATTCCTGCATCCTCTTTACTTTTAGTAAGGCTGCACTCCGACCCGGAATATAAATAGAGTCCATGTCCATCAACATTAACCCTTCGCCATTCCTAGAAGTCACTTCGTCCATTATTTTTTTGATAGTCTCGACATCTGCACCGAAGACATTCCCAAACACTGGAACTCTAACAATTGGTTCTTCCTTGTTTGCTGAAAATGGTAGATTGTTGAACATAGAATATAACTCTGCGTCCCTTTCTCTACCTCGTCGAAGATCTCCTTCAGGATGAAAAATATCAAAACAGATAGCCATCAAATCGTTCTTGTTGTCGGGGAACTGTTGTGATGCTTTGGCGTTCGTAGCTGACCTTAAGACGAATGAGGGTACGTGTTTGAAATATAACTCTCTATCCACCAACTCGCAGTCATAGACAGTGTCTGATGGAAACCAAGAAGCGCCTAGAAAATCATGAATATGCGTTAACCAGATATCCTCGTGATTTGTACGACTCCATGCCGTCACATCACCCGTCGTAGACTTATAAAATAGTCTACGAACTCCATCAATTTTTTCGGACATGCGCCAAAGTTTATTGTCTAATATAGACATTGGATAGTTTTTCAAGTTCTCTCCGAGCATTGGGGTTAACAACATGGAGCCGCTCTCCTTTCCTAAAATATAAAACAAATGTTCTACTTGTTTGAAGTAATACTTACAACTGGTGTACCTGGAATTCCTTTGCTTGCGGCAATAATATTAGCAATTAATGCCCCAATAGAACCAATGATCATTACGGTCGCGAAAGGATGTCTAAGCATTTCAGCAACGATTACTTTCATGGTTTTCTCCTTTCTTCAAAAAATTTAAAATGAAAGAATACGATTAGTGGCTTTAAACCAACGTCTCTGATCGCTCAGCGAGTTACCATTACTCCATATATTTAGCGTACTCTCTCATTATAGGACATGTTTTAATTGAGAGAGTACACTGAGAAAAAGAAGAGGCAACTACGCCTCTTCCCTTTTTTCACTATTGTTTGTGGTATTTTTCATATGCCAAATCTGGTACTAAACGATATAGCCGGCTTGTGTATTTTTTAACCTCTTCCTCCAGCTCTCGTTTCTCTTGAAACGATGCAATCGCAAATGCCACTACTACAACACCCAATGCTAATAACCATTCTGTCCTTTTTCTCATTTAAAACACCTTCCTTTCATTATAGGATATGTTTTATATGAAAAGGAAAGGGACTAAGCTTTCGCTTAGACCCCTTCCACCTCGATAGTTACTTCTACTGGTTTCTTTTTGAAAATATCCTTGAACTGTTCCACGAGTTGATCGATCTGCTTTTCAACATAGGTCGTGACCGCTTCTACGGCCATGCATGATATCGCTAACCCCGCAACCCCAACTGCTATCTTTTTAATAGCGCCGAGCTTGTTGGGGGTAATCAATATCAGTGCACCGGTCACCAATGTAGACACGCCCATTGTAACAAGAACACCAATTCCTCCCTTTACCATTTCCAGTTTTTTCATACTATTTCTCCTTTCAAAGTTTACTTCATTATATAGTGGGATTTAAGTACGATTCATGAATGGTGGATTGTCAGCCCAAAGGGCCTCTGCTTTTGGTAAAGCCGTACAGATAACCGCATCAAGGTTATCGTACGTGATGTACTTTTTATACTCATCCGGTACCCTGATATATAATTGGTCGATAACATAAGACCTTTTAAACGGTCCTGTCTTTTCGCCAAATTGGATCTCTGCATCAGTGATGAGGATCAAAGCAATTGGCGTAAGGTTCATTAGAAGTCTCGTTGTATATGCAGTCTTTTCTTTTATAGGCATAGAGGTTGGAGGCCGAGACCTTATTAATAATACAGCGAATATAATAACACATACAAACCATACAACAAGGTAGGGTAAGGATTCTGTAGAAATATCCATTTTAGTCCCCCTTATCCATGCGGATTTGGAGTGCATCCGCAGTGATGATAATCTTTACAGGTTCGTCGTCCTTAGTTGCTCCGGGAATAAGAACTTCTGTTCTAAATCCCTTCATTTCCCCGAAGGCCCCATGTTTTAACAAAGTTGTGATTAGAATATCAGTTATTTTCATATGACTCCCTTCACATTAAAAAAAGGGGAAGGGTCCTTCGACCCTACCTCTTTAGAGCTTCAAAAAGCTGAATATCTTGCTTCGTGTTGGCATCACCACATTTTCAAGTGTAACGACCGCCGCTGTTAGTAGTATTTTGACACTACTTTCTACTACAACATCTGGTGATACAACCCATGTTGGTTTCAATATATTTGTGTATACCTGATCTCGTTTATTAAGTTCGTCCCAATCCTCCTTTGCAACTCCTTTCGCACACATCTCTTTTCTGACTATCCTACGCGCCGCTTTGATTTCTGACCTTTCGCTCTTCGGAAAGTTAATCTTCATATAACCTCCCCCTTTCTATTATAGTCTAGGTTTTTTCTCCGATTCATGCTAGATAATTATCTTCTTCAAGATAAAAGAACTCAACCACTGAAATATCTAGTACCTCAGATAATTTTAATAATGTTATAACACTAGGAAAAAATTGGTATTCTGAATCAAGAATATGATGGATAGTTATTGGAGCAAGATTTGCTCGTTCCGCCAATGTTTGGACGTTAAGATTTTCCATTCGCATAGCGCGAATAAGTGTATCTTTGATTCTCTGTTTTTCATCCTGATATTGAAATATAATTCCTCCTAACGCATATAATTAGGATTAGGATATACTTGCGCACTAATAGCAAGACATGGCTGTCCTTCCGGAGTAAGTTGACTGCTATATTCTATCTGGATTAAACCCTTGTCTACATCAAAACCTGATTGTTCACCAAGTACACAAGGGTCCAAACCTATAGCATAATATAAGTCATTTAATACCAACCATCTTTCCTTCATTAGATCATAATCTAGTTCGACTACTTGCTGTCTAATCTTTTCTACTGAACTTCTAAAATATCTATCAGAGAGTTTATCATGACAAAGTACATCACCATGCCCAGTAATGATGATTGTCCTGTCCCCCACAGGACTGTTTGCAATTCGGTCCTTTGCTACACTATCACGAATCTTAAGCTCCTTACCTTTCCCAATCTCTTCTATAACCTTATCCTTATACTCTCTAAAAGCAGTCTCACTCAGAGAATATAAGGCTGCAAGGGCTGCAGTACGACCTGCATTAATGGTTTGAGCACCAACAATACAAGATATGGTTGTAGCGCCTAAGAGAATTGGAGGGACAAAGCATTTCCAAGTAAGTTTTATTTTTTCAAGGAATGAGAGTTCTTCTTTTCGATAAAGTTCTTCTTCGCTGATAAGCGTATACGCTTTCAACGTAGAATGACCTGTTAGGAGTGCAGTTCCAAAAACTCCACCACACCCTAGGCCAGTTAGAATATACGGACTATTTTTGGTAATCATACCTCCAAAGGTTTGTAAACCTTTTTGTATATTATTCACAGATATCACCTCTTAGGTCAGCTCTTAATTTCTCTAATGTAATTGTTGGATCATCTTTTTTAGATATTTCTAATTGTAAAATCTGAATTTCCCGTTCTAAATCGTTGATAACATCGATGCAGTCTGCTGCCATAAGAGATACATTAACTTCAAAAGTGTCGTATTTCTTATTCTTATACTTTTCTTTAACAGCATTCAATTCCCTCAGAATCCACTCATTCTTTGTCTCGCCACTGTTTCTCATAATTTATCTCCTCTCAAGTAATAAGTCTAAATTGCTTCCAAATAACTGTTTAAGCCAATTTTCTTCATCGGCTGAAGTGCATATAACCATAGTCGTAGGTTTAATCCAAGAATCAAACATGTCCGCAATATTCTTCATCTCTAAAGAATATGCTTTTAGATTATGACTAATTTCACGTTTTATTTGGTCGGGGACCTCACTTTTCGTATTGTTACATCTGTTAATATAATCTGATAATTCTTCAAGACGACGTTCTAAAATGAGAATCCTTGGGTTTTCAAATATAAACGAGCTTTTTGACATGCTTCCTTCCTCCTTCTAATACGTGGTTTAGTTGGTTTCTTTTCTATATCAGGATTACCGCATCTAGAACAAGTTATCAAAGATTCATCCCCGTCAAAATATACAGGTTTAGAAATTTCTGCTCCGCATCTTGTACCATTGTAAAAATTTACTCGGTGAACTAAATGAATTAAACATCCAGTTATTGTTTTTCGACTAGACATTAAGAGTTTCACAGTAACTCCTCCTCAAGTGATTGTTTAAACATATCAATATTTGGATTAGTATTTATAAGAAGTTCAATTTGTTTACCAAGCCATTTTCTTTCTTGTTCTGAGTCTAATATCTTGTTTTGTGAAATTCTTAACGCTCTATTTAGTTGGCTATTAACTATCAAAACTTGCTTGTATTTTCTACGATATTCCCAACTACTTAATGTCTGTGTAATAATAACCAACATTGCAGCGACTAGTATCCAAACCAAAAAATCATTCATATGTAGCATCTCCTTTAAAGATTATGTGCGCCAGGCATTCCTAGTTTGTCTAACAAAATTCTTAGTTTCTGTACTGACTCTACCCTACAGTAATCTTGGACCGAACAAAAACCACATAATGTACCTTTTGTTATAGCCATACAGCGTCTTGACAAGAAACGAATTATTTCGGCAACTTTATCGTCTTCAGGAATAATGGTGGCTGGAGGAGCATGTTTAATTTCATTTAATAGTTCAGCATTTTTTTCCCTTAACTGGTTGCAATCTTTTCGTCTCAGTTCAACCTCCCTTTCTAAGTTATACATTTTCTTCTCCATCGCTTTGAGGTCCGTTGTCGCCTTAGTTTCCAGGTCTTTCTTCAAATCTTCAAAGTTCATAGAATTCTCCTTTCACAAAAAAATATAATGATGTGTTATCTCATTATCCTTCATTATAGGGTGTGAAAAAGTTGCGAGAAAAAGAAGAGGACGTTAATCCTCTAATTTCATATAAATTATTTAAGGGTTTTCAGTGTTCTCAAATACTCTTTCGCTGACATCTCAAGCTCCATTCGACCATTAGTCGCAAGATGAATTAAGGTGTCGCATTCCTCGTCCGTCAAACCTAACGACTTTAGCCAATCGCTAAAGTCACTATGTCCAGCTATACGGTGAATTTCTCCTCCCACTCTTATCCAACTCATAATGTATCTTGATGCATGGACTCCCTTTACCAATACGTTTTCAAATAACATAAATACCTCCTATAAATTTTATTTCATTATAGAAGTAGTTTTTATTGCGAAAAATTAGAGCATAAGAACTTTGCGCACTTTTTCCAATTTTCTCATCCGGGGAAATTTTAGGAAAAGAAAGGGTAAGAGCTTTTCAGCCCTTAACCTTTCTTTCCCCACAATAAATTGTAAATGGCTGCCTGTGTCCTTCTTCTTCGATTTATTAATATCATTCTTCTCACAACTGTACCAGATACAAATCCAAGTATGAACGATATTAACGCCAAAATATAACTTTCCATAACAACCTCCTATAAATATTATTTCATTATAGGAGAAGTTTTATCTGCAAAAGAAAAGAGGTTGTTACGCCTCAATCCTTTCACTTTCTTTAAATCCTATAATTCCGGTTATGATATGTAATAGTAGACCAACCACGAACATCGGCAACCTTTCCATAACTGTATAATCCATAATGCTGTTTCTTGCGAGTGCACAACCGACTATAATCCATAGTAAAACCAACCACCAATATTTCAATGCCATCTCTATTCTTTTCATATTACCCTCCTATAAAGATTTATTTCATTATAGGATAGGTTTTTATTACGAAAAAAGGAAAAAGAAGCTTATTCAGCCTCTTTGTAATCCCGTTTAATTCTCTTACTCGGGAATCCTTCAAGCAACTTTTTTGCTATCTTTTTCCTATACTGTGAAATGTACTTTTGAAGAGCTTTTTCCGCTTTTTCATATGCATTCTTACTATCTACCAGTTCAGGATCTGTCATACTACGGTGAGTTTTATCCAACTCATAGTACTCTAGTGCCTCATTCCTTTTAGACAATAACTTAACATATTTATTCATCTTATTTCTCCTTTCAAAATCTATTTCATTATAGGATAGGTTTTTATTACGAAAAAATTAGAGCCAGTGTTTTATTTACATTTTCAAAATTTCATCCGCGGGAAAATTTAGGGAGAGCCACATCGCTGTAGCCCTCCCATTTTGAAGTATTACAATTTGGCGTGTGAATCGACAGTAATTCGAATAGGCTTTCCTTTTGAAATCGTCGCAACTGGGTTGTCCAAAGCTACTTGATACGTACCTTTTTCAGGAGTAATCAGAAGAGTACCCTCTGATCCAACCTCTGGCAGATTAACTGCTACACTAGTTAACATTGAAATGATACCCGCTACAAGAGCTACAGAAACTATTTTAACCCACTGAATATCTTCAAATGCAGCACCAACAGTAAGCATACCTAAAGCTGTCTGCGCAACGGTCTTAGCGGCTCGGATTAAAGCAGCACGTAGCCATTCAAGAGTAAGTTTTTTTGGCATTTTATCTCCTTCATAGAGAATATAATTTTATAATTAAATCTGGAAGGTACTTCAATATCTCCAAGTCGCCAATATTTCCATCCGCTTTAGCAACGGCTATACTAGAATTAATAGCCTTAACCCATCTATCCGGATCGTCTACAGTTGTACGTAGAACCTGTTCCCATGTAGAATAACTGATACCAGGAAACTCAAGCCAATTTGTCCATGTATTGGCTCCTGTTCCTACAAGAGGTGTACGCACTACACCGTATATAGTACCTTTTGACTCAATTACCCAATCTTTACCGTCATATACGCCAATGTGGCCAACACGGTAAACACAGATACCAGGTCTTTCGGGAATTGTTGTAAGGAGGCCCTTAGTCTCTGCGTTAGCGAAGGCCATATCTGCGTTAATATCGGTCTTCGCGTCATAATTAATTGCTCCTTTATTCCACCATAAATATGACTTTATAAGTCCAACGCAATCCACAGACCGTCTTCCAATATTATTTGCTAATATAAATTCTTTATGCTGGACTACCTCTGGTAATCTTTTGAGAATCTCCTCGAGAAACGGTATTGTAAGAATTTTTCCATATGATCCTAATGTATATGCCCAATGCTCCGCCAGTGCCATTCTAGCATGTGTGGCCAAACCATAACCGGTCTTCATGGTGGTCTCCCTTCACGATATATTTTATTTCATAAACTCTCCGACACCAACAAGTGTTCCGATAATGATAATGGCCCATTTAAGTAAGTCAAGCAATTGTGGAAACAATTTTTGGAGAAGTGGTTGTCCTTCGGATGCCGGTAAGTGAGGAGTAAGGACTGAATTCAACTTTTCTAGAACACCTCGTAATGTATCTTTCATTTCTCCTTGAGTGTCTAGAACTTGTTTCATATAAACCTTTGTCTCGGCGCCCACGGTACTGATTGTTTTTAATTCGATTTCATGGCGTTCTATGGTTTGTTCAAGTCTGGCCCAATCTCTTTCATGCACGCATGGTTCAGCCATTCTTATGTCCCTCTCACTTCGGCGTTCGATCCCACTTCGACGTTCTAACCAATCTATCGCTTCGCTCATTTAGTGACCTCCTGTGCATCAACCTCAATTTCTTTCTATAATAGAGGTTAATGAATTATTAACAGAGATTCCATACGGATTCCTTTCATCGTTCATTCTAACTCTGTAATGCTGTGCGGATGAACTAATATAAACACCCGCAATACCAGGAAGGAATGTACTGTTTCTGTTTGAAAAGTTGTAATCGGTAACGGTACAATGTTCTCCGGACTTGATATTCACTCCATAGCTGACCCGTGGTGTTCTTACTTGCCACGGCGACCCCAACGGATAATTTATTCCGTTATTGTCGCAATTAAGACCAGTAATCGTACAATCGTAGCCGTCCTCAAACACTACACCATCGTCGAAGGATTCCTGACAATCAAACCCAAAAATAGTTAGTCGGCTCCCCTTCACACGCAAACCAGATTTTGTCTTGCTCCCCATGATTTTGAAATTGAAGAGCCGACAATTAGCCCCAGATGCGTACACACAATCGTCTTGAGTTCCAGAAATATCAATTGTGTGTAAACTGTTGTCGGTACCAACTCCATTGATACCACGGCCTCGCATCTGATTTATCCAAATATTGTGGATATTATAGATCCAACAATAACTTTGATTGTCAAAAGTAATACCATGTCCACCGTTATATAGATATAGATTTTCAAATTTTGTACAACCATTAACGCCTGCGATCTTAAGGAGAGAGAACATTCCAATTTGGCCATAGTTTCCTTCAAGCCCAATATCGGAAAGTCCACAACAATCGGCATGCCAATCTATAACCTTACCATTTACATCTTTTATTACACTCAAAAAAGCCAAATCCGATTCCTGTTTTGGTGTTTGTTTTAATATACAAACTTTTGAACCAGACCCCTTGAGCACAACCCCTTTGCGACCGGTAAGATCAAATTTATTAACTTGAGTTTTACCATAAGGTAAAACAAGATGACAATGGCGTTTTGTTGCTTCATTTGCAAGTGCCAGAAATGCAGCGCTATTATCTGTCTTATCATCTGCAATACAAGGTGCAAAACCTGCTGGTGGACGGTCAAGATATAAGTCTGGCACCCATGTTGTAATGATTGGCAATGGCGTAGTTTCGGGATGAGTATGCGAAGTAATTTCTCCATTTAATACTGACTCGATCGCAGCCTTCGTAATAGGTACATTCTTTTGTGCATCGACTGGAGCATGCGGTGCCATTGCATGTTCTATACTAAGTTGTGCAGCAGTTACAATATCTGTCAAATCAATTGGATAAACACTTTGCATATTATCCTCCTATCGTGTCTTGTTCCCCTCCAGACCTGAGTACAATTATATGTCGTCCATTCGGTTGGCCATAAAAATCTACTTTGACTTTCAAGGCTTCAGATATAGCACGTAACGGTACCATAGTTCTTTGGTTGATAATAACTGGTGGAGAATCTAATATAACTGGTGTAACGTCTACCATCATAGTCGTGGAGCCAATCGTGAGCATAATCACTTGCGGACGATTAATAAGAGTATCAATCCCTTCTGGGATAACTCCCCAGGCCTCAATATTAAAATTATCAGACTCATTAAGATACCCGAATCCTTTGTCTCCCCACTCTGTACCCCAGGAATTCTGCAGAATGAAACTTCCATTTTGAATCCCTACACATTGCATGGCATGGCCACCCACAACTGCACCGGACGGAGAAGGTATTACACCATTTGACCCAGTGGTCATGAATGACTCTGTGAGTTGTGTACAGAACAAAACAGGAAGACCAAGTAAAGACAAATAGTCTGATATGTCTTGTAAGGACTTGAGACGTACATAGCCCCTGATACGGTTTGGAATTCCTTCACCTTCAAGAACATTAGTGATACTTGCTTTGGCATCTGGATAGTTAGAGAGTCCTGGAAGCAATACTTCTCTTGGCACACCAAACCTTGAAAGCATCTGTAAGGCTTCTCGGGGCATCATACCTTCAGACTGAATATCATTTGACGCACGATTACCATAGATGTACTTAACAGACATAGGGATAGCCAAATTTCGTTGTTTGAATTCAGCTGCTTGAACGATACTGGATAACGCTGCAGCTACACAGCAACCAAATGCTCCTTGGTTAATAACTGGAGCCGTCCAGACCCTACCACTAAAGAGTGGCAGAGCCTGGTATGACATCGCCTTATCCAGGGAGTAATCCCGCTCATCTGGCGGCGACGGTATATAACCTGGTATGAAGTTATCCATAGCCCACCCACTTTCAGATAACATTGCGTTAAATTTTTCTAATTATAGCATAAACACTAGATTCCTTTTCCGAAAGCATACTATTTATTATTTGAATTTCATTATACTTATTTGTGGTCAAAAGAAGTAAATCGGTGTCTGAATAAATTTGGATACTTACAACGGGGGTATTCATAAAGAAGTTTTTAAGAGCATCTATGTCTTCGTAAAAATGTATCGTTATTTCTTCTACTACTAAACCATTTTCTATTCTGATAGCTTCAGCACTATCAATAATCTTAAGTTCTGATTCTGCATTCGCATTAATTCTTAATTTCATAGTTTCTCCTTTATACTTGATTAATTAAGAGCAAGTCTTCCATAGTCATTCAAGAGTAATTCATCCTTAGGCCCTATTGGCTGAACACTGTATAGAATTTCTTTATGGGTTGCGCCATCTTCAAAAACCATGATCGTAGCTTCTTCTGTAACAACATTTCTGTTCATTTCTGATAATGTATAATTTTTAACCGCAACCCCATGTGTCCAGAAATTTCCCAAAAATATACGAACAATTTTATGTCTGAGTTCCTCCGTCAGTCTCTTTGCTGTAGGTTTAATATCAAAATCAACCAAAAGAAGTAATAATGCTTCTACCGATACCATATTTATTTCGCAAGCATTATAATCATCAATAGTTAATAATGTATCTACTAAACCAATTAGTTTATTTGACGAGGTTTCTGTCATACCTTCTCTTGCAATTAGATTCATTAATGATAATATCATTTCATTTAGCATTTTGCATCACTCTTTCTTTTTGAACTCTGTCAACCTGAAGTAAGATTTGTTGGCACATAATATACCGAAAATCACTTGAGGATATTTTTGACATATATTCAAAAACTCCAAGTCCTACGTACACATCTATAAGATGGTTATATTTGGTTTTAAACATATTACAAACTATTGGATCTGGCATAAATGCATCTTCCGTATTCTCGTACTGTTCTCCAAAACAACCCCTGAGACAAAATCCATTGTATTGACAGACGTCACAACCATGGTGAGAAGTCAAATTATTACTGAAATAAATTTTGGATGCGAACGCCGTATTATTAGCATTAACTCCAATTATTTTTCCATTTTCTAATTCAAACTTCCCATAAATATACTGTGGATAGGCCGTCCTATGACATGGGACCAATGATAAATCCCCAACACGAACGAAAAGACAACTGGGTATTGTACATCCAGCTTGAGTCTTAGCCATCGGCATGGCAATATTAATATAACCATTTGACGGCTCATCTCCACCTATACAGAATACCTTTGCAAGAAAGTTATCAAAATTATGTTTTGCCTCTTCCCAAAAACCAACTATTTGATGAGTATAATATTTCTTTAGATACTCAAGTTTTTCATCTGTCCAATCTGGATTTCTTACTTCCAACATCATAATAGCATCTGGAAATTTCATGTCATACTTTACACACATTTCCTTAAACCAATCATAGTTATCGTTCCATTTTTCAATTGCAACAGCAGAAACCATCGGATGAAAAAAGAAATTATTCTTCTTTGCAAATATA
>SESG01006315.1_pt1 | contig 34945 bp, 27 predicted proteins | sample 3171421 | NCBI WGS metagenome assembly SESG01 (sample SAMN10866946, study PRJNA518727) | freshwater metagenome | biome: subpolar coniferous forest; feature: holomictic lake; material: water; isolation source: holomictic Lake 227, 6 m and 8 m depth | place: Canada: near Kenora, Ontario | collected...
TGCAAACAATGCAGGCAATGCAGGCAATGCAGGCAATGCAGGCAATGAAAATAAAGCCGAATCCAATGCTGCCTATTGCCTATTGCCTTATTTTTTTTAAATGACAATTGACGAAACCTACATGAAGCGTGCGATCACCCTGGCAAAACGGGGTGCAGGGTGGGTTAATCCCAACCCGTTGGTGGGTGCCGTACTGGTCAGGGATGGTCGCGTGATAGGAGAGGGATACCACGAATTTTTCGGGGGAGCCCATGCCGAGGTTAAAGCAATCAGGTCGGCAAGCGGGCCTGTGGCAGGGGCAACCCTTTATGTGAACCTTGAACCCTGCTCGCACGAAGGGAAAACGCCTCCCTGCGCCAACCTGATCGTGGATGAAAAGATCGCCCGCGTGGTGGTAGCCGCCGGCGACCCAAACCCATTGGTCAACGGCAGGGGGATTGAGTACCTCAGGTCACATGGAATCCAGGTGGATTGGGGGGTAATGGAAGACCAGTCTGTACGCATGAATGAGGTGTTTAACAAATATATCAGGACACAGCTTCCTTTCGTGGTGCTGAAATCGGCCATGACTCTCGACGGGAAAATAGCCACCGTAACCAATGCCTCAAGGTGGATCACGGGGGAACGTTCCCGCCGGATGGTCCATCTGCTGCGCCAGCAGCTGAGTGCCGTGATGATTGGCGTTGACACGGTGCTGTTCGATGATCCGCTGCTTAACATAAGGTTAAAGGGAAGCTGGAAAAATCCGTTGAAAATCATTGCCGACACCCACGGCCGGATTCCGCTGGAAGCAAAGATATTGACCCATGATCCGCAGCTGACACTGGTGGCCACAACTGCCTTGGCCGATGCTGCAAAAATGAAATCCATCGAACGGATGGGCGCCCAGGTGCTAATATGCCCTGTGAAAAACGGCAGGGTCGATCTTGCCTTTCTCATGAAGGCGCTTGGCACTATGGAGATCGACAGCGTGATGATCGAAGGCGGCAGCACCATCGCCTTTGCCGCCCTGCAGGAGGGAATCGTGGATAAGCTGATTACCTTCATCGCCCCGAAAATCCTGGGCGGAGTAAATGCTCCTACCCCCGTTGGCGGAGCAGGGATCGAAAGTATGGAGGGGGCGATTACACTGGTGAACATGAAAACCACCAGGATTGGGGAGGATATTATGGTGGAGGCGTGGGTGTGAAATGTGGGAATGCAGGAATGCAGGAATGCGGGAATGAAGGAATGCAGGAATGTGGGAATGCGGGAATGCAGGAATGCAGGCAATGCAAAAAATGAAAATAATGCAGGCAATGCAGGCAATGCAGACAATGAAAATAATGCAGGCAATGCAAACAATGAAAATGATGCAGGCAATGCAGGCAATGATTAATTAAGAGGTATGTTTACAGGGATAATTGAAGAAATAGGTGTAATAAGGTCGGCCAGGCATGGGGCGAAGTCGTCGCAGATTACCATCGGCGCTGCGAAGGTTATGGAAGACATGAAGGTGGGCGACAGTATTTGTACCAACGGTGTTTGTCTTACGGTGACTTCATTTACGGTTGATTCGTTTGTGGTGGATGTGATGCCCGAAACGATCCGCCGGAGCGGTTTCAGCACGCTGAAAACGGGAAGCAGGGTCAACCTCGAGCGCGCGTTGCGCCTGATGGACAGGCTGGGAGGGCACCTGGTAAGCGGCCATATCGACGGCACAGGGACCATCAGCAGGATATGGGAAGAGGATAACGCGGTTTGGTTTACCATCACCACGGATTCGAAATTGCTCAGGTATATCGCGGATAAGGGGTCGGTTGCGCTGGATGGCATCAGTCTTACAGTTACCTCAACCGACAGCCATTCGTTCAGCGTCTCCACGATTCCCCATACGCGGGATGTGACCACCCTGATGGAAAGGGCCAAAGGGGATCTCCTCAATATCGAGTGCGACATGATTGCAAAATACATTGAAAAATTACATTCATCGGGAAATCAGGGTTCGAAAATTGACCTGGATTTCCTGGCTAAAAATAACTTCTTATGACAAACTATAAGTTCAACACGATTGAAGAGGCGCTGGAGGATATCCGAAAGGGAAAGATGATCGTCGTGGTTGATGATGAAGATCGCGAAAACGAAGGGGATTTGGTTATTGCAGCCGAAAAAGTCACCCCGTCCATTATCAATTTCATGGCAAAGCATGGCGGCGGGCTGATATGCCTGCCCATTATCCGCGAGCGGCTGGAGGAGCTGAACATCGAACGGATGGTGGTGAAAAACACAGATCCGAACCGCACAGCCTTCACCGTTTCCATCGATGCCATCGAATGTTCGACAGGCATCTCGGCCCACGAACGTGCGCTGACCATCAAGCGGGTGATCGACAACCAGACCAAGGCCCGGGATTTCACGAGGCCGGGACATATCTTTCCCATCGAGTACAGGGAGGGAGGCGTTCTTGTCAGGGCCGGCCATACCGAAGCCTCTGTCGACCTGGCCAAGATGGCCGGTCTCTATCCTGCAGGGGTGATCTGCGAGATCATGAACGAGGACGGCACGATGGCAAGGGTTCCCGAACTGATGGACTATGTCAGGGAACACAACCTGAAGATCATCACCATCGTGTCGCTGATCGACTACCGGCGCAAGTCGGAAACACTTGTTGAACGGGCCGCCATCGTTGACATGCCGACAAAATACGGTGAATTCAAAGCCTACAGCTATGTCAGCAAGATCAGCAAGGAGAATCACCTGGCACTCGTCAAGGGCGATATTACCGACGGGGAACCGGTTTTGGTAAGGGTGCATTCCGAATGCCTCACCGGCGACGTATTCGGTTCGATGCGGTGCGATTGCGGCGACCAGCTGGAATACGCCATGAAGAAGATTGCAGCCGAGGGCCGGGGCGTTTTGCTTTACATGCGGCAGGAGGGCCGGGGTATCGGGCTTGAAAACAAAATGAGGGCCTATTCACTGCAGGACAAGGGAATGGATACCGTGGAGGCGAACAACGCCCTTGGGTTCGACGCCGACCTCCGCGATTATGGTACGGGTGCCGAGATCCTGGTCGACCTGGGCATCAAAAAGCTCCGGTTGCTGACCAATAACCCGCAGAAGATATCGGGAATCGAAGGATTCGGACTGGAACTCATCGAACGGATCCCCATCCAGACAACCTGCAATTCACGCAATATCCGGTATATGAAGACCAAAAAGGAAAAACTGGGACATTTGCTTACATTTGCCGACGAAGGAACACCCGTTGAGTAGTAGTTATCCCCTGCGCCGGGTCATGCTGTATGAACATGTAAAACTGGCCCGGTTCACGGGAACCGGAATATTTTAATTCAAAACGATCAGCAATAAAATTTATCGATATGACAACATTTGAAGGAAAACTGGATGCCAAAGGACTCAGGTTCGGGATCGTAATCGCCCGGTTCAATGAATTTATCAGCGGGAAGCTCCTGGCAGGGTGTCTCGACGGGCTCAGGCGGCATGGCGCCGGGGATGAAGGCATTGATGTGGTTTGGTCGCCGGGCGCATTTGAAATTCCCCTCCTTGCCAAAAAATTGGCAGCTTCAAAAAAGTATGATGCCATTATCTGCCTGGGCGCCGTGATCCGGGGAGCAACACCCCACTTCGACTATGTAGCTTCCGAGGTTTCCAAAGGCGTGGCGCACGTAGGTCTTGAAACGGGCATGCCCGTTATCTTCGGCGTACTTACCACCGAAAACCTGGAACAGGCGATCGAACGGGCCGGCACCAAAAGTGGCAACAAGGGATTCGACGCATCCCTGGCGGCGATCGAAATGGCAAACCTGATGCGGCAGATATAGCGGCTGCTGTTCAGTCGTTTGGCATTATTTATGCGTTATTACAAAGACCGTCCTGCGGTTCTTTGAACGTCCCTCCTCGCTGTCGTTGCCGGCAACGGGCATCGACTTCCCGTACCCTTTGTAGGTAAGCCGTGTCAGGGCAATTCCCTTTTCGATCAGGTAGTCATAGACCGACCGGGCCCTGTTTTCCGATAATTTCAGGTTTGCGGCATCATTCCCGATATTGTCGGTATGTCCCTGGATCTGGATGCAGATGGAAAGATTTTCATCAAGGAAATCCAACAGCTGGTCGAGCACGACTTTCGATTCGGCGGAGAGCTCCGAGGAGTTAAAGGGAAAATAGATGTCGTTGATCCTGTAGGATTTGTTGAGCTCGATGGGTTTCATCTCGATATCCACCTTTGCCGGTAACTTGAAGATGGTATCAACCCTGGAGATGTATTTTGATTCGTAAACGTGGTCGGCCTTTTTAACCGTCATGATGTAGTCGCTGTTGAACGGGGCTACTGCCACGTAATTTCCCGTGAGGGTATCCATCGGGATCTGGGAGACCTTCTTGGTCTCCAGGTTTTTCAGTTCGATGCGCGCATTCAGCGGTTCGGAGGTGGATTCCGATTTTACGTTTCCCTTGATGAACAGCACCTTTTCAGGGCGTGCCGCATCGTAAAGGTCGAATGAATAGAGATCCCAGCCGCCGATACCCTTATATTTGTTGGAGGCGAAATATCCCTTGGTCCCGTCGGTGCTCACGAAGAAACCTATTTCGTCTTCCGGTGAATTGATCGGGTAGCCGATGTTTTTGGGCTTTGACCATCCCCCGCGATCATTCAGCTTGGAAAAGAAAATATCGTAACCTCCCAGGCCGGGCCAGCCATCGGAAGAGAAATAGAGCGTCTTGCCGTCAGGATGAATAAAGGGCGATTTCTCATTTCCCTTGGAATTGATCGCCGGGCCAAGGTTGATCGGCGTTCCCCACTCCCCCGATTCACTTTTGATGGACCTGTATATGTCATATCCGCCATACCCGCCCGTGCGGTCGCTCACGAAATAGAGGGTGTTTCCATCCGCCGAAATGGTTGGCTGTGATTCCCACGATCCCGGCAGGTTTATCTTATTGCTTACGCTGTGGATAGAACTCCACTCACCACCCACTTTTTCAGAGACATAGATGTCGCAGTTGAGATATTTCTTGACATTGTCGTATTTGCAAACCGTGTAATACAGCGTATTGTTGTCGGCCGTCAGGGTGGCTCCCCCCTCGTTATCGTTGATGTTGAAAGGCTCGGGCATCTCTTCCCCTGCCGCAAATTTCCCGTCCTCCTGCCGCAGGCTGAACATGAACTTTTCCTTCGTCCGTGTCTCCTGTACAAGGCTGTTGCGGTTAGGCTCGATCTTTATCTCCCGCGTAAAGAGGGCCATCTGGTTGTCGGGTGAAAGGATGGGCAGGTATTCGTTTTCAGGAGTGGAGATGCCTTCAACGACCTTCGGGGCGAATGGAACCGGGTTGCCTGTGATGTCAAGGTAAAAACCGGAGTATTTCTGTAACTCGATGGCCCGGTTGTAATCATCATCCTTTTTGATCTTGTCGACATCCTTCAGAAACAGGTTCAGATTTTTTACCGCCGCGGCAAAATTTTCCTGGCTGTAATAGATCTCGCCCAGGTAAAAATAGGTATAGACATCATACACCGGGCAAAGTTCGGCTACCCTGGCAAATGCCTTTTCAGCCTCTTTAAAGTTGTTGTCCTGTTTTTTGAAGTTCACCAGTCCGAGTACAAACCAGGCATCCACGCTCATGGGCTCGGCACTGACCACCCGCCTCATCTGCTGACCCGCAAGGTTGTAATTTCCGCTTTTCAGGTAGTCAAGCCCCTCCTGGTAAATCTTTTCGGTCTTCTTATCCAGTTTTACCTTGCAGGAATCACGGGTCGATCCCTCGTTATCAGGGATAGAGCCGGCGATAAAAGCTGGTTGCGTGAAAAGAGGAACACGAACCTCCATTCCTCCGTCAATAGTGATCGTTGCGCTGATTGCCGGCAGATGCAAGAAAATCAGCAGAATCATCAGGAGGGGGGAGTAGTGGCAGGGGAGGCGCGGTTTCATCGGGATATTTTTTTCAAAGATATGCCTAAATGTCTTAATTTTACACCTTTGATAGGTTGACTGTGATAAATTAAACCCCCTGATTATGAAAAAAATATATCTCCTGTCCCTCCTGATGCTGTCGGGAGCCCTGTTGTCTGTGCAGGCCCAGACGGTGATCCCTAACCCAAGTTTTGAGACCTGGACCACTGGCAGTTATTCAGACCCAACCGGCTGGGATACCCCTAACCAGGAGCTTATGTCCATCCCGTTCTTCGGGTTTTCGGTGGTCACCAAAAGTACCGATCACCAGGGTACGGGCAGTTTTTCGGCTAAACTCGAAACCAAGCACCTGACCCTTCCCCCGACGGATGTCCCGGGTTTTATGACCTGCGGCAAACTGACGGTCGATATCACCAATGGTACCTATACCTTGTCGGGAGGGGTTCCCTGCGTGGATATGCCCACCCACCTGATGGGATTCTACAAATTTGTTCCCAAAGGCGGCGACAGCTGCGTGATCGGTATCGGGTTGACCAAGACCACGGGATCGGCGGTGGATACTGTTGCCTATGGCAGCTTCTCCACAAAAGACACCGTTCCCGACTGGTTGCCCTTTTCGGCATGGATCAAATATGTCAGCACCCTGACGGCCGATACGATGAATATCATCGCCATGTCAACGGCCCAGCAGGTGATGACTCCCGGAACCGCCTTGTGGGTCGACAACCTGTTTCTTGATTATACGTTAGGCTTCCAGGAAAAGGATCCTGCCGCCGGTATCCGGGTTTACAACGACCGGGAAACCTCGCGGCTTATGGTGTTTTTCGATTTTCCGCGGCTTCAGCAAACCCGTGTACGGCTTGTCAGTATGACAGGGCAAACAGTGTTTATGGATGATGGCGGGCCGGTTGACAAGGGCCGGAGGGTCATTCCCTACGGATCGCTGACACAGGGGATCTACCTGCTTGAAATCGAGCATGACGGCATGGTTTTTACGAAAAAATACTTCCTGAACCTGAAATCATAAGCAATCCCTTTATGGGATTTGTTGCAGAATACCGTCCCGGCTGACTTTTCACGGGACCGGTGCGGAAAAACAAAAGCGCCCGCGGGCTGAAACCACAAAAGATTATAATTCCGATGATAAAATCAAATCCGGTCAGGGCAGGTATTATCCAGATGACCTGCAGTCATGATAAGGAGGCCAACCTGGAAAAGACGATGGATAATATCCGCGAGGCTGCCCGCCAGGGTGCCCAGGTCATCTGCCTCCAGGAGCTTTTCCTGACCCCCTATTTCTGCTGGGAGGAAAACTACGATTATTTCAACCTGGCCGATGCTATCCCGGGAATCGTCACCACGCTTTTCAGCAACCTTGCAAAGGAGCTGGAGGTGGTGATCATCGCCTCCCTTTTTGAAAAACGCGCCGAGGGGTTGTATCACAACACCGTTGCTGTGACCGATGCCGACGGCACTATGCTGGGCATCTACCGCAAGCACCATATCCCCGATGATCCGGGCTATTACGAGAAATTCTACTTTACCCCCGGCGACGGAGGTTATAAGGTGTTCAACACAAGGTATGGCCCCATCGGCACCCTGATCTGCTGGGACCAGTGGTATCCAGAGGCCGCGAGGATCACCAGCATGATGGGCGCCAGGATCCTCTTTTATCCGACTGCCATCGGGTGGGCATTGTCACAAACCGGTGAGGTGAACCGCCAGCAATTCGATGCCTGGCAAACCATCCAGCGCAGCCATGCCATCGCAAACGGTGTTTATGTGGTATCTGTGAACCGGACAGGGCAGGAGGGCTCCATGAACTTCTGGGGAGGTTCCTTTGTGGCTGGCCCTTTCGGGGAGCTTCTCTGCCAGGCTTCCCACGACAGGGAGGAGATCCTGGTGCAGGAACTCGATATGGAGAGGATCGGTGAGATGCGCGTGCATTGGCCCTTCCTGCGCGACAGGCGGATCGACAGCTACGAGCCGATCCTGAACCGGTACCTTTAATTACAAACCAAATACAATATTTTCCTATGATTGAGTTTCCTGGCCCTACGCCAAAAGAACTGGGGTACCGCTTTCCTGCCGAATGGACAAAACACAGGGCCACCTGGCTCAGTTACCCTCACGACGATTCCTATTCCTGGCCGGGAACACTCTCCCGGATATTTCCCTTCTACAACAGGTTCATCAAAGAGTTGTCGAAAAATGAGGAGGTTTGCATCAATGTCCGCAATGAAGCGTTACGCGATAAAGTCGCCGCCGATCTTCTGCAACTGGAGGTCGATATTTCTAAAATCAAACTGCTGATCCATCCTACCAACGATGCCTGGTGCCGCGATCACGGTCCTGCATTCCTGGTTCGTCCCGACAGGAAGGATCCGAAGGTGATTGTCAGCTGGAAATACAATGCCTGGGGCGACAAATACGACCATGACCTTGACGAGCTGATCCCGGGGCTTGTTTCCAAATACCTTGATGTTCCTGTCTTCTACCCCGGTATCGTCATGGAGGGGGGAGCCGTGGAATTCAATGGCATGGGTACGCTGCTTACCACCACGCAATGCCTGTTGCATGAGAACCGGAATCCCGGGATGCTGCAGCATGAAATCGAGGATTACCTGCGCAGTTTTTATGGCGTTGAACAGATTCTGTGGCTCGACGAGGGGATCGACGGCGACGATACCAACGGGCATATTGATGATATCACCCGGTTTTTCAGCGAGAGCGGTGTGGTTACCATGGTGGAGCCCCGCCGGTCGGATGCCAACCATAAGATCCTTGACGAAAACCTCAGGAAACTAAAGACTTTCAGGCTCCGCGACGGGAAACAGCTCGACATTGCCGAGATCCCGATGCCCAAACCGGTGATCTACGACGGGCAGCGGTTGCCGGCCTCCTATGCCAATTTCTACATTGCCAACCAATCGGTGATCGTACCGAATTTCCAGTGCAGGGAGGATGACCAGGCCATGCGCCTGCTGGAGGAATGTTTTCCTGAACATAATATTATCGGCATTGATTCGGTGGAAATTATCTGGGGACTGGGTTCATTTCACTGTCTTTCACAGCAGGAACCTGACATCACGGGACTCCTTCCTGAACCTCAGTGAACAGGAACGATATTCAGCAAATTATTTTTCCTGGTTAATCTTTCACGCACCTTACCGGGAAAGCGTCGAACCTTGAATTCGCATACCAGGAGATGCTGGGGTTGAGCAGGTTCAGCCCCCGGGCAACAGCCTTGTCGGTTCCGCTGGGTGTCGATGTCCAGAACATGGTTCCGGTAAGGGGTAGGGTGGTGAATCCCCAGAAACTGTCCATATAGTCCATGCCTGTCAATAACCCGTGAAATCCCCCGTTTGCCAGCGGATCCTTTAAGGTGGCGCCTGCCAGCCCGTTGGCATCGGGGGCAACTACCCCGGCCATGACGTTGTCGATCAGCTGCTGCCACTCGGCCTCCGAAGGAAGGTGCCATTCGGGGGGACAGGCCCCCTTGCTGTCGCCACTGGTGGCATACTGCATGATCTCATCCCATTGATAAAAACCGCCATAGGCACTGCAGGCCGGGTCGGCCGGTGCACAGTATTTTTCAACAAGGCAGTTGTCGGTTTGCGGTGTGGCGGGGAATCCCTGGATCTGCATGCCATGGTCCAGGTTCCGGGTCATCCAGCATCGTGCGTTGAACATTGCCGTGGAATAGGTCTTCCCGTCGCGCACATCGGTGAGCAGGCTGCCGCAGGTAAAGCTGGTGTTATAAACCTGGATGGTGACGGTTGCGCTCCCGGCGCACCCGTAGTTGTTGGTATAGGTGTAGCTGACGTTGCCGGGTCCCGGGCCTGCCGCCATGGGGCTGAACTGGTAGACGCCGGGAGATGGGTTTGAAACCCCCGGTCCGCTGTACACCCCCTGCCCAACGATAAAGGGGGAGGCGCCCCTCAGCGTGATCTTGTTTGCACCCAGCGTGGTCTTTGTGTCGAAACAGGGCAGGAAAACCGGGTTTGGCGTGGGTTTCACAGCCACCTGAACCGATGATGACGAGGTGCATGGATGGTAATTGTTCGATCCGGTAACCGCTACCTGGGCATTCCCCTCTGTAAGCCAGTTGATGGTGGCGCTGTTGGTGCCCTGTCCCGCGGTGATATTCCCGTTACCGGCAGGAGTTATGGCCCAGGTAAAGGTACAGGCAGGGTCGGCAGGGGTCTGGTAAGGGTATGATGATGTAGAGCAGATCACCCCCGGCGGCGCCGTGATGGTGGACACAGGGATGGGGGTCACAACGACGGTTTCCTGTGCCGGGGCAGCCACGGAGCACCCGTTGTCGTCGGTATAGCTGACCTTTACCAGGTGGGTTCCCGGGATATTCCACTGTATCAGGACGCTGTTGGTGGCGCCTCCCGAGAGGATGGTCCCGGCAAAGGGCGGGGTGATGGTCCAGGCATACCCGTTCATCAGCGGCTGCGTCGTATAGATGCTTTGCGGCGTATTCATACATATCGATGAAGCGCCGGTGATCGACGGAACCGGCAGCGGAACTACCTGGACTCGCAGGACGAAGGGGGCAACGGCAGTACACTGCGTTGCCGGGATGGTGTAGTTGATGCTGATACTTTGCGACCCCAGGGTCGTCCATGTTACCGTGGCTGTTGAACTCGATGCACCTCCGCCGGCAGAGAAAGATCCCCCTGTGATGGACCATAGGTAGTTCGTCATCCCGGCCTGCGTTGAATAAATATTTCCCGGGACCGTCTGGCAGGCAAGGATTTCGCCTGAAATAAAGGTTGGGACGGGGAGAGGGTTTACATTAACATTGAATACGGTTGGTGCCAGTGCCGTGCAGAGGGTGACAGGATCGGTATAAACTACGCTTACCGACTGGCTGCCGGTCGTGGTCCAGGTAATGGTAATGGTTGGGTTGGCGGCACCTCCCCCGGCCGAGACGGAGCCCCCTGTTACATTCCATACGTAGTTCAGCTTGCCCGCCTGGGTCGAATAGGTATGCGAGGGAGTGTTCAGGCATACGCTCTGAACGCCCGTGATCACAGGAACCGGCGCATCCTTGACCGTTACATACACCACCCTTGGTACGGTGGAGGTACACCCGGTAACCGGGTTGGTAAAGATGACTCCCACACTCTGGCTTCCTGTGCCATTCCAGGTTATGGTGACACTGTCGGCAGCGCTGTCACCGCCCGAGGTGACCAATCCTCCGGCCGAAACGCTCCAGTTGTAGGCCGTCATGCCGGGTTCCGTATGATAGGTGGCCCCTGTTGTTCCCTTGCAAAGCGAAGCCGGGCCGGTAAGGGTAGGCGTGACATGCACCAGCGCCGAATCATAATGAACCACCCCGAGGCAGGTGTTGATCACCGAGTAAACCCAGGTATTAACCGTCGGACTAAAGGTCACCGTATCGCCATATCCCAGCACGGGCCCTGTGGAAGAGCCGCTGTGCCACGAAACCCCGTCGGGAACAAAACGCATGCTCTCCTGGTTGGCGGTCCAACTGGTGTTGTTCCGGTTCGTTCCGCCCACGGTAGCGGTGAAGGCAATTGTCCCGTTGTTGTTATGAACACCCTGGGTTGCCTTGTTCGACTGCCAGGTACAACTTGGTTTGACCTGGAGGTGGTTTTCAATGACCCCTCCCTGTTCTTTCAGCACGATCTGGAAACTGCCTTTGGTCGTGGTGCAGTTGAACATCGGGCAGTTCTTCCAGTAGACCACCAGTTCCCGGTCGGGGGCTGTTCCCATGGTATAATAATAGATATTGTTGATGGCCGAGAGGTTGGGCAGCCAGTCCTGCCAGGGGGCGAAGATGCAGTCCTTGGGAGAGGCTGAATCCGCGGCATTGTCGGGGATGACCCTGGCAATATAGGTATTCCACGGGTTGGTGCCGGGTGAGCGGAATCCGATCCACCCGTTTGACCCGACAAAAAACCGGGTGTACAGCTGACTGAAAAAACAAAAGCTGAAGCCGATGTCATACGGGCCTCCCCAGCAGTCATCCTTGCCGCCATTTGTTGACGTACAGTGGGTAAGGGTAGGATCGAGAGGGGTTCCGATGGTGGTATCCAGGGGTGCATAGGGTATCACCTGGAAAGAGTAGCTGTCGGTACCGTAATCGGTGCTGGTCACCACGGCAATGAGGGTGGTGGAGTTGCCCAGGCAGGTAGGGTCGGTAAAAGGCTGAATGGTGATCCCGTTTTGCGCGGTTGAGGAAATTCCCGGGATGATAAGCAGAACACACAGCAGGAGTGAGAACCTAAAGGCTGGAAAGCAGGAAAAGCAGGGTAATCGATGTTTGATCAACATGATTCAGGTACCAGGATTCTCAACCACAAATGTACCATAAAATATGAAGAGGGTCAACGTTTAATTAAAAACCGGATCTGTTCAATTTTGTTTTCAACGGGCAACCTGCCATCGATCCAGTGGATCTTCATCCCCTGGCGTTCCATGCGCCGGAACCAGGTCATCTGCCGTTTGGCAAACTGCCTGATGGCGATGTTCAGCGAAAAGAACATCCCGGCACGGGTGAGTCCGCCGGTAAGGAAAAGGGTAACATACCTGTATTCAAGCCCGTATTTCATCAGCCGTTCAGGCGATATTCCCTGCCGGAGAAGCTCTTCCACTTCGGTGATCATGCCATGTTCAAGCCTGAAATCGAGCCGTTCGGCGATACGGGCCATCTGGATGTCGCGGGGATAGGCGATGCCGATAACCGTCGACCGGATGACCGGGAAGGGGGCGGCCTGCCCCGGGGATGAGCCACTACCCGGTTTGGAACTCTCTTCCGCACGGGCTACCAGGATAGCCTTCAGGAGCCGTGCCCTGTTCTCAAAATCGGTGATATTATGCAGGGTTTTGGCCGACTTCAGGATCCCGGCCAGTTCCTCGTCCGTTTTTTCCTGCAGTTCCGATGCCAGCTCCTCCTCATTCATTACCTTTTGCAGCCGGTAGCCCTTTAATACCGCCTCCAGGTACATTCCCGACCCCCCGCAGAGGATGGGCAGCCTGTTCCGTTCAAGGATGTCGCGGTAAACTTTAAGAAAGTCCTGCTGGTATTCGAAAATATTGTACTCATAGCCCGGCTCGGCAATGTCGATGAGATGAAAGGGAACTGCAACCCCATCCACAAGGTACTCGCCAATATCCTTGCCGGTGCCGATATCCATGCCACGGTAAACCTGCCGCGAATCGGCGCTGATGACCTCTCCGCCGAGTTCATAAGCCAGCCTGGCTGCAAGTGCAGTTTTGCCGGTTGCCGTCGGGCCTAGGATCGTAACCACGGTGAAAAGAGATTAGATGAAAAATTAACCTGGAATGTTGTCCGTCGCCACAGGTTTGTCGAGCGTTTCATAAACAGAATTCCGGCTGATGTACTCCGGGACCATCTGTTTCATCTTTCTGATAATTTCAAAGTTGTTTCGGCCCGGAACCATGGCCGTTAACTCCTCAATATCGTGTTTTACCGAGCTGAGCTCATACTGGCGAACCTTGGCGGTCAGGATGAGCGGGTGATGCGTCGGGAGGGTGTTCTCTTCGACAGTAAGCAGCTCCTCATAAAGTTTTTCACCGGGTCTGAGCCCGATGTATTTGATCTGTATGTCCTTATCCAGGGTGAGACCCGAGAGTTGGATCATCTTTTTGGCCAGGTCGAGAATCTTCACCGATTTTCCCATGTCGAAGATGAAAATTTCGCCGCCTGCTCCATAGGCGCCGGCTTCCAGCACCAGCTGACATGCTTCGGGGATAGTCATGAAAAACCGGGTGACCTCGGGATGCGTGATGGTAACCGGCCCCCCTTTTTCAATCTGTGCATGAAACATGGGAATGACCGAGCCGTTGGAACCCAGCACATTCCCGAAACGGGTTGTGATAAACCGCGTACCTGTGGAGGTGTTCAATGCCTGGGTATAGATCTCGGCGATGCGTTTCGAGGCGCCCATGACGTTGGTGGGGTTTACAGCCTTATCAGTTGAGATCATGATGAACTTTTCCACGCCGGAAGCGACCGACAGGTCGGCAATGATACGCGTTCCCCCGATGTTGGTCAATACGGCTTCCACAGGGTTGTTTTCCATCATGGGCACATGTTTATATGCGGCGGCATGAAAAACCAGGTTTGGTTTGAAAGCTTCAAAGATCTTCTGCATCCTGTCGCTGTTACAGATGTCGCAGAGGATGAACTCTGTAAGGAAGGCGGGGTTGTTCGACAGGGTTTCCAGTTCAAGGTAGTGCAGCGGTGTTTCAGCCTGGTCAACGAGGATCAGCTGCCGCGGGGCAAACCGGCTTAGCTGCCTGACGATCTCGCTGCCAATGGAACCTGCCGCACCGCTGACCAGGATGGTCTTTCCTGCAATCTCCCGGGTGATCCGCTGCTTGTCGAGGGTGATCTCCTCGCGTTCGAGCAGCTCCTCGATCCTGATATTCTTCAGCTGGTTGAAGCTTAACTCCCCGTTGATCCACCTGATTACCGGGGGAACTGTCAGCACCCTGGTATTGTATTCCAGGCATTTTTCAACCAGCGCCTGTTTTTTGAGGGGATCCATCTGCATGATGGCCAGGATGATCTGGGCGATGGCATGGGTGGCCAGCAGGTTGTCCAGTTTCACAGGGCTGATGATGTCGACGCCCTCCAGTTTTTTCCCCTGCTTGCTGGGGTTGTCGTCGATGAAGGCCATAACCTTGTAGTCGGTTCCCGCATCGCGGTCGAGTGCGCGTTTGGCAATGATCCCGGCCTCCCCGGCGCCATATATCACCACCTTCACCTTTTCACGGTCGGAACGGTGAAAATCAAGATAAACCAGCTTGACGACAAGGCGGAAGAAGAGCATCCCGAAGGAGGAGGCGAGGAAATCGATGATGATCACCGAAAAGGGGATAAAGAAAAAATGGCCGATGAAAAAATAGGTCACCAGGTTGGTAAGGGCGAAAATGACGCTGCCTGCCAGTACTGTCCCGAAAACGCGCAGGGCGTCGCCGGTGCTGGTGTAGCGGATGATCCCTGCATACGACCGGGCGACCGCGAAGGTGATACTCCGGATCAGCGCCATGTAGAGCAGGATCCCGGGAAGAGGCTTTAACTCGGAGGAGGGAATGGCAAAGTTGAACCGCAGGAGATAGGCGAGAATAACGGCCGACAGGATAATTACAATATCGATTAAAAATATCAGCCAGCGCGGGGTGTTTTCCCTGGTTAAAATCATGTGCCAAAATTACAGAATATTCTCCTGAACATATGAACATTTGCCGTTAAATATGAACATTCGGCGATTCAACATGCAATTTTTTCTACTTTTGCTGCGTTTTCAGGAAGGTATCAGTTTTCTTTTTCCCGCCATGCCGAAGCGGGGTGTACTGAACTTCCCGGTTTTTTCTTCCGGCCAACAACACAGAAATAATTCTCAAATGAAAAACACAGCATTTACAAAGTTCCACGAAGCCATGGGAGCCAAGATGGTCCCGTTTGCAGGCTACTACATGCCACTTCAGTATGAAGGCGTTATCGCCGAACATGAAACCGTTCGTAAAGGCGTCGGCGTATTTGACGTATCCCACATGGGCGAATTCTGGGTAAAAGGTCCGCATGCACTGGAATTTATCCAGTGGGTTACCTCGAACGACGCTTCGAAACTGGTTCCCGGAAAGGTCCAGTATTCCTGTTTCCCCAATGAAACCGGAGGAATTGTGGACGATCTGCTTGTTTACAAGGTCGATGATCTGACCTACCTGCTGGTGGTCAATGCCGCCAATATCGATAAGGACTGGAGCTGGTGCACCCAGCATAACAAGGCGGGAGCAACCCTGTACAATGCTTCCGATGAAATTTCGCAACTTGCCGTGCAGGGCCCGCTGGCCTTGAAGGCCATGCAAAAGCTTACCGACACGGTGGTGACCGACATGGAATACTATACCTTTAAAAAGCTCACCTTTGCCGGCGTTCCCAACGTTATCTTCGCCACCACCGGCTATACCGGGTCGGGCGGATGCGAGATCTATATGGCCAACGAAGATGCCCCCAAGATATGGGAAGCCGTTTTCGAAGCAGGGAAAGAGTATGGCATCAAGCCCATCGGACTTGCCGCCCGTGACACTCTCCGGCTCGAAATGGGTTATTGCCTTTACGGCAACGACATCAACGACACCACTTCGCCCATCGAGGCGGGGTTGGGCTGGATCACCAAGTTTACAGATTATAAGGACTTTATCAACAAACCGGCCTTGCTGAAACAAAAGCAGGAGGGTACCGCTCACCGGCTGGTGGGCTTTGAAATGGTTGACAAGGGAATCCCGCGCCATGAGTATGAAATCGTGGATGCTGCCGGAAACCGGATCGGTGAAGTCACCTCCGGAACCATGGGCCCCTCGGTTAAGATCCCGGTGGGAATGGGTTATGTTCCTTCGGCACTTTCGAAAGAGGGGAGTGAAATCCATATTAAAATCAGGGAAAAGATCCTCCGGGCAAAAGTGGTGAAGTTCCCCTTCTACAAGGGATAACCATTTGAAAATAGGGGTTCGGCGGCGGATTTGGCCGGATTTTAGAAACAGTTTGCATGGTCATCGGATCCTTTGAATGCCTCTCAGTAAATAATAAAAGTAACTTAAAAATATCAACATGTCAGAAATAGCAAATAAAGTAAGATCAATACGGTGGCAACACATGATGTTCATCCTGCTGATGGCGATGCTGGTTGCCGGAACCGACAGCTGCAAGCCAAGCGGGAAACTCTCGAAAAAAGATCTGAAAGCGCAGATTGAAAGCGCCAAACGTCAGTTGCAGCCGATCGTCAACGGCACTTCGACGCTCTCACTCGAAGAGCAGCAGCGCATCGTCAAGGGGATTATCGCCAAGAATTATAATGATCCCACGCTCAATGCCATGATCGAAGATGCCCAGCAGCGTTTGAAAGCCGCCTTTGCCGAACAGGAGAAGGTGCGGGCCCAGAAAATTGATGTGGCCAGGGCAGCCTTGTATGACCTGCTGCTGAATAAGGACAACCTGTCGGCCGATGAACTGGAAAAACAGCTGAGCGCCATCAAGTCGCAGAACCTGAAGGACAGCCAGATTGATGAACTGATCGCCAGGGTTGAGAAAAAGATCCATGACATGCGCACCTCAGGAGGTGGCACGGCCAACCTGCCCGTGAAGGCCCAGCTTGAGAATGCCTTTGCCTCTATTGCAAACTCAGCCAAGTCGGGTAACCTGACACAGGCCGACAATACCATCCAGAAAACCCTTCAGTTATTCTCCTCCGAAGATGCCACCGTGCTGATCATCATCAGCAGGGAGGGTTCCATGGTGGATTATGACAAACCCACCACCATCAAGCGCTACCTTAATTTTCTCAGGGATACCAAGGCAAGCAAGAATGACATCGATGCCATCATGACAGATTCTGATGGAAAAATCAAGGGACTCGATTTAATTAAAAAGTAAAAAGTATGAGAAAGATTCTTTCGATCATGATAGGACTTCTCCTGTTTGCAGCGGCAGGCAGGGTGTCGGCACAGGATAACCTCTCCCCCCAGCGTAAACAGGCCATCGACAGCCTGGCCCTGGAAAAGGTACGCGATCTGAGCAAGTATATCAGCATCATCGGCGATAAGGCAACTCCCTGGTCGGATGCCCAGCGGGTTATTGAACGCGCTACCGAGCTCTTTATGGAAAACAGCGAGATTGGCGTTTCATCCCTTGGAAAACAGGATGTTAACTATTATAAAGTACGCGAATATTTCGACAGGCTCATGCAGCTTAACTACGACAAGGTAACCATCGACTGGTACAAAATCCAGTATGTCAGCGACCTTGTCCGCCAGCCCGATGGCACCTATGTCGGCGTGATTACTGTCTACCAGCGGTTCCAGGCTTTCGACAAGGAAAAGGGACTGATCTATGAAGATACTACGAAAAAGGATATCACCGTTTACGTGAAACGCAAGGAAACCCAGATTGGCGGCCGACTGATCAACTTCTGGGATGTCATGCTTGGTGATATACGCGTTAAAGAAACTTCCAAATAAACTGGTTGAGGTTCTTTTTTTCACCACAATAGGCACATAGGACACATTAGATCTTCTATTGTGCCCTAATGTGCCTAATGTGGTAAATAAACTTTCTATTCTTCCCCAAACTAAATGCTACATAAAACCATGCGCTACATTTTTTGGATTGGACTGCTGATGCTCCCCGTGATCGGTTTTTCACAGGGATCGATTGGTTCCCTGACCGGCGATGAGTCGGTGTTCTACGCTCAGACCAAGCAGGTCAACCAGTTTTTTCTGCGCTTTAACGGCGAAGAGGATGTGAAGGGCAAACACCTTTACCAGGGTGATCCTGCCTTCCGCGATGTCAAAACGCGTAAAAAATATATGAATATCCTGTTCGACAATTCCAATCCGAAGATCACCGCCGACACCAGGTTTGTCTTTATCGATGAAGCGCTGAACAAGAAAACCCCCGCATTGCTCGACTTCTATTCAAAGGGATGGTTTGCCGAAGTTGCCACCAGTTTTATGTATAAGAAAGAGAAGGTCAATATTATCCTGTACCTCAAAATCGAAAAGCAGCTGAAGGGTTACAAATGGGTGATTTCGAATGTCTATTTCGATAAGTTCAATTCATGGTTCACGCACCTGAACGATACCGTAAACCTGAACTATTTCATCCACCCGATGAGTCACGAGCTCGACTTTATGAACCTTCACAAGGTGTTCAAGGAGCCCGAAACCCTGGATTATTATTTTGAACGGGAATATCAGCCCGACATGACCGGCCTGTTTGTCATGGAGATGAAAAACGGGAACCTGACCTTCGTTTCGGTAAACAACGTGAAATTTCATGTATTCCAGGTGCCCAACTGGTATTTCGAGATATCCTATTTCAACCGTAACGAGGCGAATTCAGGATGGCTGATATCCAATATCCTTCGCCTTAATGAAAAGGAAAAAAAGGATTTGTTGCGGCATTACACCCATATTAATTAAATCCCCATGAGGAAGATTTTCATCCTTTTTCTGCTGGCTTTTGGTATCGGGATCCTCCCGGTTAATGCACAGAAGAAATCCGTCAATACAAAGAAGCCCGCGACGGCAGCCAAGACCCCTCAAAAGAAGAGCGGTACGGCCACCCAAAAGAAGGCAACACCGGGCGCCAGGGATGTGGCTCCGAATTCCAAAGCCGGCATGATGGAGGCCAGTAAAATAGATACCTTTAAGCTGCAGGTCACTCCCTTGGTGAAATTCTTTGAAAGCTCGCTCAATTTCCTGGCCGACCCGCGCAACAGCGTGAACGAAAAACAGACCATCCTCTCGCGGAGCTACCTGAAATGGTGCTGGGATGAGAAGGTTCAGGTTGAGGATGACCTCGACGAAAACCGGCTGGTTCCGCTTTATAAGGATATTCCTGCCTACCTGAGCGACGTCAGCTTTTTCTTTAAAAGCGCGGTATTCGCCTATTCGGTGCAGGATGTCAGCGTGGAGGCCAGCCAGACCGGGCTTACCTATTTCAGGGTAACGGCAAACCGCAACCTGCGGGGTGTTACCATTAACGGCGATTCGGTAAACTCGAACAAGGTACGCTATATCGAGATGAACTTCGACTCGGTGAAACAACAGCTCAAGGTCATCAGTGTCTATACGACGAAGCTGAATGAGAAGGATGACCTGAGGAACTGGTGGAACGGCCTTTCCCATGAATGGAAGGTGATACTATCGAAGGATATGGCCCTGGAGGGAACCATGCCGATGTCGCAGATCGACAGCTTTAACGACTCACTGGCCATGATCGCCGGGAAACCCACCGCCATCCTTGGATCGGAGTTCTATAAATACCTGGCGCAGATCATCCATTCCCAGGCGGTTGATCTGTCCGGGAATAAAACCATATCGGCGCTGGATCCGCTGAATAAACTGTCGAACCTGAAAAATGTCAGTGTTGCCGGATGCCCGGTCACCGACCTGATGCCGCTCCGGAATCTCAATAAACTCGAGATACTTGATATTTCCAATACGGGGGTGAAGACCCTTGACCCGCTGCGTTACTGCCTGCTGCTCAGCCAGCTCAGGCTGAAAGGCACCCCGATCAGCGACCTTTCGGTTGTTCCCACGTTCCAGGCACTCACGATCCTGGATATCAACGGCACCCAGGTGACATCACTCGACGCTGTGAAGGAGCTGACCTCCATCAAGGATTTGCGCCTTAACCATACCCGTATCAAGGAGCTGGCCCCCGTTTCCGGACTGACCAACCTTGAAATGCTGAATATCTCCTCAACCCGGATCGACAACCTGGAACCACTGAAGGGCCTGACCAACCTGCATATCCTCATCAGCGACAGCACGGGCGTGAGCAGTCTTGCCCCCCTCGATAACCTGCATGGCCTTGAACGCGTTTATTGCAACAACTCCGGGATTACCCAGAAAGAGGCGCTCCACTTCCTTAAGATTCACCCTGAAGCATCGCTGGTTTATGCCACCAAGGAACTGACCGGCTGGTGGAAGGGAATGTCGCAGGAATGGCAGAACATCTTCCGGTTTTATGCTACCCTCGATAACCCTCCCTCAGGAGAACAGCTGCACAAGCTGATCCTGCTCGACAGTATCAATATTACCGGCAGGATGACCATCACTTCGCTGGAACCGCTGCGAAAACTGATCCTGCTCAGAGTTCTCCAATGCCAGAGTACCGGTATCACCTCCTTATCACCTGGCACTGATCTGAGCGAACTGAAGGTCATCAATGCCTCCAATACAAGGGTTGCCGACCTTCAGCCACTCGGCACACTGGCCGGCCTTGAAACCCTCAACCTGGATAATTCCGCGGTTGCCGACCTGAGCCCGATATACGGACTCCAGTCCCTTCGTTTTGTCTTTGCCGACAACACCGGGGTAGTGGCCAAAGAGGCGGATAATTTTGCGATGAAAAATCCCGGCTGCGTTCTCCTGTTCCAAACCTTCGACAACAAGGAATGGTGGAAGAACCTGAGCCCAGCCTGGAAAGATGTATTCCTGCAACAGGTTGGCCTGAAAGGGAACCCCGATAATATCCAGCTTCAGCAGATAGCGGGGCTTAATAAAATCGAGATCTCCGAAAATTTCCAGATCACCGACCTGGCGCCGCTGCTGCACTTAACCCGGATGACGGAACTCCAGTTTTCGGGTACCTCCGTTTCAAAACTTGACCCTGTATCGCGGATGCCCCAGCTGGTGGCCCTGCGCTTTCCGAAGAACCCTGTAAGCGACCTGGGCCCTGTGACCGGCTTGCCAAACCTGAAAGAACTTGATTTCTCGAATACCCAGGTGGAGGAGCTCGAACCCATCCAGAACATGATGCGCCTGGAGGTGCTGAAATTCAGCGGAACCCAGATCAAAAACCTGAAATACCTGCAGAAACTGGTCAATATGAAGGTGCTGGAATTTTATAACTCCCGCGTTGGAAATGTGGATGTGCTCGACGGCATGTCAAAACTCGAATCTGTCAAGATGTTCAACACCAAGGTCTCTCAGAAACGGGTCGACAAGCTGAAACTGCTCCATCCAAAATGTGAAATAATATTCTATTGATCCAAATGCAGGAGAACTCTGATCCCCGCCACACCATTGAAGTCTGTTTCACGCCGAAACTGTTTCCGGAGATTGCAACCCGGGAAAATTACATCGTGGTCCTTGCCGACATTCTCCGGGCTACCACCTCCATCTGCGCCGCCTTTGCCAATGGCGTAAAGAGCATCATCCCCGTTGCAACCCTGGATGAGGCCAGGGAGATGAAAAGCAAAGGCTTCCTGGTGGCATCGGAACAGGACGGGAAGAAGCTCGATTTTGCCGATTTCGGAAATTCCGCCTTTAATTTTTCACGGGAGGCTGTCGGGGGTAAAACCCTGGTTTATTGCACCACCAATGGCACCCGCGCACTCGATATCGCCCGGAGCGCCGAAAAAATCGCCATTGGCGCATTTGTCAACCTCGCCGCCCTTACCCAATGGCTGGTAGCCGAAAATAAAAATGTGGTGATCCTCTGTTCTGGGTGGAAGAACAAATTTTGCCTGGAAGATGCCCTTTTTGCAGGGGCGTTGACCCGCAACCTGCTGGATGCCGGGAGATTTGAAACCGCCTGCGATTCGGCGAATGCCTCGCTTGACCTTTGGCAGGCGGCACAACCCGATATCCTGGCCTATATTGAAAAGGCAGCGCACCGCCACCGGCTTAAAAAACTGGGCCTTGACGATGTAATCCCCTATTCTTTTACCCTGGATTCAACCCTTGTTGTACCGGTATTCGAAGGAACGGAGATACTGAATGTCGTGTAGGGCCCACTTCAATGGCCCAGGAGATAAAAGCCTGCCGGCGAATTACGAACGATTATACTATTAACCTGTTTAATGTCAAAACCCATACAATATCTTACCACCATGACACAGAGAAGGCACGATGAGCACAATGAAATTCATGGAGATCATTGTGTAAATCATTGTGATCTTTGTGGTTAAATTAACTTAATTGATCATGGGAACAGTATTCTTATGAACAGCCGGAAAATAGTTGAAGACGATCAGCATGACTACAAATTGAATATTATTTTAACCTTTTCATTATGAACAAAATCAGAACCCTATTGATCATGTCAACCATCATCGTATCCTATACCTGCAACAGCCAGGGGAAAGCTCCCGCTGAAAAAGGGAAAGAAAAATTCAAATACCTGACCGAGCAGTTCGCCGATGCCAAGATCCTGCGTTACCAGGTGCCGGGTTTTGAAAGCCTGTCGCTGAAACAGAAGGAGCTGGTATATTACCTGAGCCAGGCGGCGCTTTGCGGCAGGGATATCACCTACGACCAGAACTTCAGGTCGAACCTGCTGATCCGGAAAACACTGGAGGCCATCTACCAGGATTATAAGGGCGACCGCAAAAGCGCCGATTTTGAAAAATTCACCGTTTACCTCAAACGGGTTTGGTTTTGCAATGGGATCCACCACCATTATTCCACTGACAAGTTTTTCCCGGAATTCACGCAGGAATATTTTTCAGCGCTCATTAAAGGCGTAAAGCCTGCGTTGCTGCCACTGGCCAAGGGTCAGTCGGTAACCCAGTTCGTGGCCATGATCTCTCCTGTAATTTTCAGCGCCGATATCGCTCCCAAAAGGGTAAGCCTCGACCCGGGGTCGGATATGGTGCTGGGTTCTGCCTCCAACTTTTATGAGGGACTTAACCAGCATGAGGTGGAGACCTTTTATGAAAACATGAAGAAGGATGCCAAAAAGAACAAAAAAGACACCCTGGTTGCATTTGGTCTTAACTCGAAACTGGTCAAGGAAAACGGGAAGATTGTCGAAAAGCCCTACAAGGTGGGCGGCCTTTATTCACCCGCCATCGAACAGATCGTATCATGGCTTGAAAAGGCGCTGACGGTCGCTGAAACCCCCGAACAGCACGATGCCATTGCCAAACTCATCGCCTATTACCGCTCCGGAAGCCTCGCCGACTGGGATGCCTACAACATTGCCTGGGTGAAGGACCTGCATTCGCTGGTTGATTTCGTCAACGGGTTTATCGAAGTTTACGGCGACCCGATGGCTAAAAAGGGATCGTGGGAATCGATCGTGAATTTCAAGGACGTGGAGGCCACCAAACGTACCGAAGTGCTGAGCAAAAATGCCCAGTATTTTGAGGATCATTCGCCTGTTGCCCCGGAATTTAAGAAAAAAGAGGTAAAGGGTGTCACGGCCAAGGTGATCATTGTAGCCCAGTTGGGAGGAGAGAGCGATCCAACCACACCCATCGGCATCAACCTGCCGAATGCCAACTGGATCCGCAAGGAGTACGGGTCAAAATCGGTGACCATGGATAACATCACCTACGCATACGACCAGGCTGCGCTTGGCAATGGTTTCATGGAGGAGTTCGCTTATTCGAAAGAGGAGATTGAACGCTCGAAATTACACGGCCATCTCGCCGGCAACCTGACCACCGACCTGCATGAGTGCCTGGGCCATGGTTCCGGCCAGCTTAAAAAGGGTGTCAGCGCCGATTCCCTGAAAAACTACCATTCCACCATCGAAGAGGCCCGCGCCGACCTGTTTGCCCTTTACTATATCAAGGATGAGGCCCTGGTGAAATTCGGCCTGGTACCCGACGACGGCGTTGCCAAGGCAGAATATGACAGCTATATCCGCAACGGGCTGATGACCCAGCTTGTCAGGATCCACCCGGGGAAAACCATCGAGGAGGCCCATATGCGCGACCGCTCGCTGATTGCCCACTGGGTGTATGAAAAAGGGATGGATAAAAAAATCATCGAAAAGGTTACCCGCGATGGCAAAACCTACTTCAGGATCAACGATTATGACGCGCTTCGCAACGAATTCGGCGAATTGCTGAAGATCATCCAGCGCATTTCCTCGGAGGGGGATTACCAGGCAGCCAAATCGCTGGTTGAAACCTATGCCGTCCAGGTTGACCAGGCGTTGCATAAAGAGGTGCTCGAACGCTATGCTCGTTTGAAAATCGCCCCCTATGCCGGGTTCATCAATCCGGAATATAAACTGGTGATGAAGGGTGGCACCATTGCGGATGTTAAGATTTCCTACCCGGAAGACTTCACAGCCCAGATGATGTCCTATTCGAAACACTATTCCTTTTTGCCGGTGCACTGAGTGCCTTTCCCCGGATGCACGTTAAATCTATGAATCAACGATTTGTCATTATCATCATCCTGCTCATGGCCCCGGTGTATTTTGCCAGCGGACAACATTCCTATCCGAGGGACTATTTCCGCTCGCCCGTCACCTTCCCGATCACCCTGGCCGGTTCGTTTGGCGAGATCAGGAGGAATCATTTCCATTCCGGTATCGACATCCGCACCGAAGGGGTGCAGGGCAAACCGGTCTATGCCATTGCCGACGGCTATGTTTCGAGGGTGAATGTCTCCCCGGGAGGTTTTGGCAAGGCGCTGTATATCATCCATCCCAACGGTTTCCTGTCGCTGTACGGACACCTGAACCGCTATGCGGGGGCCATTGCCGCGTATGTAAAGGCGCAGCAATACAGGCAGGAGTCGTTTGCCATCGACATCGAGGTACCGCAGGGTGCCCTGAAGGTGAAAAAGGGCGACCTGATTGCCTATTCTGGCAATTCGGGTGCCTCCGGAGGTCCCCATCTCCATTTTGAGATCAGGGATGCCCGTACACAGGAGATCATCGACCCCCTGGATTTTGGCTTCATGAACCCATCCGGGATCTCCCCCGATATCAACTGGCTGAAGATCTATCCCTATGATGAAAATTCGCTCGTGAACAACAGTGCCAATCCGGCCCTGATCCAGGTTGCCGGGGCGGGCGGCAGCCACAGCCTTAAACTGGCCGACACGATCAGGGTTTCGGGAAATGTCATATTCGGCATCGAAACCTTTGCCATTGCCCTGGGCGGCATGAAGACCGGCGTGCATAATATCACCCTCTCGGTCGACGGGGTCAACGTCTTCTCCCAGAATATCGACAGGTTTGCCTTTGCCGAGACCCGCTATGTCAACAGCCTGATGGATTACGCCAGCTTCCTGAAAACCGGTAAAAAGATACAGCGCTCCTATGTGGCCCCCAACAACAAGCTCAATGTCTATTCCGAGCTGAAAAACCGCGGCGTGGTGAGCTTTACCGATTCGAAAAAACACAGGATCCGGTATCTGGTCAAAGATGCCTTTGGAAAGTCATCGGAACTGAATTTCTGGGTCGTCAACTACCCGCCGCCGGCCAGGCAGGTGCACCCAAAACCGGGATCGGCGAACCTGAAGCTGATGTCGTACAAAACCGACAACCAGTTTGAGCAGCCCGGCGTGAAGCTCGACCTGCCGAAGGATGCGCTGTACGACGACCTTGCCTTTGAATATTCGGTGTCGGCCCCCGTCAGGGGATCTTATGCCGGGGTACATCATCTTCATAACGAATACACCCCGGTTCACAGCTTTTGTACACTCTCCATAAAGACCGACAACCTGCCTAAAAATCTCACCTCCAAAGCGGTGATTGTTTCTGTTGGTACGGGGAGCTCTTTTTCAAGCCGTGGAGGCACCTGGGAAAACGGATGGATAACCACAAAAATAAGGGATTTCGGCGATTATACCGTCACGGTCGATACCGATCCGCCGGTCATCAGGCCTGTGAATATCACCCCAAACAAGAATATTAAAAAACAATCATCGATCCTGGTCAAAATCAGCGATAACCTCGCCGGCATCAAATCCTACAGGGGCACCCTCAACGGGAAGTGGATCCTGATGGATTTCGATGAGAAGAACCACCTGCTGACCTACCTCTTCGACGAAATGCTGAAGCCTGGGAAAAACACCTTTGTCCTCAGGGTTACCGATGCCGTTGGAAATTCGGCCCATTATGAAGCCGTTTTGATCCGGTAAATATTTTTTTATCTTTGTATGATGCAAGAGACCATTCTTATCCTGGATTTTGGTTCCCAGTACACCCAGCTCATCGCGCGCCGGGTCAGGGAACTCAATGTTTATTGTGAAATCCACCCCTTCAGCAAATTTCCGCAGCCCGATAAAAATATCAAAGGCGTAATCCTCTCGGGAAGTCCCTTTTCGGTTCGCGACGAAAACGCCCCCTTCCCCGACCTCACCCATATCAGGCCGGCACTGCCCTTGCTGGGAGTGTGCTATGGCGCCCAGTTCCTGGCGCAGAGCTCGGGTGGCATGGTTGCCCCCTCAAAAATCAGGGAGTATGGCCGGGCAAACCTCTCCTTTATCGACCCCGCCAGCGATCTCCTGCACGGCATGTCGCAGGGAAGCCAGGTGTGGATGTCGCATGCCGATACGATCCTGAATATCCCGGAGGATTTCACCGTCATTGCCAGCACACCGGATGTCCGGTTTGCCGGCTATAAGATCAGCGGTGAACCTACCTATGGCATCCAGTTCCATCCCGAGGTTTATCATACCACCGAGGGGCTGACGCTGTTGAAGAATTTCGTTGTGGATATCTGCGGATGCCACCAGTCGTGGACCCCCGAGTCGTTTGTTGAAACGACCGTTGCCAGCCTGGTGGAGACGCTGGGTGACGACAAGGTGGTGCTTGGCCTGTCGGGCGGCGTCGACTCCTCTGTTGCTGCCATGCTGCTGAACAGGGCCATAGGGAAAAACCTCTACTGCATCTTCGTTGACAACGGGCTGCTCCGGAAAAATGAATTCCAGAAGGTGCTCGACCGTTATAAGCAACTTGACCTGAATGTAACAGGGGTGGATGCCCGCGACCTCTTCCTCGATGCCCTCCGGGGCGTTTACGACCCTGAGCAAAAGCGTAAGATCATCGGTAAGACCTTCATTGATGTGTTTGATGCCGAGGCCCATAAGATCAGGGATATAAAATGGCTGGCCCAGGGAACCATCTATCCCGATGTCATCGAATCCCATTCGGTCAAGGGACCCTCTGCAACCATCAAATCACATCATAATGTTGGCGGACTGCCGGCTCATATGAAGCTGAAGATCGTCGAGCCGCTCAACAGCCTGTTCAAGGACGAAGTCAGAAAGGTGGGACGCACCCTTGGCCTGGATGCTGAGTTTATCGGCCGCCACCCCTTCCCGGGACCGGGCCTTGCCGTGAGGATCCTCAGCGATATTGACCGTGAAAAGGTACGGCTCCTGCAGGAGGTGGATGATATTTTTATCGCCGGCCTGCGCACCCATAACCTGTATCATGAGGTTTGGCAAGCCTTTGCCGTGCTCCTGCCGGTTCAGACAGTAGGGGTGATGGGCGATGAGCGGACCTATGAGAATGTGGTTGCCCTGCGCGCGGTGACCTCCACCGACGGCATGACCGCCGATTGGGCACACCTGCCCTACGAATTTCTCGCCAGGGTCAGCAACGACATCATCAACAAAGTGAAGGGGGTGAACCGGGTTGTTTATGACATCAGTTCCAAACCGCCGGCTACCATTGAATGGGAATAATGATCATGGGTTTATGCCGGGATCAGAAAAGCAAAACGGGCAATAAAAAAAAGTCATATTTTTAAGGAATGAATTTTAGCATCGTCCCATGAGAAATCTTCCTGTCGTTTTCGTTGTAATCCTGTTCATCTGCTTTAAATGTATTGTTTGCGTTGCCCAGACACCCCAGGAGGTGCTGAAGCAAATGCGCTCCACGGTCACCGAGAAAATTGACGGCAGGGAATATTACATTCATCTGGTAAAGCGGGGACAAACGCTCTATATGATCTCCAAGGCCTATGGCGTGGAGGTGAACACGCTGATCCGTGAAAACCCGGAGGTTAAGGAGGGGCTCAAGGCCGACCAGAAACTCCGTATCCCGGTGGCAGGCCAGAAACAGGAGGAGCAGGTGAAACCGGTTGCGGCAGATCCGGCAAATAAGGAAGAGCAGCATGTTGCGCCGGCACCCAACCCGGAGACACCGGTCAGGAAAAAATCTCAGGAACCTTCACTCCACCCTAAAGCGACAAAACAGGGCAGCCTCCCCGCGAAGGTGCCTGTTGCACCCCCAAAACAGGTTGTGCCTGATCAGGTGGTCGCTAAAACCGATTCTGCTGTTGTTGCGGAATTACCCTGCGGGGAGGATAAATCCACCAAAAAGGATGTTTACAAGGTGGCGCTGATGCTGCCGTTGTTCCTGACCGAGATAGCCGGCATCGATGCAGAACACCCTGATGCGGAGACGCTTGAGGCTAAGAGCTTCGAATTTCTGCCCTTTTATGAAGGTTTCCGCCTGGCGCTGGACTCCATTGAAAAAAGCGGCCTGAAGATAAAACTCTATGTCTACGACGCCGATAAGGACACTGCCCGGACAAGGCAAATACTGAGAAAACCGGAAATGAAGACGATGGATCTTATCTTCGGGGTTCTCTATCACAGGAATTTCCAAATCGTTGCCGAGTTTGCCAGGAAAAACAAGATCATCCTGGTTAACCCGATTTCGGAAAAAAGCGAACTCGTCAATGCAAATCCCTGGGTTTTCAAAGTACTGCCTTCGAAAACGACCCAGTTTGAAGAATTGGCCGACTATATGAACCGGAGTTTCAAAAAAGGACAGCTTCTCATCGTTCGCAGCGGCCAGTACAACGACAGGGATGCACCCGAAAGGCTGAAAAAAGCATGCCAGGAACACGGGATGAATGCAAAGATTGTTGAGGGCCAGGAGGGAGCCATTGCAGGGCTTTCAAAGGAGAAAGACAACTACCTCGTGGTGTTTACCGACAATACGCCCTATGCTTTTGATCTTACCAGGCGGCTTTTTGAACTTCGGAACGATTATAATATGATCCTGGTAGGCCTTCCCGACTGGTCATCGCTGGAGGGGCTGGAGACGGAATACCTGGCAGCGCTGAAAACCCACATTGTCACCCAGAGTTTTATCGATTATGATGACGCCGCCGTGAAGGTGTTTGTTCGCAAATATCAGTCAGTCTACCATGCCGATCCTGCACTGCTGTGCTTCCAGGGGTTCGACGTGGCATGGTATTTCCTCTCTGCGCTGAATAATTACGGTACCGGTTTTCCCCGTTGTATCGATAACCTGAAGATCAAATCAATGCAAACACATTTCGATTTCCGCCAGGGGAAAGGCAATGGTTTTGAAAACCGGCATTGGATGATCTACAAGTATGATAATTTCAGGATGGTACCTGTCAACTGATCCCGGGGGCCGACGGAATGGCGAGCAGCGGGACATTTGCGGCAAACAGGTTTTTCTTGGTGATCTTCTTGGTAAAGAAGAGATGCAACAGGCTGTGCTTGTGCGGCTGGAATACGATCAGGTCGATTTTGTGCTCCGTTACAAAATGATCAACAGCCTTCTGGTTGTTATCCGCAACTTCGACAATTTCAAAGTCGATGAGGTTTGACTTCTCCTCTTTCCCGAATTTAAGTTGCAGGGCTTTCATCCTGACATATTCATCCGACTGCTTCGACTTGGTACTGAAATGTACTACCTTGATCCTGAAATCAAAGGGTGAAAAGAGTTTAAACAGGTTATGGATGGTTTCAGCATTGCCCTCCGAAAGGTCGGCAGCCAGCATGATGTTTTGGAAACCGTGAAAGTTCCTGATGTCGGGTACCGTCAATACAGGGACTTTCGCATTGTCAATGATATAGGTTGATACTTTTCCCCATACATTAAGATTGTTTCCCCTGCCTGTTGTCCCCATCACCACGAGGTCGGGATGGAAACCCTTGCAAATCTCGCTGAGTTCGTGTTCGATTTCTCCTCCCGTTACCATACTGGAAAAAACTACATTGCTGATGTTTTCCTTCTTTAGCAGCGCATTCATCTTCTCCTCCAGTTCCGCCATGTTGTGCTCTGCATGCCGGAAAATCTCCTTCATCAGCTCCTCGTTATAAATGGTGCTCATGTCGAGGGTGTCGGGAAAACTTGTATCTGCAATAACGACCTGGTCAAAATAGGTATGGAACAGCCTGATTTCCGCACCGTAAACCTTGGCAAATTCGATGGCATAACGGCACGAAATGTCTGTATGATTTGAAAAATCAACAGGTACAAGAATTTTTTTCATTGTGACTTTCTTTAATCGTTAAAGGTAGTCGAAACATCAACGCAAAGTTAATATCTCTTTCAGAATTTTGCAATTATTTTGGTTTGAATAGGTCGTCATCAGTGCCACTTCCCGTTTACTGACAAGGCTTCTGTCAAACTCCATTAAGAAAATCTCCCGAACTTTCACCTTGAATTCATCCGGCCCGGATGCCAGCGTACAAAGGTCGCCCAGGGTCGTGCCGGCGACCATATGCGGGTTGACCAGGCAAAATCGTCCGTTGAAAAGTGCATTCAGGAGTTTTAATTTCAGACCCGTTGGCTGGAAAGTAACCATGATGTTTACATGGGCGTCGCGGATAAGGCGGAACATCTGATCATCGGAAGGGTTGACAATGAAACGGATATTGCGGCGCCTGCCTGCCATTTTCAACAGCCATGCAGGTGGATTGAGCCCTGCAATGACCAGCTCGGGAAACGAATCTTCCCAGACGCGGCTGATGAGGAATTTCGCAGCGAGACTGTTTTCTGCAACCGACAGGTTTCCCTGGTACAAGGCATAGCTCCCGCGGCCCTCCAGTATGGCTACACGGTTGTGACTGTGGAAACTGGGCAGTGTCAGGATTCGCTTGCCGGGGAACTGCGACAGGAGATAGTTTGTGTCGTCCTGTGATACAGGCAGCATCACGGATGCATGCTCCAGCGTTTTCTGGAATAATTTCAACCGGGCGCTTTCTGCGAGGAAAAACAGCTTTCTGACAGGGTTTTTTTCAGCCCTGAAGAGATGGTAATAATAATGATGTTCGATGTTGCTTTCCCGGTAGATCAAAAAACGGCCCTGCAGCCTACTGTCGCCCAGGAATCCGCAGGTGTGGAGCCCTTCGAACAGCACAGGGTGATCATCTTGTAAAAGGTTATTGATCAGCTCTTCCGACATCCTGCCGGCCACGATATAGGGACGGAAGCTGAAGTTGGCCGCCAGCCCGGCCCTGCGCCTGTAGTATTGTACCGATTGGCAGTATTTTTCCAGCTCAGGCGCACGCGATCGAAGGTGTTCGTAGCAATGCAGGTGGATGTCAACTCCTGCCGCGTGAAGCGCCAGGATCTTGTAATACACATCGATCACCCCGCCGTAGTTGGCCGGGAATGGGATGTCGAAGGAGACGATATGGACGGCAACAGGGGACAAATCTTACCTTTAAATTAGCAATATGCATTCCGCAACCAGGGCTGGAGGCCTTGTTACGATAATAATTTCAACAGCTTCGGCTCTTCATTTTCCCAGCAAAGCTCTTCGGCAGCTTTCAGCAGGTTGGTCTTATAGGATACCAGTTTTTCACGGTTGCCGAGCATGGAATCAATCCTGGCAGCCAGCATGGCAGGATCGTGATTTTCAATGTATTCTCCGATCCTGTAATCGTCAACGATGGCCTTCATCTCGGGAAACGGGGAGACCAGCACCGGGACATTGGCCTGGATATAGTCAAGGAATTTATTCGGCAGGCAGAAATGATAATTGATGCTGACATCCTTTTCGATCGACAACCCGAGATCGGCCATCAGCGTGTATCCCGGCAGTTCCTGGAAGGGAACCTGCCCGAGGAACCTGACCTTTTCCGAAAGTCCGGCTTCGCGTGTAAGACGGGTTAATTTAACGGTGATATCACCAACGCCGGCAATTACCAGAACGGCATCCGTTTCAATATATTTCATCGCCAGGATGGCCTCCTCGAGACCCCGGCCAACATTCACCGCTCCCTGGTAAAGGATAACCTTCTGTCCGGGAAGAATATTAAGCTTTGATTTGTCATAAGGCCCCGACAGCGGTTTCCTGTAAGGAACATTCCTTATTACTTCGATCATGTTTCCATATTCAGCGGAGTAGAGCCCTGCCACCGAACTATTCACGGCAACAACCCATGGCAGTTTTGGGAAAAACCGGTCCTCAAGCCATTTCCAGATCCGGGTGACCCTTTTCCGACCCACCAGTTCAGGGACTCCCCTGAAATATTCATGGCAGTCGTGAATGTGGCTGACCGGTTGTTTGCCTGCAAAACCTGCAGTTTTCTTTCTCCCGAAGGGATGTTTGATGCGATTGGCCAGGAAATTTGCAGGAAGGGTGTCCAGGTCGTTGGAGATCAACAGGTCGAACGGGTGGGTGAGCAAAAAGAAAAAAAGGATGAGGTTGTATTCGGCATAAAACAGAGGACCCTTGTCAAAGAGAAGGCGCATCCGGTGCATCCGGTAGGAGCGGGGGGCCAGCGTCCTGCTGTCTCTCAGTCGCCTGCCCACAAGCAGCACGTCGTAACCTGCCTTCACCAGCGTGTTGCACGTTCGGTCAACGCGCTGGTCGGTGGTGAGGTCGTTGGTGACGGATACTATGGCTTGTTTGACAGAGAGCGGCATGATCATTCATTAACCCGGTGCGGTAACTTGCACAGCCGGTACGGAAGGTGCCGGTTTTGTGAGTAACAAAGTTAGTTTTTTTGGCTGAATTATCAGCCAATTCAATTAATTTTGACGTTTTTCGCGCCCATGCATTTAGACCAGAAAGTTTCTCTTAAAACCCTGCATACCTTTGGTATGGAGGTGGAGGCAAAGTATTTCGTCGAGGCAAAGACCCTCGCGGAGGTGCTTACGCTGCTGAATTACCGTCACATGATCCACATGCCGATCCTCTTCCTCGGGGGTGGGAGCAATGTCTTGTTTACCCGTGACTTTTCAGGTATTGTGATCAGGATCAGCTCCAGGGGGATTGCCGTGCTGGAGGAGGATGACCACTCGGTGCGGGTCACGGCTGAAGCCGGTGAAGGGTGGGATGCCTTTGTACAGTACTGTGTCGGCCGCGGCTGGGCCGGGATCGAGAATCTTTCGCTGATCCCGGGCACTGTAGGCGCTGCTCCCATCCAGAATATCGGGGCCTATGGCGCAGAGGTGAAGGATGTCATTGAATCGGTCCGGGTGGTGGAGATCGAATCGGGAAAGCAACGGGTTTTCTCCAATGCCGATTGCTGTTTTGGCTATCGCGACAGCATATTTAAACAGGCGCTGAAGGGAAAGGTGATCATCCTGAATGTCACCTTTAAACTGGCAAAGACCAGTCCTGCAGGTCCGGGTGGCGGGCCGGAGCCTTCTCTGCGGCTGGATTACGGGGATATCAGGGGGGAACTGGCGCGTAACGGGATTGGAAACCCGACAATCGGCGATGTCAGGGATGTTGTTTGTTCAATTCGCCGCCGGAAGCTGCCCGATCCTGCCGAGGCAGGCAATGCCGGAAGTTTCTTCAAAAACCCGGTTGTTCAGGATGGTTTGCTGGCCTCCCTCAGGGAGCGTTTCCCCGCCATGCCCACCTATCTGTTTGGATCGGACCTTGTGAAGGTGCCTGCTGCCTGGCTGATAGAACAATGTGGCTGGAAAGGATATCGCAGCGGCGATGCAGGCGTTCACCCGGTACAGCCGCTGGTGCTGGTTAATTACGGCAATGCCGACGGCCGTCAGATTCTCGCGCTCGCAAAGCTGATCACCGATTCGGTAAGGCAAAAATTCGGGATAAGCCTCGAGACAGAGGTTAATGTGATTGACTGACCACCCGTTTATTCGGTTTTCAGGGCGCCGACCAGTTCAGTTACCGAGCCGATCTGATGCCTGTTCAGGTAAGCTTCAATACCGTCAACAATTTTCACAGAAATCGCCGGGTCGATAAAGTTGGCAGTGCCAACCTGGATGGCGGATGCCCCGGCAAGGATGAATTCGATGGCGTCGGTGGCATTCATGATGCCTCCCAGCCCGACAATCGGAATATTTACGGCTTTATGAACCTGCCAGACCATGCGCAGGGCAACGGGTTTGATAGCGGGGCCCGAAAGCCCTCCCGTGATGGTTGACAGCACCGGGCGGCGTTGTTCGGCATCGATGGCCATTCCCAGCAGGGTGTTGATCAGGGTAATGGCATCGGCTCCACCGTCGCTCACTGCCTTGGCCAGGTCGGTAATGCTGGTGACGTTGGGCGACAGTTTCACCATCAGCACCTTTTTGTAAACCTTGCGAACCGCTGCCGTTACTTCGGTGGCCATGGCCGGAACGGTGCCAAAGGCCATCCCGCCCAGTTTTACGTTGGGGCAGGAGATATTCAGTTCAATCGCCGGGACCTTATCCAGTTCATTGATCCGTTCGGCAACCTCAACATACTCCTCAACCGTTGACCCGGAAACATTGACAATGATGTGCGTGTCGAAATTCATGATCTTCGGGTAGATCTCCCTGCAAAAATGATCGACCCCCTTGTTTTGCAGGCCGACCGAATTGAGCATGCCCGAAGGGGTTTCGGCCATGCGCGGGTATGCATTGCCGTTTCTGTTCTTGCCGGTCACCGCCTTGACAAAGATCCCTCCCAGCCTGCCAAGGTCGATGAATTCCCTGAATTCATCTCCGTATCCGAAGGTGCCGGAAGCTGTGGTGACAGGGTTTTTAAATAGAAGGCCGGCAATATTTATCGACAGATCAGCCATGGAAGATTATTCAAAAT
>SESG01001926.1_pt1 | contig 34860 bp, 35 predicted proteins | sample 3171421 | NCBI WGS metagenome assembly SESG01 (sample SAMN10866946, study PRJNA518727) | freshwater metagenome | biome: subpolar coniferous forest; feature: holomictic lake; material: water; isolation source: holomictic Lake 227, 6 m and 8 m depth | place: Canada: near Kenora, Ontario | collected...
GGGTATTGCTTTAAAAATAATATTATAAGCGCATAGCTAATGGATCTATCGCCATCACTCTTTTTTTGCTCTTCAATGTACCATCCATTCTTAGCACAAAAGCCAAGCATATTATTTCCCTCCCACCCTAATCGATCCTCCCCGAAGACTTAGCACGGTTGTTAGTAGCAGTTGTCTTGAAAGCAAGGGATTCTGACTACAAAAACCGACCAAGCTGAGCGATCAATCATGGTAAGGTTTAAGGCAAATATGATATTTAAACCTTGTCAGCAAGTTAATAAGTAAGAGAGATCCGAAAGTTTTATTATTAAATGCAGATAATATCGAGGCAATAAATATTTGCGTATTAGCTTATTTAGTGAAACGGCGGCGGCGCACCCGCGCAGCAAGCTGCGGGGTATTCATCAAAAATGAAAATTAGGCGTTGTGTATTGTATTCTTGCAGAGAGGATAAACCAACATGAATAATCTTAAATAACTAAGGTGCAAATAAAAAACTAAACATAATTTTGATCCATATTTTAAGTCGGAACTTTAGAGCATAGTCCACCCAGACGCCTAAAGAATGTTCCTGTTTGTGAAAAAAATATTAAATAATTAGTAATATTTTCTTTAACTGAAGAAGAATGGAGACGTTTTCAGCCCTAATCGTCAAGCTTCAGCAGAATCCACCTTCCTTGGCGACCCATAAGTGAAAAAATACATATTCCGTCCTATTCAAGAATATTTTCAATTCTTTCCAGAGCCTGTTTGATTCGGCTTTGAGAAGTGGCATAGGAGAGCCGGACATAATCTACGCCACCCGGCCCAAAGGCCGATCCGGGCGTGGCCGCAATGAGGGCATCTTTGAGCAACTTATCTGTGAAAGCATCCCCACCGCCCAATGCAGATACATCCGGGAAGAGGTAGAAGGCCCCTCCAGGCACGCTGCAAGGTATTCCTAAATCCTTCAGCCCCGCGACCAGCATATCCCGGCGCGCCCGAAACTCCGTCACCATGGAAGCGACCTCGCCCTGCGGCCCCTGCATGGCGACAACTCCAGCCCGCTGTACAAAGGTTGTGGCCTGGGAGACAGAGTGGGAAAGCAGTCTGGTTACCCATTTCATGGTCTCTTTGGGGCCGGTAAGGTAACCCAGACGCCATCCCGTCATGGCATAAACCTTGGAGAAACCGTTGATGGTTACGGTTCTTTCCTCCATTCCCGGCATTGAGCCAATGCTGATGTGTTCGCGATCATAGATTATCTTCTCGTAGATCTCATCAGAGATGACAAACAGATTGTGATCTATGGCCAGATCGCGAATCTCCTCCAGCACCTCTCTGTCGAATACCGATCCCGTGGGGTTGGAAGGAGAGTTGACAATGATGAGCCGCGTCTTGGAATTGATTGTTTCCGCGATGTTTTGCGGCATAAAATTATCATCCACTCTTCCCCAGGAGACGCTTCCACCGGAAAAGGCCACACAGGGCTCGTAGCTCACCCAGGAAGGCCCGATGAGAGCGCACTCATCGCCCTCCTGGAGGAGCGCCTGGATAGCGGCAAATACGGCCATCTTGGCACCCGGGGTCACTACGACATCATCCGCCGTAACAGGAAGCGAATTTTCCCGGACCAGTTTATCGGCAATGGCCCGCCGCAGTTCGGGAATGCCGGCAGTGGGAGCGTAGCGCGTCTCGCCTGCTCTGATGGAGCTACAGCCCGCCTCGACAATATGCTTAGGGGTATCGAAATCCGGCTCGCCTACCCCCATATCGATGATATCCAGGCCGCCGGCTGCCAGCTTCTTGGCCATAGCCGAGATCTTCAAAGTGGTTGATTCGTGAATGGAGGCCATCCGCACAGAGACCATTTCTAAACACCACCCAGATTCTGCAAAAGCTTGACTGCCGCCTCGACCGCCCGCTTGGCATAATCCACCCTTTTATGGGCATCAGGCCGGGACATCTTGGGACCGGTGATGCCGAGAGTTACCGGCTTGTCATACTCTAGAGATAGATCCATCAGCTTTCGGGCCGCTTGCGAGACCACAATTTCATCATGAGAGGTCTCCCCCTGGATGACGCAGCCGATGGTCACGACCGCATCGATGTCCTCGCGACGAAGCAGCTTCTTCACCACGAGGGGCATGTCATAAACGCCAGGAACATAAATGACAGTAGCGACCTCTGCACCCAGGAACCGGGCATGCTCTCTGCCCAAAAGCTCCATCTGATAGGTAATGTCCCTATTGAACTCCGAGACTACGAAACCAAGTCTTGCCATAAGCTCCAAACCCCGTTAAAAGTAGGCACCTCCCTTCCTCCCTTCACTAATAAACCCGTCGATTCACTTAACGATCAAAACGCATTTATCCTCGGCAATTGTCCCATGGCGAGATGCTCTATGACCCTAATTTATCTTAACGGAAAGTTTGTTCCGGCGGAACAAGCTGCGGTTTCGGTCTTTGATCACGGATTTCTCTATGGAGACGGAGTCTTCGAGGGCATAAGGGCCTATGGAGGGCGCGTCTTCCGGCTCGAGGATCACGTCCAAAGGCTCTTCGACTCGGCAAAGGCCATCTTGCTCTGCGTTCCCATGAGCCAGGAGGAGATGTGCGAGGCAATCCTGGAGACTCTGAGGAAGAATAACCTCCGTGATGCTTATATTCGGCCCATTGTCACCCGGGGCTTCGGAGACCTGGGCCTTGATCCCAATAAGTGCAGCCTGGCTTCGATCATCATCATTGCCGTCGAGTGGGGGGCAATGTACGGAGACCTTTACGAGGTCGGCCTCACGGCAATCACCGTCGCTGTGCGCAGAAATTCGCCGGACAGCCTGCCGCCCAACATCAAGAGCCTCAACTATCTGAACAATATCCTGGCAAAGATTGAGGCCAATGTCAAAGGCGGCAATGAGGCCATCATCCTCGATTCTCGGGGATTGCTGTCGGAAGGAAGCGGAGACAATATATTCGTCATTAAAGGCGGTAAGATCTACACACCCTTTACCGTAAACAATCTCAAGGGCATAACCAGGGAAGCAGTCATGGATCTGGCCAAAGCCGGCGGCAATGAAATCCGGGAGAGGGATTTAGGCCTGTTCGACCTTTACACGGCGGACGAGGTCTTCGTTACAGGCACAGCAGCAGAGGTTGCGCCCGTTACGAAGGTCGACGGCAGGGTCGTAGGCGACGGCAAGCCCGGAAAGATCACAAAGGATCTCATGGCAGCCTTCAAAGAGCTGGCCAGGACCACAGGCACAACCATATTCAAGTAAGCCTGGATTTATCCCTCATTTATTTTTTACCGTCAATCGGCCATTAACCGAACAGATATGCTTCTCAGTCTGGGGCCATCCAATTCGAAGAAGAGTATCCTCTGCCACGTTCCCATAGCCAGTCTCCCATTCTCAACGGGAATTATGACGCTATTTCCGAGCATGGTTGCCTGCAAATGAGCATGGGCATTGCCGTCGCCTTGATCGTGCTGGTAGCCTGCACCCTGGGGGGCGATTCTCTGCAGCAGGTTCAAGATATCGTTTATCAAAGCGCCGTCCGCTTCATTGACAGTCAATCCGGTAGTAGTATGTTGGGAATAGACAAGACAGATGCCGTTTTCCACGCCGCTCTCTCGCATAGTTCGCTCAACGTGATCTGTGATATCAACAACTTCCACATATTTCCGGGTTTCAATTTCGATCATAATGGTATATCCTGGAAAGACTGGAATTTAAGCCAGGCGCATTTTGAGGATTTTTTAAGGGGAGGATCCGGGCCGATTCATCTTGAGGGGATGGATGAAATAAAAATTGCTTAAGAAATCCCGGACCCATCTAAAGCGTATCGCTGATCATATATAAATTTTACTGTATAACGCTTTGAGAATTTAATATGATAGGATCTTACCTTTATGCTTTGCCAGCGGATTGAAAAATTTAAATGACAAAACTATATCATTACATAAAAATATCGGCGCTTTTTTTCTAACGGATGTTTCCGATTTCATTGCCAATGTTAGCTATCGAAGAATAGATGCTTAGATAGATTTTCTTGCCCATCATCCTATGCTATGATGAAAACGTTTAAATGTTATTAAATAAATTAGTATTAAAAAATATAAACAATAAAACAAAAATAGTTAAATGCAAATTATTAAATGATGAAAATTTAATGAAAAGTATTTAATTATTAAATATTTATAATACTAGTTTATAAAAATGATTAAATTGAAAGATCCAGAATAAAATATGCTTAGCAGAGAGAGGTTATCCCCATGGACATTATGTTTTGCAGATGGTAATGAAAAATAAAGAGATGGTGCTGCTAAAAAAGTGAGGATAGGTCAACAATTTCAGAAGTATACAACTTTTGCGGCTTACGATAAGTATTTAAGAGTGCAGCATGAGACATTACGGTATCGGCGTCAGGAAAAGGAATACCGCCCATCATATCTAAAAAAAGAAGAGATGGCACGGTTGCTGGACGCCAGGAGATTAGATAGTGAGATATGGACTTTATAGGGCGACACATGCAAAGGTAACTGGTGCAGCTGATGAACAGATAGTAGGGCAACCAAGTAACCTTTGCGATATGAGCCATAAAATTGTGTTATCTTCCACTGCGAAAGACGATGATATGACAGCCCAGAAAGGGAAACCAACCCGCGAAGAATGGGATAGATTATCAAAAATTGAACAATGGGAGCTAATTAGGAACATGGATCTGAAAGAAGCCACAAAGGGCATGAGTGACAGCGAACGCTCCAGCTACATCGAAAACCTACAGAAGGTAAGCAATGCGGTTGATATGGGTGCAGGATATAGAATTTTGCACTATGTAACAATTTCCGGTTACATTAACCGCCCCAATGCAATTTCATTTTAACTCCACTTCAGACAGTGATATGTATATCCTGTAACCTACAATCTTTTTTTGATGCGCGTTCTATTTTCATTGGCGAATTGGCGGCGCACCCGCATCGCAAGCTGCGAGGCATTCAATTTAAAAATAAAAATAGATAGACTGCCGATTTTCTAGCAATCTATGCCGTCGCAAACAGGGCGATCTCTTTCCGGCACGGGATTTTCATGGAACTTGATAGTCTTCTCAGCCTCGAATGTTCCGGAGAACATCTCGTGGGCTTTGATATCCTTGTAGAATATCTTGTGCATGGAAGCATCCGTTCCCCATGTGCCGTTAAAGGAATTCCTGGTCTCAAGGCCAATCAGGTGGGCCGGATTATTACCCATGAGTTCAGCCACACGGTTAGTGTTCCTTCCCGCATCCTTGAGCTCCTTGATGAGCTGCTCAGGAGTTATGGTGTGCGTGGTCTGTGCCATGTACTGGGCATATTCCTGTGGATAGTACAATGCCAGAAGCTGCAGGTAGTCCTGGTTGACAGGCATTACCGGCTCTTGAGGATTGTAGGGCGTGGTTGAGACAAAGAACGATGTTTGATCCTTCTCCATCTCATAAACAGCGAAGTTTTCCTGGATCTTCGCACCTATGCCGCCATAAAACGCCTTGGAATGCAGGAACTTGGTACCCATAAGAGGCGTGTCCTTACTGGCGTAAGTGAGCTTAGTGTTCTCGAATAAATTGAGCTGTGTCTCATTTCCACCATTTGCTGAGGATATATTTCTCAGCAGCTTATCGGAATTCTGCGAGTAAGCATGCTCCTGGTCAAGCTCAAAGTCGCCGTCTCCGGCCATATTGTTGTAGTACTCCAGAGCGATCTTCTTATCGACTATTGAGGTACTGACATCGATAACGCCGCTTCCGGATACCTTCTGTGCTTCACAAAACTGTTCGTACTGTACTGGCGGCACCAATGGTGGATTCGCCAAGACGGTACAGCAGCATAGCATTAGAATTAAAGCTGCCGCTATTACTACTCCCTTCATTCTAATTCACCCCTATACTCTATTGAATATAGAAAGGATTTTCCTTTAAGGGATATAAACATATCGAAAGCAATTATCATATGGATATTCAAGAGAATGATCGTAGTTATAATAGAGATAATAGTATTGAAAACGAAACCGAAACTCTGTAAAAATAACTATGATGCATTCAGATTTAATCCAATGACACACACATCATTACAAAATAATTTTAGCTTTCATTCGCGAAGCTATTTGCAAACAACATAATATTAGTATTAATAAATTGAATTTTCTAATATAACAAGAAAAATAAGAAGTTAATGATCAATTAAATTTGATACTTAAAGATCGATCACCTAAGCAATTCTGCCAATGAGTAGAGAAGTCATATAGATAGCGTAATTTGAATTATTTTTACATTTTTTTAAAAAGTTTATTACAATATAAATTAATTAGTATATCTGAAATGCATAAGTTTTTAAAGGTAACTGAACATATCAGTTACAAAAGAGGTGTTACAGTGAATAATAGAATATGGATATGCATTCTGCTATGCCTGGCGATACTCGCATCCGGCCAGGCGGCAGGGCAGCAGACATTTGGAACGAAGGTAAAGGCAGGAGATCCGGATGTGGGGCTTCCGCTATCGACGTTTTCTCTTGTCGGTGCCCCTCCTCAAAGAACTACACATGTTTCCTACTGGGATATAAATGCCAATAATGTATACGATGATCAGGATGTCGCCTATCTTCAATTTGGTAGCGCAGCTGTAGTCGGTTTAAGATTTGTTCAGGCAAATGACATTCGACTGACCGGATGGGGGAGTTATCCTGCAGGATCTTATGTGAAGCCCGCAGATACCGATATGGGTCAGCCGCTTATTGTGGCACCACCAAACCTACCATCCGCGGGTGCCGTCAGCTTTTACTATCTGAATGTAGCAGGAAGCGCAGGATATGACCTGGAAGACCCTGTATATCTGAAGGTCTTATCACCGCCCCTTGCAGTTGGTGTTGGCACGAATGATATCCGAATAACTGCAAATGCAGTCTTCCCTGCAGGCTCAAAGGTATCTCTCAGCGATAGTGACGCAGGAAAACAATTGACGTTATTCAAGACAATACCATTGCTCGCGGCTACTCAGAATAATGGCGGCCCGTTCCCTGCGCCAGGACGAACCCCGATTGCTCAACTAGCATTCTTCAATGCAAACGGCAACGTTGATCCGTTCGGATTGCCAATTTTCGACGATGGAGATGTGGTATATTTTGATATTGCACCAGGCACAGCTTTTATTAATCCAATAGTCTCCCCCAACGATATACGCCTGTACTAAAGTCGCAGATACCACTTTTTTTATTTTTGAAAAAAAAAAATATGCCTAAATACCCTGATGAACTCATTCAGGTTAGAGCATCCTTGAATTTATCTAACCAGCAATCTTGATGCTTAAGTGAGGTTTCCCATGAAAAATAACCCTTCAACCGGAAAAGAGGCATCCTTCCCCCAACCCAACCGCCTCCTCTCCGAGAAAAGCCCCTACCTCCTCCAGCACGCCTTTCACCCCGTCCAATGGTACCCCTGGAGCGAAGGAGCCTTTGCCAAAGCCCAAAAGGAGGATAAGCCCATCTTCCTCTCCGTGGGCTACTCCACCTGCCACTGGTGCCATGTCATGGCTCAAGAGTCATTTGAGGACGAGGCTGTCGCCGCCCTCATGAATCAGGCCTTCATCTGCATAAAGGTGGACCGAGAAGAGAGGCCGGACATAGACCAGATGTACATGACTTTCGCGCAGTCCATGACAGGCCGAGGCGGCTGGCCTCTTACTATTATCATGACCCCGGAGAAAAAGCCCTTCTTCGCCGCCACCTACATCCCCAAGACCGGGCGCGCTGGCCAGGCAGGAATGATGGAGATCATCCCCCGGATCAAAGAGCTCTGGGTGAAAAATAGAGATGAGCTTTTGGACTCCGCCGACAAGATTTTGGATTATATCAAGCAGACACAAAGCCAGCCGCGGTCCTTGGCCGCGAATTTAGATACTGCATTTCTTGCCCGTGGGTACGCGGCCCTGGCCTCCATTTACGATCCCCAAAACGGGGGGTTCGGAACGGCCCCCAAGTTTCCATCGCCACATAACCTCTTCTTCCTGCTACGCCATTGGCATAGGACCGGGGACAAACATGCTCTGCGAATGGTCGAGGCCACACTGCAGGCCATGCGGATGGGCGGGATCTACGATCACGTGGGAAACGGATTTCATAGATACTCGACGGATGGGCAGTGGCTTGTTCCCCATTTCGAGAAGATGCTCTATGACCAGGCGCTAATGGCCATAGCCTACATCGAGGCTTATCAGGCCACCAGAAAAGAGGAGTACGCCAGAACTGCACGCGAAATCCTGGAGTATGTGCTGCGGGACATGAGCGCACCTCAAGGAGGCTTTTTCTCCGCGGAAGACGCAGACAGCGAGGGAGAGGAGGGCAAGTTCTATGTCTGGACGGCAGAGGAACTGAAAGAGACTCTCGATAAAGAGGAGTTCAAGCTCTTCATCCGGCTCTTCGATGTGCATGAGAGCGGAAACTTCGAGAAAGGAGAGAACATCCTCTGCCTGAGGTCTTCGCTTGTCGACGCCGCGTCCGTCCTGAAGATGAGCGAGCCGGATCTCTATGAGCGACAAGAATTGATAAGAGCAAAGCTCTTTCTTTCCCGGGAGAAGAGAGTTCATCCCTTAAAGGACGACAAGATCCTCACTGACTGGAATGGATTGATGATCTCGGCCCTGGCCAAAGCCGCGCAGGCCCTTCCTGAGGCAAATGGCGCAAAGTATGCAAGAGCGGCAATAAAGGCGGCCGATTTTATCCTGAAAGAGATGCAGACGACGAAAGGTCGATTGCTGCATCGCTACCGGGGCGAGGCAGCCATTTTTGCCAATCTCGATGATTATGCCTTCCTGATCTGGGGGCTCCTCGATCTTTATGAGACGGTCTTTGATGTCAAGTACCTGAAGGCAGCGTTGCAATTGAACCAGACCATGATGCGGCATTTCTGGGACAGGGATCAGGGCGGCTTTTTCTTTTCTGCAGATGATGCCGAGGCCCTATTGCTTCGCAAAAAGGAGTTTTATGACGGTGCGATTCCCTCAGGAAATTCCATCGCATTGCTTTGCCTTCTCCGGCTCATGCACCTTTGCGGAGGAACGGAGCTGGAAGAGAGAGCCTGGGATCTGGCGCGTAGCTTCGCCGCAACAGATGGCCAGCCCCTGGGCCATTCCATGCTGCTTTGCTCCCTGGACTATTTGCTAGGGCCGGCATCCGAGATCGCTCTGGTGGGAAGTATGCAGGATGTCGGCATAATCGAGATGCTGCAAGCCTTACGATCTCGATATCTTCCGAACAAATCCGTTGTCCTGGTATGTGGAAAAGAGATTGGAGAGATTGCGCCATTCACAAAAAATTTGGCCCAAATGGAGAGAAAGATAGCCGCCTACGTCTGCACTGATCATGTCTGTAGTCTTCCCGTAACAAGCCCGAAAGAGATGATGAAGCTAATCGCATAGATCCGACAATGATAAATACTACCAGCCAGGTAGTAGGCCCTGAGGAGATCCAAATTTCTGAGAATGAAATGGCATCCGATCTGGACAGGCACCGTAGTCTAAATAAATACCGTAGGGTATCCTACGCAGAAAAAACAACAAGCATGTCTATTTTCTCACACGCAGGTCATGCGGTGATTCTTTAATGAACAAACGAAGAGAGCACATTCCTAAGAAGGATATCATGTACACGTTGAAAGAAGATAACTCCCAATATATTGTAAATGAGAGTTACTTCTACAAGACCGAGCCGTACTATACCATCGTCACGAACGAGAATGAAGGCATCAAAACCACGCCCAGTAGCAGCGATGTACTGGATGCCTATATCGTTCCCATCTGTCTGGAGAAGGCGAAGCTGGCAGGTATACCGGTCTGCGACTGGGTAATATCCAACCAGTACGTCTCGCTCCCGGCTATAGTCTACGGCTTGAACTACTTCTCCACGCCCTCCGACCACTTTCTCATCAGCGACCTGGAAGCAGCGAAGAAGGTCATCAAGCATGTCACCAATCATGGGAGGTATCCCTTCTGCTATCAGAAGATAAGCGACACCTCATCCGTGGCGAAATGCGTATCCATCTTCGGCAAGACCATAAACTGCTGCGAACCTGCGAAATCGCTGGCTGAGAAGATCTATGAGGTCTTTCGGCTGCCGTTAGTGGAGGTAGTACTGGTCAAGGATGAGTCGGGTTGCCGATTATCTTCCCTGGCACCCGTGAAATATTCGCAATTATCGAAGGATGAAACGGAAATGTTACAGGACCTTCTGGACAAGAGGGTGAGGCGCTTTGAGTAAACTAGGCATCTTCGTCAATCGGCAGACGTTAAGCAGCTCTGAACAGCTCACGGCCGTAGTAAAATGCCGGGACGTGGCTGAGAGCATGGGCCACACTGCCGAGTTCATATTTCCCGTGGACATCAAAAAAATACCCAGGCTGGATGCGCTCTTCATTCGCGCCAACACCGATCCCATGAACATCACCTATGTGGCGGCCAGGATGGCGCAAATGTACGGCGTACCGGTGATAGACGATCCCAGCTCTATCCAAATCTGTGCCGACAAAATCAACATGTACATGCACCTCATGAAGAAAAATGTCTCCATGCCCAGGACAAAGTTTCTAAAGAAGAAGGAGCTGGATGAGGTTTTAGCCGCACAGCTCTTCGAGGAGTTGGGCATGCCCCTGGTGCTAAAAGAGCCATCCACGTCCTTCTCGGTCCGGGTAGAGAAGGTCTCATCCGTAGACGAGCTATTGAAAATCGCCAGGAGGTTCTTCAAGCTCTCCGACTGGATTGTGGTGCAGGAGTACATCGAGAGCAGGTTTGACTGGAGAGTGGGTGTCATCAACGGGCAGCTACTTTATGCCTGTCGCTACATCATCCCCTCGGAGACCTTCAAGATCCAGGCCTCCGTGAACGGCCACATCGTCTACTGCGATGTGGAGAGCGTGCCGGCTGATCAGGTTCCGCCTGAGGTTATTGAGCTGGGACGTGAGGCAGGCAATGCCATTGGCAAAGGAATGTATGGTGTGGACATAAAAGAGAGCAACGGAAAGCTCTACGTCATTGAGGTCAATGACAATCCTTCCCTGGATGGAGGTGAGGATGCCCATTATCCGGACATGTTCCAAAAGATCATCTCCTATCTGATGACAGGAGACGCATGCAGCTATGCCGATGAGCTTTCCAATAAGATCTCCCATCCGCGCGACTTTGAAGGTGAGTACGGTCTGGGAGCTGCCGCCGGCATGTCCAATCCATCTGCCCTGGCAGAAAACGAGGTCTGCTCCTACAAGATTGATTTCTAAAGAGATGAGAATCTGATGGAAGATAACCTGTGTGAAGCCATAAGCCAGGCCTGCAGCGAATGCCATCTGGATGGAGGCTGCTGCTTTGAGGCGAGACCCCCCTTAAGCCGGGAGAGAATAGACATACTGCAGAAAAACGGCGTGGCAGAGGACGCTGTAGAGTTTGCCGGATACATGAGGCTACGCCTGAAGCAGGATGGGTTTTGCGTGCTCTTTCAGAATGGAAAATGCAGCATTCACTCCATCAAGCCTGAGACCTGCATAGCCGGACCCTTTACCTTTGATATCAAGGACAACGTCCTGCAGATCTTCCTTAAGAGAGAGAGCATCTGCCCCATGGTACGATTTCTCAAGGCCAATCGAAAAGCCTACGACGGGCTATTCGAGACCTCTGTGGAGAATATCATGCATCTGGTAAACAGCATTCCCGCTTCAGAGATGGCGGAGATCTTGAAGATTGAGGAGCCGGAGACGGATCTTGTGGCGGAGATCCAGCTTTCCGACTAAGTTATGACAAAAGCAATGCATAAGGCGCTTAGAGCTGTTTCGCCCATCGGAACGGAGCACGAGTACTCCATAAATGACAAAAAATGCAGGCCTCTGGCCATCTCCGACCGGATAATCGAGAGGATCGCCGGACAGGTGCAGCACGAGGTGGCTTTTGGGGGGATACTGGTCTCCAAGGAGCTGCAAAAACATGCCATCGAGTTGATCCCAGCCAGGCCGGGGAGCCTTTGCTTTTTGGAAAGCAATCTTTACAAGGGCCTCTCTGAGCTGTACCGGGCCACCAATCATGAGTACGGCTTTATGGGTCTGGGAATGCATCCGCTGCTGAAATTGGATGAAACGACCTACTGGGATCATGATGAACAGGAGTATTATCAGGCATACGACCGGCTTTTCAATATCAAGCAGCATGGCTGGCTGAATATTCAGGCTTTGCAGATCAACATTCCTTACGCTGACAAGGAAGAGCTGGTAGCTATGTTCAACAAGATTCGCTCGCTCATGCCTTATCTCGTCGCCGTATCAGCCTCCTCGCCCATGGTGGAGGGAAAGCTCACCCCTTACATGGACAACCGGCTGGTTTATTACCGGCAAAACCAGGCGGCCATACCTCTGATCTGCCATAACATTTTGCCGGAAAAGCTGGAAAACGTGCACGATTATGTGCAAATCAACAGGCAGATCTACTCTGAGCTGAAAAAATGCAAAGCAGAGATTCTTTGCAAAGAGTGGGTCAATTCCAGAGGCGTGATTGTGCGCTTTACGAGAAAGTGCCTGGAGGTCAAAGCCATCGATGAGCAGGAATGCCTGCATTCGGACATGGCGTTCTCGGCTTTTTTGCTGGCGCTGCTCCGATCCGACCTCGCGCTGGAGGAGGATGAGAGCAGTCTTCTGGCCATGCTGGAGGATGCCATGCGCGACGGCGTGGCCGGGATGCGCCCGGAGCTGGAGAGGCTGCTCGCTGCAGCGGAAAAGAGCGCAACCATTGAGGAGAGAGGGTATCTGCCCCTGGTGGCAAAGCGCATCGAGCAGGGCAGCCTGGCGGAGAATATGGTGCAAAAGCTCAAGGAAGAAACAGACGGCAGGATCGAACCGATACTGGAGCAGATGCAGTGGTGCCTGAAGGAGAACCGGCCCTATTCTGCCGGACCGGGAAGATGCGGCTAGCGGATAAGGATTAAATATAATATTCATATGAACATAAAAAAAAAGAAGATTGGGCAAAAAGGAAAAGAGTAAATACTTCCTTTTTTAGCCCCTATCTCGTCCAGACCGATCCGGCAAAGCCTCCTGTCTTAGAAATGGCCACCAGTTGATTATTGGACGCGATCTGGAGGACCAGATTGCCGTTCTGCATTACGCTTCCTTTGGGCACGTCTGACCAGTCTGCGTTTATCATATTGCCGCTGATGGCGCCACGCATGACATTAGACCAGTTCGGCGCATTGGGATCCAGCTCGCCATACCACCAGACGGTTGTTCCCAGCTGGCGAACATAGTATATGCCGCCGTCATCGCAGTTCCAGACGCCGGTCAGATCTATAAGAGCCGGCACGCTACCTGGAATCGTTCCACCGGGACCTATATCACCGGGACCCATGTCACCGGGAGTCGAGCCACCTGGTGTTGGTGTTACTGACGCAGAGGCCTTTTGGAAGGTGTAAGTTGCCAGATAATTGCTTCTGCCGCTATTGTCCTTGAAGCGATCATAGGAGTCCACCTTAAGTCGGTTTCCAGCAGGTTTTATGACCAGAGTAGTCTCCGAAAATCCGGCATCAAAGACAGCTATCAGGGTATCTGCCCCACTGAGCAGGTCCGAGGAGATGCCGGGAGCAAAAGCCTGAGCCTGCACCGTCCCCCAATCACAATCCGTGGGTAGACAGCTACCCCAGCCCTGCACCTTGGCGTTGGTGCCCATGACAGCGATATCCAATTTAGTGATGCCTCTGGTATTGGCATCCACATTTGTCCAGGAACCCTCAAATTGGGCCATGCTGGCAAGACCGCCGGTAGCAGTCAATAATAGCAGCAGAACTGCTGCCAGGCAAGGATAAAGTAATCTCATATTTTAACCTCGAAGATGTTTTAATCAGTTGTCTCCGATCTTTCCCATAATGGGAAGAATTTCCATTTTATTGAATTTTTGCAGCGGTTGAATCTCGGCAATCGTGCCGACTACACTTAAGGAAGAACTCTTCTGGAATACATCGTTTGATGCATAGTTGCCTCTGCCGCTGTTGTCCTTGAATCGAGTGTAAGATTGCAGAGACAGCCTGTTGCCCTGGGGAGTGATGAAGAGAGTAGTCTCTGAAAATCCGGCATCGAATATTGCCATCAACGCTTGCGCCTGGCCAGCCAAATCGGAGGAGACATCAGGAGCGAAGGCAACAGCGGGAACAGTTCCCCAGTCGCAATCTGTGGGATGACACTTGCCCCAGGCATGCACATTGGCGGAATCGCCGGAGAGGCCGATACTTAGAGTTGTTATTCCCCCAGTATTCGTGTCAACGTTTGTCCAGTCGCCAGCAAACTGGGCCAAGCTGGCGTTGCAGGTGGACAGTGAAAACAACAACAGACATGCTGTTGCCAAAGACAGGAATATTTTCATATTCTAACCTCGCACGTATATTCTTTATACTAATTAGGGCTTCTTGGTATAAAATATTTTGGCATATCCAAAAAGCTAAAGGCTATGGCTCTTCAGCCCCAGGATCTCATCGACCTTGACGCCCACCAGCTTCCAGACGGAGCTCTTCTCTCCATCCAGCAAGACCTCCACCGATTCCTGCGGCGAATGACCGAGAGCAGAGAGAACATTGGAGGAGAGAGCTTTTATCTTGATCAGGTGCACAAACATCTCTCGCACCGCTCTCTTTTGCCCGGCGTCCTCCACCTGCACCAGCTGCCCGGGCAGGGCCACGAAGCTGAAGGCGGAAAGATCAGGAGAATAGTGCTCGATCTCCACAGTCACGAAGGGATTGTCCCGGAAGTACTGCACCTTTTTGCCGTAGTTAGTGGAAAGGAAGTACATGAACCGGCCATCAAACACATAAATAAATGGGGCAATGTAAGGATGCGTCTCGCCTTTGAAAGCAATACGGCAGACATATTGCTCCTCCACCAACCGGTCGTACTCCGCCTTTCCCATGCGCGGCATCTTGAATACATCTTCGGGCATTTCAGTCTCCTCCGCCAGAGCGGTCGCATAAAATCCGTTTGATACATGAAAAGGATTTCGAAAAGATTACTTTCGCTCCGCATGCATATCGGTTATAAATCCGATTGTACGTTATAACCCTAATGGTCACCCTGGAGAAGATCGCCCACCTGGCTGAGGAGTGCAGATTCGACTCAATGGGCCCGGCCCAAAACCCAGCCGTGGCGGACGTGGACGCAAAGAAGCTTCGCACCCTGGGAGAGGGCACGCGCCATGACGTCTGCGCGTCTACCTTCTCGCCAAGGGAAACGCCCCTGCCCGGAATTTGCCACGCCTTCACTAAGGACGGCAGATGCGTCAGCCTCTTCAAGACCCTTTACACCAACCACTGCACCCATCAGTGCAGTTACTGCACCAATGCCGCGAACTGCAGCAATAAATCCAAAGCCTTCTCCTATACCCCGGAAGAGCTGGCCAGGATCACCCTTTCCCTTTACCGGTCGAATTATATTGAAGGGCTCTTTCTCAGCTCCGGCGCAGGCCGGGATGAGGATCACATCACGGAAAGAATGGTAGAGACTGCAAGGCTCTTGCGCCAAAAGCATGCTTTTTCCGGATACATTCATCTCAAGGTCCTGCCCGGCTGTGCGCGCTCGCACATCCAGGAAGCCATCGAGCTGGCGGATCGGGTCAGCATAAATTTGGAGGCGGCATCCGCCTCGCATATGAGTGAGATATGTGCCACCAAGAGCTACGAGAACGATATCCTGCAAAGGCAACGATACATCCGCGATATGCTATCCGATAGCGCCAAGAACTCCAAGACCTTTCTGCCTGCCGGCCAGACTACGCAGCTAGTGGTAGGTGCCACCGGGGAAAGCGATGAGGAGATCTTCAAAAGAGTTCTTTATGAGTACAAAGAGATTGGAGTGAAGAGGGCCTACTACAGTGCTTTTTCCCCTCAGCGGGGCACACCATTTGAGAACAAAAAGGCCCAGCCGCTCTGGCGAGAGCACCGCCTCTACCAGATGGACTGGCTCTTTCGTGTGTATCACTTCCAGCCCAGGGAGATCCATCATGCCTTTAATGAGAATGGATTTCTCAACAACGCCGATCCCAAGATGGCCATCGCCAGGGAGTTTATGGACAAACCCCTGGACCCAAATACGGCCGCATTCCAAGAACTGCTGAGGGTGCCGGGCATCGGCCCCAGGAGCGCACAAAAGATAGTGGCCTTCCGTAAAAGGCAGCCAATTGTTGCTAAAGCAGAGCTGGCGGCCATGGGCATCCGGATCAAGAGAGCCGCGCCCTTTCTCAAGATCAACGGCTGGAGAGATACAACTCTGGAGATGTGGCAGGCTTGAAGATTCCGGACAACTTCCTCTACTACCTCTCCCTGCATGAGGACTGTAATGAGAGGCTTCTTGCCAGAGCAGGGAATCTCACACCAGAGGAGGTGGAAGTTTGCATTCATCCAGAAGTTGCCCGCATAAAAAAGATGGTCTTTGCTGTTTTGGGAGAAGCGCACCGTATGAAGGCATTTGTGAGATTGCAGCCCCTGGGCGATCGAGTGCTTTATGGCTTTTTCAAGCCCAGGCACAAAATTGAAGAACACATCTGCGACACTCTCGCCCGCAGGAACGCCGGGATAATAGTAGTACTGGGAAACGGCAGCGAGAGCTGGATTGCGCTCTGCCGGGAGGGCAGAATCTGGCGGAATCATAGTGGAGGGATGGCCATAACCCTGGAGAAGCTGAAGGGCGCCCTGCATTGCAGCCAGGATGGATCAAGCGAGGATCTGTCTAATGTGGAAGGCCTCTGGCAGATCTACTACGACAGCCAGTACTGTCCCGAGAGAAAGAATAAGGCGGCATTTGACAGGCACATGCCTAAAAGAGATCAGGATTCAGCGGGCCTAAGGCTTGTACAAAATAAGAGAAATGCTACCCTCGAAGATTTTCTGAGCGAAGGTTGATTGTAAGAGTCGATGTCTTCATTCCTGATCTTATATCATCGATCAACGATCGGCCCAAAAATTATTCTCGGAGCCAGGATGAACTAATGTATCCTAGCTCCTTGGCGTTGGCGAAATTCAATTTACCTGCTCACAGCTTTAAGATCCAGTTTGGTTGTCTGGTTCCTGTATGCCATGACTGAAGATGGTATAACGCTGTAATTTGATGACTGAGCCCCGATGCTATGCTGTGATGGCAGAACCTTTACCCGGTAATTGCCAAGGGCGTCTGTCATTACTCTCGTAGGGTTATAATCCACCGTTATCTCAGCCGAGGCCACTCCCACACCATTCTTCTGATCATATACTCTACCCTCAATAAAGCCGAATGTCTCTTCTAGAACATTATTTGAAGGTGGAGTTATTGAGATGTTAAGATCCTGGGCTTGCGTGGGGGTCATCTGGCCGGAAGCTACGTGGATGCTGCTCAGCAGACCCTCTGTTACATCGTGGGGATACGTCGAGGCGATATTCACAAGCACTGTGCCAACAGAGACCGGGCCGCACTCACAGTCCTTGCTGTCCAGCCAGTATTGGGACTGGTAGAACATAAGACTGGGAGAAACGTTACCCGTGCTGGCGAAAGGCGTTCCAGAGAGCAAGAAACCGTCCATGTTGTCGATGACCATCTCCTCGGGAGCAGTGACGTTAATGCCTCTGAGTGCCATTTGCATGGCTGCGATCTCCTCGTTCACTCCAATAATTGAGGGTGTGAGATTGTTGTATTGAGTTATGCTTATGGATGCACCGGTTGTATTATCCGTTTTTATCACAAGCGGATAGATGGTAGCAAAAGGATAGACCGCCGGATCTGGTGTCTGGATCTGATATCTCATATCAGTGTTCATATTGAAAGATACTGCATAAGGTCCGAGCTGATGCGTATCTGGAGCTGCTACAGCTACATTTTCTGACTGCGTTAAACCTGGCTCCGTTAAATCTGCCGGAACCTGGGCAAAAACATCCACAACTACAACGTTGCTCGGCTGGCTGTTCACCACAAAGTATAGCATGTGCCTTCCAACCTTGTCAGCATTGAAGTTCATAGTGTTATAACCCTGGTTGAACTGGTAAGTATTGTACTTCGAACTGGTTGTATCAGTCTGGGTCGTCTCATAGAAGCCCGCCGGTCCTTCAACGGGTGCGTAAGCGATTAGCTGCAACCAGGTTCCGACAGGGCTTACTACATACTGTGTCCAATTTGTTGCTCCCTGAATCCAGAGGTCGTTGGTATTGGATGGCACTGTGGATGAATACTGAGTGAATGGCAACCCAACACCGGCACCGTAGTATACAGTGGAAGGTGTTTTCTGCACTATATCGAACTTGGTGGGATTGCTTATTATTCCACCCACTACAGGCATACCAGTGGTTGTATAGTACTCAGTATAGGGAGAGAAAGTTGTGTAGCTATACGGTTGGCTATAGAAGGAACCACCCGAGGTGTACCAGGGGAAGGAGGGAACGGGCGTATCGAGCCACCTGAGCATGCCAGAGAGTCCCGGATCAGAATTTGTACGGGTGTATACTTGTCCCATGTTGGGGCTAATCCAATCTCCGCTGGATCCCATTGAGTTGCCACTGGAGCCGCTGCCCAGTGGGTCCTGTGCGGATGCCACAACTGCAAGGCAAACGAGCACAGCCATACACAATAAAATTTTGCTAATTTTCATATTCACACCTACTATTTTGAATCCACGTTCCGTGATTCCAAATCAGATAGGATGTTTCTAGATAAAAAGCTTATGGTATCATAATATTAAAGTTCTATAAGCTATGCACATACAAATTTAAGGTGTTTCGCGAGGAAATATAGCATCACGCTCAGAGACGGAAAATAGCACAAGATTAATTGATCAACTAAAAATTTAAAAATATATAATATCTTACGATCGTCTCTTTCGCAGCGCCACCGCCGCCAGACCGATCATGGTCAGAGCCGTTAGCGCCAGGAAATCAGGCTGCTCTCTTGTGGCCTCCGATGACATTGTAGCGTTTTCGAATTGGCTGACCCTCATCTCTGCAGGCTCTGCCGCCGCTTCCTCATTAACGAATGCCCCGGTCTTCGTTCCTCTGGCAGCCAAACGCTCCTTTTCTCCCAGCATGGTCGTGGCATTGAGCTGCACATAATCCTGCCCCTGGCCGACGATGGTGGAATTGCTCCAGATAAGAACATCCACAACGTAGTTGTACCTGTCAGGAACCGTGAGGTTAACACTCCTTATGACAGTCTCGTCGGGGGCGATTATCCCGGTATTGCTCCACTGCTTATCCGCCACCAGCTTAGAATCGATGTCGGTAGCTTTTAGCATCAGTTTGTAATCCTGGCTTGCCTTGGCTCCAAAGTTGGTCACATAGATGTCACTCTGGATGACTACCTTCTCCTCCGCCGCCTTTCGCACCAGGAAGTCGATGCCGTCGATCCTCAGGTTGATGGCCCTGTTGTCGGCGGGAAGACTCTCCAGATCGTAGACCGTCCTGTATCCCCTATCCACTTCCTTGCCTTCCTCAAAGAGCGTGGCCTCAAGGCTGTAGCCGCCTTTCTTGGGAAGTGTCAAGATGGAAGTGACATTAACGGTCTCGTCAGGCGCGACCTTACCGATAAATGCCGTGGTCTGGTTGACCAGGAAGTCTCTATCGGAGCTTGTGGCCTTCAGAAGCAGGGTTGTATTTTTGCTGCTCTTGGCAGCCGTACCCTCATCTGAATTCCGGATGTAAGTTGTGACGAACAATTCTATTGTCGATGTCTTTATCTGTCCGGGAACAATCTCCAAGTTGGTGACAGACAAAGGTTTTTTTTCGGATTTTTCAGTGCAGCCGCTCAAGGCAGCCACTGAAATCAGAGCCAGCAATATCAGCAATGACATAGCCTTATTTTGGAGCATTATCTTTCCTCCACCCACAGTATATTTCTAATTCTATTTAAAAATTTTGCATTAATCAATTTATCTCTTGCGCCCTTGGGCCGAAAATGCTTCCACTCTTAGAGGGCAGTAAGCTTGCTGCCACGGCCAGGATGGGACCCATGATCAGCCCCGAGCCGGCCAGCAGGGCCAAAGTTCCAAGGACTGCCAGAAGGACTCTTTGCAGTATCCCCGCCTCACCTCTGGCCAGACGAATGGTTGCCACACCCAAGAATGCATGCAAAACGACGAACGCCACTGTGATGTACACCTCCGGCCCAAAGGGAGCGCGAGTGAGATTGAAGACCATCTGGGTGAAGACGGAGGCGCTGCTGGCCAGGAAGAGAAATCCGGCCAGAGATCCGGCCAGGCAAAATGAGGTGCGTCGAGAGCCGCGCCAGAAGAACAGGAGAGCTAATATCTCGGCTACCAGGTAGGGAATGAGGATTACTCCCAGGCTCTGCCCCTCCCAGAGGTAAACGGATATGAGCCGCAAAGGCATGGTAATCCTCTCCAAGAAGCCGAACTCCTCCCGATAGCCCACCGCTAATCCGTAATGTCCGAGGGTGCTATTTTGGAATTCATTGCTATTACTGATATCATTAACAACACTACTATTACTATAATTACTATAAACCGCCGCATAGTAGCGGGCCGATTTTGGAGCAGATATGTTTATATTCGCGATTTCTTGGAAACTGCTGGGACCGAAGGGCTCGTAGACGGCACCATCAGCGCCCTTGCCGTCCGCAGCCAGAATTTTCAGGCCCAAAGCAACCCGTGGCAGAGCTAACTGCCTTGGTGGCTGCACACTCGTATTCAATCCCGGACCCAAGAGCGTCAGGGCGGGAAGAAAATCCTTTTCTTTTGCATCGGTGGACTTGAAAAGAGAGAGATAAATTCGCTCGCCCTCCTCCAGATCGAAGCTGTAGTAATGCACCACATACTTCTCAAGAGAGCCATAAACCGCCCAGGACTTACCCGGATCGGATATGTGCATGGCTGAAGAGATGTTCTCATTTCCTCCGGCCATGAGGGGCACGTGGGCAGAAGCTGGATAAGCAAAGGAAAGAATGACCATCAAAATTGCGAAGAGAATGGGGCTTGAATTCACAGATATGCTTAACACCCGATAGGTATTCAACTTTTCGGCCTTGCCCATGCCTACAGTAGTGCCTACGAGTAGAGCTTGAGACAGGTTGCCAACTATATGCCCTCATGCTGCCAATAAATATATCTTTAAGCCCGGCTATAACTTCGCTGTTGAAAAGAGTGGAGGTTAAGTTATGTTCAAAAAAATTGGTACAATTCTGAGCCTTTTGTTCATAGCAGCAGTGCTGTGCACGATCTCAGGCTTCGCCCAGGATAGCGGGGCGGCAAAAATGGGAGTTAACGATGCGGCCAGCGAGCTGGGCCTCAAAGAATTCGCTGCGGCCATGGACGGCGCGGGACTGGCGAATACTCTGAATAACCAGGGTGTGCTCATAATCGGCCCCGGGTCCTTCGTGATCTTCGCGCCCAGCGATGAGGCCTTTGCAGCAGTTACTGATGTTGACATGAACTCCATCAAGGAGAACGCTACCGAGCTGAAAAGGATACTCAGCTATCACATCGTCTGGAATGACGGGCGCTTTGAAAACATCTCCGAGCTCTCCTCAGCAAAAACACTGCAAGGGGAGAATTTGACCATTGACAACACCGCCGGCATGAAAGTAAATGGAGCCAATGTCACAGCGTCCAAGAGCTACGACAACGGCACCATCTATGTGATCGACAAAGTGCTGCTGCCAGAGACCGCTTCCAGCCAGGGTGTGGCTGAAGCAGCCAATGATCTGGGCGCCAAAAAATTCGCGTCCGCTATCAATTCCGCAGGACTGGCAGAGACACTCAACGGCCAGGGATTGATGGGATTTGTTAGTTTAGCTGGCGGGCCCTTTACGGTATTCGCCCCAAGCGACAGCGCATTTGATAATGCCAAAGCGACCCTTGATGCCATCAGCAAGAAAGATGCAGGCATGATGAATCTACTGTCCTACCATATGGTGGATGCCAAGAACCTGCTCAACATGACCGAAACTAATTCCGCCAAGACCATGCAGGGAGACTCCCTGGCAGTCGATCTAAACATGGGCCTGGTGGGCGGTGCAAATGTCTTGAAGTCCGAGAGATATGCTAACGGCATTGTCTACGTCATAGACCAGGTGCTTGTGCCCATAAGGCTCGCCATGTAAAGAAATAGATAGATTCATTCTTTTTTCGGGATCGAGGAGCTGATTATCTCGATCCATTTTTTTTGATTTTTTAGTTTAGGATTTGATACAAATGGCAAACGGTGATTTAGACCTGGAATTAAGCTCCGCCTTTGACGGAATTTATGACACACAAAACGGAATTGCCGTCTTCAAGATGCTGATAGACGGTAACTGGCGAAGTAGCGAGAGAGGAGAGCTGCTGGACGTTCATACCCCAATCGACGGCAGCATCGTGGCAAAGGCCCAGATGGCAACTGTAAGCGATGTCATTTCAGCAACGAAGGCGGCCAAAGAGAAAAGGGGAATCAATGAACTGCCTGGCAGGGAACGCATCGAGATCTTTGAACGCGCCGTAGCCCTGATGGAAAAGCACCGGGACGAGTTCGTGCGTGTGCTTCAGATTGAGGCCGGCAAGACAAAAAGCGATGCAAAAGGAGAGTTTGATGCTGCCGTGCAGAGGCTACGACTCTCTAGGCAAGAGGCCGAGCGGTTTTGGGGAGAGGTAATCCAAGGGGAATGGAACTACAGCACCAAAGAGAAGATGGCCGTTATAATCCGCGAGCCGGTTGGCGTGGTGGCTGCCATTATTCCCTTCAACTACCCCCTATTCATTGCCACCACCAAGATCGTGCCTGCCCTTCTGGCCGGAAACTCGGTGGTCATAAAGCCCTCCAGCAGCAATCCCATATCCGCCATCCTGCTGACCAGAGTTCTGGAGAGCGCAGGAGTGCCCAAAGGAAGCATGAACCTGATTACGGGCAGGGGAGAAGAGAGCGGAGACGCGCTGGTAAAGAGCGAGAATGTGGATATGATCAACTTTACGGGCAGCACTCCCGTGGGAAAAAGGATCTCTCAAATGGCGGTTATGAAGAGGCTTCACCTGGAGCTGGGAGGAAAGGCCTACGCCCTGGTCCTAGAGGATGCAGATCTGGATCTAGCTGCCGCCAAATGCGTCCAAGGATCGTTAAAGTTTGCAGGGCAGAGGTGCGATGCCGTAAGCGCCATCCTGGCCACAGAGCCAATAGCTGAAACCTTAAGCGTTAAGATAGTTACAGAGGTTGACAAATGGAAACTGGGCGATCCCAGGGACCCATCGGTCACCATCGGCCCAGTCATTAGCCTTCGGGCTGCAGCCAGCATAAATGACCTGGTCAAGGATGCCGTAACAAATGGAGCCCAGCTATTGAGGGGTGGCAAATTCCAGAGCACATACTTTGAGCCAACGGTACTTGACTATGTTCCCCCGCATGCAAAAATTGCCCGAGAAGAGGTCTTTGGGCCAGTGATCAGCATTATCCGCTGCAAGGACGAGCAAGAGGCTCTGAATTTTGCCCGACAATCTAATTTCGGCCTGGAGTCATGCGTCTTTACCAGGGACTTCTCCCGCATGTGGCGCGTGGCCAGGGCCCTGGAATGCGGCGAGGTTACCATCAACGATTATCCATCCCATGGCGTGGGCTATTTCCCATTCGGTGGAATAAAACAATCCGGACTGGGGCGAGAGGGCATCGGTTACAGCATCGAGGAGATGACCAACCTCAAGACCATCGTCTTCAATTTAGCGCCTGGCGAAAGAGAAAAGATAGAATTATAATACATGCCCAAAAAAAGAGCAATTATGGTGAGCAGCACGGCACGAATCTGCCCACTATTTTTTTAGGGGGCACGTCCTCGATTTCCAGCCGGCCATGCCTCCTAAAATGACGGCCAGTCTCTTCCAGCCCCGCGCCTTTAGAAAGCTTGCCGCCACCATGGATCGCATGCCGCTGCCGCAGAAGACGTATACTTCCCGATCTTTAGGCACCTCGTCCAAACTCTTTGCGATGGTAGTAATGGGAATATGCTGTGCTTTGTCGATTTTGCCGTCTCTTAAAAGCTCACTCTCGAATCTGACATCCAAAATCCAAGAAGGCTCACCCTCGTCCAGCAAGCGGCAGAGCTCTTGCACTGTAAGCGTTCTGATGGCAGCCGACTCCAGTCCGGACATATGCCAGCTAAGCATGCCTCCCGCCAAAAATCCGGCGATGTCATCGAACCCTTGGCGCAGGAGAATGACAGCGATGTTCTCGACAAAATTGCCCTCGCCTACAAGAAGAATGGGCCGATCGTAGCTGAGAAACCAGCCGGCAAAGCTGGCTAAACCCTCCTGCCAGATGGATTGAGAGCCAGGAACGTGAGCAGCACCGAAGGCCAGCTCCGGTCGCGTGTCCAGGATCTGGGCATTCTGCTTCTCAGAAAGGGCAAAAAAGCTCTTGGCATCCAGGGGCTGAGGGGATGGCAGGGCTCCCAGTATCGGCCTGCCTTCCAGATTCACCTTTTCCATGCGGCGGAAATAGGGAGGCCTATCCGGCTGGCTCTTTAATATTGAGGCCACAAACTGCTCTTTGCTCTTTACGTGCAGCCTGGCATTGTGCTTTTTCTCTAGACCAATGGTAGTCCAGAGGCGCTCGGCAATTAACTCGCCGCACACTGACCCAGACCCGTGCGCCGGGCAGAGGATGACCTCGTCGCCCAGCGGCAGCAGCCGCTCGAAGAGGCTCTCGTAAAGCAGTCCGGCATTTTCCGCGGCCATATCTTTGCCCATCAGATCGATTCTGCCCACCTCTCCGGCAAAGAGAGTTTCCCCGCAAAAGAGCATCCAGGGAATGCCGGACGGATCGCGCAGCAGGTAACTCATGCTTCCCGGAGTGTGGCCGGGCGTGGCAATGGCCTCGACCTCCAGGCGGCCCACCTTCCATTTCTGGCCGGCAGTGACAGGCTGTCCGTACTGGTATTCCCATTGACCGTCGGCATGCCAGACCTGTGCCCCCGTCCGTCCAGCCAGCTCCATTGATCCAACAAAATAATCTTCATTCCTATGCGTTTCCAGTACGTGAGCTATTCTCATGCCCGCCTCGGTGGCCATTTTTAGGTAGACATCAACGTCTCTTCTGGGATCAATTACCAGAGCCTGGTTCTTGTCGCCTACCAGATAGGAGTAATGAGCAAGGCCGGGAGAGACAATTCTTTCCAAGAGCATTTATTACACCCTTATTAACGAGATATGTGATTGCATTTTTTGCAATTAAAGACATCATCTGCGCTGAGAAGCACCGGTTTTGGGGGATAAATATCATAACTTCCGCCACAGCAATTGAGCCAGCCGTCTTTAAAGCTATTTCTAGAGTAGCTGTTGTTAATAGCAAAATTTTTTGTTATATGATATGTGCCAATGTATTCCTCATCGATCTCTATGGCCGGATTTTTCCAAGCATGGCCATCGCTTCCTGAAAGCACACCGATATCGACCTTGCCGTTCGTGACGGTTTCATCGATCTGCATCTTTGTTGTGGCGAAGTTGATAGTCTCGTAATCGCCCCGCATGCTACTGGAAGTGGCTGCATATTCCGTTCTCCCTGAAACTTCCTCTGCAGAGCCTACCTCGTGGCTCATTGACGTGGTGGAGTCGCCATTAACAAGCTCTGTTCGGCTGCCTATTTTAGAGCCAACGGCAATAGGATGGGAAGAATAGTAGCCGCTTCCTACAGAAAGGTCCACAGGAGCGCCGGAGATTATGTTTTGGCCTGTAAAATAGATAGATGAATTATTGTAAGATGAATTGCCCGTGATGGAATCTTCAGAAACGGAATCCTCAGAAAACGCGGCAGCGACACCTGTCGCCGCAAGCAAGAACATGACTGATGATAATAATAACACAATAATTCTATTTTGCATTGTTATGAGCACCGTTTTAATATCGAATGCTATGCTTATATTTGAATCGGTCGGTGCAGAGGCAAAACTTCATGGATTGAGTCTCCAGATGGTGTAATTGAGAAAAGCTGCAAAGCTCACCCAGAGAACGTAAGGAACGAGAAGCAGGGCCGCATCTTTGCTGATGGACCAAAACCGGATGATGCATTGCAGTATGAGAAGCCAGAGGACCACAATTACTATGACTGCGACCAGGGGTGACTGCAAACCAAAAAATGCATAGGACCAGAGAATATTGACCAGGAGCTGGGCTGCAAATACGCCCAAGGCAATTTTGCCGTTCGTGCTGCTTATCCCCTTCCCCCATATCAAAAAAAGAGACAGGCCCATGAGGACAAAGAGGCCGATCCAGACGGCAGATATGATCAATCCTGGCGGCGCAAACCAGGGCTTAACAAGGGTCGGATACCAGGTAGTAACCGAACTGGCCGTAAATACCGAGCCTATGACTCCGGCGCTCTGGCATATAGCTATGCATAATATGAGCCTGGCAAGCTCCCTCAACGTTATGGAATTCATCAGCCAACCCTTGCCTTTTTTGCGCTGCAAATTTTTAGAAAGCCTTGCTTTCCTTAAGTTTCTCTTGGATATATTTATTTCTGTTCACTGCTTCGCCGTGGCGGCAGTTAGGCTGGTCACATTTGATTTGGTGAAGAAGCCGCTAAAATCGCCATATCGATGAATGTATTCCAAAACCAGGAGAGTATTTTTAGAAGGCTGGCTGAAGATCTGTTTCAGCCCTTCCTCTGGAGAGCCTACCAAATCAAGGAGGAACTTCATTCCATCTTGTTTCAGAGCTTCCACCGTCGCAACAATTTCTTCCGTCTGGAAGGCAATGTGATGAACGCGAGGGCCAAAGTTGCTGATGAACTTCTCTGTGGGCCCGGAGGCTTCCTGGCTGACAAATGGAGTAATACCGGAGGTGAAGACCATAGCAAAGTCCGAAGAGGAGAGGCGGGCTACGCTGGTGATGGAATTGAGGCTTTTCACGTAAATGGCGAAATCAAAATTGTAGTTGGTGAGTCGCATGAATTCAAGAATAGCAGGATCACGATCCTGAGCCCTGACCCGGGTGGCGGCGTGGTCCAGCCAACGGATATTGCGAAGATGCGAGTGGTTTGCGGATAAACTTGCTGATGAAATGGATAACGATTCGGGCTTTTCCATATTCCAGTCAATTCTCTGGCTTTCTGGAGAAGAATAGATGCCCCTCTCGCCCTTCCATTCAATGAATCCCAGAGAATTTCCGGTGAACTTGGAAGGCATTGTCTGGACAAAATAGTAGTTGCCAAGATCAAGTATTCCGCTCTGGAATTTTACATCTGCCTGGGCTTGCAGGGATACATACCTCTCGATATCATTGGTTTCAAAGACAAAGGTCTCCAGACGGGTGTTTCGCAAATCACGGGTCTGCGGGGCGACATTGATCTCCGAGAAGGGATTGCTGCCCTTAAGCCGGGAGCGAATGAGGAAATCTGCCGAACGAAACTGGGCCGAGCCAGGGATTTTGAGAACAGAGGTTTTATGGGTTGTATCCATAAATGCCTCCTGAAACTGAAGGCCGCTATATGTGATGAGCTCCTCGACGGCTGCTTTTTGCAGATGCGGCTCGGTGTTGATGATTACTGCCTGAAGACCGCCCACCAGGCCCTCCAGCCCAAAGAGCCTTCGCTCTTCCATGATGCGGTCCGCCCCTTTTCTCAAAATTTCATCGCTGTTTTGCATATCCATTTTCTATACCTCTTCATCTTCCGCTCGCCAAGAAGGGCTAACTATGCAAATGAATTTTAGAATAACGTCACCAGTATTTAGGATATGTTGCAGGGAGCCGGGCGGGATTAAGATGGCCTGTCCGGCTTGAACCTGGGCCATCTCGGAGTCGATGTGCATCTCACCCACACCCTCCAGGATAAAGTAGACCTCGATGGAGGTTTTCAGCCGATGAGGAAGAGATGCCGCACCGGGCTGCAATACGACGTGGGCGAAGCTGTAGGGAAGGTTCAGCCCTTCCCGATCAGGATGAAGAAGCTCGCAGATAATTGTATTATCCGCCGCCTGAAAGTATCTGCATTTTGCCAAATCTTTTATGATCATTTTAGGAGGCTCCCTTCCTAATCCATTTCCCTTAATTGCCACTACTACTACATAAGGAGAGCATTTATCTTCGTTGCAGAGAGAAAGAGGCCAAATGCGCCTGATAGAGATATTTTATTCCATACAGGGCGAGGGCCCGGCCATGGGAAGACCGGCCACCTTCGTTCGGCTGGCCGGCTGCAACCTTCGTTGCCAGGGATGCGACACAGACGATCGGCCATCCCTGGAATTATCCGTTCCTGATGTGCTGGAGAGCATTCAAGGCAATAGAGTGGTCATCACGGGAGGAGAGCCCACCCTACAGATGGGGCAGCTTTCGGAATTGATATCTCTGCTAAAGACCCAGGAAAAAGAGATTCACATTGAGAGCAATGGCACCAATCTCATTTCAGAAGAGGACCTGGAAAAGATCAATTACGCGGTAGTCAGCCCCAAGCGCGGATCGGATTTCCATCTCGACTTTTGGGCCGGCAAAAAGAATGTCCACCTCAAATTTGTATTGGGCAAAGCTCCCTGGTGCTGGACCTCAGCACTCTTAGAGGATCTTGTACCCTCCCTGGTAAAAGAGAGGGTCTGGATTATGGCCTACGGCACAGACCAGGATATGCCCGAGTCTCGAGAGGCCTGGGATCTGGCACTGCATTTGGGCGTCAACTACTCCGACCGGCTGCATATCCGGCTGAAGAGAAGATGAAGATAGACGAGATAAACAAGGTAGACCTAAATCTCAGCCACGAATGCTCTCTAAGCACGCTTCTGCCTCACGAAATACAAAGGCCCTTTCATCCGGTCCCAGCCCCAGCTTTGCCATCCGGAGCAACCCCTGGCTCATGAAGAAGGGAAGGACGCGGGTGATGGCATAAAACTCAGGTTCATTGCGGGCGTATCGCCAGAGATAATGGCCAATGTAAGGCTCAGCATTCCTGCCACCCCCCCGGTGAAAGGCAAAATAGAACTTAAGCTCAGCAGCAACAATGCCCAGGTCGTGCACGGGATTGACATGCTCTTTCGAGCTTTCCAGGTCCAGCATATAGACCTTGCTCTGGCTAAACAGGTAATTCATGGGATTTGCGTCACCATGCACCCGGCAGCCATGGGACCTATTCAGAAACGGACTATGCCACCATTCTCCCAGAAGACCATTAAATTTTGCTCGGGCAGCATTGTCCAGATGAAGCTGATCCAAATTCTTATGAAACCCTGCGAATACCTTTTCTTTCCTGTATTCGCATCTTGTTTGATCGTGCAGCCTTCTTTGCAGTGATGCGATGGCAGTGAGCCGGTCGTACAGTCCGTCACCCCGTTTCAGGTATTTGTAGAAAGATTTGCCCTGGATATATTCCGTAAGCAAGGCAGCGTGAAAATCCCTGTGCATGGCCAGGGGCCGGGGAATATCAACCAGCGGCTCGATTTTCTTGAGAGTATAATACTCATTTTCCATAGCCTGGACGGGATCGTACCTTCTCGTACCGCTCAAATGCTCGCCGTAGAACTTGGCGACCACGCTTAATCCAGACGCTGGAAATTCATAGCGGCAGACAGTATGCGAGGCGGGCATGACCTTGTAGACATTGACTTTGCCGCCCCGATTCCCGATCCTCTCGCCCAGTACCGCCACCAGCCATTCCCGAAAGGCGTTTCCTGGACCCAAAGTGTCTACATACTTTTCACTTGCCATTTTGTTTCCAATCCCATTTATCAGCTCAGCCTAACAGCGTTCGGGCCTCTTCGATATGCATAGCCTTCATGCCTAACCGGGTGGAGGGAACTATGTCATTCTCGAAGCTGTCGCCGATGCACATGACCTCCTCCGGCTCTCTGCCCATCAGCCTGGCCGCTTCAAGGAAGATCCTGGGGTCGGGCTTTTTATGGCCGAAATCTGAGGAGAAAATCACATGAGTGAACTGCTCGTAAAGACCGAAATATCTCATCTCCTGCTCTGAGAACGACCTCTGGCCGTTGGAGACAATGACTTTAGGGTAGCTTTTCAGCTCTTGCAATAGGTGCAGGCTTTGAGGAAATAGCTGCAACCGGCGCAGTGATCCAGCCCGAAAAGCGCGAGCCGTCTCAACTCCCAGCCTATCCTCGTCGATATCCCGGAGGGCATGGCTCTTGCAGATTCTGGCGAAGATCTCCTCCACCCGGATCTCAGGATGCTTCTCCCATTTAGTTTCCATCCCCTCTCTAGCCATTCGCCTGTAATCATTCAACAGATCCTCTGCTGAGATCTTAACGCCCTGGTAGATCAGCCACTTGCTGACAGCCTCATAGGTATTGATGCTCTCCTCATCGGTATCGATGTCAATCAAGGTGTTGTAAAGGTCGAATATAATTCCCTTGATTCCCAGAATTCCCTTATCCTCCAGCTTCACCATTTTCTAGCCTCGCCCTAAGGACCCGAAAAAGTGCCCCATCATATTTTATAAGAACACCGCACCTTTATAAAATAGTCGCATATAGATAGATCTTCGATCATTGAGGGGATGGATCCGCCCGCCGGGAGTAGTCAAAAGAGAGTTAGGCCGGGCGGTCTAAATCATAGTAGTACCAGCGGCTATGAGTAGATTTGCCGCGCGGAGCGAAAGTGTTGGAGGCTGAAATTCATGAGAACCATTGAGATCGAGATTATAGGAAAGGGAAAGGCCCTGGCAAAGCTGGACGAGAGGAATCCCAAGATAAGAGAGGCATTCTTTAAGGCCTTGCCCATGGAGGGCGTAGCCATCCTCTGGGGCGAAGAGGTCTATTTCGATGTACCTTTGCAGATGGACAATGAAAATGCATCGCCCACCGCAGCCGCGGGCGACATTTGTTACTGGTCGCCGGGACCGGCCTTTTGCATCTTCTTTGGCAAGACCCAGCCCTATTCGTCTGTAAACCATATCGGGAAGATCACACAGGGACTGGAGATATTCAAGAGCGTGACCGCAGGAGACCGGATAGTGCTGAGGAGAAGGTGAGAGCTCGCCGTTCTTCGTGAGTCCTTTGTGCACTTTGTGATTATGGTTTAAAATTGTGTACTATTATCAACCACAAAGCACACAAAGCTCACAAAGTACGCACAAAGACGATTAAATGGGTTTTGAAGTCAGGAAATAATCTCTAAAGTTTGCCACTGCCACGCGATACCGCGAAGAGCCGTGCGAAGCGGATGCGCGGCCCTCCGGGCGGGCTCGCGTGCGCGTGGGCGAGGACGGGGGGAACGGCAAAATGGGATGTGACTTGATTTCGCCCCGGCTATTGCTCTCGCCGCAAGGGCGATCGATCCTGTAACCGATTGAACTGCGTGCGGCCACCCCAACCTGAAGGTCGGGGTATTCGTGACCTTCCGCGCCCCCGATGTAATAAAGTTGAGAGCAACCCTTCGCTATGCACATGTTAGCGATAAAACCAAACGGGAAAAATATGAGCAATGTTTAATGTTAAAAATATGTTGAGATATTTGCATGCCTGCCTTAGTTATCTGTTAATATCGTTTCGGTTTCGGTTCTATTATAATAGCATTGCGTTATGGCCGTTTAGCAGGCGAATGCGCCTTCTAAATACCACGTTTGGTGCAATACTCATCAAGTGATATGTACTGATCCTTCTCTCTCTGGAGCTTCCTGTATTGCTCATCAGCATAAGCCGCCAATACATCCTCTTTTTGAACTTCAACAGTTGCCATTGATGCCTCTTATATCACTACTTGGTTATTAATTTTGCCTATAGGCTGAATCTCTTTTCTTTGGGAATAGATCCGTGACATATACCGCTTGATGTTCCACAAAATACATGGCCCTAAATTCACCCATTCTTAAACGGTACATGGGCGGTCTACCGCTACCAGCTACAATGTCTATATCACAAGCTGCTCGCGGCCTAAATGGATCTTTCTCCAGCTCCTCAAGGTGCTTCTTGATGTTTTCGGCTACCGTGGCTTTTGGAGTGAACCCCTCCGGGCGGGCTCGCGCGCGTGGGGGCGGGGGCGGGGGCGTGGGTGGGGGGAAAAAAAGGCAAAAGGAGAAGAGGCAGGTTCAGACTCTCAGTCTTAATCACTTTCCGAAATAGGCAGCGACTTTCTTGAGTTCTTCTCGAATAGGGATGCCTTGCGGACACTTCTTCTCACATTCTTCGCACTCCTGGCATTGGGATGCAAATCCTGGGCTTCCGGATAGCATGCCTCCCAGGAAGCCGTAATTGACGCTTGCAACTTCTGGGGCATCGAACATGCAACCCTGATTATACATTTCAAAACACTCTGGGATGCAGACGTTAGAGGGACAAGGCATGCAATATCTGCAACCTGTGCAGGGTACTTTGATACGCCTCTTATACTCTGTTTCCGCCTCCCCAAATAGGTTCTGTTCCTCTTTTGAGAGCGAATTTGCAAAGCCATTCTCTGCATAGGCGACATTCTTTTCAACCTGTTCCAAGGAAGACATACCGGATAAAACAACACTCACCTCAGGATGGTTCCAAACCCATCGCAATGCCCATTCAGAAAGGCTTCTCCGAACAGGAGCCTTTTCCCATATTTTGTTGATGGCAGGAATTTCCTTTGTGAGCATACCGCCTCGAAGAGGCTCCATGACTACGATTCCAAGCCCACGTTCTGCTGCATATCTGAGTCCTTCTGTTCCTGCTTGGTTTTGTTCGTCCGTGAAGTTGTATTGGATCAGGCAGAAAGTCCAATGGTAGGCATCTACAATCTCCTTGAATAACGCCAATTCATCATGAAACGAGAAACCCGCATATTTGATCCTTCCATCGGCAATAGCATCATCCAGGAAGTCGGTAATGCCTAATGACCACAGGTTCTCCCAGAAAGGTTTCATGAGTCCATGGACCAGATAGAAATCAATATGATCGGTCTGTAGCCGTTTTAGCTGCTCATCTAGATAATGATCCATATCGGCGCGAGATTTGATGAGCCAGCTAGGAAGCTTTGTAGCAAGGAACACCTTCTCGCGATATCCGCCCTGCAAAGCTCTACCGAGGAATGGCTCGCTCTCTCCTTTGTGATAAGGGTAGGCAGTATCAACGTAATTCACGCCGTGGTCAATGGCATATCTGAGCATTTTTGTCGCCTGTTTTTCGTCGATGTCGCCGCCCTTTGTGACTGGTAGGCGCATGCATCCGAAGCCGAGGATGGAGAGATCCGACACGACATTATTCATCCGTCTATAGAGCATAATCTCATCCTTATGTTTCCTTAATGCTTATACATTTCCGGTCATCCTTATTCCAATCTATTTGTTGAAACCCAAGCTTCCAGATTTCGTAAAGGCGTTTAGCGGTAATAGAAATAACCCCTAAAATTTGCTACTGCCGCACGATACTTCTAAAATTTAGAAGAGATCTTCAAGACAATGGATTTCGCGATTTTGCCACAGCTTTTCGCTTAAAGGTGTGATGGAAAAACTAAATAGGCGGTTTGCCCACCATTTCAACATGAATTGTTTTTAGCAGACTAAGTGTACCGTTCTCCCATGGCAAAAAGGACGTTATCTTTACTTTGGTATCACCAGTCGTATTGAACGCCGACCAATATATTGCGTCAAAAACAGATCCTCCTAGTCGGTCGCTTTCTCCGACTCCAAGAACGCCCGATTGGCCGTCAATTATTCTATCATAAATATCAAAGTCGAAAAACCATGAACTTGAAGAATCGCGGATTTCAGATTTTGTTTTATCGTTATTTGTGTTCATTTTATTAGCAAAATAATTAACATAGATCGCCGCAGAATCATTTTTAGCGCTTATTATTGTTCTATAAACGACATAAGGTATTCCACCATAAGTTTCTCCATACTCGACAGGTATTGTATTATTGATACTATATTTTTGTGTGGTATTTAAATCAAAAGAGACCTTATATGGCCCCATAATCAACGATTCTTCTTTTGCTAAAGATACCGATACTAGCATTAAAGATAGAATCAAAATTAGTAATATTCTCATAACTTGTGGTTGAACTTTCTAGCAAAAAGGATTTCGGTGATTATTTCCAGAATTGCCACAATGGTCGTTCTTCAAGCAGATTTATTTCTCGTCTCAAATTTCTATACCGTCTATCGGTTTCGATACGCAACGCACTCCTTGTAGTCTCAAATCTTTGTGTTAATTGCCTACCTTCGGCTGTATTATCAAATTGAAGTGGCGAATGATTCCCAACCAAATTCCAATAAGCTCCTTTAGCATCAATATAATTTTGCAATGCGGATGATAAATCCATGTCTCCTAAATACATATTTACCATAATTGCGTCCCAAAAATTAAAATATGATTTCGAATAAGAAGTATCCTCTTCCCTATCCCGACTAGGTCGATGGTTACGCCATAGGCCAAAATGAAAATGACCATCTTGGCGGGAGCGCAATGGTCCAACCAATAAAGTCATCTCTTTTTGCAGACGGTCTTTCTTTTGTTGTAGGCGCATCTCGTAGACGGTTAAGACTGTTATGAAAGCCAGGATTAGTGTCGCAAAGGCTACCCCAAAATCTGCCCATGCACCTATTTCAAGCCCAAAAAGTTCCATTAACCCATCACTTCCATAATTGCCACCAAGGTTTATTTAGTTCTTGTTTCATAATCCCAATTAAATCATCATATGTTTTATGTAAACTATCAACATCTTTTAGAAAAGGACGATCGCATATAGATTGCATTATCTGTTTAATTTTTTCTTCACCACAAATATCTAGCTTCAAACTTAATAGTTCATAAGTCATAAACCATGACTTATATGGTTCAATGTCCAGCTTATTCCCCCATTTCCAAACTTCCATTCCATCTTTTAATAGATCTTCATTGATCTTTCTAGCTTTAACAATATGATTTAGAACCTCAAAATATATTTGTTTTTTTAATTCATATCTTCGTTTATATGTTTCCATAATATAATTACCAGTGAAACGGCGGCGGCGCAC
>SESG01017451.1_pt1 | contig 34634 bp, 42 predicted proteins | sample 3171421 | NCBI WGS metagenome assembly SESG01 (sample SAMN10866946, study PRJNA518727) | freshwater metagenome | biome: subpolar coniferous forest; feature: holomictic lake; material: water; isolation source: holomictic Lake 227, 6 m and 8 m depth | place: Canada: near Kenora, Ontario | collected...
CTTGGTTCTTTTCAACTATTAATGCAAACATAGCCTTTTAAATTGGGCGCATTTTACCCGCGCGCATTGTGTTAGTAATGTTAGCTATAGTTAAACGATAGCTAACATTACTAACACAATGACCCAGGCTTAAGCTAACACAATGCGCTATAGTTAAACGATAGCTGACATTGCTAACAGGTCATCTTGCTGTTGCACGGCTGCAGCCCGCGTAGTTCGTGGCTTGAGGCTTAAAAGCTATAATCCTGCAGCCCTTGATATTCGGGGCTTGTAGAGCATAACATATAAAATAAGGTGACCCCCATGCCCCCAAAATGTTGGTACCTTGCTGGCAGCGGTGGCGGGGCTATATATAAAAATCTTTTGGAAATTTTTTTTTAAAAAAATTGAAAGGTTAAAGATTGTTTTACACAATGATATGTGATACGATGCAAGCTACAATTCCCACGACTGGTGATTTATGATTTCGTTTCCTTATTCTCCTCGCGAACTCCAAGTTACGGAAGCGCGGCTAACTCAAGTATATGAGTCTGCAAAACTAGGGTTGAAAGGTGACAAGCTCGCGCTTGCCTCTGGTATGCTTCCCTCTGAATATAGACAGCTATGCCAATTAGACCCTACGGTGGAATTGGCTGCGATGAAAGGCGCTGCTGATGCAGAAATAGAAGCGTCAACGCAACTAAGAGACGCTGCACGTAATGGTGATTCTAAAGCGGCGTTAGCGATACTACAACACTCGCATGGCTGGGCTACGGCTAAAGAATCAACTAGGGTAGCTGTAGGATTGACGAACGCTGACGGCTCAGCTATGAACTTGGTCATAGGGTGGGAACAGTGAAAGTAGTCTTACCCTACAAACCAAGAGATGTATTTAAGCCCTTACATAATAGAACTGAACGTTGGGCGGTTGTGGTGGCGCATAGACGCGCAGGTAAGTCAGTAGCATGCATTAATGAGTTGATACGCGCTGCCTGTCAGGATATGTCAGGTGATGGGCGCTACGGATATATTTGTCCTTACTACTCACAAGCCAAGCAGGTAATATGGGATTACTGTAAGAACTTTACTAAACCGATTCCTAATATAAAGGCTAATGAATCTGAGCTAAGGTTAGATTTTCCTAACGGTTCAAGACTACAACTATTTGGTGCTGATAACCCCGATAGGCTGCGAGGGCTTTATTTTGACGGAATTATTGCAGATGAGTATGGCGACTGGAAATCCTCGGTATGGTCTTACGTAATACGCCCTGCGCTGGCTGATAGGAAAGGCTGGGCTATCATCATTGGTACGCCAAAAGGAAAGAACGCTTTTTATGAGCGCTATGAAGCAGGGAAAGATGATAAGGAATGTTTCACGCTTATGTTGAAAGCTTCAGAATCAGGGCTACTTGATGCGGACGAGTTAGCATCGTTGAAAAGTGAGCTAAGTGAGGACGCTTGGCTACAGGAGATGGAGTGTAATTTTGATGCTGCAATTCCTGGGGCTATCTATGGACGTGAAATGTACGAACTGGTGCAATCTGGACGGGTTAGGGAGTGTTACGACCGAAACCTTAAGACTTATGCAGCAATGGATTTAGGATGGAGTGACGACACCGCGATTTGGTGGTTTCAAGTAGCGGGTAAAGAGCTACGAATGATCGACTGTTATTCCAACTCAGGTATGCCTATAAGCCATTATAACGAAGTGCTTAAAAGTAGAGGGTACGATTACGGTGAATGGTTGTATTTACCCCATGATGCTAAAGCTAAAAGCTTACAAACTGGGCGATCTATAGAAGAACAGTTTAGGTCGTTAGGGTGGCTACCCCGCATTATCCCCAATATTAGTTTAATGGATGGGATTCAAGCAGCAAGGCTAACATTGGAAAGCTGTTGGTTTGATCCTAAGTGCAAAGAAGGGATGGAAGCGCTAACTCAGTATCAAAGGGAATATAACACGGATAAAAAGGTATTTAACGACCGACCAAAGCACGATTGGACTTCACATTTTGCGGACGGATTTAGATACGCAGCGTTAGCATGGCGACAACAACGCCCTGAAGTGAAAACGAAGAAGGCAAAGTATTGGAAAGACCAAACATTAAATGAACTATGGGCATCTAGCAATAAATCTAGTAGAAAACGGATTTAAAGGTATAATTATGCAAACCCTTTTAAATGAGTGGCAAAATGGTAGAATCAGAAGATAAATTACAAGCACAGCCTTGGCTTGATGAAATCCGCCGATATACGGAAGAATATAAGCGCTGGACTGAGCGTGGTGAAAGTGTTATCAAGCGTTATCGAGACGAACGGAAAGACACCACAATGTCTGACGCGCGGTTTAATATTCTTTGGGCTAATGTACGCACGTTAAAACCTGCCATTTATGCCCGACCTCCATCCCCTGCTGTAAATAGACGATTTAATGACCAAGATGACATAGGCCGATGCGCGTCTACTATTCTTGAACGTACTTTAGACTATGAAATTAAGCATTATGATGACTTTCACGCTACTTTGTCTCACGTTGTGGATGATAGATTACTTCCGGGGCGTGGAGTAGCATGGCTGCGATATGAGCCTAAGATTGAAACTGTTGAAGCTGAACCCTACATAACTAACTATCAAGAAGCAGGTGACGAGAATTTTGATTATTCAGAAGATACCGTCACTCATGAATCCCCTGAAGAAAATGCAATCGCGGGTGAAGATGTTGCGCCAATGGAACGCATCGAAAATGAACAATCTATGGTGGACTATGTTTATTGGCAAGATTTTGCGCATTTACCCTCCAGAACTTGGGATGAAGTTACTTGGGTAGCTAGACGAGTCTATATGTCTCTTGAAGAAGGCGAAGAACGTTTTGGCGAAGTATTTAATCAAGTTCCGTTAACTATCGCACCGGATAAGCGCGATGGAGAAAAAACAAGCAAAGATTCATTAAAGAAAGCTGAAGTTTGGGAAATTTGGGATAAGCCTAAAAAATGCGTGTACTGGGTAGCTGCGCATTACGACATCATTTTAGACCACCGTGAAGACCCACTAGGCCTCGAAAACTTCTTTCCTTGCCCAAGACCTTACTATGCGACTTTAACGTCAGGTTCATTAGTCCCTGTAGCTGATTTTGTCATGTATCAAGATCAAGCTAACGAAATTGATGATATTACTTCAAGAATCCAGCATTTAACCCGTGCATTAAAAGTTATGGGTATTTATGCAGCGGATGAACCTTCAATAGAACGGTTAATGAAAGAAGGAAACGATGCGGTAATGGTTCCGGTTACTAACTGGCAAGCTTTTATTGAAAAAGGCGGACTACAAAACGCAATTCAGTTTATACCTTTACGCGATGTAGCTGGGGCTATATCTCAATTATATATCGCTAGGGACGCATGTAAAGCAATCATATATGAAGTAACTGGTATGAGTGACATCATGCGCGGGGCTTCTGAAGTTGGCGATACGGCTACAGCTCAAAATATTAAAGCTCAATATGGAACGTTAAGACTTAACGATCTTAAAGAAGATATGGCTAGGTTTGCAAGGGATGTCTTGCGAATGAAAGCTGAGATTATGTGCAATAAATATCAGCCTGAAACATTACTGAAAGCATCAGGTATATTAGCTACCCCAGATGCTCAGTTTGCTATGCAAGCTATTCAAATGCTTAAAGACGAACCCGCACGTAACTTTCATATTGATATTGAAACAGATACGTTAGTTTTAATTGACCAACAACAAGATAAACAAAATAGATTAGAATTTTTAACGGCGGTTAGTGGGTTTTTAGATAAAGCTGTTAAAGCAGGCGTTCAATCCCCTGAATTAATCCCTTTGATGGGAGAAATGCTTTTATTCGGCATTAGAGGGTTTAAAATTGGTGCTGATCTTGAATATAGCTTTGAGCAATACATTAAAAAAGCTAGTGAACACCATCCCCAACCGAAACCGCCTTCACCTGAAGAAATAAAAGCTCAAGCTGATGTTCAAGCTCAACAAGCATCAATGCAATTAGAGCAGCTAAAAGAGCAACACAATCAACAAATGGAGCAAGCAAGGCTTCAGATTGAGCAATCAAGATCGCAAACGGATATTCATATTCAAGAACAAAAAAATCAAATCGAGCAATGGAAAGCTCAATTAGATGCAGATACTAAAATGGCTATAGCTCAATTAGGATTGCAGCAACAAGCTATAGCTTCAAACAATTATTAATTTAAAAAGGTAAATTTATGAGCGATGTAATACTGGGTCAAACTCAATCAGGCCAATTAGTAGGGGCTGGTGCAGATGGTGATATTTTAGCTATATCTTCAGCAGGATTTAGGCCTACTTTTAGATATACGGCTGTAGATTTAACGCCAGTGGCTACTGCTACTGATGTTTTAGTTTTAACTGGCTCAGCTACTAAAGTAATTCGAGTAACTAGAGCTGGTATATTAGGAACAGCTACTGCTGCAACTATTTACGATTTATATCTTACTAAACGAACTACAGCTAACACGGGGGGTACTTTTACAGCGGCTACACCTACACCCTCAGATACTGCTGATCCTGCGCCTACTGCGGTGTTAAATCTTTATACCGCTAATCCTTCAGCATTGGGAGCAGGTATAATCGTAGAAGCCTCAAAGATATATTTACCTGCGGGTGCAACTCCTGCAGGTGCGGGTACAGAAAGACAGTTTATGTTTGGTAATCGTGGCGATAAAGCGCCTATATTACGTGGTGTAAATCAGTCTATAGCTTTTAACTTTGCAGGTGCAGCAGTACCAGCAGGCGCATCTTTATACTTGATTATTGAATGGACTGAGGATGAAATATAATGCCATTGTATGACATTGTCTGTAAAGAGTGCGGCAAGACTGACTCAATCTTTCGGAAAATAGCTCAATATAATGAATTGCCTAAATGCTGCAAAGGAATGATGACCCGCGTTATTTCAGCGCCTTTTGTCCCTCAAGAATTTCAACCGTACAGGTCTATGATTGATGGGCATGTAGTAACTGATAGAGGTGAGCATAGAAGGCATTTAAAAGCTCATGGGTGTACTGAAACGGGCAATGAAGATATGACACCTAAAAGAGATTTGTTTAAAGAAAAAAGAGAATCTGAAGCAATGAAATACGCTATTGCTGAAAGAATAAATACCATCTAAGGAAAATTAAAATGAGTGAAAACGAAGTGATTGATGACTCAATCGAACAAGTTGAAGAAACTCCAGTTGTCGATTCAACCGATACTAGGGATATAGTTGAAAAGGCTTATGAACAAGTTGAACAACAAGAAGAACCTGAAAAGGAATTAGCACCTGAAGCAGTACCCGAAGTAAAAGCTGAACGTGATCTTTGGAAATCATGGAAACCTGAAGCTGCTGAAAAATTACGGGGGCTACCTGAAGATGTTCAAAAAATGATAGCTGATCGTCAAGATCAATTTCATAATGGACTTGAACAATATAAAGATGCAGCTAATTATGCTAAAACAATAGATAAATCTATTGCGCCTTATAAAGAGTATATGAGCCAATTAGGGGTTACCCCCGAAGTGGCATTTCCTAACCTACTGAAAACTGAGAAAACCTTAAGAACTGGGTCACCTCAAGAAAAAGTAGAAATGTTTCAAAAATTAGCCTATGATTATGGCATCAATCTTGAAATACTAGCCGGTATTCCTTATGATGTTAATACGCATAACTTAAAACAACAACTAGACTGGACTAAAAGCCAGTTAAATGAAGCCTCCAGCTTTAAACAAAGTCAAGAGGATGTTCAAATTCAATCATCAATTGATGATTTTGGACAACAACATGAGTATTTTGAAGACGTCAGATTTATTATGGCAGACCTTTTAGACAATGGGCTGGCAACTGATCTTAACGATGCTTATGCAAAAGCTATACGGTTAGATGAAGGCGTATATCAGAAACAACAAGTTAAACAACAAGTTGGCTCACAACGTCAAGCTATAACCCAAGCTGACCAAGCAGCGAAAGCCGCAAAAGCTTCTGCGGTATCAGTTAAAGGCTCCACAGTGAGCGCTAAAACTACAGTATTACCTGTTACAACCGAAGATGCAGTTCGACAAGCTATGAAAGTTCACGGGTTGTAAACCTTTTATTTCTTTTTTGGAGGCCTATTATGGCATTTGCAAACAGCGCGATTAGTGACATTATCGCAACCACTATTGAGAGCCGAACAAAATCAGCTCAAAATAACTTAACTAATAATAACGCGTTATTGATGCGTCTTGCGGAACGTGGAAACATTAAACCGATTTCTGGTGGATCTACAATCTTACAAGAAATCTTTTATAACGACCCTTCTACCAATTTTGCTAACAGTTATTCTGGTTACGAAACTATCAATATTTCACCTGATAGTCCAATTTCCGCATCGCAGTGGACTTTAAAGCATTATGCTGACTCTGTTACTATCTCTGGCCCTGAACTGCTACAAAATAGCGGTAAAGAGCAAATGATTGAACTTTTAGCAACTCGTGTTGAGATTGCTGAAGCTCGTTTACGTAATAGAATTGACATTGATTTACATGGTGATGGTACTGGTAACGGTGGTAAGAACTTAGTCGGTTTATCGGCTATCATTTCAACTACACCTTCTTCAGGCGTTGTTGGTGGTATTGACCGCTCAACGTGGACTTTCTGGCAAAACGGTGCTTATACGTCTACTGGTTTAACTGGCGGTGCTGCTACTGCTGCAAACATTCAAGCGTCAATGAACACAGTAGCTTTAAGCCGTGTTCGTGGTACGGATCATATTGATTTGATCTACGCTGGAAATACCGCTTATTCTTTGTATCTAAACAGCCTACAAGCAATTCAACGTATCACTGATGATAAATTTGGTGCTGCGGGTTTTAGTTCATTGAAATTCTACGGCGGCGCTGGTTCTGCTGATGTTGTTCTTGGTGGTGGTATTGGTGGAAACCAAACTGCAACTAGAATGGACTTTATCAATACTAAGTTTTTACTTTTCCGTCCTCACAAAGATAGAAACTTCGTAGCTATTGGCGGTGATCGTCAAGCAGTAAACCAAGATGCAGTAGTTCGTTTGATGGGTTGGTCAGGTGCATTAACTTGTTCTGGCGCACAATTTAACGCTACTTTCGCAACAACTTAATAAGGAGCATAATAATGGCTTATATTATTGATACACCTGTTATTGGGCCTCAGCCTATAGCAGTAACTTCAACTACAGCATTGCATCCTGTAGGCGCTATTGTTAAAGCAAAAGACCCTATTTATGGCGAAGGGGAATTTGTATATTTACTTGGTTTAGCTGCAACTGCGGTAGGTACTGTTGTACTTTACGACCAAGCAAATAACACTACTAAATTAGCAGTAGCTAATGATAGAGGCCCCGTTGCTGTATCTATGTCTGCTAATATTGCTACTCAATACGGCTGGTATCAAATTTCAGGTGCTTCATTGCCTGTAGTTGCTGGCGCTGTAGCAGTAAATAAACCTGCATACGTAACGGCTACTGCCGGATCAATTGATGATGCTGTAGTTGCTACAGACAAAATTGAAGGATTCGTATTTAAAACTTTGGCTGGCGGAGCTGGTCAAGGTACTGCTGTAGCTCAAATATCAAGACCTTCACTTAACAATAACGGTTAGTAAAATCGGAGCGGGGTAAAATCTCGCTCCACCTTTTAAACTTTAAATGGAAAACTCCAAATGAGTGAAGCAATATCTTACGTAGGCGAACAAGGCGGCGATAGCTACTTAGACGTTATATTTTACCAAGGCCATTGGGACAACGAAGATTGCGATTATATTCGCATTAATGTTCCTGGCGATAAAACAGTTACAATAGACACAAAAGCAGAAGAACACCATAAGGCAAGATTTAAACGCCAATATGAAGCATATAAAGGCTTCAAAGATTTAACAGGCCATCCGGTTGACGAATGGGACGAGATACCTAAATCATTGCAAACTGAACTTATGTATCAGGGATTTAAGTTTGTAGATCAAATAGCTGGCGCTCCTGATTCAGCTTTTGCACGTATGATGGGCGGTACTCAAATTAGAAATAAAGCTCAAGCATACCTAAATCGCGGTAAAATAGACGCTGATGTAGTTATTAAAGAACAACAAACACAGATTAAGGATTTACAAGATCAAATGGCGTTATTAATGGATGCTATGGAAATAAAGCCTAAACGTAGCAGAAAAAACGCTATTGATGAAATAACAGAGGAATAAAACGCATGGCAACCTTACTTCAGAATGTTCAAGATGTATGTTTAGAATTAGGGTTGCCTTCGCCTAATGCGGTTGCAACTTCAACAGATCAACAAGTTTTACAAATTCAGGGGCTAATGAATCGTGTAGGTGATACATTATCTACAGAACGTGATTGGCAAGTATTAGCTGCTGAATATCGTTTTACAACGAATTATTTTTCAGTTACAGGTGATGTTACTTTAGGGTCTAATGTCATCACTAACGTGTCATCTACAGCCAATATTACTACTGATTTTCAAGTTATTGGTACGGGTGTTCTTCAAGATAGCTCAGTTCTATCAGTAGGCGTTACTACAGTCAATATATCTATCCCTTGCACACAAACAGCCACCGGAGTTACGCTTACTTTCGGTCAAATTAGCTACGCTATGCCTGCTGATTTTGCCAGAATGGTCAATAAAACTCAGTATAATAAATCTAATAGATGGTCAATTATAGGGCCTAAAGATGCTCAAGAATGGCAATGGCTTAAAGCTTCATACGTAACTACCGGACCGCGTATGCGATTCCGTATGATAGGCAATAAGTTTACTGTATGGCCTGTTCCTGCTGCTACTGTAGTATTAGGCTTTGAGTATGTATCTAACGCATGGGTAACTGGGGATAACAATGTTTTAACTAATAAATTAACTAATGATGGGGACGTACCGAGGTTTCCTGATAGATTAATGATTTTAGGCACTAAGCTTAAACTTTTTGAAATTAAAGGTTTTGATACTACTGCGGTTATGCAAGATTATGTAAGAGAATTAGATAAATGGAAAGCTTCAGAAAGCGGCGCGGATACATTAAGCCTAGCGCCTAAATATCCTAATTTACTACTTACTCAGAACAATCTCCCAGACACCGGTTTTGGAAACACTTCTTCTTAAGGTTCTAAATAATGCTAAGACCTAAAAGCCGTTCTGCCCAAACTATTACTACTACTGCGCCTGTTGGCGGGTGGAACGTCATTAATTCATTAGCTAGTATGGGGGCAAATGAAGCCGTTATTATTGATAATTGGTTTTGTTTACCTACAGAATTAAAGCTTAGAAGGGGGTATACTTCTTGGGCAACAGGGCTAGATGGTGAAGTTAATTCATTTATCCCCTATGATGCGCCTAACGGAAACGTTCAATTTTTTGCTGCTACAGATACGGGAAAAATTTACGATATTTCAGTTAAAGGCGCTGTAGGTGCGGCGGTCATATCAGGGCTAACTAACGGCAAATTTAAAAATGTTCAATTTTCTAATTCAGGTGGGCATTTTACTTTAGCTGTAAATGGTGTAGATAATTTACTTCTTTATAACGGCACTAACGTATATTCAGTTACAGGCGTATCTACACCTTTTGCTATAACAGGCGTATCTACTGCGTTATTTAACGATATTCACGTTTATAAACGTAGGATATGGTTTGCTGAAAAAGGGTCGTTAAGAGGCTGGTATTTAGGAACAGATGCGGTTGCTGGCGTAGCTAGTATGTTTGACTTTGGGCCACTATTTACAATGGGAGGCTCAATAGCTAAGATTGAATCATGGACGCTTGATGCTGGTAATGGTATGGATGATTACTTTGTTGTAATCACTACTGCCGGAGAAATTGCGGTTTATACAGGCACAAATCCTGATAGCGCAACTACGTGGGTATTATCAGGTGTATATTATGTTGGTTCACCTATAGGTGCTCTTTGCACTTGCAAATATGCAGGGGATGTACTGTTCATTAATAAAGATGGATTGCTTCCATTATCTCAATGCTTAATGTCTAGCAGAGTTTCAACTAGACTAGCTTTAACTAACAAAATTCAAAGCCAAATATCATTAGATACCAGTAACTACAGTAGCTTATTTGGGTGGCAGGTTTTTCTGTACCCTCCTGAAAACATGTTAATTCTTAACATTCCTACGGGATATGGGATATATTATCAATATGTAATGAATACTATTAGTGGGGCTTGGTCAAGATTCACTAATATAAATACGTCATGTTGGGTATTTATAAACGAAAGTTTATTTTTTGGCAGTAATGGCTCTGTTAGTAAATTTTGGGAAGGTACTAACGATAACGGCGCAGCTATTGAAGCTGATTTATTGCCCGCATTTTCAGCATTTGGAAACCAAGTACAAATAAAAAAATTTAATATGACCCGTATTAGTATGGGGGCAGATGCACAATTTTCATTCAATAATAAAATCAGTTTAGAATTTGATAAAGTATCATCCCCTACTTACCCTCAAATATCACCTGCTGCTGGATTAGTTGACTGGGATGTAGCTATATGGGATGCAGCTACATGGGCGGGAGAAATAGTACCTTTTGCTCAATGGCAAATGGCGGCTGGAATGGGATATTATGCGTCTATGAGATTGAAAACTGCAAGCACCGCTGCGGACGTTAGATTTTATTCAATAGATTATGTTTACGAAGCAGGGGGTATATTGTAATGGATGAATATACGTTTCATATTGAAAAGTTTCATGAAAATTATGATGAAATGGAACCGTTATATAGACTGCATTATCAAGAAATGACAGACAGGTTATTAACTCAAGGAATAGAATACTCTCCTTACAATCCTAGATTGGATCAATATTGTATAGCAAGTGAAGGTGGATGGTTAATTTCATATGTTGTCAGATTAAATCTTAAAGCTGTTGGGTACTGTAATGTGTATGTTACTAATGATATGCACAATAGGGATTTAATAGCCCAAGAAGATGCCCTATACGTTTTAAAAGATTATCGTAGTGGTATAGGAAAAAAGCTTGTACAATTTGGGATAGAGGACTTACGAAACCGTAAAGTTAAACGCCTAAATGTAAATGCTATGACGGATTTAAGGGTGGCAAAGCTATGGGAACGCATGGGTTTCAAACATACTTGCCATAATATGACGTATTCTTTTTAAAGGTTTTAATATGTGCCAACAATCAACTACACCAGCTCCAGATTATACTGCCGCCGCAAAAGCTACTGCACAGGGGAACGCGCAGCAAGCTCAAATAGCGCAATATGGGTCTATGACCAACCAAGTTACACCTTCAGGTTCGGTAAATTACGCACCTGCAATTCAAGGGTATTTAAATGATAGCGGGTCTCAAATTTCGCCTAGTGAGTACGCAGGTTTAGACGCTGCTGGAAAAAAAGGGTATTTACCTTTAAACCAATGGACTCAAACTTCAACCTTAAGCCCTGAACAACAAAGTTTATATACCCAAAATCAAGCGCTTAACCAACAATTAGGCGATGTAGCTCAAACTGGCGTAAAGTATGTTGCTAACGCAATGGCTAACCCTTTAACACAAGATATTCCTTTAATTAATACTGCGCCTACTACAAGTCAAAATATGACTCAGTATGTGCCAGAACCTACTTTAGATTCTTCAATAGCTAATGCTGGCCCAATACAATCTAGAAACAATTATGCGGGTGCAGTTCAAGGTCAAGTAGCTAATGCGGGTCAAATTGGAAATCAAGTAGCTAATGCGGGTCAGATCGGAAATCAAGTAGCTGATGCTGGTCAAATTGGAAACCAAATAGCTAATGCAGGTCAAGTTCAAGGTCAAGTAGCTAATGCTGGTCAAATTGGAAACCAAATAGCTAATGCTGGTCAAATTGGAAACCAAATAGCTAATGCTGGTCAAATTGGAAACCAAATAGCTAATGCTGGTCAAATTGGAAACCAAATAGCTAATGCTGGTCAAGTTCAAGGTCAAGTAGCTGGTGCAAATCCAATTCAAAATCAGTTAGCTAATAATGCAGATAAGTATTTAATGGCTACTGGAGCTAATCAACAAGCATCTGGTGAAGTAAACCAAAATTCAAATCTTATATCAACAAGTTCTAAGCCTGTTCAACAAGCATCGGGTAATGTTTTAAATAATTTAAGCTCAATTCAAACAAAAGTAAGTGATCCAACTTTATTAAATAGCAGTGTTGAAGATGCGCTATACAAAAACCAAACGCAATATTTAGACCCTCAATTTAAGCAATCTAATTCAGATTTGCAAAGCCAATTAGCTAATCAAGGGATTACGCAAGGGTCTGCTGCGTATGATAGGGCTATGCTTAATGCAGGGAATCAGCAGCAACAAGCATATTCTAATGCCCAACAAAATGCTATTACTGGGGGGGTAAGCGCAGCTAACACTTTATTTAATCAAAATTTAGCCAGTGGAAACTTTACTAATGCTGCTCAAGGTCAAAAGTTTAATCAATCAGTGGGCGCTCAGCAAGTAGCTAATCAATCAGCATTGCAAAATAATCAAGCTGCTTTAGCTACTCAAGCTGCAAATAACGCCGCATTAGGTCAACAATTTAACCAAAATGTCTCAGCAACGCAAATTGGCAATGCAGCAGCAGCGCAAAATAACGCACAGGCAGCGCAAAATGCAGGTTTTACTAACTCTGCGTTAAATAACCAATTTAATCAAAATGCTACAGCAGGGAACTTTGCCAATACTGCTCAAGGTCAACAGTACAGCCAAAATTCTAATAATATGGCTCAAGCTAATGCTGCACAGGGGCAACAATTTGGTCAGAACGCTGCTAGTTTAGCTGCTCAAAATGCTGCACAGGGGCAACAATTTGGTCAGAACGCTGCTAGTTTAGCTGCTCAAAATGCTGCACAGGGGCAACAATTTGGTCAGAACGCTGCTAGTTTAGCTGCTCAAAATGCCGCTCAAAATCAGCAATTTGGGCAAAACGTTACTGCAGGTAACTTTTCCAATGCTGCACAGGGGCAACAATTTGGTCAGAACGCTACCAGTTTAGCTGCTCAAAATGCGAGTCAAGCTCAACAATTTGGTCAGAACGCTACCAGTTTAGCTGCTCAAAATGCGAGTCAAGCTCAACAATTTGGTCAGAACGCTACCAGTTTAGCTGCTCAAAATGCTGCTCAAGGTCAACAATACTCTCAAAATGCTAATAATTTAGGTATAGCTAATGCTGCTCAAGGTCAACAATACTCTCAAAATGCTAATAATTTAGGTATAGCTAATGCTGCTCAAGGTCAACAATTTGGGCAAAACGTTACTGCGGGGAACTTTGCTAATACTGCTCAAGGCCAAAAACATCAGCAAAATTCTAATGATATGTCTCAAGCTAATGCCGCACAAGCTCAACAATATCAACAAAATGCTAACAACGTAGCTTTAGCTAACTCCGCAGCTTCAGGAATGTTTGGAATGGCTCAAACTAATGCGGGGCTTAATAATAACGTCCAAAATCAAGCATTTGCACAAGGTGTTACTAACGCTAATCTTAACAACGCGGCTTCTAATCAGCAGTTGGCTCAAAGTCAAACAGTGATGAATTCGCCCGTTAACATGTTAAATGCGGTTAGATCAAGCCAACAAATGCAGGTAGCTCAACAGCCTCAAGTTGGTATATCTAGTCCTGCTGCGCTTAATCAAGTTGCAGGCCCTGATTATTTAGGTGCTACAAACGCTCAATATACGGCTCAATCTAATAATATCAATGCCGCTAATGCGGCTAATGCTCAACTGATGGGTGCTGTTATTGGAGCAGGAGGGGCAATAGGCGGCGGTTTTGCTGCATCGGATATAAGGCTTAAGAAAAACATTATGAAACTAGGGGTTCATAAAACATTAGGTATTGGGCTTTATACTTGGGATTATCTTTGGGGGCAAAAAGGCGCGGGGGTTATGGCTCAAGAACTTGAAAAAGTTATGCCTGAAGCGGTGTTTACTATGGCTGATGGTTTTAAAGCCGTTAATTACTCAATGTTGGGGGCGTGATGAATTCACCTTACGATCAATATAACCAAATGTATCCGAATGGCGGGGGTGGGGCTACCCAAGTGCCTGTCTTTCAAGACGCTAATGCAGCTAACTTAATGGATAATCAAGTAACTATGCCTTCAGGGGGCAAAAGTATGGATATGTCCTCATTAGCTAAACTTGGATCAAGCTTAAGAAACTATACCAATAAAAAAGGGTATACTGATGGAAAATATACTGGTGATAATGGTTTAGTTGTAGACCCTAGTCAAGGGTCTTTTAACCCTGCTTCAGTAAATAGCAGTTTTAATAATAGCTATCCACCTAGTGGAATGATGGGGGGGGCTGTTACGCCTTCTGATTATCAACCTACTAATTTTGCGCCTACGCTAATGGGGGGCCAATAATGGCTGGGATTTATGATGAAAAGATTATAGGCTTAAAAGAGCAAAGGGATTTTGCTCGTAAGTTAAGAACCCGACCTAATGACCAACCTATGGGACAAATGGTAGGGGGTCATTATGTAGCTGATATTGGGGGCGCTATTTCTAGTGCTATAGGTAACATTATGGGGGGCTATCAAGAAGGTCAAGCTACAGATAAAATGGAATCCGCGCAACGTCAAAAGATAGCGGATACCATTAGATATATGAATCAAGCTGGTATTGAAGCACCTTCTGGACTAGCTCAACAAGCTGAAACACCTGCACAATCTCCGTCAATGATGGACAGGGCAGGGGCTTTATTTTCAGGTAACGCCCAGCCTCAAGGTGTACCTGCTCAAGCTTATCAACAAAATGTAGCCAAAAATGTAGACCCAGATGCTTATGAAAAAGCTTTATCTGGTTTAATTTCAGTTAACCCTGAACAAGCTGCGCCGATGGCTGCAATGTATCAAGCTAAAACTAATCGCGCGGCTACAACGGCTGAACGTGAGTATACTCATGAGCGTAATAGGGTTAATGATGAATTTAATCAGCAGAAATTTGGAATTCAACAAGCTAATATTATGCAAAGATCGCAAGAAGCTAATGCTCTACGAAGGGACATAGCGGATTTAGCACGAAGTAATAGGCAAGCTCCTCAAGGTTCAGTAGTTACAGTTGTTGATCCTAATAATCCTAATCAGATGATTAGTAAGAATACGCTTTCAGGTCAAGTTTATGGGGTTAGTGGCACTGAACCTAAAGCTGCACTTAGGCAAGAAAAAGAAGCAGCAGCAGCCGAAAAACAAAGTGTAGCTAGAGAAAATTTTTCATCTGAATTAGATCAAATAAGCGCTAATTACAATTATTTAAATAAACATGGGGGCATCACTAACCCTGCCAATAGCGCGGTATCAAATGCTGGCGCATATTTGTCTAATTTAACAGGCCCTACTTTAGGTGCTATGGGAGGTACAGCTAATCAATCCGCGCGTAATATGATTGAAGGTTCAAGAAGCCGTATGATTCCAATGTTTAAAGAAGCAACGGGTATGTCATCAAAACAAATGGATTCTAACGCTGAATTAAAAGCTGCTAAGAATACTCTGACTAACCCTGATGCAGATTACGCGGCTAATATGGCGGCTATAAATTCATTGAAAAAATATTGGGGAAACACTCAACAACCGCAGACTAACGCTAATGTTGACCCTTTTGAGGGATTTACTCCAGCTCAAAAAGCTGAATATTTAAACCTTCATGGGGGGCAATAATGGCCACTCCTACGCCTCAAGAATGGTTAGCTGCTCAGTCATCTAATGCGCCTACGCCTCAAGAATGGTTAGCTGCACAAAAAGCAGAAGTACCTAAAGAATCGTACCCGATAGCTTCTAAATTAGCTGAAGCTGCCTATGGCGGATATAATTTTCTTGCGGGGGCACGTAAAGGACTTGCCGCGCCTTTAGAAAATATATCTAAACTTGTGGGTAGTAAAAACCCTGAATTACAAGGCTTACATTTAGAAAACCCTAAAGCAACTGCATATCAAGTTGGTGAATTAGCCGGAAGTGTAGCCCCTGCTGTAGGCGTTGCTAGTGGGTTAGCTAAAGGCGCTGAAATAGCAGGGGCATCTGCGCCTTGGGCAAATGCGCTTCGTACTAGCGGTGTTGAAGCTGGCCCAGGCACTTTAGGTAATAAACTTGCTCGCAGCGTGGTAGGGGGCGCTGCTACTGGTGCAGCTACAACCGCGCTTACTAATCCTGAAAAAACATTAGAGGGCGCTGGAATAGGCGCAGCAGCGCCTATAGTGTTAGGTGGTTTAGGCAGCGCTGCAACTAAAGGGTATGACCTTTATAAAGGTAAGTTATCGGATGTAAGAGCGGGAAACATAGGCCGTCAAGTTTTAGGTGATACATTAGACGCTACAAGGCAAAAATTAGCTAATTCTACGCAAGATTTAACTGCGGCTCAAGCAGGTTACGGTGCTGCTTCACCTGAGTTTGCTACGCTTGGGGGCTTGGGAGAAAAAACGTCAGGCGTACCCTATCTAGCTAAAGCTTTACGCCAGGAAGGTGGGCGGGCAAAGGTTATGGAAGATATTACGCCTAATTTAGGTAGGGCTGTTGATACTGAAAATCAAGTGGCTGCGGCTAGAACGGCTGAATTATTAAGACAGCATGAAGTTTCATTAGCTAATCAAGCTGGTGACCGCACTGCATTTGAATGGACTATTGCTAACCCTAGTCCTACAACTACAGGTGAGACAATTACGTCTAGAAAAGCTATTCTTGAAAGAAATGCTAGAGATGCAGTTAAACCTTTATATACTGAGGCATATTTAGCTGCTCCTAATCCATTTAGTTTAAAGCCTGTAGAAGATGTTGCTAAAGGTATTAAAAGCAATATAGCCTCTATGATTGACCCTAATGTTGCCCCTGATGTAGTTGATAAGGCTCAAAAACTATTTGGTGCATCTACAACGGCTGGAACACCTGCGTCATTTAACTTTATTACTGGCGCTACCCCAGCTAAAGCTGGAACTGCTAAAGCGGCTGAAGGTACTTTAGCTGATGTACATGAGCTACGATCCGCTGTTAATTCTGCAATATCAGCCATTAAAGGTGACCCTAATTTAGCTAAAACAGATAGGAATTTAAAATTGCTTAAATCAGGTATTGATGATGCAATTAAACAAGGTGTGCCTGAAGATGCGTTTAACAAATATAAACAGGCTAATTCTACATTTAAATCTACTGTTGTTGAGCCTTATTTAAAAGGCGAAGTTTCTAAATTAACACGTTTAAATTCAGTTGGTACACCTATCTTAGCGTCAAGTAAAGTTGCAGCTAAGTTCTTAAGCTCACCAACAGAAGCGCAACAGTTTACGTCAGCCTTTAAAAATGACCCTGAAGCAATTAAAAATCTTCAACAAGGTATAGAAGGAATATTCTATAATGATGTTGTTAAGGGTACTAAATCGGCTGATAAATTCTTATCCGATAATTCTCATGCTTTAACTGAATTAGATACATTAGGTATAGGGCTGCGCAATAGACTAGCTGACATAGGTAATGGGCTATCTCAAGTAAAAGCTTCAGAATCATTGCTAAGTGAGGCGGGTAAAGCAATACCTAAACGTGTAGCTGAAGAAGCAGCTATCGCGCCTAGTGCGGCTAATCAAGCGCGGTTGCTTAGAGATTTAAGCACTACACTTACACCTTACGCAGGAAAAGAAAACGCGTCTGGATTTCTAACTGCACTTAATGACCCTAATTTAAGTAAATTAACTAGAATTGAGCAACTTGGTGGGCTACAGTCTGTTGAGTCTGAGTTATCGAGAGATGCTGCTTTAGCAAGACAAGCTGAAGCTGGAAAAGGTGTTGTAAAAAAAGCATGGAGCGAAAACACTTTTCTTCAAAAATTACCATCGTATTTAAATTCTACAACTTCTACGATTAATAAAGGCTTAGGTATTGCTGAGGAAAAGATCGCAAGCGCAACCGCTCAAAGGATAGCTTCAGGTATGGAATCACCTGAAAACGCGCTTAAAATGCTTGATATGTATCCTGCGGATCAAAGAATTGCTATACTTAAATCATTACGACAATCAGGCCCTACTGTAGCTAGAGCTGCTGTTTCATCATCTACACAATAAGGATTAATCATGGCGTTTAATGGCTCAGGAACTTATGTTTTACCTACTGGAAATCCAGTAGTAACAGGGACTACCATATCAACACTTTGGGCGAATAGCACCCTTTCAGATATAGCTACAGCTTTAACTAATTGCTTTACTAGGGATGGGCAATCGCTACCTACTGTTAATTTGCATATGGGAGGGTTTAAATTAATGGGTTTAGCCGCAGCTACTATTAATGGCGATGCGGTTAGATATGAACAAATACCTTTTTTAGCTGGAACAGCTTTACCTATTGCTAATGGCGGTACAGGTACGGTTTACGGCGTTGATGGGGGCACATTTTAATATTTAAACTTAAAAATTTGAGGTAACAACATGGCAGCTACTAATTACACGCCAATACAGCTTTATCGTACAACAACAGCCGCAGCCGCGCCTATAGCGGGTAATTTAACTGCTGGTGAAATTGCTATCAACGTCAATGATGCGGATATGGCGCTTTATGCCAAAAACAATTCCGGCGTTGTTAAGCGTTTAATAAATAACCCTGCGGGGTTAAAATATCCTACTGTTGATGGAACGGCTAACCAATCTATTGTAACTAATGGTTCTGGAAGCTTAATATTTGCTACCCCAATCTCCGCAGCTAACCCAACAGGCACAATTACAGGCACGGCTGTTAATGGTACCGCCACCACTTTTATGCGCTCTGATGCGGTACCTGCTTTAGCTTTAACAATTGCCCAGCTTAATACTGCGGTATCTGATGCTGATGTAGCCATATCTACCGCCGCTCAAACTTTTACAGGTGGGCAACGAGGCGCAGTTACGGCGCTTACATCAAGCGCAGCGTCAATAGCTATTAACCTTGCAACTAATAATAACTTCTCACATACAACAAGTGAAAACACTACGCTTGCTGCTCCCAGTAATCCTGTAGCGGGACAATCAGGCGTTATTACCATTACTCAAGGCGCTACAGCTAGATCATTAGCTTATAATACTTTTTGGAAGTTTACTGTTGGTGTAGTGCCATTATTAACAGCAACTGTGGGAGCCGTAGATACGTTTGCTTACTTTGTTGAATCCGCTACTAGAGCTACATGCCAATTAATTAAGGACGTAAAATGATAGTTGGGGGCGATCCATTGTTACTAAGCGGCGGTGCTAATACTGTATATAATTATATAGCTGTAGCGCATACAGGGACACCTTATGTTTCAGCTTATTTTTGGACATCATCTGGCTTTGGTAATAAATTTGCTAATCCTCCTACGCTGCCTACTGGCGATGGTTATGGAGTTGCTTTTAGCCCTGCTGGTACAGAAATAGCTGTAGCGCATCTTATATCACTTTTTGTTTCTGCTTACCCTTGGAATGCTTCTGGCTTTAATGTTAAATTTGCTAACCCCGCTACACTGCCTGCGTCTAGTGGTTTCGGAGTTGCTTTTAGCCCTGCTGGTACAGAAATAGCTATAGCGCATGGTACAACGCCTTTTGTTTCTGCTTACCCTTGGTCAACATCTGGCTTCGGTACTAAATTTGCTAATCCTGCTACGCTACCTGTTGGTAATGGTATTGGAGTTGCTTTTAGCCCTGCTGGTACAGAAATAGCTATAGCGCATGGTACAACGCCTTTTGTTTCTGCTTACCCTTGGTCAACATCTGGCTTCGGTACTAAATTCGCTAATCCTGCTACACTGCCTACGGGTTTCGGTAATGGAGTTGCTTTTAGCCCTGCGGGTACAGCTTTAGCTGTAGCGCATACTACAACACCTTTTGTTTCTGCTTACCCTTGGTCAACATCTGGCTTCGGTACTAAATTTGCTAATCCTGCTACGCTACCTACTGGCATTGGTGATAGCGTTGCTTTTAGCCCTGCGGGTACAGAAATAGCTATAGCGCATGGTACAACGCCTTTTGTTTCTGCTTACCCTTGGTCAACATCTGGCTTCGGTACTAAATTCGCTAATCCTGCTACACTGCCTGCTGGCGATGGTTATGGCGTTGCTTTTAGCGTTGCAGGTACAGAAATAGCTGTAGCACATGCCGTAACACCTTTTGTTTCTGCTTACCCTTGGTCAACATCTGGCTTCGGTACTAAATTTGCTAATCCTGCTACAATACCTCCAAGCAGTGGTGTTGCTTATAGCGTAAAATTTTCATAAATAGGAATTAAAAAAATGATATACACTCAATTACCTCAAACATATTGCGATGATGTACTAGCTGAAGCTATCTACGGTCGAGAAGTAGAGTTTTTCCATTACGACTTTGACCGTAATAATTTTGTTAAGCTGCTAGAAAATATACCTAGCGGAGCATACCGTGACGATATTGAAAACAGATTGTCTAGTACTATTGAACAAATGCACAATGTAGAGTTAATTTACAATGCGCTATTAGCTCAAATAACCGACCAAAAAGCGCATGGGGCTGCAATAATTCGCACAACTGAAAAAAGGGAAAACCATGTTCCTATTAAATAATGTAAAAGTTCATCAAGACATTCAGCGCACTATTGACGATGTGCAATACCCTGCTGGTTGGTTTAGCCATAATGCTGAAGCAAGAGCTAAAGTTGGTATGATCGAAGTGCCTGATCCAATTAGACCTGATGATGATCTATTTACGTCAATTGAAAACCCTGATGGAAGCTATACCGCAACTTCCCGCACTGATGAAGATATAGCAGAAATTAAGCTTAACAAAGATACTCAGCAAGCGTTATCGGTCCGTCAAATACGTAATGATAAGCTTAAAGACTGCGATTGGACTCAAATTGCAGACAGTGTAACAGATAAAGTGGCGTGGGCTACTTACCGTCAAGAGTTGCGGGATATTTCAAATCAAACAGGTTTTCCTTGGGATATTACTTGGGCTAAACAACCATGATACTTAGCTAAGTAAATATTATGTCACTTGATCCGTTTACTGCTGGATTTGATCTTGTTAAGACTGGATTAGATAAGTTTTTTCCAGACGCTGACACTGAGCTAAAAGGCAAGCTTGCCGAAGCCGCTAGTCAGATCAATAACGACTATCAGTTGCAACTAGCGCAACTTGACATAATCAAAACAGAGGCCGCGAGTGCCTCACTATTTGTCTCAGGTTGGCGACCCGCTATTGGCTGGATATGCGGCTTTTCGTTATGCTACGCGGCTATTATTGAGCCTATTGCACGTTTTATAGCATCGGTTATATTTGCCTATGCAGGAGCGTTTCCAGTTATTAACACAGATATTACAATGCAGATCTTAATGGGACTCTTAGGATTGGCAGGAATGAGAACTTTTGAAAAACACAAAGGCATAAGCAAATGACAGAAAATAACTCAGAAACAATTAGAGAACTTGCAACGCATAGTGCCGATATTAAGCATATACAAGTGGATATGGACAAAATGGTAAAAGACATTGAGGAAATAAAAGAAACGCTCAGGGACATCACTGCGATATTGGCAGAGGCTAAAGGTGGTTGGAAGTTGTTGTTAATGGTTGGGGGTCTTGGAGCGTCTGTTGCCACTGCGGTTGCATGGGTTATAGACTTGATAAAACACTAATGAGCGACTTTAAAGTTTTAGCTCAGCTAATAAAAGACAGCGAGGGCTGTAAATTAACGGCTTATCAATGCCCTGCGGGGGTCTGGACTATCGGTTATGGCTGTACTGGGGCTGATATAAAAAAAGGCTTGGTCTGGACTCAAGAACAGGCAGATGCAGAACTAGATATATTGGCGCTTGATGTGCTTAGACGCGCCATGAAAGCATCACCTAGTTTAGTGCTTGCTTCATCTAACAAAGTGATTGCAATAGCTGACTTTATTTATAACTTAGGAATTGGCAATTACTCAAAATCTACGCTTAAAAAATACGTAGATCAAAGTAATTGGCTTGCCGCTTCCGGTGAGATAAAGAAATGGGACAAAGCCGGAGGCGTTACGCTTAAAGGCTTAACTATTAGACGTAAAAAAGAAGCTGAGTTATTGCTTAAATAATTCTTCCCTTTCACGGCTTGCTCTTAACTGGCTGTATCGTTGATGCAGTCTAGTTAACACCATTACACGTTTAGCGTTTATTTTTTCATCTTTTAATAGCTCTAGCACTTCTTCTTCAGAAAGTGCTGTAAGTACTTTGTTTAAACTGCGCCATGTGTAAACCATTATCTAAGTTCCTGTATTGCATCTAATGAAAAATCACGTTTCTCTTGTAATGCTGAGAAGATACGTTCATCTATTGTTTTTTCTGTCATAAGAACATAGCACCAAACTTCACGCTTCTGTCCGCTACGGTGTATTCTACCTATCGCTTGTTCATAAAGTTCTAATGACCAAGGTAATGATAAGAACACAATCTTATTAGCATAATGCTGAAGATTAAGGCCATGCCCTGCGCTCTTAGGGTGAGCTAACAACAGTTCAATCTGCCCAGTATTCCATCGTTCTACAGCGTTATCATCATCTAATGTTTGCGCATGAGGATAGCGTCTTTTAAGCTCTGCAAGTTCTTCTTTGTAAGTGTAAAAAATCATTGTACTATCTCTTTGGTTTTCATTCAATAGTTCCTCTAATCTATCGAACTTATGCGAGGAAAACCTTATAACTTGAGTGTCAGTATCATACTTGCCTGGTGAAGCATTTGCAGTGCGTGTAGTGTTATAAACAAAGCCTGAACTCATTTGCTGAAGCTTACCAGTTACTACCGCAGCATTAGCTGCTATTACAACGTTATCTTTAAAAACTAATACTAAGTCTTTTTTCAAAGTGTCATAATGCTTCATATCCATTTGGCATTTAACTTCTACAATATGTAAAGGAGGCATTAATCCCGCATAATCACCTGCATCTAAAAGATAAGTGGCGGGTTTTATTGCTTTCATTACTTTAGGGAGTGAATCAGCCCTTGCAGCCCATTCACCAAAATCTCTATTTATCAAAACAAAATAGCGTTCCATAAACGCGCCTTTGCTTTTACCCAATAAAGCAGTATCAACTATCTTACATTGCCCAAATGTATCTTCTAAACCATTACTGGTAAATGATCCAGTTAACCCCCAACGGATTATGAACTGGTCTATGACCTTAAACAACGCTTTAAAACGTGTTCCTGATGGGTTCTTTAAACGTGTCAATTCATCAAAGACGATAGCGTCAAAACCTTTCAATAAATTTGGGTTTTCACGGCATAACCATAAAAGGTTATCGTAATTGGTGACAACTACTTGACCGTTAAACGCTGCTATACGGTTCTTTGCAGAACCTACAGCTACAGTAATGTTAAGCTCAGGCACCCATTTAAGCCCCTCGCTTACCCATACGTCAGTGCATACACGTTTGGGCGCTAAGACAAGAAAACGGCTTACGATGCCGTCTTTTATCATGGCTTGCATAGCTGTTAAAGTGATACATGTTTTACCAGCTCCAACAGGTGCTAAAATTAAAGCCCTATCGCGGTTATAAAGAAAGTCGGCGGCTTCATTTTGGTAAGGTCTTAATCCATTCATCTATTTGATCCTTTGTCCAAAGACAAGTATATTTTTGATTTAATTTAAGTACTGTATTTGCGAATACCTTTTGTAGTTCGGATAGCTTGCCACCTTTGGTCTTTAGTTCTACAAACCAAGTTTCACCGTTTGGTAAACAAGCTATTCGATCTGCTACGCCTCGATGAGAAGGTGAAGTAAATTTGTAGGTTATCCCACCAATTACTTCAACCGCCCATTTAAAATGTTTTTCTACTTCTTTTTCTAACATTAGCGTTGGTGATGAATAAAGTTAGCTAATGGGTACTCTTTCTTGCAATAATCGCAAACTTTAATGTGTATTCCAAAATAGTGTCTAAACACTGTACATTTATGAGGAGGACTAAACCTTTTCATTTAGCATAATCTCTCTATCTAGATAAGCTCGTGCTTTTTTTAAATCTTCTAGTTTGCTACCTTTATGGTCTGCTCGGCTTATGTATTTGACTACATTACCAAGATTATAGTTAAGTTTCCACGCTTCAATTACGTCCCATGTTTCAATGCCACCGTTAATATAATGCGAAGGGTTATTTATCATATCTAGTTTTGGTTTCCTCGTTAATTTACTCATTTATTCAGCCTTGTCTCTACATTCTGCGGAACACCATCTCCGCCCATCATCAACAGGCGTATTACATTCCCAACAAATTCCAGACGTATTTTGAAAAGGGTTTACATCTTTTCTTTTCATATATATTTGTTTATCTAAAATCATTTGCGCTTGGTCATTTGCTAAATCAGCTATATCAGCCATGGTTTTCATTCCATTTTGTAATTTTAATATCTTTATAATCAGCATCAGCCTCATAAACCACTGGCGCTAATGCTCTTAAAAAACCACCATGCCCGCCTTTACCATCTATATACCTAAAATGATTAGGTAATGCTTGGTTTGCAATATGCGTAGCCTGCTCAAGTGTCTTTGACTCTATTTCAAGTTTAAAACTGATTATTGCTGTGTATTTCATTTCTTTTCTCCAATACCGTGTGCTTTTTCTGCATCTTTAAAACCTGCCCAGTAGCTTTCTGCATGTAGCGCTTTTTTGTTATTTCTAAAGCCCTCAGCAATATCACCATCACTCAAAGGCTCACGTTTCTGTTGTGTGTAGAGTGGTTCTCCGCCATTGTCATAACTTCTAAAAGAATACCCATGTCCCTGATGGTCTATGCGCCAAGCCACAGGTTGCTCAGGTTGGGCAAGTAGTTCTACATTATCAGTGTTATAATACTCATTGCGTGAAGCTCTTTGTTCTTTATACAATTCATCTAAAGATAATTCTTTACTTTCTTTACTCATCACCTTTAACCTCTCTTGCTTTAAGCATTGCGTCTGCTTGTTTATAGGCGTATTTAGCGCATTCTTCATAACTCCATCTACTTTCAGGGTCTGCTGACATTAATCCTTGCATAGCCGAAGATGCAAAGTAGTCTCGCAAGGCTGCATTAGCTTCTTTCTCTACACCTGCTTTAACCCCATCCCCGTATATCTCAGTAGCGAATAACTCTAGGATGTCAATGTGTGTCTTAATGCCATACCTATTTGCTAGTTCTTTTATTTTAAAATTCATGCACATTCTCCCATTCTCTTTAAAAGGGTTTCTTTTTCTGCGGTGTGTCTAAGCTTTGCCGCGTATGCACTAACGTGCTTTGTTACATCCGCCCATTTAATTAGCATCATCGTACTTGGCGGCATTGTCCATTCAACAGCTTCAAGAAAATACCCCCCGTCAAACAAATCCATATTTTTTTCTTTCCATGCCTCTAAGTCGGAAAGCTTATACATAACTCTACCCTTTTTTGTTAAAGTCTCCGGGCAGTCAAATCGATTGCTGCGGTGTACAAGGTTAGTCAGTTTGTGCTGTGACATCCCGATTGCTATCGCACCCTGACGGCGAGTTATAAGCCCATTTATGCTGGTGTTCCTTATCTGCCTACGCATAAATAACCCCCCATATTACATCGGTTATTTTATCTTTAAGACGCTCTGGTAAATTTTTAAATACATCTACATCACCAACAAACACCGCGTTTAGGGTTGCTTCTTCATCGCAGCCCGGGTACGTCAATGTTGGTTCTTCTTTTGGTTGATAATCATAATCAACAATAAAGGTTACATCTTCTATTTCTATAGTAGTAATCATTTTAATTCCTCTTGTATTTGTAAAAACTCATAAGCATGTGCGCTATTATGAGATTCAATTCTGTCCGCTATTACAGCGGCTCTTTGTGATGATGTAGCTGGTTTGTACATTCCAAACCTAGCTAAAGACCCACAATTAACGGCAGCATTAGTGCTATCAGCAGATGAAAGTGGTAATTTAGTAAATATTTTAGTGCTTAGCATTCTCAAGCCATGTAATTTGCACTTAGGTTTGCCTTCTTCATCACAAATTACTTTCATAGCCTCATTCATCCTAACCCACCACGCCTTAGTGCCTGGGGTTTTATAATCCCCTGAACTTCCTAATGCCACAACTTCAAAGTTGCTTGCTAACCAATCAAGATATTCAAATGATTCGTGCATGTGCCATACGGGGACGCCTTTGGCTCTTGTGCCAGACCTTACCCATTTATGTACCCAGTCAAGATTATCCTGCTCAGTACCATCAATAATATCCGGTATCAAAGCCCAATCAAATCCAGGATGCTTTCTTAATGATTCTGCCCATTTTAAATACGCATCAAAATCAATTTTACCTTTACCAGATTTCCAATGGCTAAAGGCGCCATTGTCTAAGCAAAATGACTGGCAAAATTCTAAAACAGCCCCTAAATCATCTTGTCTACCAAAAGGAATAAGCGCGTGGCGACCAACAAGGAATCGAGCTACATCTTGACGGCTTCCACCAATGGGCGTGCCGTGATAATGAATCACACCCCCAGCTCCGCAATTTCATAAGCCTCGGCATAAAGCGCATCAATAACAAACCTGTTAAACGTGTCAAAGCGCTTATCGAATGGCGCATGTAAAGCCATGCCAAGCAATCCACAAAAGCTATCGGTAGTACAACTGTCAATCTGCCCTAGTGACATCTTTGTCAAATGCTGGGCTAAAAGATCCAGAACCTCTGTGCTGTCATCTTCGAAATCATTAATCATCTTAGCCATTATTACATCAGCTAATGCTTGCTGCTTTTCTTCTTCTGGCGTGTATTGGTTAGTGAAAGCTTCTTCTCTATTATCGTAATCGTGTTGGTTCATGTCGTTTCCTTTTTAGTGAGACCATAGCTTATCAAAAATAAATTTCATTGTACAACTTTATTTTACATGATATGCTACAGCCTCACTTAAACGGAGATAAAATAATGGCTCATAGTAAAATAGTTGGTGGTTCAACTGCTAAACGGGTTATCAACTGCCCCGGTAGCGTTGCTTTATGTAATGCTGCACCTGAGCAAGCATCGTCATCTTATGCTGAAGAAGGTACGTTGCTTCATGAAGCAATAGCTTTATATTTAGATAAAGATATAGCACCTAGACTTAATGATGATTTGTTAGAATCTAAGTTCTACCCTGCATTGGAGTTAATGAATGAAATCGGTATTGAAGAATATATGGTTGAAGCTGAAGTTGGTTTCGGTGTGTACATACCTGACGTGTTTGGTTCTTGCGATTTACTCGGTCGGGTGGGTGATCGCGCTGTTGTATTGGACTGGAAATTTGGAAACGGTGTTATTGTTGATGCGGTAGAAAATGAGCAGTTAATGTTCTATACTGCTGCTGCAATGAGAACTAAAGCTACACAATGGGTGTTTGAGGATTGTAAAGAAGTTGAGCTGGTCATTATTCAACCCCCCATGATTAAGCGGTGGGTAACTACAGTAGAGCGTATTAAAACATTTGAGCATCGATTACTATCTGCTGTTAATGCAGCTATGAAGATAGATGCGCCTCTTAAAGAAGGCTCACATTGCAAATGGTGCGCTGCTAAACCTACTTGTCCTCTAATGACTGGCGCTGTTGATCGCGCATTAAAAGTACAATTAACGTCTATTGATCCTGAAGCAATCAGTGCTTACCTTCAAAACGCTGATATTTTAGAAGCATGGATAAAAGACTTGCGGGCTTTAGCATTTAATATGTTAAACTCAGGACTCGCTTTACCTGAATACAAACTTGTTGCTAAACGCGCAACTCGTAAATGGTCAGATGAAGTAGCGGCTAAACAAGCGCTGCTTGATGCTGGCTTAACAGAATCTGAAGTTATGGGTTGGTTGTTCATCTCTCCAGCGCAGGCAGAAAAGAAGCTTAAAAAACTTAAAGCGCCCCTGCCTGAAGTAGTATCCATCTCGTCAGGTAACACAATGGCGCACTTAGACGACCCTCGTCCGGCTGTGCTTTTAATCGGTCAACAATTATCGTTGGCATTAAGTAAACTACAATAAGGTATTATAATGACAAATTTAGTAGCGTTCGCTGGTTCTAACCTTCCTTCTGTCCAATCTTTATCGACTGCCCTTCGTTCTATGGAAACTGAGAACGCTGCTGGTTCTGCTATCTTGAAAATGGATAAGACAGGTCACTGGGTGTATGGTGCTGGCGAGGATGAAGTAGAAGCTGAATCTACATGGGCGGTTAATCCGTTCTCTTTCGTTCATGGTTTTATTGCTTGGGGTGAAGGTGAAGTTCTTGGTGAGAAAATGGTCAACATTACTCAGCCTTTACCTGAACTTGATGCAGCTCCCACTGGCGCTAAACGAGGATGGGAAACTCAGGTTGGCATGAGCTTAAAATGCTTAACTGGTGAAGATAAAGGTTTAGAAGTTCGTTACTCTACTACTTCGGTAGGCGGTAAGCGAGCTGTTCAAGCACTTGCTGTTGCTATCGCAACTCAAGTTGATGCAGATCAAACTAAACCTGTTCCGGTTACGACATTGAAAAAAGAATTTTACTTACATAAAGCTTACGGTAAAATTTATACGCCTTTTTTTGATGTCGTTGAATGGGTTGGCTTAGGCGGTAAAGAAGTAGCTGAAGAAACAGGTAGACGTAGACGTTCTGTTTAACACAGAAGACCCCACTTCGGTGGGGTTTTTTTTCCCCTTAATTTTAGGAACGACTATGTTATTCATTGACTTTGAAACTAAATCCGCTTGTGATTTAAAAAAGCATGGTGTCTACAACTATGCTCAAGACCTACGCACTGAAGTATTGTGTATGGCTTATGCGTTTGGTGATGATGATGTTCAGACTTGGACACCGGATCAATTATTTCCTGATGCTGTCAGAAATTATACGGGTCAAATAAGGGCGCATAACGCTGCCTTTGAACGCCTGATCTTCTGGTATGTGTTGGGTATCAATTTCAAATTAGAACAATTCTACTGCACTGCTGCTCAAGCTAGGGCTAATTGCTTGCCCGGTAGCCTTGAAGATATAGGCCGTGCTATGTCTGCTAAGATGAAGAAAGATCATCGAGGCAAACAGCTAATCCGTCAATGCTGTCTTCCTCCTTATAATACTGAACTAATCCCTGAGCTAATCAAATACTGCGAACAAGACGTTCGTGCTATGCGTGAAGTCAGTTTGGCATTACGTCAACTTGATTCTAATGAGCTGCTTGATTATCAAATTAACGAACGTATTAACGATAAAGGTTTACTTGTTGATGTCCCTCTTTGTAACGCTGCTATTAACTACGCTTCTGTTGAGCTTGATGATATACAATCGTTGGTAAAAGGTATCACTGGTATAGTGTCTGCCAGATCGCCTAAACTTAAATTATGGGTAGCTGAACGTATTGATCCAGAGTTAATGATGGTTGACGACAAACTATCGCTTAATAAAAATGTCAGGACTGCGCTTTTGCAATTAGACTTGCCTGATGATGTGCTGGATGTCGTGCAATGTATTGATGACATTAGTGCATCGTCTGTCGCTAAGTTTAAACGCATGGCGCAATTAGCTGACGTTGAAGATCACCGTGTTCGAGGCGCATTTGTCTTTAACGGTGGTTCTGCTACTGGCCGTGCTTCATCGTATGGCGTTCAGCTTCAGAACATGGCTCGCATTTGTGCTAAAGACCCTGTCGCTGTGCGTAAAGCTATGATGGCAGGTGATGACCTTAGTGCTTATGGTAATCGTGTTACTGATGTGCTTAAGGGCATGATCCGTCCTTCTATCATACCGGCTAAAGGAAATGTTTTAGTAGTGGCTGACTGGGCGGGTATTGAAGCTCGTTGTAATCCTTGGCTTTCAAACCATCCTGCATCTGAAGCTAAACTTGATATTTTTAGATCAGGTGGTGATGTGTATGTCGAGAACGCAAAGTCTACTTTCAAAACTAAAGAAGTAACTAAAGATCAGCGCTTTATAGGTAAGGTGCAGGAATTGGCTTTAGGATTTAGTGGGGGTGCTGGTGCGTTTGCATCAATGGCTAGAATCTATGGCCTAGAGATGTCAGAACACCAAATAAAACGTATGATTAATGGCTGGCGTGTAGCTAATCCTTGGTGTATACCTTACGGTCATTACCTTGAACGCGCTTATATGAGCGCTATACGGCATAAAGGGTATGAGTTTAGTGCAGGGCGGGTAACTTATTTGTTTGACGGGAATCATCTGTGGTATATTCTTCCGTCTGGGAGAGTATTGAATTACCCCTTTGCACGTATAGAAGATGGAGCGGTCACTTATCTTAAAGCTGCATTTAAACCTGCGGCTGATGCTGAAGAATGGCCTAGAGCTAGATTATGGCAAGGCATCGCACAAGAAAACTGCGCGCAAGCGACTGCTAATGACCTGTTAAGGCATTCTTTGAGGCAGTTGGATAACGTAGTGATTACCGTACATGATGAAATTGTCGTGGAGTGTAAAGAAGAAGATGCTGAATTTATGGCAAAAAAAATGACATCCGTTATGTGTAAACCGCCTGTCTGGGCTGAGGGTTTACCTTTGGATGTCGAGTTATCAATTATGACAAGGTACGGAAAATGATAAAATACTTAGAAAGTATAGCACCGGCTGGCGAAACTGTCTTGTTTGTTAAACAAATTCCTAAACCTGATTTATTCCATGTTGATGGTGCGCAAAAATGCGTATGGCCTGCTTTTTTACCCGCTAAATATGACGGTAAAGGCGCTTGGTACTGTAACACCTCTAGTTTTATTACTTCTCGCTTTAAAGATGGTAAACCTAGCGCGTCCGCAACTAATTGTGAAATGGTTGCGTTCTTAATTCTTGATGATGTAGGTACTAAATCAAAAACACCTGATTTAAAACCTACGTGGATCATGGAAACTTCACCTAATAACTATCAATACGGCTATACGTTTAGCCTTGACGATCAACCCACTAAAGGAGACTACAGTGCAGCTATTAAAGCAATCGCTGATGCTGGTTACACTGACGGCGGTGCTATTAACGCCGTTCGTAATTTTCGCTTGCCTAACAGCATCAATCTTAAGCCTGATAAGGGTAACTTTAAATCTGTTTTAACGGCTTTCAATCCAGAATTAGAATTTACACTTGCTCAAATTTGTAATGCGTTAGGTGTAACGCCTAATGAAGCAGATACAGCAACCATCAAACGCATCGATCTTCTTGATGACGGCACTGATGACGTGCTTACATGGCTTGTTGGGCGTGGTGATGTTATTGAACCTGCTAATGGCGAGGGCTGGTACGGTGTTACTTGCATCAATGCTGGTAATCATTCGGATGGTAACCCGATGGCGCGCTATCATCCTTTGAACCGCTCATATATGTGTTTCCATGAGTCGTGCCAACACCTTGACAGTAAAGCTTACCTTGACTGGGTTCAAGCCAATGGCGGCCCTGTACATAGTCACGGTTTACGTGATGAACTTTTAGCGTCTGTCATGAATGATACATTAGCTAAACTTGAGCCGTCAGGCATGTTTACTAATGACGCTGAAGCGTTGATTGCTGAAGTGGAACGTAAAGAGCTTGGACGTATAGAAAAGCGTGACTGGTTCGAGCGCTATGCGTATGTCATTCAAGATGAAACCTATTTTGATCTTGAGTCTAGGCGTGAAGTTAGCAGATCTGCTTTTAATGCTTTATACAAACATGTTGATTGTAAGTCTATACATAATGGTCGTAAAATTGAAGCTGCCAGTTGTTATGACGAGAATAGACAGGCCATGGGCGCTAAAACCCTTGTCGGTATCACCTATGCCGCTGGTGAATCCGTTGTAACTGCTCTTGACGGTGATCTATACGGTAACCGTTGGCGAGATGCTAGGCCGGATCATTGTGCTGGTAATGTATCGGCATGGTTAGAGCATTGTAAACACCTTGTACCTAAAGCAGGTGAATTAGAGCATATTTTCAACGTGATGGCATATAAGGTCCAGCATCCTGAAGTCAAGATCAATCATGCCATTCTACATGGTGGTGATCAAGGAGTTGGCAAGGATACGATGTACGCGCCGTTTATTTGGGCAGTATGCGGCGCGCATCTTAAAAATCGTGGCCTAGTTGATAGCTCTAGCATTAATAGCGCGTTCGGATATGCCTTAGAATCTGAAATCCTGATACTCAATGAACTAAAAGAAGTAGACGCTAAAGAGCGACGGGCTTTAGCTAATAAGCTTAAGCCAATCATTGCAGCGCCTCCTGAGACTTTGACTATCAATCGTAAAGGCTTGCACCCATACGATATGCTTAATAGAGTGTTTGTTCTTGCGTTTAGTAATGATCCTGTTCCTATTCAACTTGAAAGCCAAGATAGGCGTTGGTTTTGTGTTTGGTCTCATGCTCCGCGTATGGACCCTGATGCAGCTCAAGCACTGTGGGCGTGGTTTAAAACTGGCGGAGGCTATGAAGCAATCGCATCATGGCTGCATACTAGAGACGTGAGCAAGTTCAATCCTTCAGCCGCGCCTATGATGACTGAGTTTAAATTAAACCTTGTTGAGCAAGGCATGAGTAGTGCTGAATCTTATCTTGTTGACCTAATGCGCTTGCGTGTGGGCGAGTTTGCGTCGGGTGTTATAGCTTCACCATTTCACGCGATATGTGAGCGCTTAACGCAATCATCAGGCAATAAGATCCCACAGCCGGCACTATTGCATGCACTGAAAGAAGCGGGTTGGATTGATAAAGGCCGTCTATCATCAAGAGATTATACAACAGCTAAACATATATTTTGTGCGCCCGACATTAATGCTAATAAATCAGAGCTGAGGCGTATGGTAGAGCCTGATAGCTTCTTAAAGTTATCACTAGTCAAGTAGTTACAAGAAAGGGCCGTTAAGGCCCTTTTTTATTATTCTATGTTTGAGGTTATCACGGCTACAATAAAGGCGGCTATTATTGCGAGGATCATAGCGGAACCCAAAATAATACCGCTACAATAACGACCGCGCAAAATATGTAAACTGTTAAACCTATTACGAAATTCATTTTATTTACCTTTATTAAAAGGCCGCCTTATGACGGCCTTGATTGATTATTTAGAAATTCCATGGCTGCGCATTATGCGCCTTGGCAATTTTCTTAGCTTGCGCTTTATTAGCAACCACAAATTCAGTTCCGCCAATAAGTTGCATATTCGCAGTAATGAGAACTGTAAAGCCTTTCTTTTTTGAGCCGTAATAGTAAGCTTTCATTTTTTTCTCCGGTTTAGTGTATTAAAAGGCCCGCTTAACACGGGCCTTGATTGATTATTTAATATCTAATATACCTTTTTCAAACGTGCCAAAATAAAAGCCTTTACGCATAACCTTAAATCGCGCGTTTTGCAATTGTGACAATTTTTTGCCCCATTCTAAAGCCGGACGTGTTTTATTAAAGCTTGCGCTAGTTCCAGTCATTTCATTTATCACTACGTATTTTCTATCTTTAATCATTTTATCCCCCCATAAAGGTTTCAGAAGTTGAAACCGTGACACATAGTGTAACAGCTTTTTTTACATTAGTGAGCTTTTTATTTTTGTTAGTAATGTTAGTAGTGTGTTAGCTATTAAATTGAAGGGGATTGCATACGGCTTAGACTAGCAAGCGCGCGGCTTAGAGCTGTTTGTTAGTAATGTCAGCTATTAGATAATATATTTGATTTTAAAGTGTATATATTAGCGTAACAGAATAATGTCCCACCGTGGGTGAGTTTGAAAAGTATGTAAACATTGCTGACATTGCTGACATTTTAAATGGCTATGTTTGCATTAATAGTTGAATTTGAACTTTATTGCTATTCCTTATCAAACGATTTAGTTAAGTAAGGAGGGTAGCATTATGAATAAAGAAGCCTATCGCGAGGGGTTACGAAATATGGAACTACTGACTCGAACTCAACGAAAAGACGCCATTAGTCAGCTGAATGCAGTGAAATTGCATAATGCCATAATCGACGAACTTGAGAAAAACAACTCTCACAAATGTCCACATTGCCAGAGTGAGCGCTTGGGTCGTTGGGGTAGCCAATCAGGATTACAGCGATTCCGGTGTCGAGATTGTCGAAAATATTTTAATGTCTTAACAGGCACTCCACTTGCGCGATTAAGGCATAAAGAGCGTTGGTTAGATTATAACCAATCATTAATAGAAGGGCTTACGGTTCGAAAAGCTGCTGAACGTTGCCGAGTGGATAAAACCACGAGTTTCCGCTGGAGACATCGTTTTCTCACCAATATTGCAGAATTGAAGCCGACAGGGTTGACAGGTATTGTCGAAGCAGATGAGACTTATTTTGCTCAGTCATTCAAAGGCTCACGGCAAATGCCAAGACCTCCTCATCGTCGAGGGCATGCCAGCCATCAACGTGGAACAGGCGACAATCAAGTGCCGGTATTGGTAATTCGTGATCGTCATGGCGCCACTACCGACTTTAAGCTGACAGCCGCGACTCAAGTCGAAGAGGCTCCCATTATTGCTCAAGTCATCGCATCGGATGCTGTTTTATGCACTGATGGATCCGCGAGCCTGAGAGGAGCTGCGCGTCTATCGGGTATTGCTCACCGTGCTTTGAATCAATCGTCAGGGATTCGTGTACTGGCAGGTGTTTACCATATCCAGAACGTAAATGCCTATGATAGTCGCCTTAAAAACTGGATGATGCGGTTCCATGGTGTGGGCACCAAATATCTTAACAACTA
>SESG01012933.1_pt1 | contig 34601 bp, 29 predicted proteins | sample 3171421 | NCBI WGS metagenome assembly SESG01 (sample SAMN10866946, study PRJNA518727) | freshwater metagenome | biome: subpolar coniferous forest; feature: holomictic lake; material: water; isolation source: holomictic Lake 227, 6 m and 8 m depth | place: Canada: near Kenora, Ontario | collected...
AACTGCGCGACATCATCGCCATTCTGGGCATGGATGAGTTGGCCCCCGAAGACAAGCAGGCCGTGGCCCGCGCCCGCAAGATTCAGCGTTTCCTGTCGCAGCCCTTCCACGTGGCTGAAGTGTTCACCGGCTCGCCCGGCAAGTACGTCAGCCTGGCCGAAACGATTCGCGGCTTCAAGATGATCGTGGCCGGCGAGTGTGATCACCTGCCGGAACAGGCCTTCTACATGGTTGGCACGATCGACGAAGCGTTCGAAAAAGCCAAAAAGATTTAAAACAGGCTTCAACATGAACACCATCCATGTCGATGTGGTCAGCGCCGAAGAGTCGATCTTCTCGGGCGAGGCGCGCTTTGTCGCCCTGCCTGGCGAAGGCGGCGAACTTGGCATCCTGCCGCGCCACACGCCCCTGATCACGCGCATCAAGGCCGGTTCGGTACGCATTGAGTTGGCCGATGGCACGGAAGAGTTCATCTTCGTTGCCGGCGGCATTCTGGAAGTGCAGCCCGATTGCGTCACCGTCCTTTCCGACACCGCCATCCGCGGCAAGGATCTCGATGACGAGAAAGCCAACGCCGCCAAGGCAGCAGCCGAAGAAGCGATCAAGAACGCCAAGACCGATATCGATCTGGCCAAGGCCACGTCCGAACTCGCCGTCATGGCGGCGCAGATTGCGGCGCTGCGTCGCTATCGCCAGAAAAAGTAACGCCTGGCGGCAGGCTTGAGCGCCATGGGGCGCACCGGGAATGTGCAGCTTCGCTCAGTGTTTGTTACACTGAAAAACAGAACATCCCCACCAAGTCAGGCCAGGCATGCCCAACAGCGAAGCGTCGCAAGCGATTGCGGCCAACAACAAGAAGACAGGACCCGACGAGTTACTGCTGTGCCTGCAGTTCCTGGCACGTGCGCATGGTGAGTTGCCAACGCGTGACGCCCTCATGGCAGGCTTGCCCGCCGAGAACGGTCGGCTGACACCGGGTCTTTTTTCCCGCGCCGCGCGCCGCGCCCACCTTAGCAGTCAGTTGGTCAGTTGTCCCTTGAGCGAGCTCAAAGACGCGCTGCTGCCGGCCATTGTTTTGCTGCGCGACGAGCGCGCCTGCGTGCTGCTGGGCTTCAACGAAGATCGCAGCCAGGTCCGAATTGCCTATCCGGAACTTGCTGACGCCCCGGTTGAAGTTCCGCTGACCGCGATAGCGGCTGATTACCTTGGCAGCACGATCTATGCGCGACCGACCCAGCGTTACGATGCGCGCACACCCGAAGTCCGCGCTGGTCGCCATGACCACTGGTTCTGGGGCGTGATTGCCGAGAGCCGCCCGCTGTACCGTGACGTTCTGCTGGCGGCTCTGCTGGCCAATCTGTTTGCGCTGGGCATGCCCCTGTTCACCATGAACGTGTACGACCGCGTCGTGCCCAATCATGCGTTCGAGACGCTGTGGGTGCTGGCGCTGGGCCTGCTGCTGATGCTCATCAGCGACCTGGTTCTGCGCACGATGCGTGGCCGCTTTGTTGATCTGGCCAGCAGCCGTGCCGATGTCAAGTTGTCGGCTTTCATCATGGAGCGCGTTCTGGGCACGCGCATGGAGCAGCGTCCGGCGTCGGCTGGTTCGTTCGCGTCGAATCTGCGCGCCTTTGAGTCGGTGCGTGACTTCATCGGCTCGGCCACGGTGGTGGCCTTTATTGACCTGCCGTTCGCGCTGATCTTCATGGTCGTGATCGGCTGGATCTCCTGGTACATGCTGGTTCCGCTCACGCTCGGCGCCATCATCATGCTGGTTTACGCGCTGGCGGTACAGGGGCGCATGCACGAGTTGGCTGAAACCACTTACCGCGCCGGCGCCCAGCGCAACGCCACGCTGATCGAAGGCCTGGTCGGCTTCGAGACCATCAAGGCGCTGGCCGCAGAAGCGCCGATTCAGCGCAAGTGGGAAAAAAGCGCAGCCCTGCTGGCGCGTGTCGGCGCGCAGCTGCGCCTGCTCTCCAGCACTGCCAGCAACACCTCGGGCTTTGTCCAGCAGCTCATCAATCTGGCCATTGTGATCATCGGCGTTTACCTGATCTCCGAGCGCGCGCTCACCATGGGCGGACTGATTGCCTGCACCATGCTGGCGTCGCGCGCGATGGCGCCGGTCGGCCAGGTGGCCGGTTTGCTGGTGCAGTACCACACGGCGGCGACGGCGCTGACCTCGCTCAACGAGATGATGGCGCGCGACATCGAGCGCCCGGAGAACACCCACTTCATCAGCCGGGGTGCACTCAAAGGTGCCATTGACTTCCGCGACGTCAGCTTCAGCTACCCCGGCCAGAGCGAACCCTCGCTGCGCAATCTTTCATTCAGCATCAAGCCGGGTGAAAAAGTAGCGATCCTGGGGCGCATCGGCTCCGGCAAGACCACGCTGGAAAAACTCATTTTGGGTTTGTACCTGCCGACGCAGGGCGCGGTGCTGGTCGACGGCATCGACCTGCGCCAGCTTGATCCGGCCGAACTGCGGCGCCAGATAGGCTACGTGCAGCAGGACGTGATGTTGTTCTATGGCAGTCTGCGTGACAACATCATCCTCGGTGCGCCGCTGGCTGACGATGCAGCCATCGTCAAGGCGGCTGAAATCGGCGGCATCCTGAGCCTGGTGAACCAGCACCCCAAGGGCTTCGATATGCTGGTCGGTGAGCGCGGCGAGTCGCTCTCGGGCGGTCAGCGCCAGGGCGTGGCGATCGCGCGTGCCGTCATCAATGACCCACCCATTCTGCTGCTCGACGAGCCGACCTCGTCGATGGATTTTTCCAGTGAAGACGACATCAAACGCCGCCTGGGCGAGTACGCGCAGGGCAAGACCGTGATTCTGATCAGCCACCGCACCTCGCTCTTGGACCTGGCGGACCGCATCATCGTCATGGACGGTGGCCGCATCATGGCCGATGGTCCCAAAGATCAGGTCGTTACTGCACTGCGCCAAGGGCGCATCGGAAAGGCTGCGTAATGGCCTGGTTCAGTCAAAAAGCATTTCAACGCCTGGGTGACCTGGTGACACGCAGTGCCCGCTCCAGCCAGGCCACCTTTGGCCCACTGGTGGCGCGTCTGACACCGATCGAGGAGAAAGACCATTGTCCGGTAAAGACAACCATCGGAGAGGAGTCCATGTAGGCATTGGCAATACCGGTGACGGTGTTGGTTGCGCCTGGTCCGGAGGTGACGAGCACAACGCCGGGTTTTCCCGTGGCGCGGGCATAGCCTTCTGCCATGTGGGTTGCTCCCTGTTCGTGACGGACAAGGATGTGCTGGATGTCTTTGACATCATAAAGTGTTTCGTAAACTTTCAGCAGTGAACCGCCCGGATAACCGAAAATATATTCAACGTTTTCACGTCGCAGACATTCGAAAAATATCTCTGAGCCATTGAGTGTTTGGCTTGATGAGTTCATAACGAATTTATTTAGTGTTCAACAGGAAACAGGGTTTTTCAGTATGGCGCCGGTATTGGCCGATGTGACCATTTGGGAGTACCTTGCCAGATATCCTTTTTTTATTTTTGGTACAAACGCTTTCAGTGCAGCAAGTCGTTCCTTGATAATCTCATCTGTCAAATTGACCGTGATGCTTCTCTCTGGAATGTCGATGGTGATGAGATCGCCGTTTTCCAGGGCGGCAATCGGCCCTTTTTCAGCCGCTTCGGGTGAGACGTGTCCGATACAGGCTCCTCTCGAACCGCCGGAGAAACGTCCGTCGGTAATGAGTGCAACCGATTCTCCAAGACCACGGCCCATGATGGCACTGGTGGGGGAGAGCATTTCGGGCATTCCGGGTCCGCCTTTTGGCCCTTCGTAACGTATGACGACAACATCGCCAGCCTTGACATCGTCTTCCATGATGCCTTTGATGGCATCGTCCTGGCAGTCATAGACCTTTGCCGGGCCGGTGTGTTTCAACATTTCCGGAGCAACGGCGCCGGTTTTGACGACAGCTCCCTGTGGCGCAAGGTTTCCGTAGAGAACCGCAAGACCACCTGTCGCGGAGTAGGGGTTTTCTATGTTTCTGATGACGGTGTTGTCCAGAATCTCTGCATTTGCAATGTTTTCGCCAAGTGTCTTGCCGGTTACGGTCATTGCCGAGAGGTCAAGCAGTCCGTCAATTTTGCTGAGTTCGTGAAGGATGGCCGAGACGCCGCCTGCCCGGTCAACATCTTCGATGTGAACAGCCATTGTGGCAGGACTCACCTTGCAGATATAGGGAGTTTTGGCTGAAAGGGCATTGAGTTCTGCAAAATCGAACTCAAGTTCCGCTTCATTGGCAATGGCAAGGGTGTGCAGGATGGTGTTGGTGCTTCCACCCATCGCCAGGTCAAGCGCAAATGCGTTCAGCATCGATTGTCTGGTGAGAATATCCCTTGGTTTGAGATCTTTGTTGACCAGATCGATAATTCTGCGTGATGCTTCCCTTACCAGTTCATTGCGACGGGGGTCGATTGCAAGTATCGTGCCGTTGCCTGGCAGGGCAAAGCCAAGCGCTTCACTAAGACAGTTCATCGAGTTTGCCGTGAACATTCCGGAGCAGGAACCGCATCCGGGACAGGCATTCTCTTCTATTGATTCAAGTTCGGTATCGGTGATTTTTCCTGTACTGTACTGGCCAACCGCTTCGAAGACTGAAATCAAATCAACGGTTTTGCCCGCAGGAGTGTGGCCTGCTTTCATGGGGCCGCCGGAGACAAAGATAACGGGAATGTTGATGCGAAGTGCGGCCATCATCATGCCGGGGGTGATCTTGTCGCAGTTTGGAATGCAGACCAGTCCGTCAAGGCGGTGCGCTTCGGCAACGGTTTCGACACTGTCGGCAATCAGTTCACGGCTTGCAAGGGAGTAGCGCATACCGATATGGCCCATCGCAATACCATCGCAAACTCCTATGGTGTTGAATTCAAAAGGAACTCCTCCTGCCTTTCGTACCTCTTCCTTTGCTATTTTTCCCAGCTCCTGCAGATGGGCGTGACCGGGTATAAGCTCGTTATAGGAGTTGCAGATGCCGATAAAGGGTTTTTTGAAGTCATTGTTTGAAACAATGGAACCTGTAGCTTTCAGAAGGCTGCGGTGCGGTGCTTTTTCAAACCCACTCTTTATAGTGTCTGATCTCATTGCAGTACAAATATTTTTTTTGGCAATTAAAAAAGAAATCTTCGGGATCGCCGTTCCCGAAGCCGCTGTGCATGATAGGTCTGAAAAGAAAAAAAGGACTTGGGTGCGACGGCTGGGGTTCAGAGCACAGGGCTGATTAACGGTGCTGTGACCACAGTGACCACAATTCCCATCCTTGAATTGAGGGAGTTCGAGAAACGCTCTCTTATACCGCCGAAAACAGCCGGTTTCTTGCTTGCCGGTTGAAGAGAACCGCAACTGCCAGGGATGGTATGTGGATTGAATGCAGACATTGAGGAACCAGGTTTCTTCGGTATTAAACGAAAATTCGACATAATTTACATTTAATGTTTTATTAAAACAAGCATTAAAAATGTTGATATCTTACAGATATTTGCTGTTTTTATTCTCTTGAGAATGATATTATTTATGGTGTCAGAGTAGTGTTCGGAGCCGTTTTTTTTCCTGAATAACAAAAAAAAAGAATCATGCTGAATCTTCAAGCTCCTTTATCGCAGGATCTTCCAGCCTTTTTCCTGACTTTGTGTCTTGTGCTGCTGTTTGTTCTCCTTGCAGAGCTGCTGACACGGAAGTACAGTGTCAGTTCACTGGTTGTCAGAAAAATCGTCCATCTCTCCATGGGAGTTGTGATCTTTTTTGTTCCCGGTTATTTTCATTCCAACTTTTATCCAGTGATGGCCGCACTGGTCTTTCTGCTCTTTAACGGGATTAATTTGCGCTTCGGGTGGTTTGGTTCTTTGCTGGCTGTTCCCGGAGACAACAAGGTACCCTCTCCAGCCGTCAAAAGTTACGGATCGCTGCTTTTTCCACTTGTCTTTCTTCTTCAGCTTCTTTTTCTCTGGGAGTCTCACAAATGGATATTGCAGACTTCGATGCTTGTAATGGGGGTCAGTGACTCACTGGCTGCTCTGGTAGGAAGTTCGGTCGGTAAAAAGCATATCGAACATCTTACAAAAAACCCGAAAACTGTCGAGGGCTCGGTTACCATGTTTCTCAGCAGTTTTCTTTTGCTGAGTGCATCCCTGCTGGTCTTCAGCAGTAGTTTCAGTGGAGGTCTTGCAGGAAAGCCGGTGGTGATGCTTCTCGGGCTTGCCTTGCTGCTCGCTCTTGTTGCAACTGCTGTCGAGGCTTTGCTGTCGCACGGACTCGACAACTTTTTCATTCCTGTCTCAATAGCCTACGTGCTCTATGTGCTTGAAATGAATCAAACCATTTTTCTCGATCATTTTCTTCTTGGGGGCCTCTTTGCGTTTCTTCTTGCTGTTTTTTCAATCAAGGTCAAGTTTCTCAATAACAGCGGGGCAACAGCGACATTCCTGCTTGGCACCACTATTTTCGGTATAGGTGGTGTTGTCTGGACGGTTCCGCTTCTGACCTTTTATCTCCTCTCGTCGGTGCTTTCAAAACTTGGCAAGAAAAGGAAGGCGAAATTTGACCTTGTTTTTGAAAAGGGTTCTCAGCGCGATGCCGGTCAGGTCTATGCCAACGGAGGCATAGCATGGATTATGATGATTATTTTTTCTTTGACGAATGATCCGGCTATCTTTTTTGCCTATCTCGGAACGTTGGCCGCAGTGCAGGCCGATACGTGGGCGACGGAAATAGGAACCATGTGGCCAAATCCCAAAGCATGGCTGGTTACAACCTTCAAGGAGGTGCCGGTCGGAACTTCCGGTGGTGTTTCTGTGCCGGGTACTTCAGGGGCATTTCTCGGTTCGCTCTTTATCTGTGCAAGCGCGATTCTGATGAATGTCAAGTGGCTCTCTGATTTCGGGTTGGTGCAATCGCTTCTTCTCATCGGTTTTTCCGGACTCCTTGCCAGTCTGGTTGACAGTTTTTTTGGAGCAACGGTTCAGGCCCAGTATTTTGATCCGATTCGTGAAAAGGTAACGGAACGCACCCACAGTATGTCGCCTGATGGTGTGCTGGTTGAAAACAGGCTTATCAAGGGAACTCCTTTGGTCAATAATGATCTGGTCAACACCTTTTGTGCCCTTTCCGGATCAGCGCTGGCCTATACGGTGATCCAGAACATGCATTTATTTAAATGAACCTTATTAATTCTTTTTACCAGTATGCCTGATTCAAGATTCGGAATTTTTGGACTGATTTCTGATGCCGGACCTGTGGTGCTGTTTGTGCTTGCAGTGCTGCTTTGTTTCTCGATTGTGTCGTGGGCTATCATCGCGTATAAATTCGGGTATGTCCGCAACTCCCTGAATGAGTCGAGAGTTTTTCTGGACTATTTTTTCGATGTTTACAATGTCGAAAAGGTTTTTACCGAAAGCGAAAATTACAGGAATGGTTCACTGCCCAGAATTTTTCGTTCCGGTTATGTCGAGTATCGGGCACTTGGTGAAAAGAGCGATATCCGCCATGCCAGGTTGCGCATTGCCCGTGCGGTCAAACGGGAGGCCAATGCCGAGAGCAAGAGGTTGACATCTCTTGTCTCTTTTCTTGCAACGGTTGGTAATACGGCGCCCTTCATCGGTCTTTTTGGTACCGTATGGGGTATCATGACCTCATTTCATAACATCGGTCTGACCCAGTCGGCATCTCTTGCCGCTGTTGCGCCGGGTATTTCGGAAGCGTTGATCGCTACGGCAGCCGGTCTTGCTGCGGCCATTCCTGCTGTGATCGCCTATAACTATTTTACCCAGCAGATTGGCATCATCGAGCGTGACATCGAGGAGTTTTCGCCTGAATTTGTTGCAGCATTCATTAACGAGCCATAGAGCATCGCGGGATATGATAACTTCAGGAAAGGGCCGTTTGATGAGCGACATTAATGTAACGCCGTTTGTCGATGTCATGCTTGTGCTGCTGATTATTTTCATGGTAACGGCTCCAATGATGACGCATGGCGTCAAGGTTGAGACACCGCAAACAACGCTTCAGAAAATGGATGTGGATGAGAAAGCTCTTGTCATAAGCATTGACAGTTCGAAGCGTGTATTTATCAATTCATATCAGTTGAATGCTTCGGAGGTTCGTCAAAAGTTGCCGACCCTTCTGGATGTCAAGCGTACAAGGGAGGTCTATCTTAAAGCCGATAAATCACTTCCCTATGGCCTTGTAATGGATGTCATGGCCCAGATCAGGGATGCAGGAATTGAAAAGATTGGTATGGTTACAGAACCGGCGGCAGTTAACAAGGGTGGCGGTAGATAAGCCTGAAGCATGAAAAAAGGTCAGACGCTTGTCAATGTTGATAAAAAGTTTTCTTTTTGGCTTGCTGCAGCAGCAGTGATGCATTTTTTTGCGTTCTTTTTTGCTCTGTATTTCCAGTTGTGGGATGCTTCCCGCCATGTCAAACCGAAAATTGTGAGCGTTACTCTTCTCCCATTGCCCGGTTCTGGTGGTTCTCATCAGTTTTCTGCAAAAGAGAGCGATGCTGAAGCACTCCCACCTGCACCTCTGTCACCTCCCCTTCCTCCTGCCGCTGTTCAAAAAAGAGTGCAGCCACCGATTCCCGTGAAGCCCCCTTCTGCAGCGCCGAAAATCGTTGCCGATCAATCTCAGCCACCAAAACCTGTCGACAAGCAGGCAGAGTTCAACAAGGTTCTTGAGCGTCTCAGGCACTCTGTTGATGCAAAAACTCCCCCTCCTGAGCCACCTGCGCCTTCGGTTGGCACACTGGGCAAGGCACTTTCAAGGCTTCAGCAGAAAGTCAAGTCGGAGGAAGAGAGTACCGGAGGAGGACGTAGCGGGGGACAAGCCACTTCTTCAGGTGGCAGAAGCAATATGGGAAAAGGGTATGGAAGCGGGGGAGCTTCAGATCCCTATAAAGCGGAGATCGCTTCGATTATTCAAAGAAACTGGGAGTTTTCCGGCTCGTTGATTAAAAACAGTGAAGGAATGGAGGTTTATGTAAGCATTAATGTGCTTGCTGACGGGACGATTGGCCGGATAGTCTATGACAGGAGAGCGCCGAGTGAGTACCTGAACAATTCCGTAAAAAAAGCCCTTGAAAAATCATCTCCTCTTCCGGTTCCGCCCAAAGATGGGGTGGCTCGTGAGCTTTGGATCGGATTTTTTTTTACTCCTGCAGGTATCGGAAAGTAGGCTGTGGAAAGCAGAGAGCAAAATAAATTTTTCGCTCTGAAAGTGTTTTATGTTCTCTTTGCATGAGCAGCATGCGAGCCCTGGCAGCAGGAACAGTTAGATGGGCCTTGTTGTTCTTGATGCTTTTATCTACATTCCTCGTTACAGGTTAGTGATGAATTCCGGCTTCTTTAAGCTCATTACTTTTTCTTTTTATTATGCAATACATCAGGCATCTCGTTTCCGGCTCTCTTGTTTTTCTGTTGTATCTGTTTTCTTTTCCCTTGCATCTTGCGGCGGCGGAAACAGGTGAGTATATAGCCATTCGCAAGGAGGGATCGGGTAAAATTACTCTGGTACTCAACAAACCGGATGCATTTGCGAAAGAAGATAGCGGGCTTGGCCAGAGTCTCGATACAATTATGCGTGACGGTCTTGATTTTACTGGTTTGTTCACCATGATTTCTCCTCCGCTCAATGTAAAGGGAAGCAGTGACGGAAAGAGTGCTGCCATCAATTTCGGAGCATTGAATTCGGTCGGTGCAGAAGTTTATGCCGGAGGGGTGGTTTCAAAAAAATCAGGCAAGGTCACTCTCGATATGGAGGTTTACGAAACCTCGGAAGCCAAATCAATTTTCCGGAAAACCTATACAGGAGGTGAAGGTCAGCTTCGTTTGATGGGTCATGCGTTTTGTGCTGATCTTGTCGAACTCCTTACGGGCAAAAAATCGGTTTTTGGCAGCAAGATTGTGTTTGTTTCATCCAAAACCGGCTTCAAAGAGATTTATCAGTGTGATTTTGATGGTCAAGGGGTTGAACAGTTGACCAATTCACACTCCATCTCCCTGACGCCCGCGCTCTCTCCTGATGGAAACTATCTTGCCTATACTGATTTTACCTCTGGCAGACCAGCACTCTATATCAGGAAAATGTCAGACAAGAAGAGTGTGATGGTCTCCAAAAGTGGTGTCAGTATCGATCCAGGATGGAGAAACAACAGTGAGGTTGCAACAATCCTCTCTTATGAAGGTGATCAGGAGATCTATCTCGTAAAGCTCGATGGATCGGTTTTGCGAAGGGTTACCAACAGTAATGGTATCGATGTTTCTCCCTCATTTTCTCCCGATGGAAGCAAAATGGCATTTGTTTCCGCGCGAAATGGGCAGCCCCAGATTTTTATTGAAGATCTTCAGACAGGAGAAACAAAAAGACTCACTTTCAGCGGACGTTATAATACTCAGCCATCATGGTCGCCTGCCGGTGATAAAATTGCATACTCTACATGGGAAAATGGCGGTGAAATCAATATATTTACTATCAATGCAGATGGTTCTGGCCTGATGCAGCTGACCGGGAAATCCGGTGAAAATGAATCACCATCCTGGTCTCCCGATAGTGAAATGATCGTGTTTTCTTCGAGTCGTGATGGAAAGAAGATGTTGTATGTTATGAGTTCAACTGGAGAAAACCAGAGGCGACTGTTGCAGATAGAGGGTGAACAGATGCAGCCATCCTGGTCTCTTTTTCGGTGATAATTTTTTTGAAACAATAAAAAAGGGGGAAAAATGAGTAACTATAAACCTTTATTGAGAAGTCTGTCTATTCCGGCGATGCTCTTGCTTGGGGCCTGTTGCTGCCAGAAACCTGTCGTCGTGGCTCCTGTAGCGCCTCCGCCTCCTGCAGCTCCTCGTGCGGTTGTTGCACCTGTAGTAGTACCTCCTCTTGCTGATGTGTTTTTTGATTTCGATAAATCAGCACTTCGCACCGACGCAGTCGAACAGCTCAAGACTAATGCCAACTGGATGCAGGTAAATGCTTCACGGAAAGTGCTCATCGAAGGTCATTGCGATGAGAGGGGAACCAATGAATATAACCTTGCTCTTGGCGAGCGTCGTGCCAATGCAGCAAAAGATTTTCTCGTAAACCTTGGAGCTTCGTCATCAAACCTCAAGACAGTCAGTTTTGGTGAGGAAAGACCGTTTGCCACTGGCCACGATGAAGCCTCATGGTCTCAAAACAGACGGGATCATTTTGTTGCAGAATAGTATCGTTTCGTGAATATCCGGTTGAGGAAAGCACACTCTTTTTGACCGTTTTTATTAATGCTAACAGGAGCCGATTCTATGAAAAAACAGATAAATGGCATGCTTGTGCTTGCCTTGATAGTGACTGCCGGATGTTCATCCAAAAGTGCAGTGACAAACACTGCCGTGAAAGAGGTGGCGCCACCTGTTGTTGTATCGCCCGTATTGCCTCCGGCGCCACCTTCACTTCCACCTGCCTTGCCTCCTGCACCAACAGGTTATGGGTTTGATCAGTGGCAGACAGGCCCGCTTGGCGATGTGTTTTTCGGGTTTGACAGCTCGGAACTCAGTGCTGAAGCCCAGGAGCAACTGAAGCAGAACTCCGCATGGCTGAAAAACAATTCTGCCAAAGGAGCCATTATTGAAGGGCACTGTGATTCAAGAGGAACTTCTGAATACAATCTTGCTCTCGGTGAACGCAGGGCTGGCAGTGCAAAGGATTATCTGGTCAGGCTTGGTGCAGTTGCATCCCGCTTTGAAACAGTCAGCTTTGGCGAGGAAAAGCCATTTGCTTCCGGCCAGAATGAAGATGCCTGGGCAAAAAACCGTCGCGACCATTTTGTGGTAAAATAGCAGCGTTTAGGGAGATGCTGGCGATAAAAAAGATGATAAAACCCTGTGAAACGGCTTGTGATGCCTAAACTTTTGTATCCATGAATAAAAAGATTACACATCTTCTTTTTTTTCCGGTACTCGTTCTCTCTGCGTGCGCCTCAAAAAAGGATCTCGTTGTCGTGGCTGATGATCTGCGAAAGCTGAAAACGGACTCTGAAACAATTAAAACGCAGTCTGCCGGTTCCTATTCAGAAGTTCAGTCGCTTCGAGACGAGGTTGCGAGTTTTAAGGGCTCTATTGCGGAGATGGCTCATTCCAACAGCAAGAGTTTTTCCCGCCTTGGTGCGGAAGATTCCCTGATGGTGCACAAGGTTGACGATCTTGAAACGAGATTGCAGAAAATTGAGCAGTATCTTGGTTTGAGTGCTCAGGAAAATTCCGCTGCTGTACAGCCTTCGGCGCAACAAAAGGATGCTGTCGATGGAGCTAAATCACCAACGGCTCTCAACGATGTGGCATTACTCAACGATGGACTGCAAAAACTCGGCAAGAAGAACTATGTGGCAGCAAGAAAGAGTTTCAGTGATCTCTTGAAGAGCTATCCCAAATCAACTCTTGCTGGTGACGCACAGTTTCAGCTTGCCGAAAGCTATTTCGTCGAGAAATGGTATGAAAAAGCCATACTTGCGTATCAGGAGGTTATTTCAAAATATACCAAAAGCAGCAAAAGACCTGCAGCGCTCTTCAAGCAGGCTCGCTCGTTTGAGTTGATAGGAGATGCTGCCCATGCCAAGGAAAGGTTCAAGGATTTGGTCAATGTCTACCCGTCCTCTCCTGAAGCAGCCCTGGCGATCAAAAAAATACAATAGTTTTGACAGTTTCGTTCGCACAAACAAAAAACCCCGGAAATAATCGGGGTTTTTTGTTTGTGCGTGCTTCATTTACATCCAACTCTTTCGGCTTTATGGCGCTTTTATAGCTGCTTTACCACCTGAACAAAAATCATCGGGCTGTTGGCGGGAATGGTTTCACCAGCTACCTTCCAGGCACAGCTTGCCTGCAGGCTGAAGTTGTTGGCATCGAACCATTTTACCCCGATTCCTGCACCGGTAAGGCTGCGGGTGTTGTTGCCTGCACCAGGGAGGGGAGTTGTGTGCAGTCGTGCGTAACCATGGTCTACAAAAGCTGAGGCCTGCAGCTTTCCGGGAAACTCTCCGGTTTGCCTGAAAAGGTATCGAAGTTCAGCGGTTGCGACAAAACCTTTGTCGCAGTATGATTCATCGATTTGCCATGCGCGAACCGCCGAAGGGCCGCCAAGCGAGAGCTGTTCCGAACTGTTCAGGTTTTTATCGCTCCACTGACCGTAGCCTCCAGCATAAAGAGAGAGTCCCTGGTAAAAGCTCTGGGTACGGGCAAGACTGAAATTAAGCTTGCAGTACCGACCGTTGGTGTGCAAACCGCCGAGTGACTGGTCTATTGCGAGAGTTTCGCTATTGTCGATCTGCAGATTGCCTCCGATAAAACCAATGGAGAATGCGGTGGAACTGCCCTCGGGTGTGCTGTCCATTTGTAATCCGTCAAGACCAATCTGCAATGAGGTGGTGTGACGCTTTTTTGCTGCTATATTTGCCATCCGGTCATCCATAACTCTCTTTTCTCCAGCCAATGTTGCATTCAGGATAAGGTTTCTCTGGCGTATGAGTGGTTGGGTAAGGCTCAGGCTCAAGTCGTGGGCTGTGCCGTCTGCATTCATCGCTTCAAATACTCCTCCCAATTGATAGTTGACAAAACTGTAGTGCATTCCAAGTTTTGTGCCGTATGATGTCACCGGTACCGTATAGCCAGCCCGAACATTCTGCAGGTCTGCAGTGCTTGATGTCTGAAGATGCAGGTTGAGCTGATCTCCAAGATGAAGCGGGGAAAAAAGGTAAAGTGTGCTGCCGATACGGTAGCTGCCAGTTGCCGGATTTCCGAAGTTGTTGCCGTTGAGCGTTATACTGTATGGCATGCCTTCTGTGACTTCAAGGGTGGCTTTTGTCGTGCCTGGTCGGTTTCCTGGTTCAAGAAGAATGCGGGATGAGATATTTGGCAGTTCGTTGGTTTTCATGACCATTGATGTCAACTCTCTATCCCTTACCGGTTTCCGGGTTGGAACCTGGTCGGCATAGAATTTCATGAGACGTTTTGGGGTTCTTGTCTCAACAGGTTTTGTTTGAATATCTATTGCTTCCAGAACGCCTTCAACGATCTCAATGATGACGGGCATTCCCGGTTTTACAGTTTGCGGAGGAAAGTAGACCGAGGCAAGAAAATACCCTTTTTTTCTGTATGCGCTGGTGATCGTTCCTGCCGCCTTATCCAGTGCAGCAAAGCTCATATTCTGCCCAATATAGCGGCTCATAAGCGCTGAAAGCTCATGATCGGAAAAGAGGGTGTTGCCGATAAAGCTGAAACCGGTGACTTTGAGCATGGCAGTGCCTGGGGAGGATTGCTGCCTTTTGGTTGTGTCAGGTTTCTGGAGGGCTGGTGGGGTCTGTTGTGGAAAAAGAGAGGGCTCTGGAGTGTTTTCATTGATCAGATGGCCTGCATCTGGACGATCAGCGGCAAAAGCGGTAGTTACTGTAAAGGCCAATGCCAACAAAACGGTTTTCAGTATTGCTTTCATGGAAGCTCCCTTCTACTCATTGTGCAAGTGAAAAAAATTGTACCTGAGTTGCATGAATTCCCCGTTCGACTCATCTAATGCTGCCTTTTATTCTATTCAACCTCTACGAGCAATATTGTCCGTGCTTCCTCCCCGGAGCGGTCTTTTGCGATAAGTTCAACCTGGTATTCTCCTTTCGCCTCTTGTGGTGGTATTCCGCTAATGACTTTCCGTTCGGGATCGAACGTTATCCAGTTCGGGATTAGGGCGCTGTTGAGTGATCGTAATTCAAGAGCGACAATCTCCTCTGGATTGCTGATTCTGAAGATGCTTTGCGGAATTGGCCAGATAAAAAACTCATCAATGGCTTTTCGAACAACAATTGGTACTGCAACCTTTCCAGCTATAACAGGCAGGTTTCTCTCGGCGGTGAGCCAGGAGAGGCTGGAGTTGGTGAGGGATTTTCCGGTGTGGCTTATTGAAAGTAAATCAGGAGGCTGCAGCGGATTCAAATCGTTGAAGATGGCTTGTGATAGTTGCAGTTTCAGAGTCAGGGCCTCTCTGTTGTCAAGCTCTGAAGCATAATAGTGTTCATTGCCGCTTGTAACAGCTTTGTTCGCCCCGCTGCTACTTGCGGTGTTGCCGGAGCCACTGCCGGAGTTGCTTGCAGTGTCGGAGCTGCTGCTGTTGCCGGAATCGTTGCCTGCGGTGTTGCCGGAACCACTGCCGGAATTGTTGCCTGCGGTGTTGCCGGAGCCACTGTCGCTGTTGGTTTGGTTAGCAGGAGGGGTGGCATAAATGAAGCCTTTGCCCGATTCGCTTACTTTGAGTGGGCCATAGCTGCTGTAACTGGCATTGTAGTGCAGAAAGTCAGAAGCCAGACCACCCTTGATGGTGGCGTCAGGAGTGGCAGAATAGATCAGCCATCGAGCGGTTCCGGTCGTGGAGAGCAGTGCGTTGGCATTGTTTCTGAACTCCTTTCCTGCAAGAACGATGCTGTTACCGCTGGCAGCGCTTGCCTCAAGTGTTCCCGATGCGAGGGTTATGCCGGAGCCTGCCGTAAGACCGAAGTTCATGACGTTGATAGTGCCTGCACTGATATTGCGCAGGGTGATATCACCGCTTTCCTTGAAGGTTTTGTCCGCTCCTTCGGAGAGTTCGATGGTTACACTACCATTTCCTGTATCGATAGAGCTTTCCGGGGCCATGGTGATGAGTGCAGGACCGGTTTCCCGGTTTGCATCTGTAACGCCGTTGGCTTGTGTGTCGTTGGCTACCAGTGTCAGATTGGAGTCATCGATGGTGATGCTCTCATTGAGCAGAATGCTTCGGCCTGCATACAGGAAGAGGTTTCCTGTATTGCCGAAAAGGTTGTCAGCAACGATGGCAGAGTTAATAATGATATCGTTATTGGCTTTCAGAATGACATCGTTGCCTGCATTGAGTAAAGAGGCTATCTGAAAAGGCGTAAAATAGTTGTCCATGCCGGGTGAGAAGGAGTAGGGCTGTTGCAGGGAGGTGGGTGAAAGAATGTCAACCCGCCCGGTTTTGTTTCGCCAGGCAAAGGAACTGACAATGAAACTGCCCTGCATGGTGCCCACGGTGAGAGGTATGATACCCCCTGAGCCAATCTGGTCATCTGTCTGGGAGCCGACAAAACTGTTGATTGTGCTGACTGTTCCAACCGTTCCTGAGAGTCCATCCCCCCATGTTACAGCACCGGCATTGAATGCCGATACATTGTCCCATAACGGGGAGGAGACGACATAATTGCCGTTTGGCAGCGCCGTTACTTTTCCAATCTGGTTGCCTCTTTTCGAACCGGTCAGACTGTTGCTACTGCTTATCACACCAACAGTGCCACCCTGTCCGTTTCCCCAGGTTACTGCTCCGGCGTTGGAACTTATGGTATTGTCGGCATTGACTTTGTCCCAATATTCCGAACTGACGACATAATTACCGTTCGAAAGAGGGGTGACCTTGTTTGACTTTTGGCTGTCAGAACCGATATAGTCATTTTTGGTTGACCCGACAAGGCTGTTGGTGGCGCTGATAATACCTGCCGTTCCGCCTGCTCCATTTCCCCAGGTTACGGCCCCTGCATCAGTTGCAGAACCATTGTCCCAAAAGGGAGATGTAACCACATAATTACCCTTTGCAAGAGCTGTCACGATAGTTCCTGCATTGTCATTGCTTGCTGAACCAATCAGGCTGTTGTCGATGCCTGCTTCTCCGACAGTGCCACCGACTCCATTCCCCCATGTTACCGCTCCGACATCGGTAACGACGCTTCCGTCGGGGTTTACCTTGTCCCAGTATTCTGAGCTGACGACATAATTGCCGTTGCTTAAAGCGGTTACTTTTGCTCCGACACCATCGTTTGTCGAAGAGCCCACCAGGCTGTTTGCGGAAGATATTTTTCCGATCAATCGCAAACCGCCAGTTGAGCCATCTCCCCACGTAGCCGCACCGACTCCATTGTTCCATTGTGGCGAGCCAACGACATAATTTCCATTAGTCAGAGCAGTTACGGTAGTGCCAATGCCATCGGTTGCGGTAGTGCCTGTCAGACTGTTACTTGCTGATAGTGTCCCGACCAATCTCTTTCCTCCCGTTGTTCCGTCACCCCACGTCACGGCGCCAGCGCCTTTGTTCCAATGCGGTGAGCTGACGACATAATTGCCGTTTGTCAAAGCAGTAACCTTGGTGCCAACATTATCATTGGCTGTTGAGCCTACCAGACTGTTGGCCGAACTTATCGTTCCAAACGTTCCGCCAAGGCCATCTCCCCAGGTAACTGCACCTGCATTGGCCACTGAGCCGTTGTCCCACAGCGGCGAGGAAACGACATAATTTCCGTTTGACAGTACTGTTACGTTTCCAATCTGGTTGCCTTTTTTAGAACCGACCAGGCTGTTGCTTGCACTGACCACTCCGACGGTTCCGCCAAGACCATTTCCCCATGTTACCGCGCCAGCATTGGTAATGACTGAATTGTCGGCATTGATCCTGTCCCAGTATCCTGAGCTTACAACGTAATTCCCGTTTGAAAGAGCTTTGACGTTATTGGCTTTCAGATTGTCAGAGCCGACGTAGTCATTTTTAGTCGAACCAATCAGGCTGTTTGAGGCGTTTATCGTTCCGGTTGTGCCGCCAGCACCATTTCCCCAGGTTACGGCCCCTGCATCGGCAGCCGATCCATTGTCCCATCCCCAGGTGGTCACGACATAATTGCCATTTGTCAGGGCGATTATGTTATTCGATTTTACATTGTCTGATCCTGCATAGTCATTTTTGCTCGAGCCAATCAGACTGTTGCTGTAGTTTACCACTCCAACTGTGCCGCCAAGACCATTTCCCCAGGTCACAGCCCCGACATCGGTCACGACACTCCTGTCAGGGTTTATTTTGTCCCAGTATCCTGTGCTGACAACATAATTGCCGTTCATTAAGGCGGTTATGCTGGTGCCGACACCATCGTTTGCCGTCGAGCCTACCAGACTGTTTGCGGCTGAGACGTTTCCACTGATACCTGTTGTGCCATCAATCCAGGTAACGGCGCCGACTCCTGCAAAATCATCGTTCGACCAGTTGCTTGTTGAGGTGACAGCATTGTTGTTGCCAATCAGGAGTTTCACTTGTTTGCCAACCTGGTCGTTGGCCGTCGAACCGGTCAGCATGGAAAGCAGGGTACCATCGGGTTTATAGAGCCTTACAACACCTGCATCGGTGGCAACAAAATCATCCAGGGGGCTGGCAACGATAATATTGCCGTTTGGAAGCTCGACGATATTGCCTGAACCATGCTGGTCACCTTCAGAGGGGTTGGCATAAGACAAGGGAGTCAGAGAAAGTGGCTGGCTGGAGGCGTTTGCATCGACGGTGATATTTCGCGGGTCAAGCAGAAGGGATCCGTTGTTTCCGTTGGGGGAAGCAGTTACCACCTTTCCGATGAAAGAGAGAATCTCATGGCTTGATACCTCTACTTTACCTCCGTTACCACTGTTTGCCCCTCCTTTTGCCTCGATAGTGCCAGCAAAGGAGGTTGATTTATCCGACCAGAGCACCACTGTTCCTCCATTGCCGCTATCCAGAGCGCTGGCATTCACGCTGGTGCTTGATGATACCATGGTAGTGGCAGCATTGGCAAGATCACTCTGTCGTCCCTGCCAGCCACCGCCGATTCGGATTTGTCCTCCGCCGTTCATGCCGTTGGCTTGAATCAGGCTTCCGCAGAGGTACAACTCTGGTGCAGTGATGCTGATGTTGCCTCCTCTGCCCCAGGTGCCGTTTGCACTGAGTGTTCCGGAGAGGTAGAGGCTTTTGGCTGCGGTGATGCGGATAGTTCCCCCACTATCTCCATCGGCACTCATGAAGCTTGCTGCAGTTTGCTCTATGTTCCCGGAAGCATTGATGTTCAGGCTGCAACCAGCATTCCATTTTCCTGCATCGAGAAGGTTATTGATGCTGCTCTGGATCTCTGCAGCACGGAGTGTTCCGGTGTTGAGCATTGCGCCGGAGGCGGTTACGGAAATCTCTTTTCCTGCTTCAAGCGTGCCACTGTTGATAATGGTCGAGCTTTCCATGACGATGTTGCCGCTCTGTTCACTCATGTTTCCGGCACGAATCTTGCCGCTGTTGTTGACGACTGTGGCAAGGAGTGCGTCGGCGGCTGAAGTGCTCATGACCACAGTGCCGTTTTCACTCTCGATCACTCCGCTGTTCTTTATGCTGGCGTTATATGCTCCCTTGTCAACTTTGATCGCTACCATTCCGCATGGGTCAAAACCGAGGGTGATGCAATCACCGGCAGCCATTACAGCAGAGTCTCTGGTTGTGACAATGGTGCCCTGGTTCGATGCGCTGCCAGCGAGCAGGGCTATAAATCCGCCGCGCAGAAGAGCCTGGTTGACCACCGGGGCGGGAGCACCATCCCTGAAAAACGCATATTTCTCTGCCAGGAAGTCGCTCTCTTTGATCGAGAGGGTTGAGGCCACCATTCCGCCAACATTTACGCTTGCGCCAGGGGCAAACAATATTCCGGAAGGGTTTACCAGAAAAATCAGACCATTGGACGCAAGTGTGCCAAAGATGTTTGTGGGATCATTGCCCAAAACCCGGTTGAGAAGGGTAGAGTGGCTGTCGGGCTGGGTGATGTTGAGGAGTTCGTTTTTGGAGATACTGAAAGTGTTCCAGTCGATGATGGCTTTCCGGCTCTCCTGAACGATATGCATCTCTGTTGGAGACGTGGAGCTGATGGCAGCTTGTCCAGCAGTAACGATGCCTTCTGAGGGCAAGGCAAAAGCCCTGTTGAGTTCAGTTGTGACAATCAGGGAGAGCGTTGCAAGTGCCACTGCAATTTGCAATGTTATTGGCCCGCTCTTTCTTTTGATGAAATGAAGAAAGAGAATAGAGGCCCTTCTGGACTTCTGTCCGATAAGGTAACCAGCGCTCTTCATCGAGATGAGAGAATTTGTTCAGGTCAGACACTGCCTGAACAAAGAGTGAATTTCACCGGGATTGGTAGTTGGAAGAGTGCGTTTCTCCAACTGTCGAAAAGTTCGTGGTGAATAATTCTCTCTGCTGCAAAGGCAATAACTTGTCTCAGCCTGTTATCGTTACCATGTTACACCATACATGGTAACCCCTTTACGGGAGTACTTACATATTTTTTTGTTAAAATCTAAAAAATAAATAAAAAAAACATCTCACTTCAGGAGGCTGCATTTTTTGTCGTTACCGTTACTCTTTTGTATAACAACAGTTTGGCGTAAAGAGGTGCAGTGGAGGCCGGGAGCCTTTTTTTGAAATACCCCGAAACAGGTTATTTCAAAAAAAGGCTTTTCAGAAATGGCTCAGGCTCCAAAAATATTGCGGATTGATTGACGGTAGAGGTCGAGTCTTGTGCTTATTTCATCGAAATGATCGCCACCAAGCTTTTCCAGCAGTGCGTTTGCAATAACCGGAGCTACAACGGCCTCGGCCACCACTCCGGCAGCAGGGACGGCACAGGTGTCGCTGCGTTCGAAACGTGAAAGGGTGGGCTGCAGGGTTTCGATATCAAACGAGTGCAGGGGAGTGAGGAGCGAAGAGATAGGTTTCATTGCTGCCCGAAGGTGAATGGTCTGTCCGTTTGACATGCTTCCTTCGATTCCGCCAGCCCTGTTGGTTTTACGGCTTAGGCCTGACTCTCTGGAGAGCACGAATTCATCATGCACCTGTGACCCTGGCTTGCCGGAGTTTTCGAAAGCTGTTCCTATTTCCACGCCCTTTATGGCCTGAATGGAGATGATTGCTGCAGCCAGTGCGGCATCGAGACGACGGTCATGCTGTACATAGCTGCCGAAGCCGACAGGGAGGCCAGTGATGAAAATCTCGATAATACCGCCGAGTGTGTCGCCTTGTTCTTTGGCAAAATCAATGGCGGCAAGAGCTTCTGCTTCGGTTTTTTTGCCAAGCATGCGCACCGGCGAGAGGTCGGCTTGCCGTGCAACAGCTTCTGCCCCTTCGGTGAGGAGCCCGGCAAGCTGAATATCAACAGTGGGTTCTGCTGCTGCTCCTATGGCAGAGATATAGCTGCCGATTTCAATGCCGAGTGATTTGAGAAATATTCTTGAAATGGCTCCGGCGGCAACCCGTGCAGCGGTTTCACGTGCAGAAGAACGTTCTATGACGGGGCGGATGTCGTCAAAACCATATTTGATGCGTCCTGCCAGGTCGGCATGGCCTGGTCTCGGTATGGTGATTTTCGGAATCTCCATATCGGGTTTTTCAAACTGCGCCATGGTGGTTGTCCAGTTTTCCCAGTCACGGTTTTTTATGACCAGCGTGATTGGAGAACCGATGGTTTTGCCGAACCGTATGCCGGAGAGTATCTCCGCCTTGTCAGTTTCGATTTTCATTCGACCACCCCGACCGTGTCCCTGCTGGCGTCGGGCTAACTGGAGGTTGATCTCTTCAGGGGTTACGCTTATGCCTGCCGGCACGCCTTCCACTATTGCTGAAAGCGCAGGGCCGTGGGATTCTCCCGCTGTAATGTATCGTATCATGGCTTTAAACAGTAAAATGCCCGGCTGCTGCAAGGGTGCAGAGCCGGGCTTTTTAAAAATCTGGTCTTTTAATAAAGAGGCTCAGCGAAGTTTTTTCGCAGCTTCTTTTGCATAGTAGGTAAAGATAAGGTCACCGCCAGCACGTTTCATGCAGAGAAGTGATTCCATCATCACACGTTCTTCGTCAATCCATCCACGCTGGGCTGCAGCCTTGACCATGGAGTATTCACCGGATACATGGTAGATCGCCACCGGAACATCAAAGCGTTCCTTGGTGCGACGGACGATGTCAAGATAGGCAAGGCCGGGTTTTACCATAACGATATCGGCGCCTTCCATGATGTCGAGTTCGATCTCTTTCATGGCCTCGTCGGTATTGGCCGGGTTCATCTGGTAGGTTGTCTTGTCACCGAACTGGGGCGCTGAGTGGAGTGCATCACGGAAGGGACCGTAGAAACTCGATGCGTATTTGGCGGCGTAGGAGAGAATACCGATATCGGAGTATCCTGCGTCGTCAAGCGATTCGCGTATGGCGCCGATACGACCGTCCATCATGTCACTTGGGGAGACAAAGTCAGCTCCGGCGTTGGCGTGTGAAATTGCCATTTTACAGAGAACCTCAACGGTTTCGTCATTGAGAATAATACCGTCTTTTACCAGACCGTCATGGCCGAAAGGAGTGAATGGGTCAAGTGCGACGTCGGTCATGATGCAGAGGTCGGGGAGCTTTGCCTTGATGGCGCGGATAGCTTCCTGGATAATGCCTTTATCGTTAAAGGATTCGCTGCCATCTTCGGTTTTCTGTTCCGGAATACCGAAAAGGTCGATAGACTGGATTCCGAGATCCCACAGCTCCTTGCACTCTTTCACTGCATTGTCGATGGAGTAGCGGAAGCTGCCGGGCATTGAGGATACCTCTTCAACGACATTGGTTCCGGGACAGACAAACAGGGGAAACACAAGATCGTTGACTGTCAGGGTGTTTTCCTGTACAAGGTTTCTGATTGCGGCAGTTCTGCGAAGCCTTCTGGGACGGTTGACAATATTGAGTAAATCAAGCTGGCTCATGGTTGGCGGCAAATTAAGATTTTAAAAGCCAAAAATACGAAAATCCGGGAACATCGCGAAGTGCCGGAAGGCAAAAACATTGAGAGAAAACACACTCTCTTGCCGTGAGATCAAGGGGTACCGGTTTTTTAACCATGAAAAGGAAGAGGGCTGTGAGTTGCGAAGCAGACGATTCGTTATATTGCCAAAAAAAAGAGATGTTTTTCAACTAACCTTTGAAACAAGAGGAGGATGGCATGGGTCTTTTCGAACGGTTTTTTGCGAAGGAGTCGAATGAACGCGAAAAAGTTCGCCCGGAGATGGAGAAGCCTGATATAAAGAGATTGTTTGAGGAGATTTCAGTATGGAGTATTGGCAAAAGGTTCATCGATATTGATCCGAAATATTCTGAAGTCATCCGAAATATGCCGGCAGGTGAAGGTTCCAGCATGAGGTTGTCAAGAGTGCCTGGTACGATATCGGTAAGCGGAGAGCAGCCGAAGGTGCTGGGTTATCCAGGCTCGCTTGAATTCAACATGCCAGCACTTGCCTCTCTCTCCGGAACAGCAAGAGTGCTGGTTGATCTGGGCTACAGCGGTGTTGAAAGGGAAGCTGCAGCAATAAGGGATGGTATCATGAACCGCCGTTTCAAGCTTCGGATTACCTCTCTTGCAGAGCAGTCATATCCTCTTGTGCGCTTGCAGGTTGGCTTTTTTAACGGGTTGCAGGAGCCTCTTTTTCTTGAGGTTCTTTCGGATATCCTCGACCGGAATGTCCAGGATTTCTACAGCAGCCTTGTCCAGAGTGGTCGGTACGAGATTTCGCTTCATGTCCAGCGGAACTATCTTGCTTCGGTTTTTCACACCATTTCCGACAGGGAACTGAACGATATCGCCAATGGTCTTGCTGCGATGGTTGCTCACCTGAAGAAAATCACTCCTTCAGGATGGAATATGGCAGCAGCCGTCCGGTTATTCGAACGGCGCCATCCGCTTGGCGAAGGAATGCTACCTTAGAAAGCTCATCAGGATGCCAGCCACAATGGCTGAACCGATCATTCCTGCAGCATTCGGTGCCATGGCATGTTTGAGCAGGTGATTGCTGTGGTCAGCTCTCATGCCCTCGATTTGAGCAACACGTGCACTGGCTGGAAAGGATGAAACGCCTGCAGCACCAATAAGCGGGTTGATCTTATGCTCGGCTGAAAGAAAAATGTTCATTAGTTTTGCAAAAAGTACGCCGCTTGCCGTAGCCACCATAAAAGCAATTGCACCAAGGATAAAAATCAAAATAGTATCCTTGGTGAGGAATGCGGTTGCCTGGGTTGATGCGCCGATGGTGACGCCAAGAATGATGGTAATGATATCAAACATCGTGTTTTTTGCTGTTTCGGCAAGACGTTTGGTAACCATAGATTCTTTCAGGAGATTGCCCAGAAAAAGCATACCGAGAAGCGGCAGGGAGCCGGGCGCAATAAAACCAGCCAGCAAAAGGCCGACGATCGGAAACATCACCTTTTCCTGTTTGGTAACCGAACGCAGGGGTTTCATTTTTATGGTGCGTTCAGCGTTACTGGTCAGGAGACGCATGATTGGTGGCTGAATAAAAGGAGCAAAAGCCATGCAGGAGAATGCTGCAATGGCAATAGCCCCAATCAGGTGTGGCGCGAGCTTCGAAGCGAGGAAAATTGCTGTCGGACCATCAGCTCCACCGATTATGCTGATTGATGCTGATTCGTAATTGCTGAATCCGAGGGAAAGCGCTCCGAGATAGGTCAGCAAAATGCCGAGCTGAGTTGCCATACCGAGCAGGATCAGCTTCGGGTTTGAAATCAGGGTTGAAAAATCGGTCATGGCTCCTATACCGAGAAAAATCAGCGGAGGGAAAATTCCTTTCAGTACACCCATGTAAAGGTAATTCAAAACACTGCCATCCTCATACAGTCCAAGCTGCAGACCGGCATGTTCAAGAAAAGGGGTGTTGCCTATCAGGATGCCGAACCCGAACGGAACCAGGAGAAGCGGTTCATATTCATGGCGGATGGCAAAGTAAATGACTGCCAAACCGACAAGAATCATCACCAGGTGCCCCGGGGTTGCGTTGGCAAAACCGGAATACTCGAAAAGCCGTACTATTTCTTCCATAATGGTGTTATTCAATTTCTATCAGAATGTCGCCCTGCATGACAGTATCGCCTACAGCGACCCTGACTGTTTTCACGATACCCGGCTTGTCGGCAAAAATATTGTTTTCCATTTTCATGGCCTCCAGAACCAGTACTGGCTGTTCAAGTTTTATTGCCATGCCAGGCTCAACCGAAATAGCAATAATGGTACCCGGCAGGGGAGCCTTTATGAGGCTTGTTCCCGGTATCGTGAGCACAGGCGCTTTTGGCGGCGCCGGAGGAGTATAGCGAACAAGTTTTGGGGTTTGAGGTGTTTTGATCTCCTTGCCCAGTTCAACCTGGTAGGAGGTACCGTTTACCTCGATGTCAGCACTGTTTTCCTCAAGAGATTTGATTTCAACGTTGTACTGGTTTCCGCCGATTGTGAATTTATATCGCCTCATCGTTGAAAATCGTTAAAATTTAATAACATTATAGATTTTTGAATTCCAGGGAGAATAGGTTTTTCCAACCTTTTTGATGGTCAGAATCGCTATTTCCCTGTCATGCAGCTCTTCAAGATAAAGAGCTATTGCCATTGCGATTGCTGCGCTGACCTCTCCTGGTACCATGTTAGTGGCATAGTCAGCATCCCCCTCCATTCCCTCTTTCTGGAATTTTTTTCTGAGGTTCCGGTTGAAAAGCTTCGGCAAGAGGCTGAATATCAGCGAAAGCATGAGCAATGCCACCAATGCTACACTGAAAAGGGTGATGGCAAGGGCTATATGTTGCGAACCGATAACCGAAAAATCAATCGGTAACATTTGAGCGATAGTTGTCATTGACTTTTCCCAGGGTTAAAGTGGCAGGGTAGAGTGCTTTTTTGGCGGATTGACATCTTTCTTGGTAGAAAGTGTCTGTAACGCACGGATAATCCTGAACCGGGTATTGCGTGGCTCAATGATATCATCAATATAGCCGTATTTTGCGGCTTCATAGGGATTTGAGAATTTTTCCCTGTAATCCGCTGCATTTTCTGCCACAAATTTGGCACGTTCAGCAGCATTTTCCATCTTTTGCAGATCCCTGTTGTACAGTACCTCAATGGCACCGATTGGTCCCATGACGGCAATTTCAGCCGTTGGCCATGCATAGTTGACATCACCGCGTAATTGCTTGGAACTCATGACACAGTAAGCTCCACCGTAGGCCTTTCGCAGGATGATGGTGATTTTCGGTACGGTAGCTTCTCCGTAGGCAAAGATCAGTTTGGCACCGTTGACGATAATGCCCTCAAACTCCTGAGCGCTACCAGGAAGAAAGCCCGGAACATCGACCAGGGTAACGATAGGAATATTGAAAGCATCGCAGAAACGCACAAACCGTGCTGCCTTGCGCGAGGCATTGATGTCGAGGCAGCCAGCAAGGTAGTTCGGCTGATTGGCAACAATTCCTGTGGAGATGCCGTTGAAGGTGACAAAACCGACAACGATGTTTCGTGCATATTGTCGCTGAACTTCCAGAAACTCTCCATTGTCGGCAATAGAGTGAATGATATCCTTGACATCATAAGGAATGGAGGGCTTTTCAGGAATGATGGTGTTCAGATTTTCGTCAAGCCGGTCCGCCGGATCGGAACAGACCACAAGGGGTGGTTCTTCCAGATTGTTCTGAGGAAGGTAGCTGAGCAGTTTTTTGATCAGCAGGATTCCCTCGGTTTCACTGGCACCGACAAAATGTGTGACGCCGGATTTGGTGGCATGAACCGACGCGCCGCCGAGATCTTCATCGGTAATGCTCTCACCGGTAACGGTTTTTACGACTTTAGGGCCAGTGACAAACATGTAACTGGTTTTATCAGCCATAACGATGAAATCAGTAAGCGCAGGGGAGTAAACCGCGCCACCTGCACAAGGTCCGAAAATGGCCGATATCTGGGGAATGACTCCCGAAGCCATGATGTTGCGCTGGAAAATGCTGGCATAACCCGAAAGGCTTCTGACACCCTCCTGGATTCTTGCACCACCGCTGTCATTGATGCCGATCAGCGGAGCGCCAACCTTCATCGCCTGATCCATCACCTTGCAGATTTTAAGCGCATTGGTTTCGGAGAGTGAGCCTCCAAGAACGGTGAAATCCTGGGAGTAAACATAGACAGTACGTCCATCGATCGTTCCGTGTCCGGTAATGACACCGTCGGAGAGGAAAAGTTCCTTGTCAAGATCGAAATCAGTCGTGCGGTGTGTAACAAACATATCGTACTCTTCAAAACTGCCCTCGTCAAGCAGCAAGTCAAGACGTTCACGCGCGGTAAGTTTCCCTTTTTTATGCTGTGCTTCTATGCGTTTTTCTCCGCCTCCGAGGCGGGCTTTTTCGCGTTCGGCAATCAAGCGTTTCATTGTGTTTTCAGATATTGATTGACTAACTTGCCGGGTGACAGCTTGCTGCCTTCAAACAATTCCCCACTGTTTCGTGATGAGCTTTTTGTTTTGGTCCCGGTTATGCAGTAGTGCCGCCTTATGCAGCGTTTTGTAAATTTCCCTCTTTTTTTGTTTCGCAATATTAGAAAAAAAAAGGGAATAACCGCCTTTGTCGGCATGCAAGGGCGAATATTGTTATATTTTTATTTCTCCATTCATTTAATGAGACACTGATCCATGACTCCTGATCTTCAGCTTGCCGTTGAACTGGCCGAACAGGCTGGCCGGTTAACCTTGGGCTATTTTTCCCGTAACTCCTTGCAGGTATTCATGAAAGGGGATGCATCCCCGGTGACCGAAGCTGACAGGAAAGCCGAAGAACTTATACGTGCAGCGATCACCTCGCGCTATCCTCTTGACGGATTGCTTGGTGAGGAATTTGAGGAGCGTCCTTCCGGCAACGGTCGTCGCTGGATAATTGATCCGATAGATGGAACCCGATCTTTCATTCACGGAGTGCCTCTTTACGGTGTTTTGATTGCTCTTGAGGTTCAGGGAGTGCTTCAGCTTGGAGTCGTTCATTTTCCCGCGCTTGGCGAAATGTATCATGCAGAACTGGGATGCGGGGCCTTTTACAATGGTTCACCGATCACGGTCTCTTCAATTGCTTCCATAGCGGAGGCAACCGTTGTTTTTACCGAAAAGGAGTATCTGCTTGATTTTGCTTCGAAACATCCTGTCGATCTGCTTCGTGCAGATGCAGGTCTTGTGAGGGGATGGGGTGACTGTTACGGCCACATGCTGGTTGCGTCCGGAAGGGCTGAGGTTGCGGTAGATAAAATCATGAGCCCCTGGGATTGTGCTGCCCTGATTCCCATTATAAGCGAAGCGGGAGGATGCTGTTTTGATTACCATGGTGAGACGACCATATCCGGAAAAGGGCTTGTCAGTGCCAACAAGGTTATTGGTCAGGCACTGCTTGAGGAGATCAAAAACCATCGTTAACCATTTTGTGATGACAATAGTGCTGCTCATTGTAATAGTTCTATTGCTGCTTGCTATTCTTGCCCTTCTCCTGACTGGGTGGCCGGGCAGGGAGCAGAAGGAGCTTGAAGCGATTGGAAAGGAGCTTTTCCGGGAACTCGCCCAGCAACGTGCCGATTCGGTGCAACTTCTTCATGCCATGCGCAGTGAGCTGGAAGACTCCCTGACGGATACGCTGGAGCAGAAACTTGACGCTATTGCGGCTTTAGGCAGTCGATCGAATAACAGACGAAAAAAACCGGTTGAAAACCCATTGCAACCTGAAGGGCAAGGGGCAGAAACGGATGAAGAAAACGGGCAATTTGGCAGCAGCAATGCTCAAGCCAGAGCAGTCGGGGATGAGCGGCAGCTTGGGCTTTTTACGGGGGTGCCTGACCCTCAAAAGCCAAAGGATAAAGCTCCGGCAGAGTTGGGAGTCCGCTTCATTTGCGCTATCGACGATATTCCCGATGTGAATGATCTCGCTGATTTTGAAGACCTCTGAGATGGCATTCAAACCTGTGCAAACATACCAAACCGGCACTCTTTTTCCCCATTGATGCCGCTCTCACATTCCCTGTTTGCTGTCTGGCTGCATCAGGAGAAGTATTAATGAGTTGTATGTTTTTTTTACTCGATTAACAGGGTAATTTACGCGAGTATGCCCACCCTTGATACATCATTTCTGGCCATCTGTCAGCCAGATCATCGTTAATGAAGACGACCTTGATTCTCGCGACATCCTTGTTCATCACCTCCAGCGTCTGAACGAAGCTTGATATACCTTTACTTCGGAGCTTGAGCTGGAAGGTTGATATGTAGTGGTTTCTATTTTAAGAACGTGAAAAAAAGGTTTGTTAATTATATTTTATCGAATAAGGTGGTTTTGATTTTTTTTCACAAACGTTGTCTTACAAGGAAATTTCAGAAAAAATGCTATTAACTTATTTGTCTGTTTGCCGTCCCGAGTAACGGCTGCTGACTTGTTCTTTGTCGCTGGTTTCATGTGTTTCAATGTGCTTTACCCTAACCATCAAATGTTGAAATCATGCTCAGAAAAACGGTTTCTTTGCTCTGCTCTCTGGCGTTGTTTGCTTGGTCATCCAATGTTTATTCTGCTCAGAAAAGTGATCAATCCAGAGAGAAGGTCAAGGCCTACTTCAACCGGCTTGCTGCTGACGCCAGAGCGCATGGCGCTGAATTGCGGATGTTTCTGAATCTGATGCCCAAGGGAGGTGATCTTCATCAGCATTTCACGGGGACAACCTACGCGGAAACCTACCTTGACTTTGTCAAAAAGGAGAATTGCTGGATCAGCAGGAAAGACTTTTCGGTCATCACTCCCAGGGATAAAGAGAAGCTGCCGGACACCCTGTCGGTTGACAAGCTGAGAAGTGACAACAAAATGCTCAGCGAGTTCTATCAGGTGTGGTCGGACAAGGATTTCAGTAACCACTATCACGACGAGAGTGCCCCGGATGTTCAGTTTTTCGGTACGTTTGCCAACTTCTCAACCATTCTCAAATATGATGGCTCATTGTACACCGAGGGGTTGAAAATCCTGAAGAACAGGGCGAAGCTTGAAAATGTACAGTATATCGAGCAAATGTTCGTTTCACCAGGGTATAAAAAGAAAGATGCCACGTTTGACAACCAGTGTCGCAAGAGCATCGCCAACAATAACATCCCGGAACTTCAAAGAACTTTTCAGGATTTTGTGGCAGTCGTCAAGGCTGACAGCCTCTATCAAAAGGCGGTTCCCGGCTACCTGAAGCAGGTCAAATCATGCGCCGATGCCGTCAATGACGAGAGCTTCACCCTGCGCTTCCAGAGCTATGTTTCACGAAACGATTCACCTGCAGAGGTCTTTTCATCCCTTTATACCGCTTTCTGCGAGGCTGACAAGAGCGATCTTGTTGTGGGGGTAAATATCGTCAATGCTGAGAACGCACCAGTCGCCATGAGCGATTACAGCCTCCACATGCAGATGTTCAGGTACATGAAGGAACTGTTTCCCGGTGTCAAGACCTCGATGCATGCCGGAGAGTTGACAATCGGCATGGTACGGCCTGAAGATCTTGCCTGGCACATAACCGATGCCGTGATGGTTGCGCAAGCAAACAGGATCGGGCACGGGGTCGATATTGGTTATGAGGTGAACGCTCTGGAAGTGTTGTCTTTCATGCGCGACAAAAAGATTGCGGTTGAGATAAATCTGACCAGCAATGAGTTCATTCTTGGAGTCAAGGATGGCGAACATCCCGTCAGGCTCTATCTCGATCAGGGAGTGCCGGTCGTGCTCACCTCTGATGATGAAGGAGTATCGAGAAACAATCTGACTGATGATTACGTGAACCTGGTTCAGCGTTACGGTATCACCTATGAGCCTCTTCGCGCCATCGTTACCAACAGCATCCGCTACTCGTTCCTGAACGACAAGGAAAAACAGGTTCAGCTTGCAAAACTTGACAAGCGCTTTACCGATTTCGAAGCGAGGATGGCGAAGATGATTGGGACTACACCCCGGAGCGGTACAGGAAATTAATGCGCAGAGTGAAAGTTGACTGGACGATGCATTGAATCACTATGGGATGTATTTCCCGAAGTTTCACTTCGATCAAATACATGATAAAAAATGAACAAATGCCTCGAACCTCTGCTTCAAGGATTCTTTATTGACTCTGCTTTAACATGTTATCAGCAGAGTCAATCTCCAGCGGCGAACGAAGGAAGAGTTTGGAGCAAAGGACTTTTGTACAGGAAGAGGAACAAAAAACTGTGCTTTTCGGTTACTGCAGTGCTTTGGCAATGGCTTTGGCAAAACCAGGGCCATCGAACGATTCCGGGATAACATCAACCTTCACGCCAAGTTTCCTGAGCGCAGATGCTGTTGTTGTGCCGATGGCTGCAACGAGAACGCCTGGAGGCACGGGAGTCGGCAGCGCTTCAAAAAAGTTAATCGCTGTAGAGGGGCTGGTGAATGAGAGGCAGGAAAGCCCCCCATTTTCAAGCAGTTCTTTTACCTTTACAGTTTTTTCAAGGGATGGTGGCAGGTTTTCGTATACGGTCACTTCCACACATTTGCCTCCCCGTTTTTCGATCACCTCGGGAATAATGCCGAGTGAGAGGCTTCCCCTGAGAAAAAGAAAGGTATGTCCTTCAATTGCTTCACTGCCAATCTCTTCCATGAGGGTGACAGCATCGGCAATTTTCGGTATCGGTTCGGTTGTTACACCATGCTCTGTCAGGTCACCGGAAGTTGTTTTTCCTACAGCCCACACCTTGAGCTTTTGCAGGTTTTTCAGCTCGTCTGGACTCTCTCTGAGCAGTCTTTCCATGAAAAAGCTGACGCTGTTGGGGCTGGTGAAGAATACCCCGTCAAACTGCGTGAGATCGGGAACCTTCCAGCCGGAAACCGGCCTGATCTCGATTGTCGGGAAGACAAACGAGTTCAGGCCATACTGTTCCAGTTCTTTGACAAATGATGCTGCCTGTTGTTCAGGGCGGGTAACGAGAACTGTTTTCATCAGCGGGTTTTGCGGATTTGCGACAAAATTTTGTCAGCACCCTGTTTCAGCAGCTCTTCGGCAAGCGCGATACCGGCATCTTCAGCCTGATCAGGAGAGATGAGTCCGGTTCTGGTGATTTCGTTGTGCAGTCCGATTTTGCCGTCAACCGAGCCAACATAGGCAAGAAGTTTCAGCGTTCCGTTCTTGAACGAAGCATAAGCGCCGATCGGAATCTGGCAGCCACCCTGCAAATGACGAAGCAGTGCACGCTCAGCGCGGCAACAGTATTCGGTCGTGGAGTGGTTGAGAATTCTGACAATCTCTCTGGTCTGCTCGTCGTCAACACGGGTCTCGATACCGAGCGCACCCTGTCCGACTGCAGGAAGCATAACTTCGTGCGGAAGGATTTCTGAAATGCGGTCGCTGAAGTTAAGACGGAACACACCGGCATAAGCGAGCATCATTGCATCGAATTCGCCTTCATCAAACTTCTTGAAACGGGTATTGAGGTTGCCCCTGATGTCACAGATTTCCAGATCAGGACGCATGCTCAGCAACTGGGACATGCGGCGAAGACTGCTTGTTGCAACTTTTGCACCCTGTGGAAGGTCTTTAAGAGTCAAGCCGTCTTTTGCAATGATAACATCCCTGGTGTCCTCACGCTCTGTAAAAGAGGTGATGATAAGTCCCTCCGGGGTGCTTGTCGGCACATCTTTAAGACTGTGAACCGCCAGGTCGATCTCTTTGGCAATCAGAAATTTTTCAATGTCCTTGGTAAACAGGCCCATATCCCCGATTTTTGAAAGGGGAGAGTCGAGAAGAACGTCACCGGTTGTTTTAACCAGTTTCAGTGAAATATCAAGCTCGGGAAAATGTCTGGAAAGTTCCGTCTTGGTGAATTCTGCCTGCCACAAAGCGAGGGGGCTGGATCTGGTACCGATGATAAGCTGTTTTTTCAAAGCAATTACGGATTTTATTTAGTGGGACTGATTTGGTTCTTTAAGATCGAAAACGTTGCGCACAAGATTGACTCTGCTTGGAATTGAGTCGGTCGTATCCATAGGCGCCTTGAGCATTTTGATTGGGTGGTGCAGGATTTTTTTCAGAATCCTGTCTGTCAGGTGTTCCATTCTCTGGAGTTCTTCCTCGCTGACCTTGTAACGGTAGCGTTCAAGCTCCTTTTTCTTGATTTCAATGAACTTGGATTGAAGATCAACAATGGTGGGTCTGACCTTCAGTGTATTGATCCATTGTCCGAAAGCCACAAGTTCCTCTTCAATGATGGCATTGACTTTTGGCAGTTCCAGACGGCGCCGGTCGAGGTTCTTGTCGATAATATGTTTGAGGGCATCGATATCCTTGAGGAACATGTTCTGAAGCTTTGCAATGCCGGGATCGACATTTCTCGGCAATCCGAGGTCAAGAATGATGACCGGTTTCAGCCTGCGCCGGAGCATGCTCTGGTGCATTTCCGCTTCATTGAGAATATAATCCTTGGTGCTGACCGCAGTGATGATGATATCGAATTCGTGAAGATGTTCCCTGAAGGATTCAAAAGGCAGGACTTTGTTGGTTCCAAGCTCTTCGGCGAGAGATTCGGCCTTTGAAAGAGTCCTGTTTGTAATGACGATATTGCGGGCGTTTTTCTGATACATGTGTTTTGCCGCCAGCTCTCCCGTTTCACCTGCTCCGACAAGAAGAATTTTCTTCATGGAGAGGTTGGAGAAAATCTTCTGGGCAAGTTCGACCGCCGCATAGCTTACCGAAACTGCCCCCTCCATTATTTTGGTTTTTGTCTTGACCTTTTTGGCGACACTGAATGCCGTGTGGCAGAGTCGGGTAATGAGGATGCCCGCTGCCTGTGTTTCCGCAGCAATACGGTAAGCCTCCTTGACCTGGCCGAGAATCTGGCCTTCACCGAGTACCAGCGAATCAATCGCGCTTGCCACTTCAAAAATATGGCGAGCGGTGCCGCAGTAGAAACGGCTGAAAAAGTGTTCGGGTCGCACCTCCTTGCGTGCATCCTTGAAGGAGATGAGATACTCCTTGAGATACTCTCCCGTGACCTCATGCATTGCGGGAACTACATACAGTTCGGTACGGTTGCAGGTGGATATGACCATGGCTTCATGGGCAAGACCGCTTGAAATAAGACCGGTAATGAACTCCTTGTTTTGAACTTCTGTAAGCGAGATTCTTTCGCGGATTTCAATAGGTGCAGTCTTGTGGTTGACACCAACTGAAATGATGTTCATAGCGAGGGTTGTTTAAGTGAGCTGATGACGTTACAATGCAACAAAAATACTCTGTTCCGGAGCAAAATCTTTAAGAAATCAAATATATTCTAAAAGCCGGTATTTTCAAACACCATGCGATTTAAAAGCGCAGACTATGGAATGTCGGTGAAAAAAATGTCATCAGGACGATCAACAGGGTGATGAAGACAAAGAGAAAAATGAAAAGGTAGGCCATGTGTTTTATATCCCACCCTATCAGCGGTTTGATGAAGATGCTTGTGCCGTAAAGCAGCCATATTATGCCGAGGCTGATGAGCCTTGGTTCGAGAAGGGAGATGGCTTCGCCTGAAGCTTTTTGTTCGACCACACCGGCAAAAAGGGTAATTGAGAGAAAAACAAAGCCGAAAGCCACGGCATGCATTATGAGCTGTTCAAGCACCTCAAGGTTCGGCAGACGCTGAAAGAGCAATTCAAAGCGGTTGTTCTGTATCTGGCGGAAAAGCAGCAGATAGAGAAAACTGTAAAGGCCCGCTATCGCTATGGCGCTGAACCCGAAAATTGCGGCGGTCAGGTGGACACCGATGCCAAGACCGCTGAATGTTATGCCGATGTTCGGGATTTGTGCCGTCAGGATGGAGGAGATAAGCTGCGCACCGGCGGCAAAAGAGATAACAAAAAACCCTGTTTTGTCACTTTTGGTGGTGAACTCAATAAACATATAGGTAATGCTCAGGGTGA
>SESG01027247.1_pt1 | contig 34539 bp, 71 predicted proteins | sample 3171421 | NCBI WGS metagenome assembly SESG01 (sample SAMN10866946, study PRJNA518727) | freshwater metagenome | biome: subpolar coniferous forest; feature: holomictic lake; material: water; isolation source: holomictic Lake 227, 6 m and 8 m depth | place: Canada: near Kenora, Ontario | collected...
TGAACCTAAAACACACCATAATGTCAACACTAGCCGCAGGTGATTTTGTAAATTGGCTTAATGAACAGAAAGTTGTATTTGCAAGCCAAAGGGGAAACGTCAATAAAGATTTGGGCTATAGCCTAAGAGGATTCATCTTCGTTGCCCATAACGGAAGGATTGTTTTAACCACAACTTCTCCCGACAAAGCCGTCGATTTATATAATCGTATTGATGAGAATACAGTGTTTGAGGGGTAACGGAAATTCCCTCTTCTCAAAACCAATTCCTTTATTATACCATAACCAAAACAAACCCGATGAAAAACTACAGTGGTTCAGATTTAGGCGAAGATTTCGAAGTGTTCTTCCGCAAAGAAAAAAAACGTATTTCAGATTTCTTAAAGTCAATTGGCTGCACTGATATTCAGATAGGCTACGGCTTCTATGTTTTTTCAGGTTTCTTTACATCTGCAAGCGGTCAGGTTTATTACTTCAGTCGTTCAGACGTGCGTCATGTTGAATATGACAGGCTTCTCTATCGCACAGCAAAAAATTACACCGATTGGACAGGGGGGCAGAATTACTTTGTACCTGCCAATGATTTGAGAAAAATGGACATAAAATAATTAAAGCCATGCTAAGGACAAACCTACAAGATTATATTATACTCTATCAGACAAACCCTGCAATGAGATGGGCTGCAATAAAAGGAATGGAGCGCCTTTCAGAATGGGACACCGCAGCTTCCTACTGGGAAAAAGAAGGTGAAATGCGACAGGCAGAAGCTTGCAAACTACTTGCTGAAAGCGTTACACTCGGAGATAAATTCCGTGCAGAGGTTGCACCCCTCAATCAATGGGTAAAAGAAACTGTTGAACAAGGTGTAATGACCGAAGAAGAAGCATTGAAAATTGTTTACCCGAAAATAAGCAAAATTTATGATTCTTTTTACCCCAAGGGGGTTCTCCCTCTTTCTAAATGAATTCTCTTTATAATTGCATAACCTTTAAACAATCTTAAAATGAAAAAAGACCAGTCAATCCATGAAGCCGTTGTTGCAAGGCGTAAATTCAACAATAAGCAGAATATTAAAAATGCTTGCGAAAAAACCCGTAATGAGAATGCCCATTCAGCGGGGCGCAAAAAATAAGTTCTTGAGCAGTTGCTGTGAACTATAGTTGTAGCCTGAAATATACGCTAACCACAGCCTTAAGTCGATTGGGAACAAGGAGACTTATGTGCTGATGCGGAAAGATAGGGAGTGCGGCTTTAGGCGTAGATTCAGACCAGATAGATGCGCCTTTAAATAGAACAGAATGCCTTTGATGGTTAAATAAGGCAAACAATTGTTTTCGGAGAAGGGGGCGGCTGCCCTGCCCCTCTTTTTTTAAGTTCTCCCTTTATAAGCACATAACCAAATAACTTACTGCGATGGCAATTAAAATTGAAACATACCAAATTACAACAGCAAGTGGAAGCGTGTGTCGTGGCGGAATGGGTGCTGGATTTAACCCCCTGCCGTTTCTTTCTGAATCAGAAGCGGAAGAATTTGACCACATTGGTTATACAGGCAAGAATGCGAAGAATGAAGAAATGGGATGTGTTGAATTTCTGAACTCTCTTGATAAAGGTGCATTTTCTATGTGCCAAATCAAATGGGATAATGGTGATTTTACTGAAAAATTCATTGTTATAAGAGTGCGTGAAGTTGATGAAAACAAAAGCCACATCAAATTTTGTGTGGCGTATGCAATAGCAAACCTCTCCAACCCGTCAGATGGTGGAATGACCAACAAATTCAGCAGTTTTGACGATGAAGGCGATGCGAAAGCATTTTACGATATAATAAAGAAGCACGAGCGTTTATATACCGCTAACTTCTGCAAGGTAATTGAAACTACAGAATAAAGATTATTGTTTCATGGTTTGGGTTTGGGTTTAGTTAAAGGCGGCTGGTTACCGCCTTCTTTTTTTAATTATTTTTTTTAGCTTTCTGTTATGTCGTATACCTAAGTTTTTTCTTCATTCGGCCAATCCCCTCTTTTAAAAAGTGATTTCTTTATGTTGTTGTAACCAAAAATCCCCAACGTCATGTTATTAGAGCCCACCGAAAAATACACAAATTTTATTCAGGGAAGCAAGCATTATTTGAATTGCCCCAAGCATATGTTCAATTATGATTTGGACTGTATGTATAGGCAAGGCTGCTCTGATGGGAAAGAAATTTCTTTCGTTGCAGATTATTTGAAGCTATATAACTATCCAAAGCCGTTTGAAGCTGCAAAGGAATTTGTCGAAGCTCGGAGCCGAATTAAATTGCGTGAATTTGATATGATGAATAAAAACCCATACATAGAGAATCCTCCTGCATGGACTATTGCTAAAACAGAACGTATTTCTGCGTGGACAAAAGCACATACAGAATATTATCCATTTTCTGATGTCCCAAGAAATCAACCGAGTTACCCGTTTAAATATAACAGCAAGTTCCGCAGCTAAGAATCCCCTCTTTTGCAAAGCTCTCCTTTATATTGTTGTAACCAAAGTAAAACACCATGCCAACGACAAAAGAAAATATTAATGCGTTTGCGAAAAAAATTACAAGAGAAACTGGAGTTGAAGTAAATGAATCCTACGAAAGTATGTTTGGGGGTTGGTGTAATTTTACCTTTAGGGAATTACGTTCCAATGATATGATAGCACTCGGTAACTTCATTAATAAATACTTTAAAACCAAAGGTTCATTCACCGAAAACTGTTTCCGCCTTGTTGTAAACCCCTGCGGTCATTTAGCATTGGTTGTTTTTGAAAATCGCTTAAATGATTTCATGGAAAACGGCAAAATTACAAAGGCTTAACCCCTCTTTTGCAAAGTTCTCCCTTTATATTGTTGTAACCAAAAGACTAATCGTATGTTCACACTGCATTCAAATCAGTATATTCCGTATCGGGCAAAAAGATTACCAAGCGGTATGCCTGCTTGCGAAACCTATTACTATTTCAAAAACGAAGATGACAAGGTTATCGACTTCAAAACGCTGAAACCTTATAGGGGTAAACAAATGAACCGCTACGCTATGCACAGCGAAACAGAAGCAAAAGCATATCTCGAAGTAATTAATAAAAAATATTAAAAATCATGCAAAAGTTCAGTTTAAGAATTACAGGAAGTGGATTCCCCGAAGATATCGCAAGGCGTTTGAGGGAAGCCGCTGATGCAATTGATACCGCTGCCGCCTCTGACCTTGATGGTGCTGTATGGGAAGATGAAACCTTACTAACAGAAATTGATATAATCGAAGAATAATGAAAGCAAAATTTTTTATCGACAGGCAATTCGGACAAGCTATTTTTGTTGATGTTGAAGATGGTATTGTTACTAACGTTAGCAATGACTCTCAGCTGCAAGACAAAATGAAAGAACTTTATGTTGGTAAAAGTATTTCGTTCCTAAAAAAAGATTTTGAAGAGAAAATGAAACCTTCATATCACTGTGTGAAATCTGCCGACAGAACCCTCGCACTTCAAAATAGGGATGCGCTCGACACACAAATAAGACAACTTGAACTTAATGCACTTCGACGACTCGGTAACGGTGGATTTGTGGACAAAGCCAATGAAGATGAAATTACTCGCATGGAATGGCTGCTTTCAAATTTTGCTGAGGCAAACTCAGAAATCAAACGCATTGAAAAAGAATTGAAAGAAATTCATAAGTTTGAGTTCTAACCCCTCTTTTGTAGAGTTCTCCCTTTATATTGTTGTAACCAAAATTAATACATCATGCAGCTTACTGACGAAGAAAAAAGAAAAATCTTTTATGCTTTACTTGAACAATATCCTTCTCACGAAAGGGGGCGGAGGCAAGCCAAGACTTTTTTCCATTGGTCGCCTGAAAAACTTAACAAAGTGATTGAAAGAATAAACGAAGAAGAAAAAACGTCCTATGCTCTGATTAAAAAATTCGCAGACGAAATCGGAATGGAAATTCCCGAATATGTTGAACCTAAATAATACCGCCTTATGAACTTTACGACTCACAATGATTCAGAAATCAATTCTATTGGTACAGGGTTTATCGGTGAAATTGAAGCCGATTACAAAACCTTGAAAAAAATATTTGGTCAACCCACCGAAGGCGACAAATTCAAAATGGATGCTCATTGGGAAATCCAATTTGATAATGGAATGGTTGCCACCATTTACAACTGGAAAGATGGCATAAGCTACAATGGCAGAACCAATGGAGTCCCCAAAACAAAAATCACTGAATGGCACGTGGGAGGACATGACGACGAAGTGCTTGAACTTGTAAAGAAAGCACTTGAGCCGAAAAAAACATTTTACAGTATCAGAGTAGTCCTTGCAGAAGATTATGAAGATGCGGTAAGGAATGTTGAAGATAACTATTTCAATGAAAGCAACCCCCTGTGTGATTTAGTTCTCACGAAGGAAGAAATCCTTAAAATCTTCAAAAGGAAAAGCACAAAATAAAAGACATTCAAGTTCTTCAGGCGCTAGCCCTGGCTGAGCAACTTGAATACCCCCTAGACTTAACGCTTGGGGGTATTTTTTTTGATTTCTGTTATATCGTATACCTAAGTTTTGTGGTATGTGGGATAGAAGCCCCCTCTTTTTTTAAACTCTCCCTTTATGTTTGTGAACCTAAAAAAGGAAGCCATGCAAAAAAGATTTGAAAGATTTAAGGAAGGTGTTTCAGTGAAAGTGGATGAATGTTATTTGACTGACGAAGTGAATCAGAACAACAGCACCAGTCCCACAGCAATTGTTTTCGCAGAGCCAAGCGATGATGAATGCCTTGTTGGAATACAATATGACTGTGGAAGCCTTGATTATGTCCCACAAGACATTTTGGAAGTTATTTAATCAGTTACAGCATGGACAAGCAAAATAATCCCTTCGACAAAAACGATGTTTATTTGGTCGTGCTGCTGATATGCCTTTTTATTGTGGAGGTGTTAACAGTTATTTTGTCGTAACCCCTCTTTCTAAAGATTTTTTCTTTATATTCATAATAAAGATAGCCATGAAACTGCTAAAGAAAATAATTTTAAATTATAAGATAAAAAGTGTTAAGGCTGATAGGGCATTTTGTGCAAGGTTGTATTTTGGGGAAGAAAACGGTTCTTCAAGCCAACAAAGTTGCCTCAAAATGTACCAAAAATATGATGCAAAAGTTAAAGCATTAGAAAAGAAAAAACACGAAATGGGAACTGCGGCTATTATAACAGATTGGACGGAAAAAACGTTTAACGTATTTGAAACGCTCAAGGAAGTTGGTAGAAAGTATGTGCGTGATTTTCGGTGCAGCTTTTGTTCTATTAGGGTAGAAAACATAATCTTTTATAAAGGAATGGGGGGCGCATTTAAGAAAGCCCTGAAAGCTGAAAAAGATTTAACCAAAGAAGAAAAAGAATTCACCTACAAAAAAATAACGGAGTATTACGATTTCCCTCTTTCTGAGAGATGATTCTTTATGCCTTTGTACCTAAAGTAAACCACTATGGAATTCAACAAAAAAGACATTTTCAAATTTAGCGCAAGAGATATCACAATGCATATGTATTATGATTTAAAACTGTGTTATAAGTTTGAATCTGCATTTAATTATCTTTTGACAAAAATGCCCATACAGAAACTTGTTAAAGATTTGGGCAAATTGAAGTGGGAAGAAGGTAAAAACTACGATTGGGCAATTGTGCAGAAAGATAATGTTATTTTCATTATGCGTCAGTACGGAAACCACTTCACCATATTCACAAAAATTGTAAGCGAAGAACGCTACGGAACAAAATTCGGCTGTTTTACTTTCAACACAGACAGGGAAAAACTGCCTGTTGGAGAGTATGACTCAAGATGCGATAATAATTTTTTAGATTTAAATCGCTACATTACTTCGCTGTTTGACTTTATTGGCAGTGGGAACATACATAGTTTGTGGAATAATGCTTCTTTAAAAAGAGAAGAATACATCACCATCAAAAATGTTTGGAACGGGTATGAGGATTTCAGTAGCATTGACGACTTTATTTTCTGCATTGAAGAACTATTTTCCAAATACTTAGAACTGTTTGCCCAAACAGATATGTTCGAGAAAATCAAAACAATAAAAAAAGGCGATATGGTGGGGCATTATGAAGTCCTATCAGTTAGCACAAAACTCGAAAATGAATACTATCATGGAGTAGGATTAAAGCTGAAAGGAACAAACGGTGCAGATAGCGAAAGTTTTGCAGATGTTTACTCACTTGCCCGTTATTATCACGATTCAATATTCCCCGAAGAAGTTGAAACCATGAAAACGAAACGGTAATCCCCTCTTTCAGGAACTTCTCCCTTTATATTACCATAACCTTAACCTTAAAACGATGAAAAAGACACTGCTTACCAAATTGATGATTATTGAAAACTTCATTGACCATTACACAACCAATGATGTGGAACGGGAAGAAATGAAGGATGCTGCTTATCAGTACGTGGTTGAAGACCATGTTGATGAAGTTGCAGAAGCTTTCCCCCCAATTGAAGATGAGAAGCCTGACTTCACATTGCTTTTAAATGTTGTAGGCTCGTTTGAGCAGGGGGTGAAAATCACAAAAAAAGATATAACTCCTAAAGACCTTGTAGACGGACTGCAAAGCGGAAAATATTCAGTATGTCGTTTTTCAAATACAGTTAGGGATAAACCCTATGAAAATATAGTTGCCAGATTTGTAGGCAAAGAACTTCAGTGCTACGGTTGGTATGAATGCACAGAGTTTGAAATTAAAGAAGAAAAGAAGGGGGGTTAACCCCCTCTTTCCAAAAGCATTTTCTTTATGTTACCATAACTAATAAATTTTTTGTAAAATGGAAACCACGCAAAAGTTTAATTTTGATGTACTTCATGTTGTTGACATTCCTGAATCTTTCTTCCACAAAGGCGTCTTGGATGCTTTAAGAGGCAGGGAGTCTTTTGTTGATACAGACAAAGACCTTAATGAACAAATTTTTCATGCTGATGTGTTTAATTCTATTATAAGTGAGCAGGAAGGTCTTGGCGAAAATTCACCTTCAAAACTTGGTGCTGACTGTATATCCCAAATAATTTCCATTGCAGACGAAACAATGGAGTATGAACTTGTAAGAATTATAAAGATATGAAAAAGCCGACAGAACAAGAATGGCGTAGGGAACTTATTACGTTTTATGAAGGGCTGCTTATAGGAGCAGGCCCCTTCACCAGTATTGTGTTAAATGAAGCTATTCGTAAGCTTAAAGAGTCTGACCTGCACCCAAAGAGAGTAGAGAAATGGTTTGTTAATCTCGAAAAGGCTTGGAGGACAGTTTGATGTTTCCCTCTTTTTTCGTATATTTGCTTTATATTTCTATAACCAAAGAAAACAATTATGGGTAAGCGATACAGTACAAGCGACTATCTATACGGAATGAATGGCGGCTCTCCTATGAATATGGGGGATGCTATGGGTTTCATTGGGCAAATGATGGCAGCAGCGGACGAAGCTAATAAACAGCGTGCCAATGAACAGGCAGGAATCGTAAAAGAAGGCAACTATTATGGTGTACCCACTAAAGGAATTTCCTTTATGTTTGACAACATTGAGTTAAACAGCGGATTTTATGTTGGTACGGACGACAACGGCAAAACTGTTTTTGATAAAGATGGGAAATGTTTATTTTCATGTTTATCGTATAATTATCTCGGCAAAAACATTTTCCTTGTAACCACCGAAGAACCAAAAAAAGGTTCATCATCTGCTTACGGTGCGTTGTATAAAGATGGCGTGAAGCTTACCAAAGATTTATTTCGGAGTCAAATGCACTCAAAATTTAAAGCTGACCATTGCGTGCTTGGTTATAAAGAATTTGGTGGTGAATGTGTCGTAAACACAAATGGGAAAGTAGTCTTTGATAGCGGTAAAAGATTCATAAGCATTTACATTCACAATAACATTGCAACAGAAGATGGCAAATATTACAACCTATTCACAGGTGAACTGATTTGTGAAAGAAGTTATAAAAGTTCACTTGAAACGGGTAACCTCATGTTTGTCGAAACTTGTGAACTCGTTTATAAGATAGACACCATGACGGGCGAATTTGAAATCTTTGGTGAGCCCAAATTAGCCCCCCAGACGAACGATATCCGAATTTGCAACAATTCCCCCGTCACAGTTGCAGAAGTTCTCCCTGCGGTCTTAAAACAGCAGAGAAACGACAAATGCGCTTGTAAGTCTGGAAAGAAATACAAAAACTGTTGTGGGGGAAAGTGAAATTCTCCCTTCTTCCAAAAAGTAATTCCTTTATATAGGCATAAAACAAAACTTATTATGGCACTTACAAAGACATTAAAAGGAAAAGTTTATGACAGGAAAATAACTGTTCGGTGTTACACTTGTGGAAAAGTTTATACCAAGTGGGCAGACACAATGCTTAACTTTTGCTTGGATGGCACAGAGTGCAAATGCAAACCCAATTTTTGCATAATAGCAGAAAGTAAACCCCTCAAAACTCAGGTGGAAATTCTCAAACGCCATTACTCTCTTGATGAAGTTTGCGACATTCTTGGATTCTTTGATGAAAGCAATCCTGGCTTTGAAAAGATAGGCGGCTTTGCCAAATTAAACAAAATGTACCACCATGACAGTCAAAAGTTTGCTGACATCATGTTTGAAATGGCAATTGGTAACGGGAATTTTGAGGAAGTCATAAAATATGATGCTCGGTTGCCGATATAAGAATCCCTCTTTCAAAAAGTAATTTCTTTATTCACATACATCAAACGAAACGGAAATGAACGTAACAGTATTTGTGCCAATTAATATGGACATTAAGGGAGAAAACAGGCTTGAGGAAGTTCAAGCACAGTTAGTAATCCTTGATGAAATTATCAGGACAAGTGAACTTGATTCAGACCCCGTAATACAAATGAGTTTGGTTGGGGAAGCTGAAATTATCGAGGACGACGTAGAATATGATGATTAACCTTAAAATCAATTAAAAATCATGGAAAAGAATTATTCAAAAGAACTTCTCACGGCACGTACAGCGGTTGTAGCTTCACTTCTGGGCTTGATGTATAAGTTATATGCCGACAGACTTAGAACTTCAAGGCTTATTGCAATGAAGGAACGGCAACTTTCTTCATATTTTGCAACTCTGAAACAAGAAAAATACGCCGCCGAAGCTGTTAAAGGAATTGAATTCACAGAGCAGCAAAAGCAAGGGCTGTGTGTTATATTCGGGGAAAAAGCAGCAGGGATTATAGAATCAGCGAAGGTAAACGGTTCGGAAGCAACCAAAAATGCAATTGCTATTCTTAAAAAAGAAATCGCTGGCATGTCGAAAGACCAACGGGCAAGAAAAAAATATATGGGACAGCTTGTTCTCCTGCTGCGAAGCTACAAAGAACCCCTGCTGCCTGCTCCCAAAAAGAAACATGGGATTGGTGTAGAAATCGGCAAAAGGCGTAGAGGCAAATAAGCTACGTTACCCAAGATTTAAAGCCTTCTCTTTTGGGGGCTTCTTCCTTTATATATTCATAACCGAAAACAATGGACGAAAACGAAAACACTCCCCAAGAAATTAATCCCGAAATTATGCCAATGATAGGGCATATTGGGAGTCCTATTCATCACACTCACTCTGACCATGTTATTTTAGTGGCAGGCAGTGGTTTGGATATGGCTTGTATGGAAGCAGCGAAAGCGTTAAGAGATGCAGGTAAAACTGTTGCAATTGTTGATTCCCCTGACCGATTAGCTAAAACTGATTTGTCCAAAATTGACATACCTTTCCCCAATAAATTTAATATTGAGGATATGATTATCCCCTCAATTGTGGACTTTGACACTCCAAATAAATTGGCTTTGTTAAAAAGGCTGAAACTATCAGATGAACAAATTGATTACTTCAAAAATGCACCTGCCGAAAGGTTGGAAGGAGAAAAGTTTGAAGATTATAAAACCCGAAGAATGCTTAACAAATTAATCATAAAGTATAGGGGGCAATTCTGATGAAATACAAAGGGAAAAAAGTAAAACTTTTGCACAGTTGTTACAGTCACCTCAACGGAACAGAAACAACCATCTTAGACCAAGATTCAAATAACGCTCACGATGTTATTGTTTGTTTGGACATCCCCCACCCAGAAGATGATAATTTGCACCTTTGGGTAAATGTATCAGAATTAGAGTTTTTGGACTAATCCCCTCTTTTAAAAAGTTATTCATTTATATTAAAAACAATACCACATGAAAGAACTTATAGACAGGTTAAAAAAAGAAGCAGAAGAATTTATAGCTTCGGGGAAAAACTATGACGAACGCTATGAAGAAGGATTTGGGAAAGGGATGATGCGTGTCATTGACGCCATTACTTCCCCCGAAGCACGAGAAAAAAGAATGCTTGCTAAAGCAGGTGACTTTTTATGTGATTCTGACGAAGGGATTACCGTTGCCGAGCAGGTTGAGCGTATCAGAAACCATAAAAATGAATATGATTTTATCGACAGCGTAGACGGTGTAATGGTTTGGGAAAAGTGCGGTAACCTTACTTGCACTGATTTTATCGACCTTATCGAAAGCTACGGGCAGGATTATTAAAAAGCGGAGGGGGGGGACTCTCCCCCTCTTTCCAAAGGGGATTCCTTTATGTTACCATAACCATTTAAAAATATTATCATGGGCGGATTCACACAAGTTAGGTTACGGGATTGTTCAGACGAAAATATTGAAAAGCAGAATGCGGCTTTGGCATCCTATGGGGTATGTAAAAAGTACCGTTTTCAAAACCTTCGTATTGAGCAGGAAGAAGAATATAAATATTTCAAAAAAGGTGACGGCAATTTTCCTGAACATCTTTTCCCCCGAAACGCAATTTTCTCCCTTGAAGATTTCAGGAAATATTGGAGCCCTAAAGCGCTGGGTGAAGTATTCGTACAGCCGTCGGGAACGCTTGTCTTTGATTGCTATTTTGGCAGGACATCAAAGCGTGCTATGCGGAATTTGGGAAAGTATATCGCAGCGAACATAAGCCTTTTTAAATCATTTGACGGTTCATTTTCAACTTTTATGGAACGGGGCATGACCAAATTGGAAAGGCAAATCATTGACGAAAGCGGCATATCTTATTAACCCCTCTTTCCAAAAAAGATTTCTTTATAAATCAAATAACCCAGAGATATGGAAATTAAATGTCCAAAGTGTCAAAGTGCCAAAGTGCGGAGTATTGACAATCAACCGTTATGGCATCCAACAGAAGATGAAATAAGAGATGGTGCGTCCGTCATTGACTTTGAAATCTATCTATCAATGAGGTGCGAATGTGGGCACACATTTGAGATGGTTTGTGATATTGTGCCTACAAGAATATCGTAGAATTTTTGCAACAAAATTTAATTCTTTACGTATAAGGTATTGAAAGTTGTTCCTCGAAAAAACGCAGCTGCCTCTAAAACGGCTGTATTGACAAACACTTTCAAAGATTCATTGAAATATAAAAAAGAATCCGCTATAAGAGCAGAGTGCAGTTTGCTCGAAAAAACGGATTGCTGTCTGCACAGCAGTTTGGGATAGTGCTTCACAATATAAGTCCCCTTCGACTATTAAGTAAGGGGGAATCCCGAAAGACCACCGCCAGCTATTGAGAGCGGAGAGTCAAAGAATGGAAGCATCCCGATGAATCAGAAAGGGGGGAAAATCAGAAAAGGTTTTCCCCTCTTTTTTTTGTTGTTTCTTTATGTGTAAAACAGACAAACCTAATTATGAAAAAAGAAGTGGCAATTTATAGAGGAGGACGCTTGTTTGCCAAGTTATTTGGCGAAGTTGCGAAAGGGTTTCTTAGTGAAACAGTAGGCAAAACCAAAACAATAAAATTAGACAGTGGTGAAACAGCATTCGAATTCACTATTGATGATTTATTCTGGATTGGCTTCCCTGACTCATTGAAAGTATTTGTCCGTAAGGGTGATTTCTTTATCATAAGTGGATGAAAGCATAATCCCCTCTTTCCAAAATAATTTTCTTTATATAACCATAACCAAAACACCATACAGTGGAAAAGACTTTCGTAAACGGGTTTTATTCTTGGAGGGATACACATCACGAAGTTGTATCTGGGATATCATCTCAACTTATAAAAGACGTACCTGATTCAGTAGTGATTTCAGAATTATACAGTCTGCATGGGACTACAGGAATGTATGACTTTGCAGAACAGCTTACCGATGAATTTGAAAAACTGCACGAAGGTCGGCAGTGGGATGGCGAATACTTTGATGTTGTAGAAGCATTTATAAAAGAAAAATTATTTCCAAAGGAATAATCCCCTCTTTCCTAAACCGTTTCCTTTATTCCATCACACTAAAAAAACTTTGAGTTATGCAAAAACCTGAAATGATTGAAAGAATAAAAAAAATTATTGAGGATTACGGGCAATTTGGAATCGAAGAAGTAGAAGCCGATTGCTCTCCTTGCGTAAATTCTATGGGATGCTTGGTGGGGTTGGCTGAGGGATTTGGCGCAGATGGGGCAGAAATTGAAGTATATGATGGGAACAGCAGTTCATGCGAATCAATTGCTTCTTACGTCTTGAAATATGATGAAATTGATGAATCTGTCCTTGCTCATATTGTTGCTCTTGCCCAGAAATGGGAAGAAGTGAATTTCGAAGCAAGTGAGGGGGAATAATCCCCTCTTTCCCGAACCGTTTTCTTTATATTGCCACAACCACTTAATCCAATACGATTATGTCATACGATATTATATACGACCGTCAATTTATCAAAGCTGAGAAAGACGGCAAGGAAGTGTTTTTCCCTATTATCTATGCAGGTTCAAGCAACTGTTATGAAGTGAAGGGGAAAGGATGTGGACGGCGTTCAAGAAGTTGGGAAAATTATAGTTTTGCTCTCAAAGGAAAATTTTACGGGGTGTTAGACGAAATGATAGCCGAAGCTGTTTCTTTCAGAGAAAACCTTATTGAGAGAAACAAAGAAAATTTGAAAGAATATACCAACTGGGACGTCTATTCCGATGAACGGTTCGGATATTTCACAGGTTTGTATTTCAATGGCAATCGAAAAACGTCTTTCGGTCAGTATAAAGGAATGTTTATAACAGGTTGCAAAAAAGCCCTGACTGTTGAAGATTTGAGAGAATTTGATGTTTGTGTGAATGTTCATACTTCATCTTATTCAGCTAAAGAATTGGAAGTCGCAGGTAAAAAAGAAATTTATTTCTATCCCAAAACCTCGCAGGAACTTATTGAGAAAATTGACGAATTTACTGAATATCTGAAAGATGTCCCAAATGTTTCTATGTATATTTCTATCAATGCGGATGAACGTACAATGAAGCGAATCCGCGAGACAAAATTCCCCACGAAAAAAAGCAGACCTGAATACAAAGAAGTCGACGAATTTTTTGTCGTCCACATTGCAAACTACGGATATTTCCATAGTTCAAAAAGATATGGTTTCCGTTACACTCCCTACCAAAGTTCAGGCAAACGGTTCATTTCAGAGAAAGCAGCTTCAAAATTTGTAAAACGTTTTTCTGAAAGACACAGCCAATATATCCCTAACATAGAAAAAGTCGAAGAAAAAACCACAATTAAAGTATAAGGGTATGGGGACGAGCGGAAACTCTCCCCCTCTTTTTAGAACCATTATCTTTATAATAGCACAACCATTTAAAACAATCGTTATGATAACTTTCAAAGGTAAAGAATACGAAACAAGGACATTCTCTGTTATATGTGATGGATATGAACATGATTTTACAATTGCTGATGAAACTCTGTTTGAGGCAATTTCTGAACAGGATGAATACTTAACAGACGGTACGGAAGCACACACTGTTGATGGAGAAATATATTTTTATGTTGAAAAAGGGCAGCTTGAATTATCCGCAGAGGAAATCTGCAAGGACTGCTTAGATGTAGAAATGGAATTTGTCGAAGAACTTTAAGCAATATAGCCATGAAAATAAAACTCGGAGAAACCGACGTTCAGAAATATAAGGCTGAAATAAGAGCCACAAAAGACTTCCCAATCGAAGCACGCATTGCAAAGGATATGTACAGGAAGAATGTACGTGCTAAAGACTTTGAATTTGGGGGTGTATTAAATGATATTGACCTTGATTATAACTCGGTGGTTACGATAATGTCTTTCATTCGGCAATTTGAGGAAGCCGAAATTTGCCTTGATGAAGTTCCTACCTTCCACTGCTCGGCTATCATTCTCACCGAAGAAGAAAAAACCCTTTATGATAAAACAATCATACAAAATTTTTGGAAGTTGGTTCATACAAGCGGCAGGGAAGTTATCCTACGCTACATGACAATACACGATAAAGGATTCAGGAAAGGGACATACGCACTGGCATTCCTCGACACAAACGAAATTATTGCTACGCATACAGATATGGGGATGCTAAACCTCCGCAAAGACATAACATATGCTGACTCTAAAAATATAAATGGAGGTATGAGACGGAACCCCCTCCATAATACAGTCATTGGGTAAACTCTCCCTCTTTTTAAAACCATTTTCTTTATACACATAACTTAAACAATAAATATGAGGAATAGTATAATTTTAGCCAATCTTCTTGCTGCTTTTACAAAAGAACTTAATGCAGCGTTTGAGAGTATGATGCTCCAAATTTTGAATTCATCGCCTATTGGCAATGAAATAACAATAGTCCTTGATAACCCCATAGCCCTTTCTGATGGAGAAACCTCTGTTGATGCGATTAACCACAATTTAACCATTGACATAAATTCGGGGAATGGCAACATTGAAGAATCCGCCTGTTTCCTCTCTGAACTTCCGCCTGATATTCAAATCAAAATCCTGTCTGAATTGGAATTTAACAGGTACACCATTGAAGAGTTTCAAAACTAACCTTTAAACAATACAACAATGAGAAAAATACTTAACTTAGGAATGCTTCAGGTTGCAATAGAAGCCAATCAAACTATTTATAAAAATCAGAGTTTAAGGATGGATAACATAACTCTGTTTAACATGAAACTGATTGACCTTATTACAATGGTAAGGAACGCGGAATTGTTTGTGGATACTGAGGGTTAATCCCCTCTTTCCAAAAAGTAATTCTTTATACACACATAACTTAAAACAATCGCTATGGGACTTGATATGTATTTAATGCGAAAAACTTATATTGGTGCGAATTATGAGTTCAATAAAATCACGGGGGCTATCAGCATTTTCCGTGATGGCAAGCCTGTAAACATATCTTTTAACCGTATCAGTGAAATATCTGAGCGGGCTGCTTACTGGCGCAAATCAAACCAAATTCACAATTGGTTTGTTAAGAGAGTACAGAATGGCGTTGACGACTGTGGCGAATACCAAGTTTCGAGAGAACTCTTGGAAACCCTTGTGGATGATTGCCTGAATGCCCTTTCCAATAGGGACAAAGCCGCTGACATTCTCCCCACCGCATCAGGTTTTTTCTTCGGGAGTACCGAAATGGACGACTACTATTTTCAGGATTTGGAATACACCTACAAAACAATAAAAGAATTATTGGATGAAACCAACATAGAAGATTACGATGTTGCGTTTTATTATCAATCGAGTTGGTAAATCCCCTCTTTCCAAAGCTTGCTTCTTTATCTAATCCTAACCAAAAACATTATCATGAATAATACGCTATTAAGATTTGGAATAGGAAACGCAAAACTTAAAAATGATGTTGCCATATTTGATTTAGTGGCTGGCACGACGTGCCCATTTGCCAAAGACTGTGCCGAAAGAGTAGATAGAGTTACTGGCTTACTTATAAGGAATCCAAAAGCCAAATTCCGTTGCTTCGCTGCAACAAGCGAATTAATATCGTCTGCTGCTCGCCGCAAACGTTGGCACAATTTTGAAGCTCTTAAAGCAGCTAAAACAACTAAGGGAATGGCACAATTAATAATTGATTCTCTTAATGCCGACAAAAAAGCAGCGAATGCAATAAAAGTTCGTGTACATTCAAGTGGCGACTTTTTCAGCGAAAAATATTTCAAAGCATGGATGATTGTCGCAAAGGCAATGCCCGAAAAAACGTTCTATGCATACACAAAAAGTTTTCGCTTTTGGGTGTCAAACATGGATGAGGTGCCTTCTAACTTCCATATCACAGCTTCAAGAGGCAGCAAAGACGACAGCCTTATCGAATTGTATAACCTGAAAAATGTTGAAATAGTTTTCAGCGAAGACGAAGCAATTCAAAAAGGTATCGAAATCGACCACGACGACAGTCATTGCTATGACAGAAATTGCAAAAAGTTTGCTCTTCTTATACATGGAGCGCAGCCCGCAGGTAGCAAAGCAAGTAAGGCAGTCCAGGAACTTAAAAAACATGGTATCACAGGCTATCATCGTGGAACAAGAGGCAAAGGCAGAAATGCAGCTTAAAAAGAAGAAGGGGGAAGTGACAACTCTCCCCCTCTTTCCAAAACGTTTCTCTTTATAATAACAGTCAAACAAATTAATAACCATAAATTTCACAGCGAAATGGGACAATATTACAAGCCCGCAATTTTGGGCAAGAACAAAAAGACAGTTTTAAAATGGATGTACAGCCACCGCTACGGCGAATTCTCAAAAAATTTTTGCGGGTTAAAGCTCATGGAACATTCGTGGATGAAGAATAAGTTTGTCGGTGCATTTGAAAGTATGCTTATCGGGAATCCTCAAATTGTTGTTTGGGCAGGTGACTATGCCGATGCTTGCAAAGGCAGAAAATCAAATGTGTATGACCGTTGCAAAGAAGCAAACGAAGTTCTTCCTTCTGTTGTTGCGCCGCAAGTTGTCAAAGCTCAATACATTGTGAACCATACAACAAAGCAATTTGTTGACAAAAGCAAAGTGCCTTCCTCTGATGGTTGGAGAATCCATCCCCTGCCTCTGCTCTGCGCCAGCGGTAATGGGCGCGGAGGCGGCGACTTCTGCGGCAAAGACGAACAACATCTTGTTGGCTCATGGGCACGGAACTTAATTTCTGTTGAATCTAAAAAGCCCGAAGGGTATGCAGAACTTATTTTTGATTTGATGGAATAAAATTTATAATATCTTTTTTTATTACTCTATTAGTGTAACTACATAAAGGCCGAAGATTTGTATAATGACTAAGTCTTATAACATCATCTTCGGTCTTTGCTGTTGTTAAGGGAATTATATGGTCAATGTCCCACCCATAATTTAACTCACCGTTATATTTACCATAATTTTCCCATGTCATCCATGGCTCAAATTTAGATTCTAAATATTCCTTAAAACATTCATAAGAACACCCTAAAATTTCTAATGTAGACGTATGTTTTGCAACTTTGTGTTTAACAGCTTTGTAAACAATGTTATAAATTTTTAATTTTAAAAAATACAATTTATCCACTTTCTTTCTTTCTTTTTTGTATTTAGAAAAATTACCACGGTGAGTTTCTCTATATAGTTTATCTTTCTCTTTTAATAGTTCTTTATTTTGTTTCCTATATTTTTTTTTCCAGGAGCTTAATTCTTCTTTGTGATTTAATCTGTATGTTTCACTTTTTTGTTTTATACTTTCTTTGTTATTCTCCCTATACAGCTTATTACTGGCTTTAATTTTTTCTTTGTTTAATTCTTTATATTCCCTATTTTTCTTTTTTAAAGTTTCTCTATTTTTTTCTCTGTACCGTTTCTGAATCGTTTTTTTATCTGTTTTCATGTTTTTTATTATAAATATACAAAAATAACAAAAACGGGAGAGGTGGAGTAGATTCCCCTCTTTTTTAGGGCTATTCCTTTATACACGCAAATACTGAAATTATGATACATAAAATAGTTATAAAGAAGCACACGGAAAAAAACGAGTATCACATCATGTACAATGGGGGATGTGCCTTTGTGTTTGATGCTGAAATTTTTTCTCAGGGGCAGATGCTTACGTTTGCTCAGAAGCAGTATCATCCCCTTTACAAAAAAGGCGACCTTATAGATATATCATTCGATGAAGGAATTGAGGTTGCCACCTGTGACAGATGCGGTTCTACTGATGTTGAAATAAGAGTATTCATCAATCAAGAAACAGGTGTCCCTGATTATTCTTGTTATGAAGATGAAGATACTTGGTGCAACAGATGCCAAGAGCATACAGGCGTAACCTTTAAAACATTTAAAAAGTAAATTCCTTCTTTTTAAAAATTAATTCTTTATACAGTTAAATCATCAAATCCAAAAGATTATGCCAAAGACATCTAAATTTAATTCCATGCCAAGTTCCTTCATGAAATTTTTAAGTGAAGAAAAAATGGATATTGTTACCACAGTTATTATTAGGGACAGCATCCCCGATGATATATTGGAAAGAATATCTGGATATGAATCAGATGAAGATGGAGCAGGAAATACATATAGTTCTGAAGTGTTGGGGGACATTTTAAGCGACGAAAATGATGATACAAACGAAACCACAAGGTTCAGAATCGAGTTGCTGTATGATAAAATAAAAGCTTACGATTACTTCACGGTATTGTAAACCCCCTCTTTTTTAAAGTTCTCCCTTTATAACATCAGCTAAACAAACAATTTAATATTTATTCCTATGAAATTAATGACAGCAGCCGATTTGAAGGCTTTAAGCTATGGCGATACGGTTTACAGATTTGCAGATGGAAGATTTCGCAAGTTACGTTTTGTAGGGCTTATGCCAAGTTGCAAGAATTATTTAATCTTTGAAGATGGCGAGTATCTTACTCATTTGCACATCAGCAGCAAAGACGACAGTTTCAATGGCGATTGGTATTCAGGCAAATACAGTTCTAAATTTGTGGGTGAAAAAATGGTTGAAGCCCTTGAGCGTAAAATAAAAGTCATCAAGGTAGTTTATAACAGGGAAGATTAAGAATCCCCTCTTTTATGCGCCTCTCCCTTTATCTATCCACAAACATTTAATAAACACAGAACATGAAAAAAGTAATTCTGACATTGACTCTTGAATTCGCAGACGGCATTTGCGATGATAGTGACCTGCAAGAGTTGGCAGACAATGTAACAGATTCAATTATGCACACAGCAGACACAGCAGGTATTTCTCCCCATAATTCAGACACATACCTTGTGAGTGTAACAGCATCAAATGATGTTCTTGGAGTTTATTCAACAAAGCAAATAGTATAAAACCAATGAAATACTTTGATTTAAACAATAGGGCAATCCAATTGGAAAATGATATTGCGGCAACGTTTGTCACCAATGTGGAACGGATTTTAAAGTTCGCCCCCAAAGATTCAGATTTTGGACTCCCTAACACAGTTGCTTTTATGGCAGAATCTGAGGATGAAAACATTACTCACATCGGCAGAGGTTTCAAATTGTTTGTTGACAATTATGTGTATAGCGATGAATCTCGGTATGTGAATTTTTCCGATTTATCACAGAGTGAACAGCTTGAAGTAATTGCAGAGTTGGAGAAAATCCAGACGGTGGAAGATATAGAATTTTAATTCCCCCTATTTATCCCTGTAACTTAAATCTTATTCACATGAAAAAATTAATTCTTTTTGTAATTTGTGCTGTGTTATTTGCAGTAAGTTCAGTAAACGCTCAAACGAATGCATTCGTGGGCAAATTCGAAAGCGGCTATTGTCTTGACAACGCTTGCGACTGTGGGATATGTGCTTATACATTTGTTAATGCGGAGGGGGGCGAAATTACGATTAACCCCATAACCAAAACAGAACTGCTCGACCAAGTGACAGAGCTAACAAACGACAATAAAATCGTTTACAAACCAGAATATGTAGGACTTATATTTTACATAATCTATGAAGATTATAAATGCAAATGCTATTATAATGATGGGAACTGTAATACATTTATTGAGGTGAGGATTGTTTCAATAAGAATATTGTAAGCTCTCCCCCTCTTTTAAAAAGTGTTTTCTTTATTCATTTGAAATTAAAAACATTAAAACATGAGCGAGCCTAAGTATTTTACAGTAAATGTTCAGGGTAGTGGAGAGCATGTCGGCACTATTTCTGCAAATAGCAACGAAGAACTCAATGAAAAGCTTGAGAAAGCTTGCGACGAGCATTATGACGCAAATTGTTATATCGAACCCATTGACATGAATAATTTGCAATACAAGGCAAAAGACATCACTGTAAATGTGGACAACGAATATGAAGAACTCTTGGAAATAACGCCAACGTGGTTGTTCTAAAATCTCCATAGAATAAAATATTTTAATTTATTCTTGGTTTTATGAAACTTTTTTCTTAGCTTTGCGTATAAGATAAAAAACAGTGGCAACTCTACGGGATACTTCGAAATAAATCTCATAAATTTTAACTTTGATAAAACCTCCTGTAAAAAAATTCCCTGTTTTTATTTGAAAAGATTTTTTTTAAACTATTTAAGATATATTGCGGGGTAGACTAGTGGCCTAAGTCGGTTGTCTCATAAGCAACAGCAGCAATGCCGTGGGTTCGAATCCCACCCACCGCTACAAAACAACAAAAAGAAATGAAGATAAAGTTTAACATAGAGGAAAGCGAGGCAGTTCACCAAAAGTGTCCCCGCTAATTTTATGTTAAATTAGTCGATTTAAGAGGCGGACACGAAAGTGCCCGCTTTTTTTGTTTATGCTCGGTTCATATAAAAGTAAGTATTTCAGGTTTTCAACCTGACCATGCGATGGCAGGATTCGCACCGAGTACATAAGACGCTGTATCATAACAGATTAGCGAGTCCCCACAGCGTTACTTTTTTCTTGCTCGCGGCTATGATAGAACAGGCTTGGCTGCTAAATTAATTTATTAAATTCATTAAATATTTTTTTTCTTTTTTTCCCTGAAAGCATTTGATTAATATAGTGCTTATTTATATTATATTTTTTTGATATTTCAGATGTGCTTTTTTGTTCATTATAAAACAATCTAAATATATTTCTGACTTCATCATCTTTTAGTTTACACCTACCACTGTTCTCCCCACTAAGCTTATCTTTAGTTTCTTGCGATGTTTTTTCTCCCAATCTATTCTCAGAGAATTTTTTTCTATTCTCAATTGTATGAGTTCTCCCCTTAAACCCATTGCTTCCTTCTCCCCCATTTGTACCATTAACCAAATTAAAACCTTTATCCTTATAATATTTAATCCAAAACATCTCCCTTTCTTGCCATTGTCCATATGTAGTTTCTTCTATAATTTTTAGGAACGGTAGTTCAGACAAGCTGTTTATCCATTTGTCTCTATGATTTTTATTTCTTTGTTTCGCTTCTTGAATGTGGTTTTTTAATCTTGTCTGCGGAGAATCAGATTTTCCGATATATCTTATATTACCTTCGGGATATTCCAAGGCATATATAAAAGTTAGTTTATTGGTGTTTTTCTCCGCAACTTGTTTAATTCTTAGCGGGGGCTTTTTTGGAGATTTTGCCCTTGTGCTGTTTTTAAATATAGCAGCACAGCTTCTACTACAAAACAAATGCCGTCTGTTCTTGAAAAGCACCGCAAACTCTTTACCGCACTGTTTACAAACCAATTGCACAAAATTATCTTTTTTTAATGCTCTGCGAATCTGCTCTTTTGTGCTATCGCTGTGAACCCTACTATTAGCACATCCCCTGCTGCAATAATATTTTTTTTTCTGTGGAAACAATTTTTCTCTTTCTTCAATAGTGATATCGTTGCCACACTTAGCACATTTAACTCTAAAGTTTTTAAATGCGCCATACCTTTTGCTGCATCGTTCTTCGTTTTGGAACTGCAACTGGCAGCTTATAGAACAGAATTTATTATTATTTGTTTCCCGATTGCAATTTAGACAAGTGTTCATATTTTTAGTTTTTATATAAATAGTCCAAAAAAGCGAGAAATTAAATCGCACCTAAGATTTTTCCCCTCTTTTTAAGGTTAACTCCTTTATTCCATAAATCTAAAGCAAACAACATTATGGAAGATTTCAAAAAACAGTACAGAGATTTAGAGCAAAGGGTAATATTTGAACTAAGGCAGAAAGTCGAGAAAAGCGAATACGTCTCAAAAACAAACCCATACACAAAGGTAATAAAATTACACTCATGCCCTTATACAGAGTTAGCCATTATAAATGACACCCTAACGTTCCTTGATGTCAATGGGATGCACTATTCTATATTCGCTGGAGTTACCTTAGAAGAATTGATTGACATTCTTGGTTAATCGGCAAACCCCTCTTTCCAAAAATTAATTCTTTATCTCATAAATCCTTTAGATTATGAAAACTTTAGAAATCACAAAAATTGGTGCTGATTTTTATTTAATTGAAAGTACCGAAATTGAACATGATACTTTCGGAAATCAAGATGTTAAACTGGGCGATTGTGTTTTAGATGTTCGCACAAAAGAAATTGGGTATGTGTCCCATATTGGGGGGACGTTTAATTTTAAAGCAACGCTACAATTTCCTGAACACGAGGATTTACACGAGAACAGGCATTGTACATTTGATTGCAGGAAAGTTCTTGCATCTACGAATGGAATAAATGGAACAGCAATATTGAAACCATACTACTTGTTGTAATCCCCTCTTTCTGAAAACTAATTCTTTATTTAAGAAACCTAAATAGAACAATCATGGCAAAAATTTTTAGTTGTCCGAGCGCAATTCCTGTTCCCAAATTGAATTTCGCAACTCTCAAACAGTATGACACTGACTGCGAAAAATTCAAAGAAGATTTGAAGAAATTTTTAAATGAGAATGGGCGCAACGGGAAAAATGTTGGAGAAATTGTCCGCTTCCCCGTTGCTGATGGCTATGCAGAATACATGGTAGCATCAATGAGACCCCTTGAGCTTATACACCTTCCTTTATGGGATGCATGGGATTTTCAATATGCAAACCGCCTGACCGCAAAAGATATACAGAAAAAAATTGATGGGGATAAAGCAATGGCGAAACTATTCAGCGCAAGAAAAAATGAGCTGTAATCCCCTCTTTCCAACACCTATTCCTTTATCCAAGAAATATAAAGAAAATCAATTATGGCAAAAGTAGCAAAGCTCGTATATATTACTCTTGTAACAAGAGTTATCGTAGAAGACAACCTGCCACAGTACGAAATGCTGGAATCAGTTCATGACGAACTAAAAACGAAATTTTCAATGAAGATTTTGAATGGAGAAATCAGTGAGAACTTAGAGAAAATAACACTTGATAAAGTATGCCCCTACGGTACTTTTGACAGTGATATCCTTCCTGATAACTTCCCTGCTTGTTGCCAAAAATGCGTAAACCGTGTCGACGACCCGCAGATATGTGTTTTCTTCTGCAAAGAAGGCTCAAGGTTTACACCTGCACAGTAGGAATCCCCTCTTTCCAACACCTATTCCTTTATCTTAAAAACAAGACATAATATGACACTGCTTAAAACAGAAGAAGGCAAAGAAATTGTTTCGAGAGTAACATTAAAAAAGGTCAAACTCAACATTGGTCATGACTTGGCAGGAATGTTCGCCGAGTTCTATCTCGATGGAAAGAAAATGGGATATTTCAGTGATGATGGTTATGGGGGCGGAACAGAAATTGTTTACAACGACCCTGCACTCCAAACTATTTTTGAGGAATTCCTTAAAGAAAACAACGTAGCCCAAATTATGTTTGACAATGGCTGGGACTTCCTGAAAGATGCCTCAAAAATTGACCTGCATACCCAAGCCGAAGAAGTAATCAACGAAGCGTTGAACGCAATACAACTTGAAAAGGCAAACAAAAAATTGATTAAACATTGCCTTAGCAACATTTGCATTGGCAACGACGAAAATTCATCTTACAGGATGATTGGCTTCAAATCAAAACAAACCTTTAAAGAAATTGCTGCCACTCCCCAAGGTAGGGGGCATATAGAAGCACTCTATTTCAAATACAAATCAGCATTGGAAAAAGGAGAAAAAATTCTTAATACGAACTTAGAGGAGTTGGGGATTAAATTATAGCCCCTCTTTTAAAATAGCAATTCTTTATACGGCAAATTAATAAATATTATTATGGGAGTAGATACCAAAGCAATCATACGCAAAGACGTAACGCTTGTAATGATAAAAGAAGCGCTTGAACAGGAATATCAATGCAAAGCAAGCATTGAGCCAACTCACATTGAATACTTTTTTACCATAACTTTCTCTGTACATGGAGAAAATAGGTGGTTATCTGTGTTCCTTACAGGTGTTTCAAAGCACGATTACGGCATTGATGGTGTATTACTTAGCCTTTCAGCAACTGGATTTGCGGTAGAAGTAATGACGTTCCTCTGTAAAAAATTTGGGGGATATCTTGACGAAAATGACTGCGACAGCAAAGAATTTGAAGCGTTCAACTTAGAACTCTTTGAATCTGCAAAAAATATCACTCCCAGAGACGAACTTACCAATGAAATTATATCGAAGCTGGGGTATGAAAACTTATCAAAAGCATTGGCTTTATTCGAAAAATATAAGGGAATAGTGTAAATCCCCCTCTTTTTTCGTACCTTTGCTTTATAAAATAAATAAAAACAATCATGGCAGAAGAAGATGTGAATGAGAATTTGGAAGTAGCATTAGAGAAGGAAGTTTCCTCTCTTGACAAAAGAGCCTCTACAATCTCAAATGAGAGCTTATTAGAGACGATTAAGGCTAACTTGTGTACTTGTGCCGAATGCAACACAAAGTTCATTAAACGCAAGAAAATACTCATTTGCCCCATATGCCATTCTAAAGAAGTTTCGTAGTATGAAAGTAATTTTTGAAAACGCGCAAAAGAAGCGCCTTGAAAACCCCGATACGTTTTCAGCTCCAACGAAAGAAGAACTTGATGCAATAAGACCAGGCTCTATTGTTAAGGTCTGCACCGAAGGCGAAAGATTCTGGGCTGTTGTTACCGAAGTAAACGGCAATCACATTGAAGCTCGTATTGACAATGATTTGCTTCTCGTTGAGCAGCATGGTCTTAACTACAGAGACCTCATTAAATTCCAAAAATGCCACATCTATTCAATTATTAAATAAGGAATCCCCTCTTTCCAAAATCTATTCCTTTATCCAATAAACAAAACCTCAATTATGGACGTAAGAGATTATAACGCAGAACGTGAAGAAAAAAGCCGCAAGCTCATTATTGACTTTGGCAATTTGGTAAATGGTAGTGCTGACATGAAAGCAATCATCGACCAGTTCAGCAGAGAGCACAGAACTCTGCAACAGTCAATGTTCAAAGTGGTGATTGGGCTTATTATCTACATGGCAAGTGATGAATTCCGCACAGACGGCAGGAATGAAGCGAGCAAAGAAATGGCAAAAGCTTTCATTGAAGGCTATGCGAGTTCTGCAAAAGAAAAAGAAATTGAATACTATAAACGTAACGGCTATACCGCAGCGGAAGCAGAAGGAAAAGGCGAAGTTTACAGGAAGCAGATTATAGCCGAACCTGAAAAATACATTGGACTGCCTTTGATATAACGTTCTTTAAAAAAATATGCCTGCTTATTGCATCTTTGATAGGAGTTACATTGTGAAAGCCATAGTATCATATGCACTGTTGTGGTGGACAGAATGTACCAAATTAATAAGATGAGGTTTAACTTCCTCGTGCAGCAAGCTACTGTACATTGATGATTGAAAAATTATCAAAAGGAGGTGGGGGTTCGAATCCTTCAGCGGGTGCAATAGAGAAGGGGGCAATAAGCCCCCTTCCTTTTTTTAAATAATTTTTTTTAGAATTCTGTTGTGTCGTATACCTAAAAATTTAGCATTTCGAGAGAATCAAGAATCCCCTCTTTTTTAAAAGCAACCCTTTATGCCCATACTTAATTTAAAACCACAATCTCAATGGAAATTAAAATGACAGAGGACGAGTTCTACGAAAAATTCAATAGAATCCAGAACCACATAGATGCAAACGCATCCTTTGACGGTTGTATGTTCGAAACATTTGGCAAAGAAATTGAATTCGTTTTATCGGTGGTAGAAGAAAACCCCAAAAGAGTTTGGACAATCCTTGATTGTGACGGCAAGTTATATTATGCCTCTGGGTATCATATTGTAAACCGTCTGGGTTACGTTATTACAGAAGAAGAATGGACTGATGATGTCGAAGTACTTCTTGATGCAGATATGTACGAAGGTAAATACCAATGCGGAAGTTGCGAAGGTTTTTTTGATGAACCTTTTGAAAATTGCTGCCCCCGTTGCGGAAGCGGAAATTTCGTAGAAGGCTGTATTGATGAGGGGTAGAGGAATCCCCTCTTTTCAAAAAGCAATTCTTTATACTCTTAAATTCAGGAACATGAAAAAGTTTATAGCATTAGCTGAAATATTATTTACACTCGAACTGGAATCAATTTCTAATGATACAAGTTTTCATTTCGAGTTTAATGGATGGCTCGACAAGTTCGGAGAATCCTCAATTAAGTTTGAGCCTGAATTGACAACTGTCAAAGCTGACGTGAAAGAGCTGGCAATGATATTGAAAAAAGATTTCGAGGCGGGGGAATGGACTGCAGATGAAGAAGGTAGGCTCTACCACTATTTAATGCCATCATTCTACTGTGATTTTATCACAAGTAAGCTCGAAGTCCAACTTGCAAATTTAACAGGAGTAGGAATTCAACTGCAAATTGAAATGTGAGGAATCCCCTCTTTTTAAAAAGCAATTCTTTATAACACCATAAACAAATTTAATAGTCATGGGCCAAAGACACCAGATTTATATTCGTATTCACAACCCGCTAAAAAACGCAGAAGTTGTGGAAGATTTGAAATCATTTGATTCAAAGCACAAACAAATAAAACACGCCAAGGCTATTTTTGGTGAAGGGGATTACTCCGTGCTGGCTTTTCATCACCAATGGTTATATGGAATGACAGCAGCCGCAGTTTGCGCAAACATTATGAAAGAAGTGCATAACAGCGAAAGTGAGTGCCACCCCCTTAACAAAAACTATGGCACGCTTCCTTACCCCGCCAACATGAGCAGCGACAACAATTATGATAAAGTTGACGGCTATATTCAACTATTGCAAAGCTTGCTTTTCAACCAATTCAATACAAAGTTCACAGAGCAGGGTGCAAGATTTGGAATCGAGCGTACTTGTTTCCTCAATAATGAACTCTATGACCGAGAAACAGAAGTTCGTGAGACTGGTCGCTATGACTATTGCAAGAATTTCACTGTGGGCGACAACAACGATGGGGTTACAATCATTGACGTTGTGAATAAGAAATACTGCTTTGTAAACATTGGGGGTGACTCTACTGTTGAAAAACTGCCAAGACTTGTTCCTTCATCTGTCATTGACTACGTGCGGGCTTACTACCCCACAGAACGTAAAAAATTGGGGGCATATTGCATAAAAGAAGAATGCCACAATGATAAAGCTAAAATAGCGGAAAAATTATCAGAGCATCGGGGAACAATAATCTTCCTTAAAGAAGAATTTAAAAACTTTGCGCTTCTCTCCCTTGATGAAGTGAAGGAAATGTTCCCCGAAGTGTACAAGTAATCCCCTCTTTCGGAAAAGTAATTCTTTATAAACCTATAAAACAATAAACACAATGAGTGTAAATGCCCCTGAAATACCGAAAACCCCAACACTTGGTTTGGAGTTGGAAAAATTCTTTAAAGAGAAATCCTTTGAATACAATATATACATTAATCAGTTGTATATAGACTATTTTGGGGGAAGTATACGATTGATACAGATTGTTAGTGACGGAGAGCGTACAGTTTTGGAAACCATTTACAAAAAATAATAAACACGATGAACACATTCTATTTATTCAAAGTCGGAGACCGTTTTGTAAGGGTTACACCTAAGATTAAATTGAAGTTGGTGGAAATTGAACAAGCCGCTTTCTGGGAACATAAAAGTGGAATTTTTACATGGCTTTCAAAAGTACAAGAAAAATATCCCAACGCCGAAATCGTAGAAGCAAAGCTAACCCTTAAATGATATAATTATGAAATTTATAACAAAAAAAGACGCAATCCTTAAACTCCTTAGCGGCACTCAAGATAATAATGTCCTCACCAAAGGGCACTCTGACAATGACTTCCTAAGCCGTTTCATTGAGCAGTCCATCGAAGACCACACAGACACTAATGGGTACACAAATGTGGGGGACGTATATGATGACATTGGCTATGCCATAAGCGAACTGCGCAGAGCATACGAAGCTCTGAAAGAAAATATGGGAATTTAAGATTCCCCTCTTTCTGGAAAGTAAATCTTTATTCATTCATTGCTAAACTAAAATCTTTTTTAAAATGTCAAAAGAAAACAGATTGCAGCGTGCAGGCGAAGTGTTTATCGTACCCTTCGACCAAATATTTATTGATGAAGAAATCAATAACGGGCGTATTGACTTCGGCGACCTTGAAGAACTTGCAAACAGCATTAAGGAATCAGGTCAGCGTGTCCCCATCCTCGTAAAGAAATCAAGGGGCGAAGATAAGTATATCCTTATTCAGGGAAAACGCCGCCTGAAATCAATAGGAATTCTTATCGAGCGTGGTGTGGAATTCGCAGGTGTGAAATGCTTCCTTGCCAAACCTGAATACTCATCAGAAGATTCCCTGTTCGACCAAATCAACATGAATGATGGGAAACCATATTCAAACCTTGAACAAGGTATCGTTTATGTACAGCTTGTTGACAGGGGCTACAAACCCAAAGAAATTTCCAAGAAAACAGGCAAATCAGTTTCACACATCAACCTGTGTATTGAAATGGCTTCCCTGCCGAAAAAAGTACGTGACCTTATTGCCACAGGCTCTGTGTCAGGTGGTACGGCAGTTGAACTGTCCAAGACTGTGAAGTCAGAAGGAGAACTGATTGCTGCCCTTGAAACTGCTGTTGCAAATGCACCAGTCACAGCAGAAGGTAAAGTTAAAAAAGTTACCAAAAAAGCAATCAAACAGATTGCCACAACTTCTCCCCTCAAAAAAATGGAAGAAGTGAAAGCTGCCCTGAAAGCTGACGGCATCTCAAACGAATTTACTGACCTGTTCGAGAAGTTTGTTTCTCGCCTTAAAGCAGGCGTAAGCGTTGAAGAACTCGTTGAACTGTTTAAGTAAAAAGAAGGGGGAAACTCTCCCCCTCTTTTTTTAAATTATTCTTTATACAGACATTAGAAACCTTAAATCTTAAAACTATGCCAAACTGGTGCGAAACAAACATTACAATTACACTTGGTGCTATAGCCCCCGTGAAAGAAGCACAAGCACAGCTGAACGCTTTAGTTGAAAAAGTAAGAGCAAAAGAAGCTATAACAACAGAAGATACCGAGTTCGGCGGAACATTCCTTGATGCTCTGCTCCCAATCCCTGAAAGCCTTAAAATTGTATGTGGCTCGAATACTGATTACGGAATGGCAATTATCCTTTCCCAGAAACATAATGACCACACAGCACTCGACGAGGTAAACCAGTATCCTTGGGCAAAGAAATTATCTCGTGAAGAACTCATTGCACATCTCATTGAGAATAAAAGTGCTGATTTGGCAATGGGGCAGCAAGCTATCGACAACCTTAAAGAATATGGGTGCAAGACTTGGTATGACTGGTGCTGCAACAATTGGGGTACAAAGTGGGATTTGGGATATATGAAAATGGATGTCCTGCCAGACGAAGTGCTAATCTTTAGCCAAACAGCATGGTCTCCACCTCTCATCGGAATTACAAGCATCTCGGAATTATACCCCCTGCTCCATTTCACAGTGGAATATGCAGAGCCAGGATGTAACTTCCAAGGCGTAGCAGAAATCGAAAATGGTGATTGTTACGATGAACGAGGTGAATATGACTACTCACAAGATGAAATGGAAGAATAAAAAAGGAGAAGGGGGGGGAACTCTCCCCCTCTTTTTAAAATAAATTCCTTTATGCATTTGGTTATTAAAAAAACTTTACTTAATTTTGCAAGTTATTAATTTTAAAAACAATTAAAATGGGGTACACAACACAATTTTCAGGGGTTTTTGGACTTAATAAAGCCTTGGACGACAAAACATTCGAATTCTTAAAGAGATTCAATGACACCCGCAGGATGGCACGCAAAGTGGATGCCAAATACGGAGTGCAAGGCGAATTCTATACCGAAGATGACCGTTCCAATTCTGTCATTGACAATAATGCACCCCCAATCACTCAGCCAGGGTTATGGTGTCAGTGGATGCCTTCAGATGACCGTATGAGTATTGAGTGGGATGGCGGTGAGAAGTTCTACCACTACATTGAATGGATAAAATACATCATCTCCAAAGTGCTTGCGCCTCGTGGTTATGTGCTTAACGGTGTTGTAGAATGGAGGGGGGAAGAATTCCATGACATAGGCCAAATCGAAATTTGCGATAACATCGTAAACGGCCACCGCCTTATTGTCGATTACTCAATCAACAAACTTCTGGGCGCACCTCAAACGGTTACTTCACCTGTTGTGAAAACAAGCCCAAGACCTACCGCTGTCAATGTTGATGGAACTATGGTTAAATCTGCGAACCCCTCCAAATGCACAGGCATATCGGCTATAACGGGAAAGAAAACGAAACATCAGATAGCGAAAGAAAGGGCTGCAGCCCAGACAAAAATTCTGGAAGATAAAATCGCAGAACTTGAGCGGCAATTGAAGAGTTCCTTAGTTCCGAAGGCGGAAACTAAAGCGCTCTCCATAAAAGATGCCCTGCTCGACAAAATCAGGGTAAGTTCAGAGCCGCATTTGAATCTTGACAAATTCAAAGAATTGCTCAATACCCTGCTGAAGTGAACCAACCCTCCACAGCAAAACTAATGGAGATGTCTTCTACGTATCACGCACAGGCTAATGCCTCACGTTAAGATGCGCTGGGATTGTTCCTAAGCCCATTATAAATATATAAAAAAAATACTGTAAAATCATATTTATTTGTAACTATTTTTTTAAATTATTTTCATATACTTGTAAAATGAGCGCTTCCCGACGCAGTTATATAAATTTTGACGGAGGGGGAAAATGGGAACTCTCCCCCTCTTTTTAAGGACAAACTCTTTATCTATACACATACTAATACTAAATACGATGAACACAAATTTAAGCAACAGCGAAGCAGACTTAGCTTTGGTAACTAAAATCAGGAATGCTGAAAATGACAGAGAAGTGCAGAGAGCTTTTGAAAAGCTGTTCAATAAATATCACGATTCTATGTTGTACCGTTTCAGTGGTCTTGTAAGGGGCGACAAAGAAGCTGCAAAAGAAATAATCTTGGTGGCTTTTGAAAAAGCCAGTGCAAACATTGGAAAGTTTAATGAAGATTCCGCTGTATTCAGCACATGGCTTTTCAAACTTACCCAGAACGTTTTTATCGACAATTTGAGGAAGAAGAAAGAAAAAATGTCATATGTTTCCGACTTGGCTACTTATGATGACGAGAACAACGCTATGGAGTTCGAAATTCCTTCCGAAGAAGGCACTCCTGAATCAAAGATGATTACAGATGAGCGTAATCTCAAAATTGATGAAATCATCAACAGAATTGAGAACAAAAATCTCTCTGATGTGGTTAAAATGAGATTCTTTGAAGGAATGTCATACGAGAAAATTGCTGTGATTACAGGCAAACCTGTTGGAACAATCAAAGCCTACCTGTTCAGGGCAAAAGATATCCTGAAAAAAGAATTTGCTGCAAATAATATCACGCTGTAACATCTCGCTTGATTTTTTTAGAGAAAGTTCCTATATTTATGTATAGGAACTTTTTTTATTTTTAATTATATGCAAAGTCTAACCCCCTACGAAAAAAAACAATACCTCTTGCAAAAATACGCAAAGAGAGATTATAAAATTGAAGATTTAGAACCCAAATACGCAGTATATTTCAATCCAAGTATTGAGATGGTTAAAGAGTGGACACTTATTAGTGTTTGTTCCACTATAGAAGAAGCTAAACATGAGATTCTTTTTCGCAAGAAATATATTGAGACGGGCGATGGAGATTTAGTGCTTGACAACGACCCCAGATTTTCTTCATTCCGCAATGAAACTATTCGGAATATAGAGCCCACTGATGAAATGATGAATATTGATTATAATTCTTCTGGCAATATGCTCCAGGTTATATCGAATTCTCTCCCCGAACAACAATCGAATCAGGGGTTTAAAGGGCTTTGCTATTATACACAATTTGATTTAAATGAATACAAAGGCACCTATAAAATAGAAGAGATTTACCAAATATAATTTTTTTTTAGTTTCTGTTCTATCGTATACCTATGATTCCTGGAGCCCCCTCAAAATACCCAAAAATGAATTAATTCCGTATAATGTGAACTGACCCATTCACAGCGCAGCTGATGAATGGGCTTCTTTAACGTTTCATAGACTCGACCAATGCCGATGCCTCACCGTCTTTTTGTTTATCCTGCGAAGAATGTCCCTATCCGTCCACAGCAATACTTTTTTTGTTTTAGATTTTTACAGCAAACAACAATTCGTTTGCCAACCAAAATATCTCAAAGAACTTTGTTTTAAATATATAAAAATTTAATAAAATAATCAAATGTTTTGTAACTATTTTAAATATTTTCGTATACTTGCAGGTTAAGCGTCTCCCATCCCGTCCACGATTCGCGATGAACGGGTTTTCAGGCGCAGTTACATATAAAAAGAATTAATTTTTAAGCCCCTCTTTTTTTTAGTGACTGCTTTATATTACCAAACTCATAGGAAATGAAAGCTAAAACATTTATTGGAATCATTCTTTTATTCATTACACTTATTAGTGTGGGGGCTTGTCGGAAAATCCCATATACCCCTTCAGCATATGCAGAGATTACATCTGTAACACAATCTGATTATGAAATAGAACACGCGTATTTAGATACACTGGGAATTATGCATCCCGCCGTATTAGAATATGGAATGGTAGAAATATGGTATAAAGTCACCAATACAGGCTTTGGAGAAATTCATAGTTATACAGTTCTGTTCGCTGTGCTCCTTGATGACGGTACTTATATCTATAAGGAAGGCAAGGGATTTGGTATAACCGATTATGCAACTTGCTATGTAGCCATAGATACAGATGGAAAACAAGTGAGAAATGTAGTCATCACATCTGTGGGGGTGGAATGAAAACCCCCTCTTTTGAAAAAGCAATTCTTTATATCCATACAATTATTAAATAAAATGGCAGAGAAAAAACGCAAAATAAAGAAAATTGAGCCATATACCAGAAAGTGGGAAAAAATGGCAAATGAATTAGCTCGGACGTACCAACGAATAAAACCATGCAAAGATTGCGGCTACCCTGTGCTTGATGGCTATTGCTGTAATACGTGTGGGAGCGTAAGCCCATAATTATATAATAAATTGCACTATGAAAGTTAAACACAAAGCACCGCATCTGGAGAAATTAAAATACTTGGATGTGGCAGACAGAATGGCGGTAAAGTCCTACAGCAATACGCGCAAAAGGAAAATAAGAGCATTGAAGAAAGTAATTTTTGGAGATAATTGATGATAGACTTCCCCCTCTTTTGAAAAAGTAATTCTTTATAATCATACAAACCCTTAAAAACTTTAATCATGGTAGCAGAACCTAAAGAAATAATCGGCTGGGAAGCTGAAAAAAAGAATCTCTTTTCGGGAACCGAAACTGGAACAGACAAAATAGACGGCTATAAAGCCATCACGCGAAGTGACAATGGAAAAGTCCTCTCAATTATGAAGGATTCATATCACCCCATGCTCAATTCAGAGTTTATGGATGTCGCCGCGAAACTTCAGGAAATCTCAGGTTTCAAAATCGCAGGCTATACCGAATTCAAAGAAGGCCGCAAAGTTCTTGGTTTCCTCGAAAACAACAGAGATGACTTCTATATTGGGGGGCATAAAATAAAAGATTACTTCCTCATCGGGAACTCTTTCGACGGCTCCACCTCATTTTTCCAAGGCACATCCACAATTCTCATCCGCTGCCAGAATCAATTCAGCCAGATTGTGAAAATGAGCCAAATACGCCACACAAAAAAGTTCCAGTCAAAATTGGAAGAACTGTATACATACCTTGACCTGTTCTTCAATCAGCGCGAACAAATATATGAAACATTCAATCGCGCAGGTAACGTTACGCTCACACCTGAGCTCAGAGATAGTCTTATCGAGTTTGCACTCGGAGTGACGGAAACTACAGATAAAGAAATATCTGCCCGCAAACTCGCTCAGATGGACATCCTGCGAAATTCAATCCTCGCAGAAACCAAAGACCTCGGCGATAACCTGTTTGGCGCATTTAATGGCGTTACCAAATATACAACCCATGAGTTGGTTGTGAAAAACCCCTCATTCGGTAACCTCTACGGCACCCAAGGTCTCATCAACGAAAGAGCAATCGAATTTGTAACAAAACAACTCGTTCTTGCGTAAACAGTATTGGTGGTGGGGGAGGAATGGAATCTCTCCCCCCCACCACTATTAAATAAATTATTAATCTTTAAATGTTTAACCAATGGGAATGTCAACAAGAGTTATTGGGTTTGTTTCAGCC
>SESG01006599.1_pt1 | contig 34285 bp, 33 predicted proteins | sample 3171421 | NCBI WGS metagenome assembly SESG01 (sample SAMN10866946, study PRJNA518727) | freshwater metagenome | biome: subpolar coniferous forest; feature: holomictic lake; material: water; isolation source: holomictic Lake 227, 6 m and 8 m depth | place: Canada: near Kenora, Ontario | collected...
GTGCAATTCCATTATAAAAATCAGTCTTTATCTGCAAAATTTGATTTGGATATTTGATTGCATGGACCTCTTCTTTCACAAAAATCGCTACAAAATCATTCCAGACATCTTTTGTTTGGTGACTTACAAATGATTCAAGCATGGCTGGAGAATAATTATTTTTTTTAGCCCAGGTTACCAAAGCTTTGCCGCTATCCGGATAGAAACGCCAGCAATCTACAGGGTAACGATGAAAGTTGCCATTTGATGGAACATTCATGTAAAACAACCCATCTGGTTTAAGTATCCTGAGAATTTCCAGAAACAAGAGCCAAAACATTTCTGAATGTTCAAATACGCTTGAACTCATGCAAATATCTATTGAGTTATCGTCAAAAGGCAATGTATACGGGTCATCAAGAATGACATCGACTCCTTTACCCTCAGAAAAATCCACACCAATGTACTTTGCTACTTCTGGAGCGACTTGACGAATGGAGCCATTGACATCCCTGGAACCAATTTCAACCAAAATTTTCCCCTCTCCTGTGGGCATATATGTCTGAAAAAACAGAGAGGCATTAGCCATTGCTGAGTGGTGCATGTATTTTAGTTTTAAAGTTTCACTGCGTAGAAGTCTCAGGGGCTGACTGATACCTGTCGAGGGTGAATTTTTCTCCAAGATACATCTCTCTGACCACCGGGTTTGCGGCAATCTCTTCCGGGGTGCCATGCATGAAGATGCTTCCGTCAAAGAGGAGGTAGGCGTGGTTGGTGATGGAGAGGGTTTCGTGGACGTTATGGTCGGTGATAAGCACGCCGATGCCGCGCCGGGCAAGTCCTTCAACAATTTGCTGGATGTCCTCAACGGCGATGGGGTCAACTCCGGCAAAGGGTTCGTCGAGCAGGATGAATTTTGGGTTGAGTGCCAGGGCCCTCGCTATTTCTGTCCGCCGTCGCTCACCACCGGAGAGTGCATAGCCCATGCTTTTGGAGATGGAGGTGATGTTCAGCTCTTCGAGCATCAGGCTTGTTCTCTCCTTGCGCTCTGCTTTGGAGAGGGCGGTAAATTCAAGCACGCTCAGAATGTTTTCCTCGACCGTCATGTTTCGGAAAACTGATGCCTCCTGGGGAAGATAGCCGATGCCGAGACGCGCACGCTTGTACATCGCCATGGCGGTGATGTTTTCCTGGTTGAGAAAAACGTCGCCTCCGTCAGGCCGCACAAGTCCGACAATCATATAGAAGGTGGTGGTTTTTCCTGCACCGTTTGGTCCGAGCAGTCCTACAATCTCACCCTGTTTCACCTCTATGGAGGAGCTTTTGACAACTTCGCGTTTATTGTAAATCTTTTTTAGCTTGTTACAGCTCAGTGTTGCTTTCATGCCAGTGCTGAAAAGGTAGTGTAGTGCTCTTGTACCGGGGTGTTGAATTCACCGGGGTTCTTGATTGTTCAGGGTAAGAGGGATGGGCTGTACAATAAAAAACGAGGCTGCAAACCTCGTTTTTTATCTGATAACTTTTTGATAACGGAAAGAGGAATAAACCGATGAATCAGTCCTTGAACCTTTTTTCGATATCCTTGGTCGGCTTGGCATAACCGGACTTCTTCGGAGAGGAGCCCCTGAAAGATGAAGAGGATGATCCACCATAAATAAATGGATAGGCATTTTTCAACAGACGTTTTGTTGATTTGCCTACATTTTCCATGTAATCACCCATGACCCACCAGTGACCATCAATGAAGACCTCTACGAATCTGCCGTAAGCCCGTCCCCAGTTGGTAAAAACCCCATTTATATTAACCATGGCTGCTTGTTTTTTTAGGTTTAACTACACTCTTGACGAAATCTAATAAATCCACTCGTGAAAAAAAAATATTTTATCTTCAGTTGTTCATCTTTATACCAATCAAATTGCAATCGGCGCGCTTGATTTTTTTTCCCTGGTGGCCTGTCGTTCTGTAGTGACAAGTGCCGTAACAAGATGAGAGGAAATGCCTTGATAATGGTTGATAAATTATTGAAAAAAAATGGGAAAAGTAATGCCTTACAAGGGCCTCTGGCCGACGCTGCATGAAACTGTTTTTATGACAGAGGGTGCATTCGTTATTGGTGACGTACACATTGGCGCTCATTCAAGTGTATGGTTCAATGCGGTGGTGCGGGGAGATGTTTGCCCGATACGTATTGGTGAAAAAACCAGTGTGCAGGATAATGCAACGCTGCATGTGACGCACGATACTGGCCCGTTGAACATAGGGAACTGTGTCACCATCGGCCATGGTGCAGTGCTTCATGCCTGCACGGTGAAGGATTATGTGCTGATTGGCATGGGCGCGGTGCTGCTTGATGACTGTGTGGTGGAGCCGTGGTCGATTGTTGCTGCCGGTGCACTGGTAAGGCAGGGGTTTACGGTGCCTGCCGGGATGCTGGTCGCTGGTGTTCCTGCCAGGGTGATGCGCCCGATAACCGATGCAGAGCGGCGCAATATTGATGAGTCACCCGAAAACTATGTACGCTACTCGCAGAATTACCGTGATGAGGAAAAAAAGGATTGAGAAAAGCGGTCTTCTTCCCTGATTTCGTTAAATTGACTCCTAAGTTTTTGATTGTTTCCCGGCAGGCCTGGCGTTGTTGTGTGTGGTTGCCCGGCCTCTCCTGTTTTTTTCAACGCATCTCACGAAACTCTATTTCCTTTTATGATGCAAAACGATGTTGTTGTTATCGGCGGTGGCATAAGTGGCCTCAGCCTCTCTTATTATTGTGTACAGGCCGGGATGAAAACCACGCTGCTTGAAAAAAATGAGAGTATTGGAGGCTCTTTTGCCTCCCCTCAGTACAGCTCCAACGGAAAGAAATTCTGGATGGAGCTTGGAGCACACACCTGTTACAGCTCTTACAGGAATTTGCTTGATATTGTTGAAGGATGTGGCCTGAAGAGTGCCATTATTCCCCGGGCAAAGGTACCGTTCAGTCTCTTTGTTGATGGAAAAATCCGCTCTCTTCTCTCCCGGCTCAATATTCCAGAGCTTCTTTTTGCTGCCCCAAACTTTTTTACCTTAAAAAAAACCGGTCTGAGCGTGCGCTCCTACTATTCAAAAATTGTGGGGGAGAGGAACTACCAGGAGGTGATCCGCCACTTTTTTAATGCCGTCCCTTCGCAGCAAACTGATGATTTTCCCGCTGATATGATGTTTAAAAGTCGGGAGAAAAGAAAGGATGTTCTCAAGAATTATACCTTCAAGAATGGCTTGCAGAGCGTTACACGTGCCATTTCAGCAAAAAGCGGTCTGAATGTTTTTACCAGTCAGGATGTCACGTCAGTACTCTACAAGGATGGGCACTATGAGATCAGGAGTGCCGGAGGTGGTGAATATTCGGCCAAAACCGTTGTTATGGCAACACCCTCTTTGGTTACATCAAGGCTTTTACGGGAGATTGAGCCTGCTCTGGCAAGTCATCTTGGCCAGCTCAAGGCGGCTGATGTTGACTCTGTCGGGGTCATTGTCCGCAAGGAGAATGTCAAGCTCAAGCCTGTTGCGGCCATTATTTCACCCGATGATGTCTTTTTTTCGGTGGTCTCCCGTGACACGGTACCTGACGACAACTATCGTGGTTTTGTTTTCCATTTTCAGCCGGGTCTGGATGAAAAAACCAAAAGAAGCCGTATTACGGAGGTGCTCGGAGTCAGCTTTTCGAAGATAGAGCATACCGAAGCAAAGCTCAATATTGTACCCACCTTGCAGCTTAATCATCATCAATGGCTTGAAAAAACCGATCAACTGCTGAAAGGAAAAAAGGGTGTGCTCTTGACGGGCAACTATTTTGGGGGAATGGCTATTGAAGATTGCGTAAGCCGTTCAAAGAGTGAATTTGCCCGAATAAAATAGGGAGCGTTGACAACTCCCCGGCTCATTTGTCCGGGGGGAAGCCTTTTTTTTGTGTGTTTATGGAAATGAGTGCGGGTTTACGTGATTTTTTGCAGGGCGCTTACCTGCTGCCGGTGGTCGTTGTAGCGGTTGCCTTGGCGCTTTATCTGGGGGCAAATTCGCTCTTCCGCAGAACCTTGACCAGAATCCGCTCCTCAATCAGGGAGGTCAGCATTCCACTGGAACTTATGGCTTGGCCATTCCGGTTGCTTCTCACTCTCCTCACTCTGGCCATGCTTCCCTCTTATCTCCCACTCTCAGGAGAGACAAGGGATTTGCTCAGCCACACTCTCCTTATTGCGGCCATCATAGCTCTCACATGGTTTTTGATGAGAATTTGCATGGTCTTTGAGCAGTTCATTCTCCAGCACTATGCGTCGAAAGTTCGTGAAAACGAATCGGCAAGAAAAATTTCCACCCACGTCAGCCTCGCCCGCAAGATAGTGAATGTTCTTCTTGTGCTTCTTGCACTTGCAGGAGTGCTGATGACCTTCGATACGGTTCGTCAGGTTGGGCTGAGTATTCTTGCCTCTGCCGGTATCGCCGGTGTGATTCTTGGCTTTGCCGCACAGAAAAGCTTGACAACCCTCATCTCTGGTATCCAGATTGCCATTACCCAGCCAATCAGCATCGATGATGTTGTTATTGTTGAAAACGAGAGGGGTCGCATTGAAGAAATTACCCTCACTTACGTGGTTGTGCTTCTCTGGGATCAGCGCCGCCTTATTGTGCCCATTACCTGGTTTATCGATCGTCCGTTTGAGAACTGGTCACGCACTTCGCCGGAGTTGCTCGGTTCGGTTTTTTTCTATACAGACTATACTGTCAAGCTGGAAATTCTCCGCCATGAGCTTGAGCGGGTCGTAGCGTCAACTCCATTGTGGGACGGTCGTGTAGCAAAACTTCATGTCACCAATATCACCGATCGATCGGTTGAGATAAGGGCGCTCGTCAGTGCGGCAAACTCAACCAATGTTTGGGAGCTTCGTTGTCTGGTGCGTGAACAGTTGATTGAGTTCATCAAGAGTAGCTATCCCGGATGGCTGCCAAAACTGACGATGGAGATGGAGCAGGGGAAAACGCCACGTGAGATATAAAAAAATGTGATGTTTGCCATTTTTTCCATAGTTTTGCCCACCCATGACGATCGTTTTCAGCCTGTTCATTGATTGGCGCCGTCGTGGTTACAGAGGGAGTTATTTCTTTATCAGTTAAAAAGGAGGAGTGCATGGCGCAGGCAAAAAAAGGGGATACCGTCAGAGTTCATTATACAGGAACGCTTGATGACGGTACAATGTTCGACACATCGGCTGATCGCGAGCCACTTGAGTTTACCATAGGCGGCGGAGAGGTCATTGCAGGATTTGATATCGCAGTCCTTAATATGGCCCCTGGAGAGAAAAGGGTCTCCGTTATACCTGCTGCAGAGGCTTATGGTGTCCACAGCAAGGAGCTGGTCACGGACGTCGATCGGGAGCACTTTCCTGCCGACATGGAGCTTGAAATTGGCCAGCAGCTTCAGGTGGGGTTAGCCGATGACCAGCAGGCCATTGTGATGATTGTAGATATGAGTGAAACTGCTGTGACGCTCGACGCCAATCATCCGCTTGCAGGCCAGCAGCTCACCTTTGAAATTGAGCTTGTCGAAATTCTTTGAGTTGCCGCTCTTCAGTGCACCGAGCATGAAATACAGGGGTCGTAGGAGCGCACCATCATTTCGCAGAGCTTTTCGATCTCCCTGTCATCTTTTCCCTCTTCAAGCGCCTGCCGGGCAAGGGCCCGCAGGTCGAGGTGGATGTTGCCATTATTCTGTGTGGTGGGAATGACGCAGTCCGCCTTGACCACCTTTCCCGCAGCATCAGTTTCCATAGAGTGATAGAGAATTCCCCGTGGCGCTTCAACCGCTCCGGTGGCTGCGCCAGCTTTGGGTGAGTACGGGGTTTTTATCTCCCGGAGATCCATGTCGAGCAGTGAGTTGATGAGCCACTCCGCCTCATCAAGGATATGAACGCACTCGACAAGCTGGGCGATGTTGTTCATGAAGGGGTTGTGGCAAAGCGGCCTCAGCCCGAGTTGTTCGGCAGCCTCCTTCGCCTTTGGCCGCAGCAGGGCGTGGTTGTTGTTGAAGCGGGCGAGCGCTCCGGCCACGGAGGATTCGTGGCTCAGGCGGGTAAATTTTGAGGTCGAAAACTCACGGGTGTACTCGTTGGTCATCAGGAGATAGTCATTCTCATTTCGTTCAACACCATCGGTTGAGACAATGTGACCGCCGATTGAGGGGTAGCTTGCGGCGTTGCAGAGGGAGACAAACTCGGTTTTGCGGCTGAAATCGGGCATGACGAGGGCGCTGAAAAAAGAGCAGGCGTTTTCAAGCGCAGGTTTTCGCTCCTGAATCATGGTGCGCAGAAGCAGGAGCCTCTGCTTGTCGGGGGCCTTGCTGATTCCCCCAACCACAAGGGTGACCGGATGGGTGCAGCGCCCGGCGGTGACGCTGCTGATTTCGTTGCCAAGCTCCTTGAGCTGTAAGCCTGCCCTGACCAGATCCGGGTGGGATTGCATGAGTGGCAAAACACTGGAGCTGCCTGTAAAATCAGGAGCAATAAGAAAAAAGAGGTGGAGGGCATGGCTTTGAAGGGTTTCGCCCTGCATGGCCAGTAACCGTGTTTGTTCTGCGGCAAGAGGTGGCGTAATCTCCATAGCCCGTTCAAGCGCCCTGATGCTTGCAAGGGAGTGGCTGATGGAGCAGATGCCGCAAATCCTTGAGGTGAGAAAGGGCACCCTTTCGGCGCTCATCCCCTTGAGTATCACCTCAAAAAATCGGGGCGTTTCAACAATTGCCCATCGCGCCTCCACAAGCTGACCCTCCCGGACGGTAATGTGGATGTTGGCGTGTCCCTCCACTCGTGAAAGGTGACGGATATCAATTGCATAGTCACGCTTCATGGTTCTGGAATGGTTCAAAGGCGTTATAAAAGGCCAGTTTTTCATGCAGGTCGTCGAGGCTGAGCCCCCGCTCTTTGACCAGTTCAAGAAATGCCGCCATGTTGATCTCCTCTGCCGGGCCCCGGCACCCAAGGCAGGGCGTTTTTCCGCTGGTGCAGACGGCATTGCATCCTGCCCGGGTAAGGGGGCCGAGGCAGATTTCGCCAAGCTCAAAGAGGCAGGTGGTGAGTTGTGCCTTGCATTCAAAGCAGACCGGGTATTTCGGGAGTGTCACCAGCGAGCCCGTGACAAGACTCACCATGATGCGCTCTACCTCACCCTTGTCAACCGGGCAGCCGGGAATGGCGAGGTCAACCTTCACCAGATCGCTGATTTTGCGCACTGGCAGGGTTTCAATTGCCATACCGGGATAGACCTCATCAATTACATCCTGTATGGAATGGCTGTTTTTCAGGCTGTTGACCCCGCCGAAACAGGCACAGGTGCCGAACGCCACAAGGATTTTTGCCTGTTTCCGTATCTTCAGCAGTCGCTCCACCTCATCCTGACGGCTGATACTTCCCTCAATAAGAGCAATATCATAATCGTCGTGCCGCTCTGAAGAGATCTCCCTGAAATTGCGCACATCAAGCAGCCCGAGAAAGTCGGGAAGTGACGACTCGCGGTTAGCCAGTTGCAACTGGCACCCTTCGCAGCAGGTGAAATCGAACGAGGCGATTTTCAGCCGTTCAAAGGAAACTCCATGTCGCGTCATCTTTTCTTCCATGTCTAAATGGCCTCCTTGAGATTCATGACGCTCCAGTAATCGAAGACCGGGCCGTCAATACAGGTGAATGTTGAGCCAACCATGCAGCGGCAGCATTTGCCCATGCCGCAGTGCATCCGCCGCTCCAGTGAAACGAACATGCGGTTCATCGGCATACCGAGCCGGTCGAGCCAACTGCAGACAATCTTGAACATCACCGGCGGTCCGCAGACGATAGCGTATGTGGTTGCGCTCTCAATGGAGATATCGTTGAAGAGATCGGTGATCATCCCCTTTTTTCCCGGCCACTGCGGATTGGCACGCTCAACAATGGTGTGCAGATTGATATGGTTGATCATCTTCCACTCATCGAACTGCCAGGTAAAGAGAAGTTGCGAGGGCTCTTTTGCGCCGTAGAGCAGATGGACGTCAAGAAAGCGGTCGCGATGTTCGTTGATCCAGTAAAGAGGGGCTCGCAGTGGCGCAATGCCGAGCCCGCCGGCAATCAGAAGGATGTTGTGCCCGGCCATCTCATCCATCGGAAATGCTGATCCGAAAGGGCCTCTTATGGCCACGCGCACGCCCTCCTTGATTGAAAAGAGTGCCGAGGTCACATGGCCAACCTTGCGGATACAGAGCTCCAGAAACTCATGGTTGCTGCTGGAGCCTGAAATGGAGATTGGCACATCACCGTAGCCGGGAAGTTCCAGCATGAGAAACTGGCCAGGTTTGAAGCGGAAGAGCGCACGCTCCACGGGGTCGATAATGCGGAGCTGAAAAAGCCTCTCCTGCTCCGTGAGACAAACAATGTTGGTGACCATGCACTTGTACCCGAAATCGGTTCTCATGATTTCCGAGCGACGGTTGAAGTCCGGCACCGATGAGGCAAAATTCTCGCGGTTTATATCTTGCGGGGGGATGACGAAATGCAGGTCATGCATGATTCCTTCTCCATTCTGAGATCGTTGATGACATCTTTCGGGTTAATCCCGGCCAGGCACGCCCTTCCGCATCGGTTGCATCCCACGCAAATCTGCTGGCTGGCATTTTCAGCAAACCCCCGGTGCTGATGATAATAGCGATACTTCAACCGGTCGCCATTTTTTGGACGGAAATTGTGCCCCCCGGCCACAACGGCAAAATCGACAAGGTTGCAGGAGTAGAGCTTTTTTTTGCGTGAAGCCTCGTTCAGGTCTGTGCTGAACGACTCTGTGAGCGCGTAGCAGTAGCAGGAGGGGCAGACCATGGCGCAGGTGCCGCAGTTGAGGCATTTGTCGCCCCATTTTTCCCAGACGGGGGAGTCGAACTCAATATCGAGAATGGTAGGCAGGGCGGTAACATCAATCTCGGTTTGAAAACCGTTCTGGATGAGTTTGCGCCGTTTAGCGAGCTGGTAGTTGTCGTCATAGTTCGGGTCGCGGGTTTCGAACTCCCTGAGGAAGTTGAACGCTTTTGACGAGTTGATTGAGAGGTAGTAGTGGTCGCCGATATCCGAACAGAAGAGGTTGAAGCCGGTCGTGACGGTGTGATGGTTCATCGATTTGCAGAAACAGTCGGCCAGAGGCAAGTGATCCATGCCGATGACAAAGCTGTTTTTGCGTCGGGCCAGATAGGCGGGCGAGGGAAAGTGGCCATTGAGCAGCACATCGTCCAGAATGTTCAGTGCGCTGATATCGCACGCTCTCAGCCCGATCAGTACCACAGGGTTCGCTTCGTAGCTTATCTGCTGCTCCCACTCATTGCCATCAAAGAGAAAGTGCGACAACTCTTCCTGGAAGGGAAGAAAAAAGTGCTTGGCTGATGATGCTGTGGCGCTGTAGTCGAAGGCGATCTCAGCAACGGAGTGAACGGGCTGGAACTGATAGAGCGCGTTACCCCGGAGGTCGGTGTCAACCTGCCTCGGTCCGAAAGAGCGGTTACTAACCACAAGGGCATCAACAAACCCTTTGAACTCCTTTTTGGAAATGACTTTGTAGATCACTGCCCTGGGTCTCCTTTTTCCCGTTCCTGATTTCGAGAGCGTTTCAATGAAAAATCAAGCTTTTTCAAAGGTACGCAAAATTACGCTTTCTAAGCTCTTTTTTCAAGCTTGTAGACCTTGTCGTTTTTTTTCACCCTTGCACACTTGACGGTGACGCTGTCGCCCTTGGCCGCCTCCGTAGAGGGTTGATCGTTGGTGTAAAAAGTTTCGGCAATGCAGGTGACAACCCCTGTTTTTGGCCCGAGGATGGAGAGCTTGTTGCCGCTTTTGAGTGTTCCGGCGTACATCCGCAACTCAGCGACCCCCGCTTTTGGATAATATTTCTTTACCTCTCCAATGTAGCTCTTTTTCTCTTCAGCCAGTGAACCGTACTCATGGATCCATGCGTCAAAGGGTTTGCCAAAATAAAACCCCTCCGAAAATCCCCGGTTGTAGACCAGGGCCAGCTCCTTTTTGAGCTTGATGGTCAGTTGGCTGTACTCGCTCCTGAAGTTGGTGTCGCTGCGCTGAAAGGTGCAGAAATCAAGTGCCGAGCGGTAGGCGGCGGTGGCTGTCTGCACATATTCCGGGCTGCGGCTTCTGCCCTCAATTTTGAAAGCGCTAATCCCGGCATCCATGAGCACATCAAGAAATTCAATGGCGCAGAGATCTTTGGGGCTCATCACATAATCCGTTCCAAGCTCAAGCTCCTCGTTCTCCTCCGGATCGGTAATAATGTACTGGCGGCGGCAGGGCTGCACGCACTCCCCACGGTTGGCCGAGCGGCCAAAGAGCTCCTGCGACATGAAGCAGCGACCCGAAACCGCGACACACATTGCCCCGTGCACAAAGCACTCAATTCGAAGGTCAAGCTGTTCACTCTTTATCTTGCTGGTAATCTGGCGCACCTGCTCCAGGGTGAGCTCCCGTGCCAGCACAATCATCTTTGCACCGAGGTCGGCATAGAACTTGACCGCACGGTAGTTGCTGACGGAGGCCTGTGTTGAAATATGAAAGGGCATCTCAGCCTTTCTGCACGATTCGATGACCGCCATGTCGGAGCAAATGATGGCGTCAATACCCGTTTGTTTTGCCGCCGACACGGTTTGCGTCATCTTTTTCAGTTCACCGTCATAAATAATAGTGTTGAGGGCGAGATACCCTTTGGCACTGTACTCCTCGCAAAGGGCCTTTATCTCCGGAAAGTCTGCCGGAGTAAAATTGCTGCTTCCGGCACGCATGTTATAGCCTTCAGCTCCAAAGTAGACCGCATCTGCGCCACCTTTCAGCGCGGTGACCAGACCGGTCATGTCGCCCGCAGGGGCAATCAGTTCAACCTTTTTTTCCTGCATGTAAAATTTTTTCTGTGAGAGAACAGCAACATCATGATCTCTGTGTAAGGGGGTGGTGTTGCATTTCAATGTACGCAAGGGGCAACAATAATCACCCATGAATTGAGAGTTCCGCGTCGCTCCGACCATCTTCAGTTTCTCTGGGGCGGCTCTCTTTCGCTCTCTGCTTCTCAGGATATTTATACGTCATTTGTGGCTTGTTTGAGTCAAAGTGGAACGAAGGGAGAACCTGCTGTTACAGAAGGTGTTGTGAATTTTTTCTTTGAAATGTGTGCGTTAATTATTAGTATTACAGATAGGGTTGTGCGTATTTTATTTGTTAAACATAAATAAGCTGAAAAATGAAAAAAAGATTGTTGTTGCCTTTGTTGTTCGCTGGTTTGTGGGCTGCACCAGCGATGGCCGGTACTTATGTCGGTGTGTCAGCAGGTTTGGGGTTGCTCAATAATTCTGACATGAAAGATGCTGGCGGTACTCTGAAGGATGCTGTTGAGTACAATACGGGAGTTCCGGTTGCTGTTTCGGTGGGGTATTCGTCCGGCGATTATCGTCTTGAAGGAGCCGTTGGCTATCAGTCTCACGGTATTGATAAAGCGTTGAATGGCTCGGGTGTCATGGTGCCAGTAACTGGTATGGATGTTTCTATCTGGTCATTCATGGCCAATGGTTATTATGATCTTTCCATAAAAGATTCCTCCGTTTCACCATATCTGACGGCAGGTCTTGGTATGGCTAACGTTAAAGTGGATGGTACAGACGGCACTTTTATTGATGATAGTGTCTTTGCCTGGCAGGTTGGTGCCGGTGTTGGCTTCAAGGCATCAGAGAACGTTGTCGTCGATCTTGGCTACCGTTATTTTAAAGCAGCAGATGTCACGGACAAGACGGACCCTGCGGATACAGTGGATGTGAGTATTTCCGGCAGCAACATTCTGGCTGGTGTCAGGTACAACTTCTAAGGTTGTCTCTCTTTTCCGTACCGATTGTTCCGGCAGGGGGTCTCTCTCCTGCCGGTTTTTTTTTGCTTCAACGGGTCAGGTCACCGTACACAAGGTTTGTTTGAGGCCATACAAACCCCTGTTTTTGTACGCCTGTCAGGGAGTAATTGTAGAGATGGTTGGTGGTGCTCACATAAACATCATTATCTGAACCACCGACAATCCCGCCGATCTCAAATGGCATGGGGATAAATGAGTATTGGTTCAAGGTGACTAAATCCCTGATGGTCACGCCATGTTGTGATCCTGAGTATGATGCCAGTAATCTTCCGCAGATAACGGCTACATCGGTATAGATAACGCCTGCATCTGGAAAGGTCATGACCGTCAAAAGAGTTCCATTGGTTCCATAACGGTACAATCTATTGGCTGATGCGAGGTAAAGGTCATTATTGGTGCCCGCAGCAATACCGTTGATACTGAAGTTTGTAGGGAAAAAAGCGAGTTGGTTGAGAGCCAGATCGCGGACAGTAAACCCTTGCTGAGAGCCATTATAGGAGGCATAGACACGGTCACCACGGACGCTGATATCGGTATAGTTTACCCTTGCATCAGGAAAATTCATGTCTCTGATCAGCGCTCCGGTTACCGAATAGTTGTAAATATGATTCCTGCAAACCATGTAGAGATCATTATTCGGGCCAGCGGCAATGCCGTTAACTGGATGTGGAGTCTGGATAAATGAGACTTGTTGCAGTTTTAGTGTGCGTACTGTGACACCCTGCTGGACACCGTTGTATGCCGCAAAAAAGTTGTTTGCGTGTGCAATCCCTGTTGCGCTCAACAAGAGGGCTAACAGAGCGGTGACCGTCAAGAGTCTTGTAAAACCAGATTTTTTTTTCATTTCCCTCTCCCTTGTTTTGAAATTTGAAATAATGGTTGCGCGGAATAGTGTTATGAGGATATTAATATATAAAAAGGATTTCTGTTATTGAAAAAACAAGGCATAACTACGCTGCGATTGCGTATGGTGCGGGGTGGTTGGGGATATCTCGCCGGGAAGAGTTAAATTCCCCCTGATGAATTATCAACAAAGCCCCTGAATCTATGAACGAACGTTTTTTTTTGAAACTGCTGCTTGCCCTTTTTGCCGGGCTCATTGTGGCTGAGCTGGTCGTTGTTGCGCTTTTCGGCCTTCGCCTGGAGCTGATTCTGCTTTGCTTTATTGTTGCGGCGGCCTTGACCGGCAGCGCCTTTGTTGTGCGCCTCCTGTTGGGTGAACGGCGGGAGATTGAGACCGTTTCTATGCGGCGTGCAATGCAGAAGCGCGGCGGTGTCATGCAGGAGCGACTCAGCGAGTACGGTGTGGATGAGGAGTTCATGGGAGGAAAAACGGGGAGGCGCGGGAAGGTTGCAGAATGTGCTCAGGATGCTGGTGAGGCTGAGAAACCGACCCTTCTTGACGCTCACTCTATGGAGAGAGAGAGCTTCGACGCCTATATTCGCCGCAGCATGAACGGGGCAGGAGAAGAGTCAGAGGATGTTTTTTCCGTTGAGCTTGACGGTGCCGCCCTTGCACGGGGTAGCGGTGTGCCACCAGCGGATTTTTCTCATGACCCGAAATCGCTCATTGAAAGCCTCAAGAGGGCGGGAGGGCTCTCATGAGAGCGATGGAGATCACTGCTTTAAGCAAGGCGAAGCTGAAGCTCTATGCCCGACTCCATCAAAAAAAGTTCAGGGATCAGGAGGGGCTCTTTCTTGCAGAGGGGTTGCGTACGGTCAGGGAGCTTTGCCTGAACCTGCCCGCAGAGGAGACGCTTGTCGCTCTTCTCATAAGGGAGGGGGAGTCTGCCCGTTTTGCGGCAATCCACAAGGGAAAGCTCTTTTCGATCAGCGAAAAAGAGTGCTCGCAGCTTGCTGAAACTGCCTCGTCGCAGGGGATTTTCGGCGTTTTTCGCCACTGCTCTTCGGTTGCGTCTGACCGTAAGGCAGAAGAGCCAACGTTGGGAAGATCCTTCATCGTTGCGCTCGATGACGTTCAGGATCCGGGCAATGTGGGCACTATTCTGAGAACGGCGGTCTGGTTTGGGGCTGATGCAATGGTGTGCAGTTCCGGTACAGCCGACCGCTATAACGCAAAGGCGGTTCGCTCATGCGCCGGGAGCATCTATGCTATCCGCCATTACGGTGTCGAGTGCCTTGACGATGAGCTTAGGCGGCTGCAGAAGCTGGGTTATTCCATTGCCTGTTCCTCGCTTGAGGGAGAGGATTTCAGGGAGTTCAGCTCCTGGCCTGAAAAACAGGTGCTGGTGATCGGCAACGAAGCCAACGGAATCAGCGAAGCGGTAAGGGTGATGGCTGACCGGCTGGTGCGTATCCCCCACGGCGGTGCGAGAGTGCGGGTTGAATCGCTCAACGCCTCAGTCTCTGCCGCAATTCTGATGGAGCGGCTGACGCTCTCCTGAAGCCGCAAAATGTTCAATTGCCATTCTTTGCAGCTTCATGCATTCTTTTCAGGCTTCGCCGCCGTCAATATTCATGGTTGGATGAAGATGAACGGGTTTCGCCGCTTTTTTGCGCAGGCGGATGTTCAGCATTTCAACCGAGACGGAAAAGGCCATGGCAAAATAGATGTACCCTCTTGGAATTTCAAAACCGGCCCCCTCGGCAAGGAGGGTGACTCCGACAAGAATGAGAAAACTGAGGGCAAGCATCTTGATGGTCGGGTGTGCTTCAACAAAGTCGCTGATCGATTTGGCCGCCAGCATCATGATGGCAATTGAGATCATGATGGCGATGATCATCACTTCAACATCTTTGGCAAGTCCGACAGCGGTAATGACCGAGTCGAGCGAAAAGACAATATCAATGATGGCAATTTGCACCATGGTGAAGGCGAAGGTGCTGGCGGAACCACTTTTTTTACTCTCCTCTTCGGCCCCCTCAAGGCTCTGGTGGATCTCCTGGGTACTTTTTGCAAGCAAAAAGAGTCCGCCGCCAATCAGGATGAGGTCTCGTCCCGACACCGCATGATCGAGAAGGGTAAAGAGGCCGGAGGTGAGCCCCATAACCCAGGTTATTGAGAGCAGAAGGGCGATTCTGGTCAGCATGGCAAGTCCCAGTCCTATAATTCGTCCTTTGCCTCGCTGCTCTTCCGGCAGCCGCCCTACGATGATTGAAAGAAAGATAATATTGTCGATACCGAGCACAATTTCGAGAGCCGTCAAGGTTGCCAGCGCAATCCAGGCTTCAGGCTGTGTAATCCATTCCATAATTGGTCAAATAAGGGTAACTATTTTTGCAAAAGCGCAATTTCAGAGAGTAATGTACTCAACGGATTGTGCTCTGGCAAAAAATCAGGGATGATGAACCCCGGGAGAGGTGCACCGGAAGCTCTTTTTCGTTACATTGTCTTATACTCTCTTTTTCCGGGAGCCCACGTGAGGTTCAGCGACAACGTTTTGCCATCTCTTCACCCTATGCAGAATGATCAGCGGTTTTCGGAGTTGGCGCTCTTGCGGGAGACCTTTGAGAGCGGTATAACCCGTGATCTGTCGTGGAGGATTTCGCAGCTTCATGCACTTCAGCGATTTCTTGTTGAGCGCCAACGTGATATTGCTGCCGCCCTCTATCACGATTTCAGAAAGTCTGCGGCAGAGACCTTTTTGACCGAAACGGGATTCCTGCGTAGCGAAATCCGTTTTGCACTCAAGCATCTCGTCTCATGGATGAAGCCGCGCCGCGTCTCCATTCCGCTCCTCTATCAACCAGCAAGAGCTTCGTTCTCTCCCGAGCCCTATGGCGTTGTGCTTATCATCGGGGCGTGGAACTATCCCTTTAACCTCTCTCTGGCACCCCTCATCAGCGCCATTGCTGCCGGAAACTGTGCGGTGGTTAAACCTTCCGAACATGCGCCACGAAGCTCGGCACTCATTGCCGAAGGGGTGGGTCACTATCTTGACCAGAGTGCGATCAGGGTGGTTGAGGGGGGGGCGGATGAGGCAAAGGCTCTGCTTGCTGAGCGGTTTGGCTATATTTTTTATACGGGCAGTCCTGCGATTGGTCGTGAGGTGATGCTTGCTGCCGCCCGCCATCTCACTCCGTTGACGCTTGAACTTGGCGGAAAATCTCCCTGTATTGTTGAAAAAAGTGGTGACGTCAGGGTGGCCGCACGCAGGATTGTTTGGGCAAAGTTTTTGAATGCAGGCCAAACCTGTCTTGCGCCTGATTATGTGCTGGTGCATGAGCATCGGGAGGAGGAGCTGCTCAAGTTCATGCAGGAGGCCATTACCGACTTTTATGGTGATGAGCCCCGCTTGAGTCGTGATTATCCCCGCATTGTCAACAGCGATCACTTCCAGCGGCTCAAAAAGCTGCTTGACGGCTCTTCAGTCTGGTGCGGGGGCCAGAGCGATGAGGGTGAGCGGTACATTGCACCAACCATTCTCCGGGGAGTGAGCGCGGCCTCTCCGCTCATGCAGTTGGAGATTTTCGGACCCCTTCTGCCTGTCATTACTTATGCGGATCTTTCAGAAGCACTCGATCTCATCCGCAGTCTGGATGAGCCCCTTGCAATCTATCTTTTTTCTTCTGATCGGGAGGTACAGGAGCGGGTTGTGCGTCACTCCCGTTCAGGTGGAGTGTGCATCAACGACCTCTTTTTTCAGGCGGCTCTTCACACTCTCCCTTTCGGAGGAGTGGGCAACAGCGGATTCGGGGTCTCTCATGGAAGGGCGGGGTTCGAAACCTTCTCCTTTCAGCGAAGCCTTCTGCGCCGGTCGCTCTATCCGGATCCCTCTGTCCGTTATCCACCCTACCGTTGGTGGAAGTTCAGGATGCTTAAACCGTTTGTCACCTTTTTCCAGTGATGTTATTCTTCTCCGGTCGCTTGACCGGGAATCCTTTTTTTTGACCCTGTATGAAAAAAATTGCTCTTGCACTCGGGGGAGGAGCTGTTCTTGGCGCGGCTCATGTAGGGGTGCTCAGGGCACTGTCCGAACTTGAGATGAAGGTTTCCATGATCAGCGGTACCAGCATCGGCGCCTTTATTGCGTCACTTTATGCTTTCGGCAAAAGCTGGCAGGAGATCCGCGACATTGTTTTCGACCTCGACTGGCTCGATATGACCAGTCTGGCACTTTCGCAGTACGGTCTGCTCTCCAACCGAAAAATCGCTGGTATTGTAGTCGCTCTGCTGGGTGATAAAAATATTGAGGAGGCACCAATTCCGCTTTCGATAGTTGCAACAGATATCGGTACTGGAAAAAAAGTTATCCTTGCCAAAGGGGATGTGGCTCTCGCCGTGATGGCAAGCAGTTGCATTCCAGGTCTTTTCAAGCCAGTGGAGTGGGAGGGCTCGTTGCTTGTTGATGGCATGTTGATGGAAAATGTACCGGTCTCCCCGCTCTTTGAAAGCGGTGCAGAATCGATTGTCTGTGTCGATCTTCTGGCCCGCCATGCCTTCAAAAAGCCTGCACATATCATTGATCTTCTGCTCAATGCCTTTTACAGTACCATCACCAACATGACGGCACTGCAGACAGATGTTGCAGATCTCTCCATTTCACCTGATCTTTCTGAATTCACCCTGATTGATACTGCGCAGATTCCCGATATCATGGAAGCGGGCTATCGGGCAGCCCTTCCCGCGTTGAGGGCATGGACGGAGGAAAAGAGATCCTTGTCCAGCTTGGTCGAGTTACAGTAATATGTTACTTTGTTGGGAATAATTACGTCACCTGTGCTCTCGGGCGGGTGTGTGGTTTGAAAGCCAGGTTTTTGTGGAGAGCTGTTTTTGTCGTCTTGTCACTGTTTAACAAAGGGAGGTTTTATGCCACTGCGTAAATTAAGGGAGTTTCTTGACAGCCACAGTGTCAGGTATTTTGTAGTGAGCCACTCTCCGGCCTACACTGCCCAGGAGATAGCCGCAGCCGCTCATGTACCAGGCAAAGAGCTTGCAAAGAGCGTCATCGTCACTCTTGATGGAACTATGGCTATGGTGGTTTTGCCAGCATCCCTTCAACTCGACTTTGAGCTTTTGCGAGCAGTGACCGGAGCGGGGGAGGTGAAGCTTGCCGGAGAGAGTGAATTTGCAGGGATCTTTCCTGAATGCGAGATCGGTGCCATGCCCCCTTTTGGCAATTTGTATGGTATGGAGGTTTATGTATCCGAAGAGCTTGAAGATGATGATGATATTGCTTTCAATGCAGGAGCCCATACAGAGCTGCTGCGGCTCACCTACGAAAGTTACAAGAGGCTGGTTAAACCGAAAGTGGCAAAACTCTCATTGCCGGTGAAGTGATTCCAACGGGGGATGATGGATTTTTCTTGGGAAATGTTACCTTTGGTTCAGGCTTGCTGGCAGGCCGGGAATTTTTTCCGGGATATTGTCAGCAGGGAAGCTGAATTACTATGGCCTTTATATTTTGTCTCTTATGAAGATTGCCTTATACTCGGGGACTTATGTCAGGGACAAGGATGGTGCCGTAAAATCCATCTATCAACTGGTCGCTTCATTCAGGAAAAAGGGTCACGAGGTTGCTGTCTGGTCTCCTGATGTTTCGGTCGGCGATAGCCACAACGGGTTGAGTGTTTACCGGATGCCTTCGGTGCCGATTCCTCTCTATCCCGACTACAAACTGGGGTTCTTTACGGCTGAAACAGGTCGGCAGCTCGAAGCGTTTGCGCCCGATATGGTGCATATTTCAACACCTGATATTATTGGACGGGCTTTTCTTCTCCATGCCCAAAAAAAGGGTATTCCGGTGGCATCGGCATTTCACACCGATTTCCCCTCCTATTTCAGTTATTACCGTCTCGGCTTTGCGGTGAAACATGCCTGGAAATATCTGACCTGGTTCTACAACAATTGCGATATTGTTCTGGCCCCGAATGAGAGTGTCCGGTTGAAACTGGCGGGTTATGCTATCCGAAACATCGAAATCTGGTCGAGGGGAGTTGACAAGGAGCTTTTTGATCCCATCCGACGTTCCGAAAAACTGCGTTCAGCGTGGAACGCAACAGGCCGGAGCGTTATTGTCTATGCCGGACGTTTTGTGCTCTACAAGGATATCGAAGTTGTGATGAGGGTCTATGACCGTTTTATGCAGGGCGAGTATGCTGACCGGGTACGCTTTTTGATGATTGGTTCCGGTCCTGAAGAGGAGGCTATGAGGCGAAGAATGCCTGAAGCTGTCTTTACTGGCTATCTTACCGGGCAAGAGCTGCCCGAAGCTTACGCCTCCGGAGATATTTTTCTTTTTCCCTCAACAACCGAGGCATTCTGCAATGTTGCACTCGAAGCCCTTGCCTCAGGTCTCCCTGTTGTTGTCTCAGATGTTGGCGGTTGCCGTGATATTGCTGACCGATCAACGGGCGGAGTTGTTGTTCATGAGGGAAGTGTTTGTGATTTTTATGCCAACTGTCTTGAACTGCTTGACAATTCTCCTCTCTATCAAGAAATGAGGGCTTCCGGACTTGCTTATGCGGAGTCGCAGTCATGGTCCTCGGTCAATGGCTTCGTCATCAGGCGGTACCAGGAGCTGGTTGACCGTGCAAAAAGCAGGAAGGAGGATGGAGTACTGGGTGCTGCCGAAGGGTGAAAAGGTTGTGCTTTTGTGTGGATAATGTTGATGGAGGGTTATGAAAGCAGGAATTATTGGTTTGGGGAAAATGGGATTCAACATGGCGGAGCATCTTCTTGAGTGCGGCCATGACCTTGTGGCGTATGACCTTGCCGGGGAGGCTGTTGCCGCCCTTGCGCTCAAAGGGGCGGTCGCTGTCGGTTCTCTGCGGGAGCTTGCCGACAGGCTCGATTCTCCTCGTCTGATCTGGTTGATGGTGCCTGCCGGTACTCCGGTTGACACTACCATTGAGCAGCTTCTTCCTCTGCTTGAGAAGGGGGATATTGTCGTCGACGGCGGGAATTCGCACTACAAGGATTCCGAAAGGCGGGCGGCTCGCCTCCGAAAAGAGGGGATAGGCTTTCTTGATGCAGGCACAAGCGGAGGTCTTGATGGGGCGCGACATGGCGCCTGCATTATGGTTGGTGGTGAAAAAGCGGACTATGACTATATTGAACCACTGCTGCGTGACCTCTGTGTGGAAAAGGGATATGGTTATATGGGCCGATCAGGATCTGGCCATTTCGCCAAAATGGTGCATAACGGTATTGAATATGGTATGATGCAGGCAATGGGCGAAGGGTTCAACCTGCTTGATGCAAGTGGCTATGATTTCGATCTTGAGGCACTCTCCCGGGTATGGGCTCACGGTTCGGTGATCCGTGGATGGCTGATGGAGCTGATGGAGAGTGCGCTGCAGAAGGATCCAACGCTCGGGTATCTCAAAGGCTCAATTGCCGATTCAGGAGAGGGGCGATGGACGGTTGAAGCAGCCCTTGAGCATGAGGTTTCGATTCCTGTGATTGCAGCCTCTCTTTTCAGCCGTTACCGCTCACGTTCAGATGAAAATTTTTCAGACAGGGCTGTTGCAGCCTTGCGCCACGAGTTCGGAGGACACTCCTTCATCAACAAACCACAACCCGGGAAACAAGATGCCGCCGACGCCAGATAATTGCACCCTTGTTATTTTTGGTGCTCACAGCGACCTCGCCGCCCGCAAACTCTTTCCCTCACTCTACGAGCTTGCCCTTTGGGGTCATCTTCCCGATGAGTACCGTATTATCGGCGTCGGGCGAGCCACACTCTCTCACAAAGAGTTTCGTGAAAAGGTGCGTGAAAAGATGGTGGCACTCTTTCCTGAAACCATGCAGGATGAAGCCGCTTTCTGCTCATTCTCGGCCCGTCTCTTTTATGTTGGTGTTGACTTTGCCCGGAGAGAGGAGTATTATGCCCTGCATAAAGAGGTCATGGAGGGTGCTCCAGAGTTGTCCACCAATGCCAATCTCCTCTTTTATCTTGCAACCCCGCCAGATCTTGCGCCCGTTATTGTCCGTAACCTCGGCCATGTGGGACTTGGAGAAAAAGATAGCTTACCGGGAAACTGGCGAAAAATTGTTGTGGAGAAGCCTTACGGAAGTAACCTGCAGACGGCGCGTGAGCTCAACAGGGTCATCGGGAATGTCTTTCATGAAGAGCGGATTTTTCGAATCGACCACTACCTCGGCAAAGAGACGGTTCAGAACATCATGGTCTTCCGTTTTTCCAACGGAATTTTTGAACCCTTGTGGAACCGCCACAACATTGCCAATGTTGCCATCACCATTGCCGAAGAGTTCGGTATCCGTGACCGTGGCGCTTTTTATGAAGGGGCTGGTTTGCTGCGCGACATCATGCAGAATCACGCGCTTCAGCTCCTTGCATCAATTGCCATGGAGCCGCCGGTCGACTTTTCAGCCGAAGCGGTGCGTGACGAAAAGGCGAAGCTGCTCCGCTCAATCCGGCCATTCACCCCACGGAGTGTTGATGGGGCGGTTGTTCTTGGTCAGTATGAGGGATACTGTGCTGAAAAAAATGTTGATCCTGATTCAAAGGTTGAGACCTTTGCCGCAATAAAATTCTTTGTTGACAACTGGCGATGGAAAGATGTTCCTTTCTTTGTCAAGGCGGGAAAGAGTTTGGCCGAAACGGTGACCGAGATTGTGATTACCTTTAAATGCCCTCCCCAGAACTATTTCGGTACCGCCGAGAGCTGTTGCTATACAGCCAACCAGGTTATCCTGCGTATCCAGCCGGAAGAGACCATCGCCATAAAGTTTGGTGCAAAACGTCCGGGCGAAGCACTCATTACCGACCCCGTCTTCATGAAATTTGATTATAAGACCTCATTTTCGGAGGTCGGTATGACCCCCTATCACCGTCTGCTGCTTGATGCCATGGCGGGTGATCAAATGAATTTTATTCGCCAGGACAGCGTCGAATACTCATGGGCGATTATTGATGCCATCAGGGAGTCGGTCGGCACCCAATCGCTGGCAAGCTATCCCGTGCATTCATGGGGTCCTCAGTCGGTGCAGGCACTCTACTCCTGAGCGGTAAACCAGAAGAGCGTTCCAGGTTCGGGTTTAACGAGGCTTGCAGGAGCGCTTTTTTCCGTGCCCAAAAATATTTTTTCAGCCAGTTTGCATTTTTCGCGGCCACTTGTAAAAAAAAGCACCTTTCGCGCATGGTTGATGACCGGCAGGGTGAGGGTCAGTCGCATTCCGGGAGGTTTTGCCTGTGGAGCATTGAGCGCAATCACCCATCGTTTCTGCTCTTGAAGCGCTTCAGCGTTTTCTCTGAAGAGAGATGCGGTATGCCCATCATCTCCGAGACCCAGCAGAATCAGGTCAAAGATCGGATAGCCCTCTGGAAGCAAACTCCCCTCGGTTGCAAAAAAAGTGCGGATGGCCGCTTCATAGTCTTTGGCAGCCCTCTCCTTATCCTCCTCTTCGGCGGCCATTCTGAATATATGATCGTCAGCAATTCCGGAGTTTTGCAGCAGGCTCTCCCTGACCATCCGGAAATTGTTGTCAGGATGATTGAGCGGAACGCATCGCTCATCTCCCTGAAAAAGCCTTGTGTTCGGTGGCAGAGTGTGGAGGGTCTGCTTTTTTCCCGGACTGCCCGAGGGCACGTTAAGGTCGTAACGCTCAAGAATCTCTGATAAAACTCCCTGTGCAAGTTTTTTGTAAAGGATTTTTGGAGAGTTTCCTCCTGCAACTACCATTGAAAAAAAACCGTGATCAGCAATTGCGCTATAGGCTTCAGCAATAATCAGTGCAGCAGCATGTTCAGTTATCTCGCTCTCCTTGCCGTTGTAAAAGAATTTTCGATCTGCGTTGTTCATCGGGTTAGTTCAATGATTACAAAAGAGTGACCTGAATGGACAAAGGGAACAGGTTGCCCAGCCTGCTCTCAATGAACCTCAGGAAATACCGCAAAGGTTCCTTTATGCGGAATTCTGCTTGGCTTCAGCCAGCCGGGAGATGCACATGGAAGCGGGTAAGTTTTTTTCAAGCCCTGTTACCATTGCTGACAGGGCACTGCATGTTGTATGGCATCGGGCCAGCCTCTCGTCGCTTCAAAACGATCGCCGCATTTTGATAAAAATTTAAAAGCCAGAGCCTTTTTTCCTGAAGGCTGATGTAGCTATCCTGCCGCAGCGTGTGTTTCCGCTGCTGTTCTGCTTGAACTCGGAATACATTGATTTTGTTTTGATGATATTTTTTTATATACTCAGGAAATAGCGATTACTTTCGCATTTGGTTCAGTAAGGCGTATAGCAGATCAGTAGCAATCCTTGTTATTAATGCGAGCTTTTTCCTGAATGGCTTTAACCTGTTGATCTATGACGTATAGAGCGCTTTGCACGACCTCTTCCTCGCATGTTTTTTTAAAGCATTTGCAGACTTTCCTGTTGCTTGATATCTGCTGTCAGTTCAGCGGCAGGTGCTGATTTTATCTCGATGCCTGGATCATTATATGGCAAAATGTATTAAGTGAAGGAGTGCAGTTTATAACATTATCAATAATAAAACGGAGAATGAATCGTGGATACCAACACTTTTTTCGGAAAGCTCTTTGATTTTTCATTCAAGGAGTTCATTACCCTGCAGGTTATAAAGTATCTGTACATTCTGGGAATTGTATTTGCTGCTCTTTATGGGCTTGTATTGTTGTTTGGGGGTTTTTCATGATTGGTTCTGACACGTTCAAAGGTATTTTCTTTATTATTATTTCGCCTTTGGTTTTTATTCTTTTTACGGTGTTGGCAAGGCTATCGCTTGAGGCTATTGTTGCTACATTTCGTATTGCGGAAAACACAACTAAACTGGTTGAGCAGGGCGAGCATAAGTAGTCAGGGTTTGGCAAATAGTTGCTTTAAAACACAAGGTCATAAGTGTTCCACAGTAATTGATTCCGTAATAAAATAGCCAAGGTACTCATTATTCAAGCGATGCTCAGTACGGAATTACGGAATGGCTTTTTATTGAGCTCTTGTATGGGCCGCAGGGTGCCGTTTAAAAAATTGACTTTTGATGTGATTATTATAGCTATGGAATAATAATAATAATATTGTTGTTCTTGGCATGATGAAGAGCATGCCAAGAATGATATTTTTTTGGAATCGTTGATAGTAAGGCATAATTTCAACTATTAAAATAAATAAAATGCAAAGTATAGACTTTAAAATTAATCCGAAGGAAAATACTTATTTTGTGATCAGGTGTGTCATCAGTGCTTTTTTTTACCTTATGATTGGATTGTCACTGATTTCCATTTTTTCGCTGCCTGATTTTATGTTTATACAATTAATTCCGATATTTTTTTATGGTTTTATATTTGCGGTATATTATTTTTTTACAGTCGGGATTATGGCGGGGCATATCAGAGGGAATGGTATCAGAGTTACTGATAATCAATTCCCTGAAATTTATAATATTTGCAAAAAACAATGTGAACAACTACATATAGATGTTCCGCCTGTTTATTTGATCCAAAGCGGAGGAATATTGAATGCCTATGCTGCCAAATTTGTTGGCAAAAATTATGTGGTAATCTTTTCCGAGATTTTTGACCTGGCATTTGAGGGAGGCACTGATGAATTAAGTTTTGTGATTGCTCATGAGTTAGGTCATATAAAAAGAAATCATATTTCTAAATTTTTTTGGTTGTTTCCGTCAAAAATTATTCCATTTTTAGGGTCGGCATATTCGAGAGCTTGTGAATATACATGTGATAATATAGCCAATGCCATAAGTCCAAATGGTTCAAAATCAGGGCTGTTAATTCTGGCATCGGGAAAGGTTGGTTATAAGAAAGTAAATGTCCAGGAGTATATAAATTCTGCAAAAAAAGAGACAGGATTCTGGAAATGGTTTTCGGAAAAAGTTTCATCTCATCCTGATTTTCCACATAGAATTGAAAATATTGGTTAACCCAACTCACCGATAGTGTTTGGTATTAATTGACCGGTACACCAATGTTCATGTCTGGTCAAATGTTATGCCCCGTAAAAGTTTTAATGTTATCAATCAGCTTCTCTCGCCTGTAAAGGCTCCTTCTGTCGTGCCTGGATACGGAGCAGGTAGAGTTGTGAGCTTAACAGCAAAGGAATGAAAAAGTATTTTATCCAGAAGAGGCTTTCAGTATACGCTTCATTGCTCCTTGTATTTCTCACAGCGCTTTCTCTTCCTCTTTGCGCCGAAGAGAGCCAGATTGTGGTTTCAGCCTCAGGAAAGGTTTCGGTAAAGCCTGATATGGCGGAGTTTGGTGTTGTGTTGCAATCGGATGCCAAAAGTGCTGAGAAGGCTGCTGCTGAGACTGCCGAAAAGTATCGCCGTGTGCAGGCTGCACTCCGCTCGGCAACGGTTCCTCTTGGTGATGCGCCTACGGTGAGCTACACCGTATCGCCCAATTGGGAGTGGAATCAGTCGCAGGGCAAGAGCGTTCTGAAGGGTTATACTGCACGTCATGCCATTATGGTGACGGTGCGCACGCTGGGCTCCATTGGTCGGGCCATTGATGCCGCTGTGCAGGCCGGGGCGGATGAGGTGCAGAGTATTACCTTTTCATCGAGTCGTTACGAAGAGCTTCGCAAGCAAGCGCTTGCTGCTGCCGTTGGCAATGCGCGAAAGGATGCTGTAGTGATGGCTGATGCGGCCGGTGGACGTCTCGGTCAATTGATTGAGGTCGGCGTCAGTCAGCCACAGTTTGTTGGCAGAGCAATGGATGTGATGGCATTGAAGTCTGTTTCAGCCCCAGCGCCTACAGAAATAGCGCCTTCTGATCAGGATATTGTGGTCACTGTGACATCGCGCTGGCGTTTTCTCGCTTCACCGGCCCTCAGGTAGTCCAGTGAGAAGGATTGCCATCCAAAATAATCCTGAATCGGTATTCCACCATTCAAGTTGAACTGGCCCCAGGATATTTTCTCCAACAGGCTTTTTGGGGAAAATTGTTGAAACTCACGGGGGGGTTCAGCAATTTTTTGAGCCTTGTGCCGGTACCGAAGAGGCAGAAAATCAGTCAGTTTGACCATTACAGAAAAAAACTTATCTTCGGGGGTGATCTTTAGCCCTGCTTCGCATGCATGTTTAACGTCTGGAAAGCCTGTTTTGCTACTTGCTCTCCTTTGTAAAATTGTGACGATGTTTTGTTAGTATTTGCCAGTTGAACGTTCAGGGAGTGCTCTGGTATAATTTATATGTAGTGCGTTTGTATGATTATCCGATTGATGATGGTGTTTGTTATGTTCTTTGTGTTGGCCTTTCCTGTACAGGGAGACGCGCTCTCTTTCAACATACACCCGTTTGAAAAAAACGGTTCCCTATTTGACAGGTTTCCAGGACTCAGCGGCAGGATAAATTCCAGGGTACTTACTATGGCTCTTGAGGGATATCATGCCCTTAAAATGCAGGGTAAGGTAAATCGTGAAGGGATTCTGACGGTTATCGATTTCAACAGACCCTCAGTTGATGAGCGTCTCTTTGTCATTGACGTCAATCGGGGTCGTCTGCTCTACTCAGCGCTTGTCGCGCATGGCAGGGGAAGCGGCGACAACTATGCCGAGAGTTTTTCCAATGCTCCGGGTTCCTTTCAGAGCAGTCTTGGCTTTTATACAACTGGTGAGACCTACGATGGCAAAAATGGTTATTCGCTCAGGCTTCAGGGTCTGGAAAGAGGGATTAATGACAATGCCGAATCCCGAAGCATTGTCATTCATGGTGCGAACTACGTCTCCTATGATTTTATCAAAAAACATGGGCGTCTTGGCAGAAGTGAGGGGTGTCCAGCACTCTCTTTTGAGACGCTTCAGCAGGTTATTGATCTTATCAAAGGCGGCAGTTGCCTCTTTATATACCACGATGGCAAAGAGTACGCCGACAAATCAACCCTTTTTACACCTGAACTTGCCCGGCGGCCCTCTGTTTCTGACCAGTTTTCATAACCTATGGTGTGACCTATGATTGGAATTCTTCTGTTCTGGCTTGCCTTCAGTCCAGTACCACCCGTTCAGGTAAAATCTGCGGTCACTCCGTCGGAACAGATTCAGTCACAGAGTGATACTCCAGCGGGTATCATTCCCCAACATATTCACGACCGTTTTGATTGGCTGATTCGACAGAAGAGTCCCGAAGGAGGCCGTGCAAGAGCCCTTTTCAACATCAAGCTTGAGAGCTTCTATACAGCACGGGGGTTTCAGCCTGTATGGACAACGCGGATTATGGTTGCTGAACTGTTGAGTGCTGTTGAGGACTCTTTTGATGAAGGACTTGATCCCGCAGACTACCATCTCAGGGATATCAAAAAATTTTACAACAAACCGCCCGCGACTCCTGAGCAGATGGCTGCTTGTGACATTCTCCTGACGGAATCTTTTTTTACTCTTGCAAGCCATCTTCGTTACGGAAAGGTGAACCCTGAAACCCTCGATATTCACTTGAATTTGCGTCATGAAAGGAGTCGCAGTGCTCTTGACGACAAGCTTAACGCAGCCATTGCCTCTCAGCAGATTGCTGCATCCCTGAAAGAGCTCCGATTGCAGTACCCGGTTTACAATAAGCTTAAAAAAGGGCTTGCACGCTATCGCACCATTGCGCGTGAAGGCGGTTGGCCGATTTTGGCGGAAGGGCCCAGGTTACAGGAGGGAGCAAGAGAGAGCCGCGTTCTCATTCTGCGGCAACGCCTCAAGGTGTCGGGCGATCTCCCTTTTATGAATGCGGATACGTCAATGGTCTACAGCAAGGAGATGGTGGATGGTGTCAAGCGCTTTCAGAAGCGAAACGGCCTGGAGGCAGATGGAGAGGTTGGAGCCTCAACTCTTCGTGTTATGAATATTCCTGTGACGCGTCGTATTGACCAGATTCGGCTCAACCTTGAGCGGTATCGATGGTTTTTAGGTGATCTCGAACCAACCAGCATTCTGGTAAATGTTGCCGACTTTACCCTCCGTTATGTTGAAAATGGACTCTACCGATGGAGTACACGAGTTATTGTTGGAAAACCGGGCAGGGAAACCCCGCTTTTCAAGGCTGACATGCAGTATGTTATTCTTAATCCCCAATGGGTCATTCCGCCAACCATTTTGGCCAAAGATGCCCTTCCAGCTCTCCGTAAAAGCAGCTCTTATCTCTACCATAAAAATCTGAAGATTATTGACAGCAATGGCAGCGTTGTCGACCCTGCATCGGTTAACTGGTCTGAGTATTCATCCGGGAACTTTCCTTACCGTCTCCAACAGAGTGCCGGAGATCACGGCGCACTTGGCAGAATCAAGTTCATGCTTCCGAACCCTTACATTGTTTATCTGCACGATACGCCAAACAAGGAGCTTTTTGACGAAAGCACAAGAGCCTTCAGCTCGGGATGCATCAGGGTGCAAAACCCTGTTGATCTTGCGGCTTTGGTGTTGCGTGACAGCGTCAATTGGAGTAAGGAGAAAATTTTTACAGCAATCAAGGGTGGAAAAACAAGAACACTCTTCCTTTCAAAGTGGATACCAGTCTATCTTCTCTATCTGACAACTACGGATGAAGGGGGGAAACTTCATTTTGTAAATGATATCTACAATCGTGACGACCAGCTCTTAAAGGCACTCAACACTCCACTTCCTCAATACAAGACGGAAAACGACGGCTTGTAAACAAAAAAAGCACCCTGTGCGAGAAGCATAAGGTGCTTTTTCAACAAAAACAACAACTTACTTTTTAGGAGCAAGAGCTGAAGTGACACTCTGGAAAACCTGTCCGACGGTGTTCAGGATGTTGCCAAAAAGATCAGAAGAGATCTTGACAGCATTTCCAGCCAATTCAGTAGAGCTCTTGACAAGAGGCTCAATAACCTGACTTGCTGCCTTGATTCCGAGGCTGATAAGGTCAACTTGCTGCTGAGCAAGTGTGCCAACGGTTTTCAGGAGATTGTTGAGCGCTACTGAAAAATCATTGATTGGTTCGTTTGCCATGGTATTTATTATTTATTGGTTTATTGAAGTGTACGTTACAGAAAAATTCTATTGTCTAAAATACAAAGTATTCTTTCAATCCAAGCAATAATTTAGAAAAATCCCCATTTTTACAGTAACCGTTCTTTTGCTTTTTCCCTTACGGGTTATGGGTTCAACCGTGTTTTTTCGGTTGCCGGGATGTTGCGTGTGATTGAAAATGGAAGAGAGTCGGGGTATTGCACAAAAGTGTCGTGAATGGTTCATTGTTGAGTAAAAATTTGACAATACGAAGTAATATGCGTACTTTGAATCGTCAAAAACTCTCTTAACCTGACACTATAAACTCCAATGAAATCAACCATGAAAAGCGTTGCAGTTCTCCTGCTCCTCTCAACTCTGCCACTTCTTCCTGGCTGCTCCGAAAAAACAGATTCTTCAAAACCAGGAAGTGCAGTTGAGTCTTCAGCCAGCTCAACGCCAGGGCGCTACGAGTTGCAGTCGGGCATTGTCACCTATGAGCCAATGGTAATCATGGGGATTAGGAGTGAAACAACCCTTTACTTCGATGATTATGGTCGCAGGGAGGCAAGGGAGACCGTTACGGATTCAAATATGATGGGCATGAAATCGCATGAAAAAAAGGTGGATATCACCGATGGCGATTTTATGATTTCATACGAAGCTGAAAAAATTGTCAATGGCAAGGATGAGACGAGCAAGGTTGCGACAAAAACAGATATCAGATCGCTCAAAGAGATGGCTATGCAGATGGGTGCAGCGATTGGTGAACAAATGAAAAAGGATTTCGATTATCGTGAAGAGGGAACTGAAGTCATTGCAGGTGTTACGGGCACAAAATACTCCATATCGTTGAACAGGGAGAACAAAGATCAGAGGGTTTACGGTGTGCTCTACAAAAAAATTGCCCTCAAGACCCAGATGGGTGCAATAACGGTAAAGGCTGCAAAGATTGAGGAAAATGTAGCGGTTCCTGCCACAATATTTGAGGTACCGGCAGGCTATACCACTAAAGAGGTCAATCTGGAAAAGGAGATGGGAGTGCCAATGCAGGAGAGTCGTAAATAACTGCACATAAAGACCGGGTTTTACTGAGTTTGCTTGAGGAGAGTTCAGATGTTTGTTTGTGTTTTATTACGTTTTAATTTTTTGTTAATAATAAATACGAATTGTATATTTCTGGTGTAGGTGAGAATGAGTTGTTGTCCAGCCAGGGAAACACTGAAGAAGGGGGTTGGACGGGGGCTCGCTTGTCAATAAAGAAAAAAATGGAGAATCATCATGTCAGTGAAAAAGGCAGTTGGGTTAGTAGCTCTTGCTCTTGCGCTTGGTGCAGGTACGGCCTCCGCAACGGAGGGACCGAACGTCGGCAGGTTTAGTGTTGGCCCTCAGGTTATGGATGTTGGAGGTATTTTTGCGGCTGGGTTGAGCTCGCGTTATTGGGTGAACAATGAGTTTGGCGTTGAAGGTAACATCTATTATGGTACGCATACAGATAAATATACTAGCGTTCTGTCTTATGAGGTTTCCTCGTCAACTATTCTCGCGTCACTCAAGGTGCTTTATGCTCCTGTCGTGAGTGAAAACAGCCGTTTTTATGTGGGTCTTGAGGGTGGTCTTGGTTCCTATTCTTGGGATAGTAATGGTGTTGAAGATGGTAAGGAGGATTACTACCTTGTCAAGCCTTTTATTGGTACTGAATTCAATTTCTCTGAGTTCAAGCAGATCGGCTTTAACGTAGAGCTTGGCTATGCCTTTGCAGGTACGGATAATGACAACGTCTATTATAGTGATAAAGAAGATCTTTCCCGTGTCACTGTAGGCGGCGGGATGCACTACTACTTCTGATCGCGGTAGCTTGGAACATCTGTGATGCTGATGTGGGTTGTTAACCGTGCAGTCAGCTCTGAAGCCCTGTGTTGCAGCAGGGCTTTTTTATTATCCTCCCTTGCGGCAAAAAATAGTTCACCTGCATTCAGCTTTCATGAGCTATGTTCAAAGTTTGGAAACAACGTTGAACCCACAGGAAATGAATGTCATCCATGAATGCGCTCTGCTTGATGAATTGCTCGCAGGGTACCGTCAGCCACTCGGCCCCGATTACGACGCCTACCGCAACCACTGCATGCGCCTTTTTAACTTTTGTACTGCGCTGGCTGGCGAAAGCAGCGCAGCAGAGAATAAAATCATCATTGCCACTGTTTTTCATGATCTCGGCATATGGACAGAGAGCACTTTTGACTACCTGCAACCCTCCCAACTGCTGGCACAGTGTTATCTGGAAAAAAGTTTTAAGGCATCGTGGTGCAAGGAGATAGAGGCTATGATCGGTGAGCACCACAAGCTTACCCGCTATCGGGCAAATCCCCTGTGGCTGGTTGAAGTGTTCAGAAAGGCAGACAGGATAGATCTTTCGGGAGGCCTGTTGCGTTACCGTCTGCCGGATGATTTTGTTTCAGAGGTGCTTGATGCCTTTCCCAACGCAGGGTTCCACACCATGCTTGCCCAGCTCATCCTCAAACGGCTGAAAAGTCATCCGCTCAACCCTCTGCCAATGGTGAAGTGGTAGCTGCAGAAACAATCCGGAGCAATGGCTGGCCGTTGCTCCGGGTGTTGAGAGATAAGCCCCTCTACTCAGGGTCGTAGTTCAAGATGGGGGCGAGCCACCGTTCGGCCACCTTAACCTCCATCCCTTTGCGCCCAGCGTACTCCTCAACCTGGTCACGTCCGATTTTTCCGAGCATAAAGTATTTTGCCTGTGGGTGGGCCAGGTAGAGGCCGCAGACCGAGGCTGCAGGTTTCATGGCAAAGGTTTCGGTCAGCGTGATACCAGTGTTGCTCTCCGCATTCAGCAGGGTAAAGAGCTCCGCCTTCTCCGTATGATCGGGGCAGGACGGATAACCGGGAGCAGGCCGGATGCCCTGATACTTCTCTGCAAGCAGCTCGTCAATACGGAGTGGCTCTGATGGAGGAAGGGGATGGCAGGCGCAACCGGGCCTCTTTTCAACGGGCTCATAGCTCCACAGCTCCCTGCGCACACGCTCATGCAGCATCTCGGCAAAGGCTTCTGCCAAGCGATCGGCCAGTGCCTGGGCCATGATGCGGTGGTAGTCATCCTGCTGCTCACTAAACTCCTTGAGCAGCTTCTCAATGCCAAGCCCCGCAGTGACGGCAAAGCCACCGATGTAGTCAACCAGCCCCGAACTGACGGGAGCAATAAAGTCGGCCAAAGCGAGATTTGGCTCACCGGCACCCTTCTCCTGCTGCTGGCGGAGGGTGTGCAGGGTGGTGAGGAGGGTTGTGCGGCTCTCGTCGGTGTAGACTTCAATATCATCTCCCGTGCTGTTGGCCGGGAAGAGCCCCGCAACACCTTTTAGTCCGAGGAGCTGCTCTTTCTCAATCCGGTCAAGCAGGCGGTTGGCATCGTCGAAGAGCTTTGTTGCTTCCACCCCATACTTCGCATCGTCAAAAATCTGAGGGTAACGGCCATGCAGCTCCCAGGCCATGAAAAAGGGAGTCCAGTCGATATAGGGGCGCAGCTCAGAGGCGGTAACCTCTTCAAAGAGGGTAATGCCCGGTTTCAGCGGCTTGTAGATGACGGTTGGAAGCGCAGGAGGGTTGTTGCGTGCCTCCTGGAGCGACAGGTACTTGATGGCAGAGGTGCGTGACGCATGGCTTTCGCGCAGTCCGGCCTGCTCCATTTTGAGCTGGGCAACGTATGCAGGGCTGAGCGCCCCATTGAGCAGGCTGTTGACCACCGGTACGCTCCGTGAAGCATCAAGTACCTGCACAACAGCACCTGAATAGACCGGCGCAATTTTGACGGCGGTGTGCATTCGTGACGTGGTGGCACCACCTATCAGCAGCGGAATCTTCATGCCGCGTCGTTCCATCTCGCTGGCAACATGCACCATTTCGTCGAGCGAAGGGGTGATGAGGCCGCTCAGGCCAAGCAGGTCAGCCTTTTCACGCTCAACGGCTTCAAGAATCTTGTCGCACGGCATCATGACGCCGATATCGACCACATCATAGTTGTTGCAGGCCAGCACAACGGCGACAATATTTTTGCCAATATCATGTACATCCCCCTTGACCGTTGCAAGCAGCACCTTGGCCGCAGCACGGGTGTCCTTGTTCAGCGCCTTCTCCGCTTCGATGTAAGGCAGCAGCACGGCAACCGAGCGCTTCATCACACGGGCGCTTTTGACCACCTGCGGTAAAAACATCTTCCCTTCGGCAAAGAGGTCACCAATGGCGTTCATCCCGTTCATCAGCGGCCCCTCAATCACCTGGAGCGGGCTCGGATAGAGCTGGCGGGCCTCTTCGGTATCCTCTTCGATATGCTCCACCATCCCCTTGATCAATGCGTGGCGCAGCCGCTCCTCAACCGGCAGGCTCCTCCATTCAGCCGCCTTGGCCTCAGTTTTTTCCCCGCCATCCTGAATGGTTTCAGCAAAGCTGACAAGGCGCTCAGTCGCGTCCGCCCGACGGTTGAGCAGCACATCCTCAACCCGCAGCAGCAGCTCAGGCTCAATGTCCTCATAGATGGCAAGCTGGCCTGCGTTCACAATGCCCATGTCGAGCCCAGCCTTGATAGCGTGATAGAGGAAGGCGGCGTGCATCGCCTCACGAACCGTTTCGTTGCCCCGGAACGAGAAGGAGACATTGCTGATACCGCCGGAGACCTTGGCATAGGGCAAGTTCTCCTTAATCCACACAATGGTCTGGATAAAATCGACCGCATAGTTGTTATGCTCTTCAATACCGGTGGCAACCGTCAGCACATTGGGGTCAAAAATAATATCCTCCGCCGGGAAGCCCACCTGTTGCGTCAGGATGTCGTAGGCGCGTTTGCAAATTTCAATGCGGCGCCAGAAGCTGTCGGCCTGTCCCGCTTCGTCGAACGCCATCACCACGGCGGCAGCACCGTATTGCAACACCTTGCGGGCCCTCTGGCGGAAAAGCTCCTCACCCTCCTTGAGGCTGATGGAGTTGACAATGCTTTTGCCTTGAACGCAGCGCAGGCCGCTCTCGATGACCGACCATTTTGAGCTGTCGATCATCACCGGTACGCGCGAAATTTCAGGCTCCGAGCCGATCAGGTTGAGAAACTCCTTCATAACCGCCTCAGAGTCGAGCATCCCCTCATCCACGTTGACGTCAATCACCTGGGCACCACTCTCCACCTGCTGGCGGGCAATCAAGAGTGCCTCGTCGTAGTTCCCCTGCTTGATAAGGCGGGCGAATTTTTTTGAGCCGGTCACATTGGTGCGCTCGCCCACATTGATAAAACCGGTTGTGCGGTTGACAAGGAGCGGCTCAAGGCCGGAGAGCTGCAACTCATGCTTCTTTACCGGGCGCTGGCGAGGTTTGATGTTTTTGACCGCCTCGGCAATCGCCTTGATATGGCCGGGAGTGGTGCCGCAGCAGCCACCCACAATATTGACAAAGCCGGAAATTGCAAAGTCGGCAATCTGTTCAGCCATATAGGCGGGGGAGTCGTCATACTCTCCAAACTCGTTCGGCAGCCCC
>SESG01027221.1_pt1 | contig 34284 bp, 31 predicted proteins | sample 3171421 | NCBI WGS metagenome assembly SESG01 (sample SAMN10866946, study PRJNA518727) | freshwater metagenome | biome: subpolar coniferous forest; feature: holomictic lake; material: water; isolation source: holomictic Lake 227, 6 m and 8 m depth | place: Canada: near Kenora, Ontario | collected...
CAAACTTCAAGGAAGGCCTTTCGGTTCTTGAGTACTTCATCTCAACCCACGGAGCCCGTAAGGGTCTCGCCGATACTGCTCTTAAGACCGCCGATGCAGGATATCTTACCCGCCGCCTGGTCGATGTTTCCCAGGATGTCATTATTTCTGAGGAAGACTGCGGAACGCTTCGCGGACTGACCATCACTGCGTTGAAGAAAGCTGAAGAAGTTGTGGAATCACTCTACGACAGGATCCTCGGTCGCGTTACGCTCCACGATGTATATCATCCGCAGACAGGAGAACTTATTCTTACTGCAGGTCAGGAGATCACCGAGGAAAAAGCAACACTTATCGGAGATTCACCACTCGAAGGTGTTGAGATCCGTTCGGTTCTCACCTGCGAGTCAAAGAAAGGCGTTTGTGCCAGGTGCTATGGACGTAATCTAGCCACAGGCCGGCTGGTTGAAAAGGGAGAGGCCGTAGGTGTAATTGCTGCACAGTCTATCGGGGAACCCGGTACCCAGCTGACCCTGCGTACATTCCACGTCGGTGGTGTTGCCGGTGTAAATATTGCCAGTGCTTCCAGGATTGATGCAAAGTACGACGGTGTCCTTGAGATCGACGAACTGCGTTCGGTACCTTCTCATAATGAGGCTGGCGAAAAACACGATATTGTCATTGGCCGTTCTGCGGAAATGCGTATTGTTGACAAGAATACACGCATTGCACTGACTTCAGCCCATATCCCATATGGAGCCAGGCTTTATTTCATCAATGGAGCTGAAGTGAAGAAAGGCAACCTCATCAGCGACTGGGATCCTTATAATGCTGTCATACTTTCAGAAGTAGGGGGTAAAGTCAGTTTCGAGAACATTCTCGAAGGTCTGACATTCCGCGTTGAATCTGACGAACAGACAGGTTACCATGAAAAAGTGATCATCGAATCACGCCAGAAAGGTAAGAACCCGGCTATCAATATCCTGGATTCCACAAAAGAGATCATCAAGATCTACGACATACCTGTAGGAGCCCATATCATCATTGAAGATGGTACAAAGATCAAGGCAGGAGAGGTCCTCGTGAAGATCCCGCGTGCTATTGGCAAAGCCGGTGACATCACGGGAGGTCTGCCAAGGGTGACCGAGCTTTTCGAAGCCCGTAACCCATCTGATCCTGCTGTTGTTTCTGAAATTGACGGTGTTGTTTCGTTTGCGAAGAAACTGAAGAGGGGCAACCGCGAGGTTATCATCACTTCAAAAACCGGGGAGGAAAAACGTTACCTGATCCCAACCTCCAAACAGATCCTGGCACAGGAGAACGACTATGTGAAGGCCGGCGTACCTTTGTCTGACGGCGCTCTCACACCCAGCGATATCCTCGCAATCAAAGGACCTATGAAGGTTCAGGAGTATATCGTCAACGAGATACAGGAAGTTTACCGTTTGCAGGGTGTTAAGATCAACGACAAGCATTTCGAGACCATTGTAAGGCAGATGATGCGCAAGGTTGATGTTGAGGATCCCGGCGATAGCCGCTTCCTTGAGGGTGAACTCGTGAACAAGATCGATTTCCAGGAAGAGAATGACTGGATCTATGGAAAGAAAGTTGTTGAGGATCCCTGCGATTCGATCATTTTCAAATCAGGCCAGATCATTAGCGCCCGTAAGCTTCGTGATGAGAATTCGATGCTGAAGCGTAAGGACAAGAAGCTTGTTGATGCACGTGATGCAAAGCCGGCAACAGCCAGGCAGGTGCTCCAGGGTATTACCCGGGCTTCTTTGCAGACCAGAAGCTGGCTCTCGGCCGCATCATTCCAGGAAACCACCAAGGTGCTCACCCAGGCTGCCATCAATGCCCGTGAGGATGACCTGGCAGGTCTGAAGGAGAATGTCATCGTTGGGCATCTCATTCCTGCCGGTACGGGACTCAGGGAGTATGAAAGCCTGATCGTGGGAAGCAAGGAAGAGTATGAAGCTTTAATGGCATCCAAAGAGGAGGATTAATATGCAGGACAATAAAAACCCGGTGAACCAGATCAATATCGAGATATCCGATGAAGTAGGTGAAGGCATCTATTCAAATCTTGCCATTATCACCCATTCACCGGCAGAATTCATTGTTGATTTTGTAAAGATGATGCCGGGCGTTCCTAAGGCAAAAGTGAAGTCGAGGATCATCCTGACTCCCCAGCATGCCAAACGCCTGTACAAAGCCTTAAAGGAGAACGTTATGAAGTATGAGGCGGTACATGGTGAGATAAGGGATTCAGAAGGCGAGATACCATTTAATATGGGAATGCCGGGCCAGGCCTGATCATTGTTGACTTATTTTATTTATTTGCATATGAAACGGGACAATATATCATTGTCCCGTTTCATATTTTTTAAGGTTCTCTTCAATGGTTTCTGAAGGTATGCCTGCAGCCCTGGCCTTGCCCAGGGCGATTTTGCAATATTTGACGGCTTCTTCTTTGTTTCCCAGATCGTACAGCAATGCCGCATAGGTATCATTGGTCGAAGCATCGGATTTTAACTCAACCGATCGTTTTGACCAGAGCAGGGCCTTCCCGAGGTATTTTTTATCCTTCGATATCTGGTGAACGATCCATGCAACATTGTTCAGCATTTCCGGATCATTGGAATAGAACATATCAAGTCCCTTGTAAGCCAATGCAAGGAAACCCGCCGCATCTCCCTGAATCTGACAATTGTTCAGGTCTGCGTCAAAGATCACCTTATCGGCCCCTGCGAAACCGGATGCGAGGATCTTCCGTTTCAGACGGCTGTAGCTCGTATCGCTCATGATCTCAGACCGGCTAAGGTCTACTATGGCTTTCATGAAAACATCGGAAATTTTTTTATCAACAGAATCCCGTCCATGCGCATGAATGAATTCCGCCTGGTGCGCAACCATGTATGTAAACACCTTTGAATCCATGTCGTTACAATACGCATAAATGATCTTCCAGTTGCCAGGCTTGCTAAAGTCGGTCTCTTTCTGAGCCGAGAGATATCTTTCAAGCGGACCTTCCACCGGCAGGTAGGCATCTGAAATTCGCTGCAGGTATTTGTAGATGAACTCCGGGCTGTTTTCTCCCTGGGAGTATCTTTTTTTATAACCGGCATAGCATTCATCAGGGTCAAGGGCGGTATGGGCCAGGCTAATGAGATTTGCGGCTGATTGCACGGCTCCCACCTTCATGTGAACGATATTGCCATCAGTATCGAGGAAAAGAAGGGTGGGGTATGCCCTGACCTGGTATTTCTGCTGAAGTATGATACCTTCTCCCTTTTCCATATCGACTTTTGTGCAGATGAACGTTTTATTATAATAATCAGCAGCTGAATCATTGGTAAAAATATTTGCAGCCATCCATTTGCATGGGCCGCACCAGCTGGCATATGCATCCATGAAAACCAGTTTTTTTTCCTTTTTTGCGGATGAAAGGATTTCAGTCAGAGGCTTCTCACTGAAGACAATCGAGCGGTTCTGGGCGATGCAGTCGGCACACAACAAAAGCATTATGAACAGGAAGACCGGCAGGACTTTTTTCATGGGCTTGTATTTTAATTAAAACGGAAGACTTGTAAGGTAATTGTAAATGTTTTCTTTTTTTCATTGGGCGAACAGGGTTGGAAAAAAAAGTAATACTCTATATTTGCAATCTGTTTTCAACTTATAAACATTGCCGGATCATCAGAAAATAAAGAACATTGTTATTATCGGTGCCGGTAATATGGCTACCCACCTTGCCCTTGCATTTCATCGTAAAGAGGTCAATGTTACACAGATAGTGAGCCGCTCCCGCCTTGCAGGTGAGAGGTTGGCCCGTAAGGTCAAGGCGGGTTACAACGATGATTTCGCTGTTGCCGGTTTGCAGGCTGACTTGTTTATCCTGGCCGTAAGTGATTCGGCAATTGAGGAAGTATCCAGGAACCTTAAACCGGATAACCGGCTCGTTGTGCACACATCCGGCTCAGTTGATATGCAGGTACTGTCGGGAGCCTCATCAAACATCGGGGTATTTTACCCGCTTCAGACTTTTTCGAAGGACCATCGGATTAATTTTTCAAATATCCCGGTTTGCATTGAAGCGAGTTCAGCTGAAAATGAGGAAAAATTAATTCAGCTTGCCCGGCTGATCAGTAAAAAAGTCCAGCCACTGAGCAGCGCACAGAGAAAAGTCCTGCATATGACCGCTGTTTTTGCCGGAAATTTTTCAAGTTTCATGTATACGATAGCCGAAGATCTTCTGAAAAAGCATGACATTCCATTCAGTCTGCTTAAACCCCTGATCAGTCAAACGGCTTCTCTTGCCAGGCACGAGGACGTATTCAGCAGGCAAACGGGGCCTGCCGTCAGAGGGGACTCAAAGACCATGGAAGAACATCTCGAAATGCTTGCAAGACATGGGGTTTACATGGAGATCTACGACCTTATCAGCAAGAGTATCATTAAACATAAGCGAAGAAATGACGAACTATAAGGAGTTGCTCAGGCATATAAATACATTTATTTTTGATTACGATGGTGTGCTTACCGATGGCATGGTGATCATGACCAGCCAGGGTGAGGGTCACAGAATCTCCAGTGTGAAGGACGGTTACGCGATACAGCTAGCCGTAAAAAAAGGATATCATGTTGCAGTAATATCAGGCGCTGTCTCAAAATCGCTCGAGCACAGGATGCATGCATTGAAGGTCGAGGATGTTTTTACAGGTATTGAGAGCAAGATCGAATGTTTCAGGGAATACCTGCTTTCAAAAAAAGTAAACCCTGAGAACGTGCTGTATATGGGTGACGATATACCCGATTACGAAGTTATGCTTGAAGCCGGTGTTGGAACATGTCCTGCGGATGCAGCCGAAGAGATCAAGAAGATCGCAAAATATATTTCGCATTTTAACGGAGGAAAAGGCTGTGCCCGTGATGTTATTGAACAGGTCATGAAAGTACAGGGCAAGTGGATGACGGGCGATGGGGATATGGTGAAGTGGTGAGAAAGAGAAAAGGCGAAATAGCGAAATAGCGAAAAGCGAAATGGCGAAATAAAGAAATGGAGAATAGTAATCTGTCAGCGGTAACAAGGCTGCGGATGTTTTTGCAGCTCGTTCGGATTCCGAACCTGCTGATCATTGTGATCACCCAGTTTTTACTGAGATATTGCCTTATCGCGCCTTTCCTTTATAACGGCGATACCGAGTTTATGACATCACTGCTGGACTTTTCGATGGTATGCCTTTCGACCGTTTTGTTTACGGCAGGAGGATACGTTATCAACGATTATTTTGACGTCAAGATAGACCAGGTGAACAAACCTGATCATTTGCTTGTTGGAAAGGTTATTGCCGGCCGCACTGCAATAAAGTGGCATATCATCCTGACCAGCCTGGGCAGTCTTATCGGGCTTTATCTTACCTACAGGATTGGTTTTTTAAGACTTTGGTTGTCGTTTCCGCTGGTAGGCCTGATGCTGTGGTTTTATTCGGCAAAGTATAAAAGGACACTTTTCTGGGGTAATTTCATAGTGTCCTTCCTTTCGGCCCTGGTTGTTATCACGGTGTATCTTTTTGAATTTTTCTGGCTCCGTCTTCAGCCCGAAATATTTTCAGACCTTATGCCCGACCTGGAATGGGTTGGCAAGCTCTTCCTGGCATACACCATCTTTGCATTCCTTGTCACTTTTTACAGGGAGATCATCAAAGACATGGAGGATGTAAAAGGTGACGCACAGGAAGGTTGCCGCACCATCCCAATCGTTTTCGGGATCAAGGTCACACGCTGGATCGTGTCGGGTCTGATACTTCTAACTGTCATCCTTCTTGTATCGGCCCTGCTGATATTGTTCCAGCTTTCGCTGATGATCGTATTCTGGTACCTTCTTGTGACAACACTTACTCCCATGATATATCTTCTTTACAGGGTTTATATTTCAAACACTCCTGAGGAATATCATATCATGAGCAACATTTGCAAAATAATAATGGTCGCAGGCGTTTTATCCATGTTACTTATAACCATAAGCATATAGTATGATAAACAAACGATTGGAAGGTTTTCACCTGGTCCTGGCATCAGCATCTCCCAGGCGGCAGTACCTGCTCAAAGAACTTGGGCTCGATTTTGAGATCATCACTACGAATGTGAAGGAAGAGTATCCCGCAGGCCTTAGTCCGTCGGAAGTGGCATTGTTTCTGGCTGAACTTAAAGCTGCCAGTTTTGATACCGACAGGATGAATCAGAAATCCATCCTTATCGCTGCCGATACTATCGTTGTGCTTGGGGATGAGATTCTCGGAAAGCCCGGGAATCATGATGAAGCTGTGATCATGCTGAAAAAATTATCGGGTAAGAAGCATGACGTAATAACAGCTGTATGCCTTAAATCGAAAAAAAAGAAAAAGGCTTTTCATGTTCAGTCGTCGGTTTATTTCAAGGAACTTAGCCTTGAAGAGATCGAATATTATATCAGGAATTTTCAGCCCTTCGACAAAGCCGGGGGTTATGGAGTTCAGGAGTGGATAGGATATATTGGAATCAGCAAGATTGAAGGGTCGTTCTTTAATATCATGGGATTACCCGTTAAGGAATTGTATGAGGTCCTCCTCACTTTCTGATCAGATTATTGTATAAACCAAATCATGCAATGGCAGGCAAACCCACTATTCTCATTACAAACGACGACAGTATCAAGGCTCCGGGGATACATCACCTTATTGAATATGCACGCCCTTTCGGGAAGGTGGTTGTTGTGGCCCCCGACCGACCGCAATCGGGAACTGCACATGCCGTAACTGTAAATCATCCGCTCAGGCTTGAACTAATCAAAAAGGAGAAAGATTATGAGGAGTACAGCTGTAACGGAACCCCTGCCGATTGCGTGAAGCTGGCATTCAAGGTTGTTTTAAAGAAAAGGGCTGATTTCCTTTTCTCCGGAATAAACCATGGAAAAAATTCATCTATCAACATTATTTATTCAGGTACGATGGCAGCTGTTTTCGAGGGAGCCATGGCAGGTGTGAGTTCTGCCGGTTTTTCGCTGGCCGACTACAGCATGGATGCCGATTTCAGATCATCCGCCCCCTATATTAAAAAAATCATTGCTGAAGTCATTAAGAACAAACTGCCTGAAGGAGTATGCCTGAATGTGAACATTCCTGCCGTTTCTGCTGAAAAGATCAGGGGAATACAAGTTTGCAGGCAGGCCGAAGGCACCTGGCAGGAAGATTTTGACGCCAGGACCGATCCCCAGGGGCGGCGATATTACTGGATGACCGGGGTTTTTATTAAAACAGGTCATGGAAAAGATACCGATGAATGGGCTGTTGAAAACAATTATGTTGCGGTGGTGCCCGTGCAGTTTGATTTTACTGCAAATTCAGCGATCAAGCCTATCTCAAACTGGTTCTGATGAAATATTACATTATTGCCGGTGAAGCTTCAGGAGACCTGCATGCCTCAAACCTCATAAAAGAGCTGAAGGCCCTCGACAGCAGTTCTGAATTTCGCTGCTGGGGCGGGGATATGATGAAAAAGCAGGGTGCTGTTATCGTAAGGCATATCCGTGACCTTGCATTCATGGGTTTTTTGGAAGTCGCGGTGCATCTGCCTGAGATACTCGGGAACCTCAAATTCTGTGAAAACGATATTTTAAACTATCAGCCGGATGTGCTGATCCTGGTCGATTACCCCGGTTTCAACCTCAGGATAGCAAAATTTGCTGCCGGCAAAGGCATCAGGGTGTTTTATTACATTTCTCCCCAGCTCTGGGCATGGAAGCAATCCCGGGTTAAGACAATCAGGTCCTCAGTTGAACGTATGTTCGTGATCCTTCCCTTTGAACAGGAGTTCTATCGCAGGCATTCGGTAAAAGCAGACTTCCCCGGCCATCCTTTGCTCGATGTCATTCATGAAGGGATGAGGCTGAAAGAACGCCCTGTATTTCTTAAAGACAATTTGCTTCACGATAAACCCATCATCGGCCTTTTACCAGGCAGCCGGAAGATGGAGATCAAGAGTATGCTGAAAGTCATGCTTTCTGTTATTCCTTTTTTTCCTGACCACCAGTTTGTGATTGCCGCAGCGCCATCACTGAACATTGAATTTTACCGCTCAATCATAAGAAATGCGCCTGTTGGCATAGTTTCCGGACAAACCTATGATCTTTTAAGCAATTCGGCTGCTGCCCTGGTTACCTCCGGAACTGCCACGCTTGAGACCGCCCTGATGAATGTGCCCCAGATTGTTTGCTATAAGGGAAATCCGTTATCGTTTGCCATCGCAAAACGGATTGTAAAGGTTCCGTTTATTTCACTTGTAAACCTGATAGCGGGTAGCCAGGTTGTGAAGGAGCTTATTCAGAATGAATTTAATACCAATACTTTGAGAGATGAACTTCAATCCCTTCTTATGCCGGTAAACCGGGAAAAGATTATCGAAGGTTACCGAAGTGTGAAAGAAAAGCTTGGAGGCAGGGGTGCTTCCGGCAGGGCAGCTTCAGCCATGGTACAATATTTAAAGGAGAAATCAGTTAAATAATAGGACTAATAGTATTCAGGAAACAGAGAAATAAAACATTGTATGAATAAAGTATTTTTTACTCTTTTATGCTTGCTGATTTTCGGATCAGCAATAGTATTATCGGCCCAGGATAAAACAACAACTTCAGGCAAAAAAGGGCAGGTTGTCGTTCTTGATGCCAAAAAACTGGATTCCGCCAACAGGCAACAAGGGAAAAAGCAATCCAAGGAGCCAACCCGCGATATGATCTTCAATTCTGGCAAGGCTCCCCAAAAGGACCTTACTCCGCAGGAGAAGGAAGGTGAAGCTTATTTTACTTCAGGATCCAAAAAAGGCAAGGAGGGCAATTACCAGGGCGCAATAGCAGATTTCACCAAATCGCTTCAGTACTCTGAGAATGCAATGACTTATATGAAGAGGGGATATACATACATGCTGATGGGGCAGTTCGCCCTGGCTATCGAAGATGAGAACAAATCCCTTGGGCTGCACGATCCGAATGCCAAAGCCTATTATGTAAGAGGAGCTTGTAAATTCAACCTGAACGATATGGACGGAGCCGAAAAGGATCTGGCTAATGCCCTGGACCTTGACCGGATGAATCCTTCTGCATTCAATTACATGGCTGCTGTCATGATACAGAAACAGGACTTCAAGGAAGCACTTGAAAATTACAATTTCGTTGTCAGGCTCGATTCGACCTTCCCTGATATCTGGACCAACCGTGGGATGGTCAGGCATTACCTGAAAGATTTCAGTGGTGCAATCGCCGATTACAATATTGCGCTGAAAAGGGACCCCAAGAGCTCATCCGCATATAACAACCGTGGTGCAGCAAAGATGATGCTTAAAGACTACAAATCAGCGCTTCCTGATTTTGACAAGGCGATTGTTTTTAATCCCCGCTATGCAGAGGCATATAACAACAGGGGCCGGGTGAAGCATTATCTCGGTGACGATCCCGGGGCCTGCAAGGACTGGAACATGGCCTTTGATATGGGACTGCCTGATTCAAAGGACATGATCATCAAATACTGCAAGTAAACCTTCGGATGAAGGCATTCCTGACAATCTCAGTCTTTCTTGTTTCTTTCCTTACTCTGTCCTGGACAGCTAACGCCCAGGTTAAGACCAATAAAGTATACATTGATTCGGGTATTCTTAAGGCAAAACTCCAGGATTACGGCGCGGCCCTCAAAGATTTCAACGTGGCTATTGCCCTGGACTCGACCAGTTCCGAGGCTTTTTACAATCGTGGGGTGCTTCTGTATGAAATGAAAGATTATAAAAGTGCGATAATTGATTTCAATCGTGCGGCGGAATTACGCCCAAGCTATATACAGCCGTTTTTCAGCAGGGCATTGGCGAAGGATGCGTTGAAGGATTACGATGGCGCTATAAAGGATTATACCAGGGCTGTTGCCCTGAAGGCCGATTATCCTGAAGCATATCATAATAAGGGACTAGACCTGATGGAACTCGGCCGGTATACCGAGGCTGATATGAATTTCAGCAGGGCTTTGCAATACAAACCTGTATTTCCTGAAGCCTATTACAACAGGGGATTATGCAAATACAACGGGAAAGACTACACAGGATCGATACAGGATTTCAATGAGGCAATAAGGCTCGATACATCCCAGTCCGATTATTTTGCAAGCAGGGGAGCTGCCAGGGCTGCGACCGGACAATACCAGGATGCTATAATTGATTTCGGTTTTGTGATCAGCATGAAGCCATCGGATATCAATGCCAGGATGAACAAAGCACTTGCCCAGATGTATCTTAAAGAGTTCGAGGATGCCGTAAAAACCTATACCGATATTATTGGGTTATCTCCTGATAACGATGAGGCATATACCAACCGTGGTGTGGCATTTCAAAACCTTGAAAAACAGGATGAAGCATGTGCCGACTGGGATAAGGCAACCGAACTAGGAAACGATAAAGCCAGGTCCTACAAATTTAAATACTGTAAAAAATAGTATCACTTTTCATCATTTCCCGGATTAAGTACCGAGAGACTGATGAAATTATGAATCCCTGGAGGCCTTTGCCTTTACTCAGATTGGTGATGCCATTTACAGCCGGCATCATTGCAGGACAATCCTGCCATTTCTCCCTGCCATTTGCCTTTATATTTATCTTCTCCGGATTTTCATTGATAGCACTGGCCGGCTTTCACATGTTTTCAAGAAGTTTCAGATACCGCTTCCTTCCTCCTCTGCTGATACTTCCGTCATTGTTTATTCTGGGATTCCAGATTGCAGCTCTCAGATCTGCCTGGAGGGACCAGGATTACCAGGCATATGAGAGACCAGTTGTCTTACTGGCAAAAGTGAGTGATTGTCCGCAGCTCAGGCAGGGCTCGGTAACTGCGATATGCGATATCCTCGCTGTTCGTGAAGGTACAACCTGGTCATCCGCCAACTCGAAACTTTATTTAAAAGTTTATTCCGGAAAGAACGGTCCAGGCCTTACTTATGGATCTTCATTCCTGGTTCATGGCCAACCTGAAAAGCTGGCTTTTTTCTCTGACAGCCATTCATTTAATTTTCGGGAATATCTTTTTAAAAAGGGTATAAGGTATGAAATGAGCATCAATGCCGGCGGGATAGCAGCAGTTAAAGATTCCTGCACCTTCAGTTTTAACAGGCTCGCGTTTGAAGCCAGGGATCGGCTGTTACAGATTTTCAGGGATAAGCACCTCAGCGGCCAGGAATTTGCGGTTGCTTCTGCGTTATTGCTTGGTTATGTAAACGAGATTGACGGCAAACTGAAATCTGCATTTGCTGCAAGCGGAACCATGCATATTCTCTCAGTTTCAGGCATGCATGTGGGAATTATTTTCCTGTTCCTGGAGACCATACTTGCGTTCTTCCTCAAATTCAGGCATGGAATCCACCTTAAATCCGGTATACAGCTTTTATTCGTTTGGGCTTATGCCGCGATAACAGGCTTTTCCCCGGCAGTCCTGAGAGCTGCGGCCTGTCTCAGTTTTCTTATCATCGGGAAATCGATCAGACGCAAACCTGAAATGCTTAACATCATCAGCGCTTCGGTATTTTTACTGCTTATCATTGACCCTCTTATCATTTCAGATGTCGGCTTCCAGCTCTCTTACATCGCCGTCCTGGGTATCGTAATCCTTTACAAACCCATCTATGATATGTACGTTACTCATCGCTGGCTGCCCGATAAGATCTGGGCCCTTATGGCTGTCTCAATGGCTGCACAGATCGCAACCTGTCCACTAAGCCTGTACTATTTTCACCGCTTCCCGAACTATTTCCTGCTTTCAAACCTTCTCATCGTCCCCCTTTCGAATGGAATTATTCTGATGGGAATCCTGGCTTTACTTTGCTCATCAATCCCCCTGATCGGGGCGCTGTGCATTTCTGCGCTTAAGATTCTGCTCACCTGCCTCAATAAAAGTGTGTTATGGATAGGCTCTTTGCCCGGGGCCATAACACAAGGCTTTTTTCCTGACCTCACTGCCGTCATCCTGATGTACCTTTTCATTGGTATGGTCTTCCTTTTTATTATGCGGAAACGACCAGCCTGCCTGCTTGCAGCCCTTACATGCCTTATCCTTATCCAAACCGCAGAATTGAACGAAAGACTCCGTATTTCCTCCCATTCCACGATCTACGTACACAGCAATAAGCAGGGATATGCAATCAGGTTTGTAAAAGGGCAGCATGAAATTTGTTTTTATTCAGGTCTGCGGATGATGAAGGACGGCTTTACCTCAGAACAAATCGGTAATGAACGGATGGCAAAGAGGGTTGACCAGGTTCAGGAACGTTCTGTTAAATTCTGCGGATGGCAGGCAGGATCAGGGTTCCCGGAGGCCGGAAGATTCGGCGGGATGATCATGCTGGGAGGCAAAAGAGTTTATCTGCTAAATCACTCCTTAAGCAGGAATTTTCAACATAAGTTAAAAACTGATATACTGCTCATCGCAGCCAGTGCAAATTTTACCATGGAACAGCTGATCAGGGTGTTCTCCCCCCGACTGATCCTGAATGTTTCAAATGCTTACCGTTCAAGGGTGTTGAATTGGGAAGCCGCCACCCGCAAAAGTGGAATAAAATTTTATGACCTCAGGACCTCGGGATTTTATCAGGAAGAATTATAATTTTTTTTGAAATTCAAGAAAAAAGATATACTTTTGCAGCCTGAATAATGGACTGGTAGTTCAGCTGGTTAGAATGCCGCCCTGTCACGGCGGAGGTCGCGAGTTCGAGTCTCGTCCAGTCCGCAGAAGCAAATCGAAAGACCCTGTAGCAAAACAAGTTACGGGGTTTTTTATTGAAAATTGTTAATCTAAATGGATTAACCTTTTATAATATGATGAAATTAATGTGCTGATTCTCGGTACTTTACATAAAAGTGAGATAATTTATCAGTCGTGGGCTGGCTGTATGGCTGGGTCTTTAGTGGGTTTATAATCCACATTGATAATATCGGTAATCCCAACGCCGTTTAGCGACAGGCATTTCTTGTTAACTCTGGCAATCAGCCTTGTTTCTGGTTTTTCATTTTAATTATCCACTGGTAAACTGACCATATCACCGTGAACCCAAATATGATAAGGATTGGGATATAATAGTCAAGGACATAATTATGGAAATAAGCTCCTATTAAAATGTAAGCTGTGGCAATGCAGAGTTTTAATGGAATAAGTTCAGCATTTGACCAGCTCGTCTTGATTTTGAAAAAGTTCATTGTGCGAATTTTTATCCTGTTTTGCCTAGTCTTGTGGGTTTCGGCATCCCCAGTTCTTATCAAAGGTCAACATTTTAAATGGTTTATAATCCATCACTGTTCAATTTCTTTAGTTGGCTCTTCCAGCATCTTCATTTGCTGGTCAAACAGCTTATTCAAATGATTTCTTGACTTCGGAAAAAAGGTAACCGAAGCAGAATGTAATGATTACATCTTAAAGCCGATTGACAATAACGACCTCAAATGGTTAATACAGAAGCATTTTCCAGTTTAAGTCCTTCAGCTGCCCCTTCATTTACTGGCGCTGCGATGCTTTACTTTTCCGAGTAATGCGCTTAAAACGGCTCAAACTGGGCTTATTTCGAATCCTTTGGGGTTATATGCTCTCGCCAATTTACTGCGGAGGCTGGTCATTGGCGAAAGATAGTTTCACCGACCCCCTTCCCCCGTTGGTCGGGTTTTACCCCCTGCCAACCGAAAATCGCTGTTCTATCCCATCAATCCAGGCTAATTTTGCTTCATCAACATCAAACAACAAGCAAAATGAAAGCATCAACAATCATCCTCTCAGCAGTTCTGACCTTAATAGCAAACGTACTTTTCGCAAGCAATGATATCTTATCCGTGCCAGTTGCAAATGCAACCACGGTATCGATGACATCACTTGCACCTACAACTCCTTGCGAAGCTGACTTTAATGACGCTACATTAATGATTGACGCTGCTTATCTGGCACCCAGCATGCCGACTGAAGCTTCAATGGAAGAAATGAACTATGAAATGGTTTCAGCCCTGAACTTAGCTCCTGTTAATCCTTCTACCGCTGATGTTGATGAAGAAATTGAATATGCTTACTTAACCCCCGCTGTTCCTGCTGAAGCCGACTTTGAATAAACCCAATATATCTCCCGCTTAATATAAACGAGCCATTCCATAAGGGGTGGCTTCTTTCATTTTATCCATGATACTTCACTCCTGACTACTAAGGGAAGCCAGCTCATTGATTAATTAATGGGAATATTTTGGGTCTGTTAGGTGAGTGGATATTTAAATGACTACATTTAATATCATAATTCTCAACTCATCTTATGAGAAAAGCTAAAAATGAATCCAATGCTCTCAATCTGCGCCAGAAAGCAGAAGAGTTGCTGAAAAATAAATCAGCGGAAAACAGGGGGCAACTCTCAGAAGTTGAAACCCTGAAGCTCATTCACGAACTGGAGGTTCACCAGATAGAACTGGAAATGCAGAATGATGAGCTACGCCAAGGGCGGGAGGTAGCTGAAATTACTTCAGACAAGTACACCAAGTTCTATGATTTTTCACCAACTGGTTATTTGTCATTTTCAAAGGAAGGTAAGATTACTGAGTTAAATCTCATTGCAGCTCAATTGCTGGGAAAAGAGCGCCCGCAACTGCAAGGTGCTCAGTTTGGTTTTTTTGTTTCCGATGATACCAGACCCACCTTCAATCAGTTTCTTGATAAAGTGTTTAATTTCAGAAACACCAAAGAAACCTGCGAGCTTATCCTTTTGCAAAAAGGGAATCCGACCGTTTTTGTTCAATTAACGGGTATCACTGCCAGTAACGGGGAAGACTGTCTGGTGAGTTTGAATGACATTACAGCGCGAAAACAATCCGAAATGGAACTTCGTGAGAGTGAGGAAAATTTTCGGTCAATGTTTGAAAAAAGCTCATCAGCAATGGCCATTATAGAACCAGATACAACTATATCAATGGTCAATGAGGAGTATTGCAAACTAAGTGGCTACACGAAGCAGGAAATCATTGGAATGAGCTGGACACAACAAATTCCGCCTGAGGACCTTGAACGATTAAAAGAATATAACCGCCGCAGGCTGATAAACCCAAAAGATGCTCCTGAAAAATATGAATTTACCTTCCATCATAAAGATGGCAGAATAAGGCATGCACTCATGTCTGTCGCTATGGTAGGCAATCGAAAAATAGTAGCGTCCTTTGTTGATATTACCGCTCGCAAACTGGCTGAAGACAACCTGAAAGAAGTATCAGCACGTTTGCAATTAGCAACTCGTGCTGGGGGTGTAGGTGTTTGGGATTATGACGTTGTTAACAATGTCCTTGTTTGGGATGACCAGATGTTCAAGCTGTATGGTATTAGTAAACATGATTTTAAAGGTGCTTATGAAGCATGGTTGGACGGGGTTCATCCTGAAGATAAAGAACGGGGTGATTCCGAAATACAAATGGCAATATCGGGAGTAAAAGAATTTAATACTGAGTTCAGGGTGGTTTGGCAGGATGGAACTATTCATTTTATCAGGGCTCTTGCCGTTGTTCAAAAGAATGATATAGGCAAACCCATAAAAATGATCGGCACCAACTGGGATATTACTGCCCAAAAGAATGCCGAGCAGTCATTGCGAGAGATGAATGCAGAGAAGGACAAGTTGTTCTCCATCATCTCCCACGACCTACGCAGCCCGTTCAATGTTTTCCTTAACTACACCCAAATGCTGGAACAGGAGTTGCCAACAATGACCCACGAACAGATTCAAAAGTTTGTCCATTTGATGGGAATCTCCGCCAACAACCTTTTCCGCTTGCTTGAGAACCTTTTGGAATGGTCGCGGTTACAAAGGGATTTAACCAAAATTCACCCTAAATCATTTCAGTTAATGCCGAATGTTAAATCAAGTATGGACTCTGTAAGGGATGCAGCATATAAAAAAGATATTGATTTGAGCTATGATATCCCAGAAGACATGGAGGTTTTTGCTGATGAATATATGCTTGACAGTATCCTGCGCAATCTAACCACAAATGCGGTGAAGTTCACAACAAAAGGTGGCAAGGTAGCCATTTCAGCAAAATCAATTCCTGATGGTTGGGTTGACGTTTCTGTAAAGGACACGGGCATCGGAATTAGCAAAAAAATGATTGATAACCTATTCAAAATGGACGTCAATACGAGCCGCAAAGGAACCGATGGCGAGCCAAGCACTGGGCTTGGATTGATTCTCTGCAAAGATTTCGTAGAAAAGCATGGTGGGAAACTTTGGGTTGAGAGCGAGGAAGGCAAGGGCAGCACTTTTTATTTCACCTTGCCTAGCAAAGCATGAACAGTGATTTGCGGTAATTAAACCAATCTAGGCATATAAAAAGTAGAAAAAATGGCATATCAAATTATTTGGGAAGAAAAAGGTATCCTTGTCAAGTTTTCAGGCACGGTAGGAGAACAAGAGGTTATGACGATAAATAACATTATGTATAGCGATGCAAGATTTGACAGACTTACCTATCAGATTGCCGACTATACCGACGTTACAAATATTCATATTACGCAGCAGGATGCTAAAGTAATTGGCACCCTTGACAGAACATCTTCACACTGGAATTCCAATCGTATGCGGAATGTTGTCGTGACAAAAGATGAAAAGTTTAAACCAATCGTGGAAACCTATTTCAAAGAATTTAAGGGAACATTATGGGAGTGCAGAATATTTGAAACTTTGGAAATGGCATATGCTTGGGTGAAGGCGGATTAGGTATCATCACCCAAACCCATTCCTGTGATTTCATTTCGGAGCTCCCTGTATACAGCCTTTACAATCACTCGCTTACTCCACGTCGATGTCATACTTGTGCAGAAGCCCAACCACTCCTGCCAATGAGAATTTTGCCTTTTTCATTCGATTCATCTCAGGATCGATTGAAAAATTGAACGACGTGCTGAAATCCGCCATCTCGAGATTGGCATGAATGAATAGCGCTCTTGTCAGATCGCAGCTATCAAACACAGCACCGCTCAGGATTGATTCGGTGAAATCTGTTTCCTGAAGTGTACAATTAATAAAGCGGGTCTTTTTCAGGCTCTTCTTGAAGAAGGTGGACAGGTTCAGGTTGCATCCCTCGAAATGAACCGAGAATAGGAAGTCAGAGCAGTTCTCAAATCGCAACCCAAGCAGTTTGCAGTCTTTAAATCTGACATCCCGAAACGCAGTTTTGCTCAACTTTGCAAGACTCAGGTCACATCCGATGAATTGGCACTCCAAGAATGCTATTCCAGACAGGTCGAGGTTTAAGAAATTGCAGTTGTTGAAGGTGCATTGCTCATAATCCGTCGCCGTCATTCCTGCCGTGGAAAAATCTGCTTTGTCGAATGTCCTGTTGGTAATGTATTCCTTCCCCATTCTACGATTGATGTTTCTTTTTTCTTCGTTAATTCATCTGCTTATAACCTCCTGAAAGAGCAGAATATGAAGTTCTGCACCGTATTGAACGGAGTGGCATGGTCAACGGCAATGCACCTGACCTTTTCAAAGTATTTTTTAAGGCGGTTGTCCATTGAGCCTTCGGAATATTGTCGGATTTCAATACCGCTGCATTTTTTCGCCCCCTGCTCGGAGAAGGTTCCGATGACCAAGATGCCCCCTTGGGTGATGCCGTTATGTGCGGCGTTGACGTAATGTTCGATTTCCCGTTCGTCAGTCAGAAAGTGAAAGGCGGCTCGGTCGTGCCAGAAGTCATACCTCTTGGTTGGAACAAACGTGGAGGCGTCCTGCACAACCCATTTAACCTTCGCTGCCCTGCCACCCAGTCTTTGTTTGGCTCTCTGAATTGCCACCTCGGAAATATCAAGGACTGTGATGTCCAGGTAGCCCATATCGAGCAGGTGGTCAACCAAGAAGCTGTCGCCGCCGCCAAAGTCAATTATTTTGGCTGTTTTGGGAAGGTCGAAGTATTTTACAAAATCCAATGATGTGGTGGGAACGCTCTGAAACCAGCTTACCTCTTCGGGCTGCTTGGTCTGGTATATGTTCTCCCAGTGCTGCTTGCGGTCAAACTCTTCCATTTTCCGATTTTGATTTACTTCCAGTAGTTCTTCATCAGGTCTGACACCCATTCGGGCTGCCTGATTTCCCCCTTGGGCTGAAACTCCCTGAACAAGGGCTTTATATCCAGCACGGGCGTTCCATCAATGGCATCAAGGTTCCTGACAGTAATCTTCCTTCCTGAATGCTCGATTAGTTCAACAGTGCAAAGCCCTATGGCGTTGGGTCTGTCCTTTTTTCGCTGGCAGAAGATGCCAACCAAAGGGTAGGCTGGGTTGCCACGTGGATGTCCAGAAAACACCATGTCACCGCCCTTGACCTTGTCAAAGAAATAGATGACCTCAAGGTGGGAGAACTCGGTTATGCCGTTTAAAGCCTCGGTTGGGACATCTTCGGCAAGCTCGATTTCCGCAATTACTTCACCCCAAAAATCATCAGAAGGCGCTTTCCGTAAGTTTTTAACGAACCCGATGGGATTAACTTTGATTTCCATAGATGCTGGTTTATGCTGACAAAAATAAGCTGATTTGAGTTGGTTAGGTGCAGCCATTTTAATTCATTCAGGGCTTTTTTCTTTTAACCGACTATTTATCCGAAAGAGCACAAACACGTTAATCAACCAGCGCGGAAAGCATAAAAACTTAACCGCGCTGGTTTTTTATGCAATGTTGTTATCTATGTAATGCTCTATACCATAGACTGGTGCATTAATCATACCCCCCTTACAGCCGACGTTAATGATGAAATTGATATTACTTCTTTAATGCCGGCTGTTCCAGTAGAAGCCGACTTTGAATAAACCCAACAGATCTTCCCCTGACTATAAGAAGCTGCTCCAAAAGGGCGGCTTCTTATGCTTAAATCCTCCACCAAAATTGCCCAGTTAAACACAATTTGACCCAAACTCGCAATTAATATCCTTGGTTTTTTTGATAAATCATTGTAAAATTGTATTTTCAACCTCTGAACCTCAGCAAGATGAATTTCGTGGAAAAAACAAAGGAAGAACTCATTGAAGAGTTGCAGACCATACTGCAGGAGCACGATGAATTGAAGGCTTTGTATGAAAAAGATATTACATCTTTGAGAAATGCCGAAGAAAAATTGAAGTTAAGTGAAGAGCGGCAGCGGGAAGTGCTCGAAAATTCATTGGTTGCTGCCTACAAAAGGAATCTTCAATCCAATGATTATGAGTATATCAGTCCTGTTTTCGTTCGTTTAACTGGCTATACTCCTGAAGAAATGAAAACTTTGCCTCTGGAAACCGTTATTGGATTAATGCATCCGGATGACATGCCTGAGGTTGAGCGAACCCTTGCCGGGGCAATTTCAAAAGGTGCAGGACAAACAAATCAGGTGGAATACCGATTCAGACACAAGAAGGGTGTGTATCGTTGGTTAATTGACCGATTTACTTTAGTAAATGATTGTCAGAATAAACCTGTTGCACTTATTGGCAGTATCAGCGATATAACGGAGCGTAAACTGGCAGAAGAAGCTCTGCGAGTGAATGAGGAAAAACATCGAATATTACTTCAAACAGCAATGGACGGCTTCTGGCTGGCTGACAATAAAGGACAAATTTTAGAAGTCAATGGAACCTACGTCCAAATGAGCGGTTACAGTGCTGATGAATTAGTAACAATGAAGATTTCCGATTTGGAAGTTGTCGAATCAGAAGCCGATACTGTTATTCATTTTCAAAAAATTTTAAGTCAGGGAGAAGACCGATTTGAAACCCGCCACCGTCGCAAGAACGGAACCACATATAATGTGGAAGTCAGTGTTCAGTATAAGCCAGTTGATGGTGGACTATTTGTGGCTTTTATACGTGACATCACCGAACGCAAAAAGGCAGAACAAGCCTTGGCAGAGTCAGAAGAGAAGTACCGCGTGCTTCTTAACGGGAGCATATATGGGATTTTAGCCGCCGATGCTGAAACCCGCCAGTTTTTGTTTTCCAATCCAGCCATCTGCAAACTATTCGGATATACTGATGAGGAGTTTCGGCGGCTCAATATCGGGAATTTGGTACCAAAGGAATCCTTGGATTTGGTTATGTCAGAGTTTGATTCCCAAATGCGGGGAGCTAAATCTGTATCTTTTGCTCAAGCCTGCGTTAGAAAAGACGGCACTATTTTCTATGCTGACATAGCTGGAGCTCCCATTGTCCTCAATGGCAGAAAATGCAGCGTCGGATTTTTTAATGATGTGAGTGACCGAATAAAGTCAGAAGAAAAGATTCATGAAAAAGACATCCAGTTTAAAAAGCTTTCTTCACATTTGCCTGACCTGATTTATCAGTTTACCAGGAGACCTGACGGAAGTTACTGTGTTCCCATAGCTTCAGAAGGTATCAAGAACATTTTTGGATGTTCCCCAGAAGATGTAGTTGATGACTTTACTCCTATTGGCAGGGTAATTGTCCCTGAAGATGCAGAAAGAGTAATCAGCGATATTGAATACTCTGCGAAGCATTTGACCTGCTTTACATGTGAGTTCAGAGTGCAAATACCCGGCAAGCCGGTCCAATGGATGTTATCCAAATCAACGCCTGAAAAATTGGAAGATGGCAGTGTAACGTGGTATGGCTTCAATGCAAATATCACCGCGATGAAGCAAACGGAGATGCAGCTTATCAAAGCCAAAGAAAAAGCCGAAGAAAGCGACCGCCTGAAATCAGCTTTCCTTGCCAATATGAGCCACGAAATCCGTACGCCGATGAACGGCATCCTGGGATTTGCGGGACTGCTTAAAGAACCTCATTTAACGGGTAAAGAACAACAACAATATATCAGCGTAATTGAGAGAAGTGGCAAGCGTATGCTTAATATCATTAACGACCTTGTCAGCATCTCAAAGATTGAAGCCGGACAAATGAATGTTTTAATATCGGCATCCAACATTAACGAGCAAATCGAATCTATTCATAACTTCTTCACTCCTGAGGTTGAAAAAAAAGGGTTGCAGCTATCAATAAAAAACACACTGCCATCAAACGATTGCCGCATTAAAACAGACCGTGAGAAACTTTTTGCCATTCTGACCAACCTCGTTGGCAATGCTCTTAAATTTACCAATGCTGGCTCAATTGAAATTGGCGCTGAGAAAAAGGGTGACTTCATTGAATTCTTCGTAAAAGATACAGGTATGGGTGTGCCTGAGCACAAGAAGGAGGTTATTTTTGAGCGATTCAGGCAAGGCAGTGAATTGATTACCAAACCATATGAAGGTGCAGGACTTGGGCTATCCATTGCAAAAGGTTACGTGGAAATGCTTGGGGGTAAACTCTGGTTGGAAAGTGAGTTGGGAAAGGGGTCGACATTTTATTTTACCCTTCCATACAACATTAAGAATAAAGTGACAACCGTCATCGAAGATACTTCTTCGGGAGCAGGAATAACCTATCAGGCTAGCAACCTGAAAATTCTGATTGTCGAGGATGACGAAGCGTCGGTGCTTTTTCTGTCCACGGTACTAAACATTTACTGCAAGGAAATTTTAACAGCAGGAACGGGTATTGAAGCGGTTGAAGCCTGCCGTAACAATCCTGACATAGATTTGGTATTGATGGATGTCAGGATGCCCGATTTGGACGGGTATTCAGCAACCCGCCAGATAAGACAATTTAATAAAAATGTCGTCATAATTATGCAGACTGCATATGCAATGTCTGGCGACAGGGAAAATTCAATCAAGGCAGGCTGTAATGATTTTATTTCAAAGCCTTTTATTATTGAAGAGCTAAATGAGTTAATGCGAAAGCATTTTCCCATTTAAGCCATACAGCCGCCCCTTCATTTATTGGCAACGATTGCCTTCAATCTTCACGATGTTTTTATACGCTGCGGCAGCCCTTTTTTGAACTAGACAGAACAAGGGTTTTAAGGGAATCGATCACTGAAAGCTTTTGAGCATAGATCTCATTGGTGAAAAATTAGAGAAAGAAAAATCATCAGGATCAGTACAACCTTTGTCAATCTTATATAGTCTATACAAAAGAAGAAAATAATATCAAGGTCAAAGTTAGCAAAATGACAGAATTCGAAGCTGTGCATCCTTCCTGTGAGCCGGGCTTGAAAAACAACCTGCCCGAAAATTTTGTATCTTGCATGGCTCAAAGTGATGCCGACATCAAGGTTCTGTACATTAAATAGATAAGCTCATGAAGAATAAACAGATTTGCCATATCGTTTTGTTGCTTTTCCTTGTTGCCGGAATAATCCCGGTTGTAAGGGCCCAACAGGTTAACATTGACCCGAACGATCCGGCATTTATCAAAAAGTACGCGTCCTTTGATTTCAAAGGAAAATTTGCAGTCAAAGCCGAAAGTGATGAAAGGAACAATTACTACCTCCTGGATTTTTCAAGTTTACCTGGCCGTTTTGAAAAAGTGTATTTTCTGAATCTTAGTTTTAAAACCGCTGAAATCATCAACCTTGACGCAAATATCGGCAGGGATAAGATCTGGTTTCTTTCCGAAAAACGTAATCCGGAGAAACAGGTCATAGATATTTTTCTTGATTTAAAGAAGAGAAGCCTTGAGGCTGCTTCATCTTATTCTGATCAGCAAAAAGCGCAATGGTTAAAGGATAATGATAAATATAAATAAGCTGCGCCGGATATGAAGAGATTAGTTGCTTTTATTGTATTGATCATATTGCTCCCTATAGTTCTTAACGCACAGCCCGGCGGAGGAGGAGGCCCGAACAGCACCTGTGAAATGGCTGCTCCCTTCTGCACAGGTACTCTTTATTCTTTCCCGGCAGGGGTCAATGCCGGGACCGGGCAAACCGGCCCCTGTTACAGCTGCCTTTCAACCAAGCCCAATCCGGCCTGGTATTATATGAAAGTCGCCACATCAGGCAACATAATCATACAGATGCATAGTGAGCCAGCCAAGGACATCGATTTCTGCTGCTGGGGACCATTTCCAACACAGAATTCATGCTCGCTCCTGGCGTGTAACAAAGTCGTCTCCTGCAGTTACTCGCCAAGCGCATACGAAACCTGCAATATTCCCAACGGGCAAACAGGGGAGTATTACATTCTTGTGATAACCAACTACTCCAACCAGCCCTGCAATATTATTTTCCAGCAAACCGGAGGCACAGGTACAACTGACTGTACAATTCTTCCTCCTGCCTGTTCCAATAACAGTCCGATCTGTATAGGCCAGACACTCCAGCTGACAGCCATGTCAGTTAACAGCGCAATCTATCATTGGTGGGGCCCCGATAATTTCTCATCGACCCTGCAGAATCCAACGATTTCCAATGCCACTACCTTGAATGAGGGTGATTATTTTCTGCGGATTACTGTGAACGGACAGCCCAGCGCGGATACTTCTGTGACGCATGCTTATATCTACAATCCAAAGGCCAATGCCGGGAATGATACAACCATCAACAACGGATTGTTCACTACCCTGCACGGCAGCGGTTCAGGAGGATGCGGTTCATACCGATACCATTGGGAACCCGCTGCAAAGCTTGTTGATCCCAATGTACGGGTGCCTCAAACCGTCAATCTTTTTACAACGACAATGTTTACACTCAATATCACTGATGACTCAGCCAATTGCACTGCCTCTGATATGGTTACAGTGAATATCGCAGGAGGCGCACTGGCTGTTAATGCCATCGCGACACCGGGCTCATTGTGTGCAGGAGCTTCCACCCAGCTTCAGGCCTTCGGTTCAGGAGGGTCGGGAACCTATACCTACCAATGGACTGGTCCCGGCGGATTCAGCTCCACGCTTCCGAATCCCACCGTTGTGCCTGTAACTACATCCACATATGAAGTCTCCGTCTCCGATGGATACAATACTTCTCTGAATACAGTGACTGTAACTGTTATTCCTCTGCCTGTTGCCAATCCTGGTGCGAATAAATCGATTCCGAACGGGACCTACACATTCCTTGATGGCTCGGGAGTCGGTGGAAGCGGAAATTATTTTTATTCATGGACCCCGGCAAACATGCTGGTCAATGCCAGCATTAAAACTCCTCAGACGGTCAACCTGACAACCACCACGGTGTATTCTCTCGTTGTCACGGACCTTTCAACAAATTGCATTAGCACCAATGCCGGAAATGTCTCAGTCGAAGTAACCGGGGTACCTTTGAATGTCAACCCTGTGGCAATTCCGCCTATGGTATGCCGTACCGATACATCCGAGCTTCATGCTTCTGCAGGAGGAGGGAATATAGGATTTTATACTTATGCCTGGACTTCCGATCCACCGGGCTTTATATCAACAGAACCAAACCCTAAGGTCGCACCCTCGGCTGCAACAACCTACAATGTATCGGTAAATGATGGTTTCAATACTACGACGGGCTTTACCTCAGTGCAGATTTACCCTGAGCCTCAGATCAACCTGGGCCCTCCCGATACAACAGTATGCGTTTTTGATACCTTCACGATCGATGCCGGAAACCCGGGCTCGACCTATCTATGGTCAAACGGAGCAGCTACCAGGGACATCATAGTTAGTACGACAGGCATAGGCTATGATTCTCAAACTTATACGGTGGAGGTGACCAATGAACATGGCTGCAAATCCCAGTCTTCAATAACGGTCATCTTTGACTTTAAAGCCTGTACAGGGATTGGCGATAACAATTACCCGGGAAAACTTTCAGTATTCCCAAACCCCGCCTCAGGCAGTGTTACTGTTGAAAGTGAAGGTGTAAAAGACGAAACCCGGGCCGAAATTCTTTCTGTTTTCGGTACCAAAGTGAAAGAATTTTCATTACCCGAAAGCATTTCTTCAAAATATTCAACCACTATTGACCTTGTAAACATCTTGCCAGGCATTTACCTTGTGAGGTTTTTCAACGCGAACTTTAATCATTCAGAAAAACTTATCGTCAGATAGTGAAGAAACGAACTTTCTATAAGCCCTCGATGGCAAGAATGCAAAGAATCTTCATGATAGTGTTTTTCTGCCTTGGCCTGAACGCCGTATTTTCTCAAAGCCCTGTAACACGGACAAATTGTCCGAGATCTCAGAAACAAGCCGATCTTTGGTATTTTGGAGATAAAGCGGGGATCGACTTCCGCACGGGAACGGCAATTCCTGACTTGTCCGATAATGTTATGAAAGCGTACAATGCGACCGCGGTGATCTGTGACAGCTCTGGCAATCTGCTGTTCTTTACGAACGGGAACAAGGTTTGGGACCGAAATTTCACTTTAATGGGAAATGCCAATGGACTAGATGGAGACCTCGGTGCCACACAACCCTGCATCATCATTCCTAATCCTGCCAAATCTGACATTTTCTATATTTTTACAATAGATGTGTTATTGTTCAAAGACAGTATTTATACTACGCTGGGATTGAGATATTCAACAATTGACATGACCTTACGAAATGGCATGGGGGATGCCAGCAGTAAAAATACTCCCCTGCTGAAATCTGCATGCCAGAAGCTTACAGCCGTGATGAGCCATGATAAAAAATCAGTCTGGGTCATTGCCCATGCCTGGAACTCCAGGGATTTTTATGCATATCGGGTAAGCGAAGAGGGAGTGGCTGATTCTGTAACAAGTTCCGCAGGTAGTTTTCATGGAGGGGGATCGTTGGATCAGCCCAATGCAGAAGGCTCAATGAAAGTCTCCCCCGATGGGAAGTATCTTGCTCTTGCCATCACTGGAAAGAACATGGTAGAACTCTTCGGGTTCAATAATCAGACAGGTGTTATTTCCGATATAGGTTCCATGGTCATGCCAAATCAGGGAGTGAATACTTTTGGCATAGAATTTTCTCCCGACAGCCGAAAATTATACACAACTCAGCTGCAGCGTTTCGGTTCTCCTCCAACAAGGCCTTCATATGTTTACCAGTTTGATCTCGCCGGCGGTTTGATGAATCCGGTTTTACTTGATAGCGTTGCAGGAAACCTGCTTTGTTTCATGCAACTCGCCACCGATGGAAGGATATATATATCACGTACAATCACCGCCCTTCTTACAAAGGATTCTATCGATGTCATTTACAACCCAAACAGGCCCGGAAAAGCATGCAATTTCAACCGGATGAACAATTCCAGGAATCAGCTATTTTCATTGGATGGTCGGAAGAGTGTTTATGGTCTGCCCAACTTCATTCAAACTTACTTCGACCTGCCTGCATTCCGATGGGACAGTGTATGTAACGGGGACATTACGAAATTTACCATTCCCAACAAAGCCAACATCGATTCTGTTCTCTGGGACTTCGGCGACGGCGGTTTCTCTCGCAATCCCGAACCCATTCATCTTTATACAAAGCCAGGCAAATACATGGTAAAGCTGACCGAGAAATTCAACGGACAAAGTTTTACCGATTCAGCCCTGGTTACCAGCTATGCCCTGCCCACTGTCAAACTCGGAGGAGATACCATTCTGATGTATTCAGGGTCTTCAATAATCCTCCATGCCGGGGGAGGATACATGGAATATTTTTGGTCGAACGGTTCAGGGGATTCAATAATTTCGGTTGCATCCCAGGGAAATTATTCAGTCAGAGTGAAAGATTTCAACTGCTGCATGAACAGCGACAGTGTATATGTAAAAGTGTTCGAGTATTCAGCTCCTACAGCCTTCACTCCGAACAACGACGGGCTTAACGACGTATTCAGGGTTATCGGGCTTTACAGGAACATCAGCTTTACCATGAACGTATTTGACCGCTGGGGACAACAAGTATTCACATCTGATAATATCGATAAAGGTTGGGATGGCACAATTAAAGGTAAACCCTGCGAAGCAGGCTCCTATGTTTGGATGGTGAAAATCGGCTTCCTGAGTGAAGATATTATCGCCCAGGGTGATATTGTTATGAAAGGTAACGTAATGCTGATACGTTAAGAGGCAGGGAATTAATTTTATCCTGCCCTGTATTGATTAAACTTTTGACCCTGTTAAAATTTACCTCTTTTCTCTTTCTTTTCCTTTTTCTCCGCCCTTTTTTCCTTCAGGGTCTTGGTAGGCTCTTTCTTAACGGCTTTCTTAACATCTTGTCCTTTTGCCATGGCTGTATGTTTTATAAGTTACTTTTGACTGCGGATGAATAGTTCTGCAAATATACTGCAAAAGACAAATCTGCGTATAAATTTCCGGTGAGCTGAAACAAGTATAAATGTTTCAGGGCTCCTTGCTGAAATCTTCCTGTGAAGTCAGTTTTATCTCAGTTAATTTATCCTTCAGCAGTTCCTGGTTAAGCTTTGGAAGTTCAACAGAAACATAGTTGGTTACCTCATCCTGCACCTTTTTGGCATCAGCAGCAAGAACATCCAGGCCCTGGACTTGTGAATCGGTAGGGCGTCCCGGATAAGAAAGAATGGAGCCATAAATAAAACCTATCTTTTCACTTAATCTTTCCTCACCCGTGATCTTGCCTTCGGCGGTTGAAACGATGCGGCAGTGCAGGGTGTCCATATTCACAGCTACTGCAAGCAGTTTCTTCGAAAGGGATTTTGGAGCTGTTTTTGCCAGTTTTTTAGCCTGTTCGCGGATCTCCCTTACCTGCCTGTCGGTATAGGCCAGGGATTCGAGCAGGGTATATCCTTTAGTCACAGCCTTCTGCCGGATTTCCCTGTCCTGGAGGGTGTACATGGATTTCGGATCGGGGAGAAGCCTGATCTTTGTTTCATATACCTTGTCATTCCTGAAGAGTTTCACAGTATACTCGCCGATTGCGTATTCCGGACGGGCAAATGCCGAGCCCTGGATTTGAGGGGATACAGGCACTTTGGGCGGTTTCATATGGATGTTCCACTGTATGATATTGATCCCTTTACGTGTGCCTGCAGGGAGTTTCTGAATGAATTTCCCGCTGGCATCGTACACCTCGAGATGGATCTCGCCCATGATGTGGCGTTTCTTCATGTAATAGGCTATTGGCGCCGATTCCTCTGGCACCTGGCCCAGGTATTCGTCGTCCCCGTTAAAGCTCTGGCTGGTCGAGGTTTCCTTGATGACATAATCCTTAGGCTTCAGCCATTGCACATCAGAAGCCAGCACATCAGCTGTGATCTGCCTGAAAGGGGAGAGGTCGTCGATGATCATGATCCCCCTGCCGTGTGTTGCCATCACAAGCGACTGCTCCCTGGGATGAATGAGCATATCCATCACAGGCACCTTCGGCATATTCCCTTTGAACAGAGCCCAGCTTCCGCCCCGGTCAACCGAAATATATAATCCGCCCTCAGTTCCAAGAAAAAGAAGGTCGGGTCTTACAAGGTCTTCTTTGATCACATGGCAATAGGTTCCGATTGTTGAATCGGCCAGTGCTTTCCAGGTCTTTCCGAGGTCTTCGGTCATGAACACATAAGGGGTTTTATCACCCAGCCTGTGCCCGTCGAAGGTCACATAGGCGGTATTCTTATTATAATGCCCGGGTTCGACATAGGAACACCAGGTATTGGCTGGCAATGAGGGAATGTTCTTCACCACATTCGTCCATGTTTTCCCGCCATCAGACGTCACCTGCAGGTTCCCGTCATCGGTTCCCGCCCAGATGGTCAGGCTGTCGAGGGGAGATTCATTGATGGTATAAATCGTACAATGATTTTCGGCGGATGAGTTATCGACGGTGAGCCCGCCCGATTTTTCCTGTTTCTGCTTTTTCGGGTCGTCGGTCGTGAGGTCGGGTGAAATGCGGGTCCATGAATCGCCGCGATTGTTGGTTTTATACAGGTACTGGGCGCCAGTATAAAAACGGTTTGAAACCGGACTGAATACAAGGGGCGTATTCCAGTTGAAGCGGAGTTCTTTGGTGTCCTTATCCCTGAACGGGATCAACGATTTATATTCTCCGGTTTTCAGATAATACCTTGCGATTTTACCGCCCTGGTACTGCCAGTAAACAATGTTTGAATCCAGTTTGTCGGGGTACACATAAAATCCATCACCATAACCCACGCTTTTCCAGCTGGAGTTGGTAATGCCGTAACCACCCTGGGAAGGTCCGTACCATGAGCCGTTATCCTGCAATCCGCCGTAAACATTGTACGGATCAGCCATATCGACGCTTACATGGTAAAACTGGGACACCGGCAGGTTGCGCATATGACGCCAGGTATTTCCCTTGTCCATGGAGTAATACACCCCGCCATCCGTGCCCATATAAATAAAGTTGTTGTCCTTTTTGCTGATATAGACCGGGTGGCAGTCGCTATGGTAGTTCCCGCCTTCAACAGCGGCGCCGCTGAAGGTCTTGCCCCCGTCGGTGCTCTTGTTCAGAGTAAACCCCGGTTTATAAATGATGTTGGTGTCGAGCGGGTCGGGGGCCAGGTATGAGAAATAGAACGGACGGTCGTTCACCGACTCGGAATTGGTGACCAGCTTCCAGCTGAGGCCTTTGTCGGATGAAGAATACAGGCCGGTCTTTTTGGCTTCGATGAGGGCAAATACCAGTCCGGGTTTGGCATTGGAAACAGCCAGGGACACTCTTCCGAGCATGCCTTCGGGCATTCCGTTACTGACCTTTGACCAGGTTTTCCCGCCATCCGCAGAACGGTATAATCCGCTGCCATTGCCTCCCGAGCTGAACGACCATGGAGTGCGGCGGAATTCCCACATCCCGGCATACATGACCGATGGGTCTGTCTTATCGATGGCCACATCGCTGCAGCCTGTGTTTTCGTCGATATACAGAATTTTCTCCCAGGTTTTTCCACCGTCGCTGGTTTTATACAATCCCCTGTCGGCGGATGAGTTCCAGAGGTTACCCACGACTGCCACGAAGACCACATCGGGGTTAGCCGGATGGATCAGGATCTTCGCTATCCTTTCTGACTTTTCAAGCCCCAGTTTTTTCCAGGTTTCCCCTCCGTTGGTGGTTTTATAAATACCGTCTCCCACCGAAACCGAGTTCCTCACCCAGACCTCGCCTGTTCCGACCCATACGGTATCGGGATGCTGCTGGTCGATCGTGATGGCGCCTATCACCTGGTTGTACTTATCGAACACAGGTTTGAAGGTTGTCCCGTAGTTTTTCGATTTCCACAATCCGCCGCTGGCTGCGCCAACATACAGAATGGCCGGGTTCCGGTCCACCGCGTCGAGCGAGGCAATTCTTCCGCTCATAGTAGCCGGACCGATTTGCCGGGCACGAACATCGCCGAATGTGTTCTCATCGACTTTAACACGATCCTGGGCCCCGGCCATCAATGCACAAATGCATAAGAGGGAGGCAAGGCAAGCTTTTACCACCGGTTTCATAGTTGGGGAATTAAGAAATTACTTTTTTACAACGGGCTTGATGAACAGGCTGTCGCTGACAGGTACGTTCACTTCGGATTTGTCAATAACCAGCTGGGAAACAGTTTGATCTTTGATCTTGTTGGTGATCGTCCCGGCCATTAAAACACCATTGACATCCTTGTAATTGCTGAGCAGTGTTTCACTTTCGGTTTCATTTCCCTGGATTTTCATCTTTGAGGTGGTTTTCAGGAGGATGAAGCTCTCTGCATCAAAGAAGTAGATGTCGACATCTCCTGTGGATTTGGTCAGCTTCACTTTATAAATCGAAGAACCTTCAAGGTCTTCCTTGCCCAGAAGTTCAGCCTGGTGGCCTTTTTCTTTCCAGTTGTAAAGTGAACCTTCCATATCGGATTGTTCTTTCATAGCCTTAACCTGGTCGGCGGTCATATCCTGGGGGGCTGATGAACCGCTCCAGGGAATTACACTCCATCCGCTTGTTCCGTCAAAGGCCTGTATCATTTTGTTTCCCTGCACCTCGGCTTCAATCCTGAGTTTAAGAGGTCTTTTCTGGATCATTTTGAACGGAAATTCCATCCCCTGTGCTATTGATTTGCCACTTGCCTGGTAAGTAGTCCAGTCTTTCATTTTTTCAATGCCAGAGGCCTTGTAATAGGCATTAAGCACGTCGTCGAGTTTCATATCCTGGGCGGTCCCTGCAAGAATTGCAAGAAAGAATGCCATTACTGATAAAGCAATTGTTTTTTTCATGGTCAGAGCTTTGATTAATACAAATATATTAGCATTAGAAGACAGAACTGCAAAATAGTTACAGCAAGGTACAAATTTAAAGGTATTATCTGGATTCATTTGAAGGGATTATTATATTGGTTTTCATGAATCAACTGCTTTGTAACGTAAATTTGGACCTTTAAATTGCAAATAAAAGAACCTCATCTGCAAACATATGAACATATTAGGGAATCATTATCTTCAGATCATTGTCAGCGCGATAATCGTATATCTTTTTCTTGTCCTTGCTGTCCGTCTTTTTGGCAAAAAAGAACTGGCTCAGCTTTCGGTCTTCGACCTCGTATTTATCCTGCTGATCAGCAATGCAGTGCAGAACGCAATGGTTCTCGGTGACAACAGTCTTGCGGGCGGTTTGCTTGCTGCCCTTGCCTTGTTTTGTGTCAATTATGCCATGAAATACTTTATGTTCAGGTTTCCTGGTTTCAGCAGGGCATTGCAGGGGGATCCCATCATGCTTGTATACCAGGGGGAAATGTTAGATTCCCATCTCAAACTAGCCAAGATCAGCAGGGATGAGGTACTCCAGGCGATCCGCGAGCACGGGGTCCCCTCTGAGAAGGATGTTGACCTGGCAGTTCTTGAAGTAGACGGAAATATCAGCGTCCTGTCAAAGGAATTCTCAAGTAAAACCAGCCACAGGCGGAAGGTTCATAAGGTGGTAAGAAAGGAAAGTTAGCAAAGGTGTAAAATCCCGCTACCTATTTTGCATACTGTACTGCCCTGGTCTCTCGGATCACGGTGATCTTGATTTGTCCGGGGTAGGTCATTTCGCTCTGGATCTTCTTCGAAAGGTCGAATGCGAGCTGGTTCGATTCAAGGTCAGTGAGTTTATCCGCCCCAACAATTACACGAAGTTCACGACCTGCCTGGATGGCAAAGGTTTTTACAACCCCGGGATAGCTCAGGGCAAGTTCCTCGAGATGTTTCAGCCTTTCGATATAGGCTTCTACCACTTCGCGTCTTGCTCCCGGCCTGGCGCCTGAAATGGCATCGCAAACCTGGATGATGGGAGAGATCAGGTTGTCCATCTCCATCTCATCGTGATGAGCGCCGATGGCGTTGATGATCTCAGGTTTTTCCTTGAACTTTTCGGCCATCTTCATACCCAGTATTGCGTGTGGGAGATCTGGTTCGTTATCGGGCACCTTGCCGATATCGTGAAGCAAACCGGCTCTCTTGGCTTTCTTCGGATTGATGCCTAACTCGGCTGCCATAGTGGCGCTGAGCTTGGCTACTTCTATGGAATGCTGCAGCAGGTTCTGTCCGTAAGAAGAACGGTATTTCATCTTACCGATCATACGCAGAAGTTCATGGTGGAGGTTATGAATGCCGAGGTCGATGCTTACGCGCTTCCCGGTTTCATTGATCTCCTGCTCGATCTGCTTCTTGGTTTTTGCAACGACTTCTTCGATACGGGCGGGGTGGATTCGTCCGTCGGTTACGAGTTTATGCAGCGAAAGCCTTGCAATCTCACGTCTTACTGGGTCGAATCCCGAAAGCAGAATGGCATCGGGTGAATCGTCGATGATGATCTCGACTCCGGTGAGTGATTCAAGAGTACGGATGTTGCGGCCTTCACGTCCGATGATCCTGCCTTTGATCTCCTCGCTCTCGATGTTGAACACCGAAACAGTATTTTCAATGGCATGCTCGGTGGCTGTTCTCTGAATGGTCTCGATAATGATCTTTTTGGCTTCTGTATTAGCCGTGATCCTGGCCTCGTCAACGATGTCCTTGATGTGAACCAGAGCGTCGGACTTGGCTTCTTCCTTGAGATTCTCGATCAACTGTGCCTTGGCTTCCTGAGCCGAAAGATTCGAGATGCTTTCAAGTTTTTCAATCTGTACCTTCTGGGCCCTGTCGAGATCGGTCTGTTTTTTATTCACAATCTCCATCTGTGTCTGGAGATTTTGTTTGATAGTGACTATCTCTTTCTGTTTCTTGGCCAGTTCTTCTACTTTCTGGTTCAGTGTTCCTTCTTTCTGCTTTTGCCTGTTCTCGTTCTTTGCTATTTCATCATTTTTTTCGTGAACGAATTTTTCATGTTCGGTCTTAAGCTGAAGAAACTTCTCCTTGGCCTGAAGGATCTTTTCTTTTTTCATCACTTCGGCCTTATCCATTGCCTCCTTCAGGAGGGCGTCGCGTTTGCGTTCGAGCGCTTTGTTTAAGATCGTTCCGGTGATAAGCCCCCCTATGATGATTCCGCTAACACCGATGATCAGTAATAACATGATGCTTGACATCTCTATAGTGTTTATATAGTTAAAATAAAAAACCCGCACTAAACAGCGAGGTAATGATAAACCTCTTAACGACATGAATAGGGCTGCCAGGTAATTCGAACGTCCACTGTCCGGCCTTGGCCGAAATCCTGCAAGCAGGAGCGAGGCCTGTCCTACAAACCTATGAGCTTAACCCTAATGCTTGTAATGTTAGGTTTACAAACTGTCTGTAATAGTGCGGGTAAATCTTTGATGCTTTTCAAAGAACACTCTGTTCGGAAAGATATTCTGCCAGGACCAGGTCTACCTCTTTCAGCTTCGTTTTCCATTGCCCTTCCTGTTGTTTCAACAATTCTTCATCCTGAAGAAAACTTGTTGCGTACTCAAGAGCGACCATGGCAAGCAGGTCCTGTTTGTCTTTGTATGCATAATTCATCGAATAATCCTTTAGCCTCTGTTCAATCAGCTTTGTCGCTTTGCGAAACAATTCTTCATGATCCTTCTCAACCACAAGCCTGTACGGCCTGTCCCCAATATTCAATGAAATCGCTAAATCGTTCATAATTCTGCAGACATCTTTCTCAGGTATTTAACAACCCGATACATTTGTCGATTTCCCTCACAAGCTCATTAATCTTTGCCTTTACGTCGGAATTGTCTTCACCACCACCGGTCGTTCGGGCAAGTTTTAATACCTGGATCTTCTCTTCCAATCCATTTATAACTAGCTTCTGTTCTTCGTTTATGGTTTTTAACTGGTTAATATCGTTGGTCAGTTTCTCATTCTCTTCCCTCAGTTTTTTCTGTCGGGCGATCAGCTTCCTGACCTTGAATTCAATGCCAGAAACCAGGGTGTTGACATCGTCCATACATCAAAACCGTTTGGAATTTCCTGCAAAGATAATTATTTGGAAGTCTGGATGCAAATTATTTCAGAGGCAGTCTTTCACCCCGGCCCGGAGAAAAAAACTTCAGTTTTTTATATCACTTTTTCGCTCTTGGCG
>SESG01019568.1_pt1 | contig 34202 bp, 33 predicted proteins | sample 3171421 | NCBI WGS metagenome assembly SESG01 (sample SAMN10866946, study PRJNA518727) | freshwater metagenome | biome: subpolar coniferous forest; feature: holomictic lake; material: water; isolation source: holomictic Lake 227, 6 m and 8 m depth | place: Canada: near Kenora, Ontario | collected...
ACTGATAAAATTAGGCACAATCCATATGCTGCTTTCATAGTTGTGTTTCCTTAATTTCTATTCTGTTACCCACTCTGGCGTCTTAATGGTTTCAATGCTCATTGATGCTTTTGCCTCTTTTTTTACATTGCCCCATACATCGCTAATGTGTCCACCTTTCCAATCGAATTTCGCGGCATTGCCTGGAATCAATATTATTTTGCGCTTAATCTTTCTTTCTGTTTTTGCGGGTGTAATTGTTTTCCCATATTCGTTAATTCTTTCTTTGGTTTCTCTGCGGTCGAATATAATAATTTCCAATTTTTTAACTAATGTTGGATTTACGCCGCTTATTTCTGTACCATAGGATAGGGTTTGCGGCCACCAATAATAGTTGTTTAATTGTCCACCCCAATTTGCGGCCAAGCCTGTGCCGAATATACCGGCCCAGAGGGGAGCGGGATCTTTTTCAGTATCTTTAACTAGATTATCTGCGCTGTAATCTCCTGTTGGAGCATCAATACTAACTATTAGTTTCCCGTCTTCGTCTTTTATTATGCTGCAACCGCATCGTGTGACTTTTTGACAATTATCTGTTGCTTCGGAAATACCTGTAACAACCGTTTCAGGCACCTTAATTCCTTCAAGCACATTAGGGGTTTTGTCACATCCGGACAAAAACACGGAAATAAGACAAACCATGCTAGGCATAAAACTTTTTATCATAAATATTTAGAGGTCTGGACAATATTTAATTGCTTGCAGTTTTGCTTTTCGTGGCTATATGTATTAAGAGCCCAACTATAAAACCAACTATCCCGAAAATAAATGCATACTTAACAGCAAGGTCATTCCTGTATGGGCTAAAAGGAACCGACATATATGCGCCTAGTACATCTAAGCCAGAGGCAAATATATTTGGGAAGTATTCACCTGTAACAACTCCGGATATGGCACCAATTATTGCCAACACAGTAGCTTTCCCCATAAATCCCTCCTTTCTGATCAATGCCCAGCGGTTATTGTCTTTCCCCAACTAGCCTTAGATATAAGCCTATGGTGCCATTCCAAGAACTATATTCTGTTCTAACACGCACGGATTTTCCACCTTTTTGAGTAAAATCTATCCAGTAGTAATAATTGAGTCCTAGGTGAGTCTTCTTGACAATATTAGCCCGCTCGACTTTTCCCCACAAAGTCTTGGCTAGTTTTTTTGTTTCCTCAATTTTATCCCTATCATAGCCCACAAACACTTCATCAATAGCTACACCAGATGAATCACCTTGTTTTAATGTCGCAATAAGGTTATCCATGTCTTCATCCATTACACGGCTATCCAACAACGGTTGTTTGCAGCCTGCAATTGTCGCAAGCAGGATGACGGTGATAATTGCGAATAATTTATTTTTCATAATAGTCTCCATAAATGAGAATCATGGGCAAATTGTAAAAGCGCTTGGTCTAACATTAGTGCTTGCCCAGGGGGCGAGGATGATAAATGCATTCTTTTAGGAGTTTAGGCGATTTTCTAAATAATTCGGCTTCGTGCCGAACATTTATCCTGTAAGAATTCCTGTTAACTTTGCCAAATCCAACAGCCGATAAAAGCGCATCAGTTTCTTCTGGCGTCATATCTGCCATTGCCGCACAATATATAATTGCTCGTTCGGTTGGGGTCTTTTTCATATTTATGTTAATCGTTATTCATTCGGACTCCAACAACTCTTTGGCCTTTTTTTTAGCTCTTTCTCGCGCTTCGGCTTCGCTGTTCCTTGCCGCCTCAGTTTCCTTCTTATAAATCTGTTTTAACAGTGACATGCTGGTAAGAACAATTCCATAATCCCCGCGGCTTCCACCCATTGCACGGAAATAGGCGCCACCTGCAGCATCAGAAATCGTGGTGGTAAAAAATGAAAGCTGTGTGTCTCCGACCTTCCAGATCGCACACTTTGTTGTCATTCCACCGGGATGGTAGACGCCGGGATCGCAATCGTCCAAGTCATATGCGATTTTAGTTGGAGGGCCGTATTTCTCTTTTCTGGCGGCTAGCAAATCCTCGAAAGTGGTATCTTCTATCGCACTATTTAAATAACCGGCGTTAATCCGCCAAAGTCTGTCGTCAGTTAGATTGCATTCTATTTTGGCAAATATTTCGCTGTTCGTTAGAGGACACTCATCATTGTTGTCTCCAACAAGAGTTACGGATGTCCCAAGTTTGTAGCCGGCCAGAGTTGTGAATAATGCCGCTTTTTCTTCCTTCTTACGCTGAAGTTCCTCTGCCTTTTGATCTATTTCCTCGACCGTCTCTTTGGCCTTAATAAAACCTTGCTCTGCAGATTTGCGATACCATCGTATGGCTTCAGTCGGGTTTTTAGCTACTCCGGCACCCTTGTCGTACATCCGCCCAAGGTTATATTCCGCGACATCAAGTCCCAGGGCGGCAGCTTTGCGGTACCAATTTGTCGCAATTAAATTGTCTTTTTTTACGCCCGATCCATTCTCATAAATAGTGCCAAGATTGTTTTGGGCAATAGCATATCCCTGATTTGCGGCTTTTTGATACCACCTTATGGCTTCTATATTGGTTTTAGCGACTCCCTCTCCATTCTTGTACATTCCGCCTATGATATTCTGTGCAAGTGCATCATTCTTTTTTGCAAGTTCTAAAATGCCAGGGAAAATCTTTTTATATATTTCGCTTGCACGGTTTGTGTCTTGAGGTAATCCAGAGCCTGCCTCAAGGCAAGATGCGTAATAGTATTCTGCGACAGGGTTTGATTCCGCAACTAATTTCTCAAGGACTGGCAAAGCTTCGGAATAGTTATCGGCACGATATAATGATATGGCACCCTCAAGCTCTGTTTTTTGCGTTAAATAGTTTTGAAAATCTGTATTTAAGACGGTATCCGTATTTGTGCTGACCACTTGCGCGGCAACAACAACAGATAGCATAAATAACAAAGAGATAAATAATTTAAATCTAATCATAACTACCCCCTAAATGCACACACATAATATACTAAATTCCGCCAAGACAGGCTTTTACGTTTAAAATACATGCCTCATAACGTGAACCGTCATGGATGAATTATATCCCCCTGAGCAAAGTGGAAATTGGGCTTTGTAAGGCTTTTGCCAGTTTTTCTATATTGCTGAGGGTTATATTTCTCTCTGCACGCTCTATCATTCCGATATAGGTCCGGTGGAAGCCGGACTTAGCGGCGAATTCTTCCTGGGATAGACCGAGCTTTTTTCTTTCTTCCCTAACCCGTTTTGCGAACTTAATTAAGATTGGTTTCTTCATTACTGAAAGTCTAGGACTTTGCTAATTATACATCTACATACAAGACGTAGCATTATTGTATAATAACAAATGAGCGGTAGGGGGCGGCTTATAACGGCAAAGAGTTGATGCGCGCGGGGAATAATTTTCTGCTTTGTTTAAGAGCGGGACACCTTGGGAGCAGGAGCGAAGGCGCGTAGTGCCGAGCCCTGCGAACGGCCTTCTCGCGGCAAGGAGCAGTGCGGGGCCGCGCTGCGTGGCCACGCCTGCAACGACATCTCGCGGATAAGCTCGGGACTCCTTCGCTACAACGTTTCCTCTGGGTGTTGGGCGAAGTAGGTTCGCAATTCGGCCTGGAAGGCACCCCAAATTTCAGTTTTCCGGATTTTCCCCGAGGCGGCCGCCGCCGCAGAATTAAATTTCCGCAGTTTTTCCCACGGAGATTTAAGTTTATAAGAAATCCGCTTCCCGCCAATGATAAATTACGAACCGAATTATTGTCCTTATGGCCGCCGGTGCTGCCGGCCCAGCGCTGCTGCGCCTGGCCGTCCGCACCAACGGCGCAGAGTTGAAGAACAGCACTTAAGTCCGGTTTAGCCCTGCTGGGCAAAACCGGCCTTAAGAGCGGGGAGGAAGGTATGCAGAAACCTAATATGCGGTATTTCCTTTATGCTCGCAAGTCCACGGACGAGCCTGACCGGCAGATCCTGTCCATAGAGGCGCAGCTCGCCGAGTTGCGCGAATACGCGCGCAAGGAAGGGCTTACCATAGTGAGGGAGTTCCTCGAAAGCAAAACCGCCAAGGAGCCGGGCCGCGAGGTCTTTAACGAGATGGTAGCGGGCCTGGAGCAGGGCGCAGCCCAGGGCATTGTGGCTTGGCACCCCGACAGGCTGGCGCGTAACAGTGTGGACGGCGGCAGGATAATCTATCTCGTAGACCTTGGGAAGGTCCTGGAGCTGAAATTCCCCACCTTCTGGTTCGACCGCACACCGCAGGGTAAGTTCATGCTGTCTATCGCTTTCGGGCAGTCCAAGTATTTCGTCGATAACCTTTCAGAGAACGTAAAGCGGGGCCTGCGACAGAAGCTTCGCAACGGCATTCTCCCCACCCTGGCCCCGCTCGGCTATCTTAATGACACCAAGAACCACACCATTGTCGTAGACCAGGAAATGGCGCCGCTTGTACGGCGTACCTTTGAACTTTACGCTACCGGCAAGTATCCGCTTAGGGAGTTGCGCCGCATAATGAACGCCGAGGGGCTAAATAAGCGGCGCAACAAGGAGTTAGCCACATCCAACTACCAACGGCTGCTTGTAAATCCGTTCTTCTATGGGGCCATCAAGTACCTAGGCGAGTTCTACGAGGGCAAGCATAAGCCTCTTATCTCCAAAGCCCTCTACGACAAGTGCCAGGAGGTCATGAAGAACAAAAGCAAGCCGCATACTAAAGGTTTAAAGCCTTATGTCTACCGGGGCGCTTTCCGCTGCGCGGGTTGCGGGCGCTTTGTTACCACGGAAACGCAAAAAGGCCACAACTATCTTCACTGCACCAAGCGCAACGTTAACTGCGATCAGGCCTTTGTGCGGGAAGAGGTGATTGACGCCCAGCTACGCGCCGAGTTACAAGGAGTTTCCTTACCCCCGGCCCTGGCCGCCGAAGCTCTTGATAACATAAAAAAGGTATCAATTAAGGCGGCCCAGGCCGGGGAAGAGGCCGCCCAAAATCTGCGAGATGAAATAGATATCCTTAATCAACGAATGAACGCGATACTCGACATGTTGCTGGCGGGGCAGCTTACGCAGGACGAGTATGCTCTTAAGAAGCGTTCATTCGTTGAGAAGAAAATGGAAAATGAAATGAATCTCGCAGCTTTTGCGCGGCAGGGTGATTTGCGGTTCGAACCGCTTACAGGTTTCTACAGGACCGCAGTTCTCGCCGGAGAGTCCGCGATTTCCGGCGATCCGGCGGAAAACCTGCAAATATGGAAAAATATCGGTTCGAACTTTATTTTAGGCGGGAAGCGGATTTCTTATAAACTTAAATCTCCGTGGGAAAAACTGCGGAAATTTAATTCTGCGGCGGCGGCCGCCTCGGGGAAAATCCGGAAAACTGAAATTTGGGGTGGCTGAGGGGACTTGAACCCCCGACCTCTCGGGCCACAGCCGAGCGCTCTAACCACTGAGCTACAACCACCATTACAACCCGAAAGCGCGAATACCACGTGGCGACCCGGTCACCTTTGAGGATGAGCCGGAGTACTATTCTAAAATTTTATAAGTTCAATGGCAATAGGATATAATAAGGAAAGTGATAAGTGAGTAGTGGCGAGTGGTCAGTTAGCAATTAAATCTTTAAGCTAGTTCCACACTATTCACTGTCCACTAACCACTATCCACTGTCGTTACGGGGCGTTATGATCATACGAAAACCGGTTGTCGCCGGGCAATTTTATGAAGCGGATGCGGCTAAGCTCCGCCGGGAAGTGGCGTCCTATCTTAAGCCCGTGCGGCCTTTAACTGGACGCGTGCTGGGCGTTCTGGCGCCGCACGCCGGCTACGCCTATTCCGGCGCTACGGCAGGTTCCGTTTTTTCTTTTCTTAAAGAAGTTGACTTTGACACCATGGTGATAGTGGGCACCGGGCATACCGAGGCCGTGGACGGCGCGGCAATAATGTCAGAGGGCGTCTTTGAGACCCCGCTGGGCCGGGTCGGGATAGACTCCGTGCTTGCCCGGGCTTTGCTGTCGGCCTCTAAGCTCTTTGAGGACCGGCCCTCCGCGCACTCCGGGGAACATTCCGTGGAAGTGGAACTCCCTTTCCTACAGGAGCTCGGCAAACCTTTTAAGTTCGTGCCGGTCGTGGCCAATACTTCGGACCTAAATATCCTTGAAGAGATAGGTAAGATTCTCGGTGAGACGATCAAGGGTAGAAAGGCCGTGATTTGCGTTTCCTCGGATCTTTCGCATTACCCCCCCGGCGATGTCGCCGAAAAATCGGATCTGGCCCTCCTTGAGGCGTTCAGTACAGCGATCAGGAATAGGGATATGAGGTATTTTGCTCTTGCCCACGACCTGCTTCTGGAAAAATCAAAATATTGCATGGATACGGCTGCCTGCGGTTACGCCGCCATGGTTATCGGCGCCGCGGCGGCCGTGGAACTGGGAGCCGAAGATTTTAAACTCGTCAGATATACGCATTCCGGTAAGATCTCGGGCGAAGACGGCAAGGTGGTTGGTTATGGCGCGGGTTTGTTCCTGAGCGGCGGAGATATTGAACCGCGCGTTCTAAATAAGGAGCAAAAGAAGGAGCTGCTGGCCCTGGCCCGCAAGAGCATTGAAAACCGGCTTAAAAATAAAAAGTCCCCGCCGCTCCCTTTGAATTCCTCCCCGGAGCTGAACCAGCCTGCCGCGGTTTTTGTGACGCTGAATAAGGACGGGGAGTTGCGCGGCTGCATCGGGACGATGACGCCGCATCAGCTTTTGTCGGACGCGGTCGCGGCCTTTGCCGTGTCCGCCGCTTTTGATGATCCGCGCTTTGGCCCGCTCTCGTCGGAAGAACTGGCCGCGGTAAAAATAGAGATCTCAGTCCTGTCGCCGCTTCGTAGAGTGGCCGGCTGGGAGGAGATCGTGGAGGGTAAGCACGGGGTTTATGTTCAGAAGGGGCGCTCAGGCGGAACCTACCTGCCGCAGGTCTGGGAACACTTCAATTCCAAAGAAAAATTTCTTAGTTCGCTTTGTCTTGAGAAGGCCGGGCTCCCGGCCGCCGCCTGGAAAGAAAAATCCACCGCGCTATATGTCTACACGGTGGATTCGTTCGAGGAAAAATAACTTGCGCAGATTTATATAAAATGAGTTAAGCGTTAGCCACCATCATAAATCCCACCATAAAAATGGCGCCTACAAGTATCCCTGCCGGGCCCATTAACGCGAAGCCAAGGTAAGCTCCCAGCGCGCCCATAGCCATTATCGGCTTATGCTCGTGTACAAAATCCTTTATTTCCTGGGGGGATGGCGGCGTAGGTATTGCGGCTGCTATTGCGGGCGGGACAGAGTTTATTGCGGCTGCGGGCGCTGATGCCGCGGATGTGTGCGCGGAAGACGTAGCAGCCTGATGTGCGGAGGAGGTTGTTACGGGATGCGTGGAGGGCGCTTCGGCCAGGGGTGCGGTCATCGCGGCGGCCGGTGTGGCGGCCACAGCTGTCTGAGTGCTGGTCTGCGCTGCGTGCAAGATATCGCTAGCTGTTACATGCGCGATAAGAATGTCCACATTGAACGAGGTGGAGGCGTTTGTGGCGTCAAGCAACTGATTATATGCGACCTGATCGGCAAAAGCGTGACTGCCGACGAAAGTTAGAAATAGACCCAACATAAAAGCGATGGAAAATTTTTTTGTCACCATGGTAATATTATAAGAATATTGATAAATTTCGGTAAGGGTATAAAGCCCTACTTCGATATAGGTCTTTTGTCCTATGGCTGTCCCAGGAAAGTTTAGCCGGTCAGTAATTTGGCGCCGAGGCTGCCGGAGGACCGGAACGCGAAATCAGGGTCGAGCACACCGTGCTCGCCCTTCCGGACCTCGCTCGGCGCGCTTACGCAAGCGCCGAACTCCGGTACGGTTTCGCTTATCCGGTTCCCCGTCATCCGCGCTGTCTGATTCGGTTTCGCCTTCGCGTTACAACAAATAACATACCACCCTTAATTTAGATAAAGCACGATTACCAATCCTCTGGTTACTCCATTCTTATGTTAAAACGATGTTACCACGATGCTGTCCCACAAATTCATAATTACAAAAACATGTCTCCCTTAACGATCTTAATTACGGCGGGGTATAAGGGGTGACAGCCATGGGTCGGATCGGGCCGAGAAGGAACCGGCGCGAAGTCGCCGGGCCGGCCGCAGGCCCGATGGGCCCCATGGCTGGCAGGACCCCGACCTAGCAACCCGCCGCTCCCTTATTGTTTTCTTGGGATAGGAGTGCTTTTGTCCTACTCGTAAAAAATGACAATATCGTTTTTGGGGAGGTTAAAAACGGATGTTTTGTAATACGCGGCGCGGCGGACAAGTATAAGGTTTTTATCGCGGCTTTACGGAATGTCAAAATAAAGTTTCGCCCGGCTCTTCCTTTTTTTCAGTATTAGCAGCTTTCTTTTTTCGGCTCTTGGCCGCCTCCGCCTCGGCCTCTCCCAGGCCGAGACGGAAGATCTCCACTATCTGGTAACCATCCTCACGCAGTTCCATGAGTTTCTTATTGTCGTCTTCCGAAAGTGATATCACTATCTGATAGCGCGGTTTCAGCATTATTATCCTCCTTTCTTGGTGTTGGTCATCGCTGTTTTGATGCGGTCCGCCCGGGCTTGCGAGGCGCCCATTTTACCATCCTTTATAAGGCCGAGAGTTACAGCCATCCACAACTTGAAGTCCCTGTTAACTGTTTCGCTTGTCATGGTCATAATATCCTCCGCTTGAATAAAGTATAGCATAGCAAAGCATAGTTGTCAAGGGCTATCTTGCCAAAACTGGGTTTTACCAATGAAAAAAGATTCCCCCCCCACACAAAAATGGACCTTTAGGGAGGTTTATAGTCCCTCAATTTAGTGGAAAATAAAGTAAGTTTTATGACTATGGAATTGCGGCGGAAGTGGCTATAAACCGATAATTTTTCGGGGTTTTACTGCGGAATTAAGTTAGAGTTTCCAGTAGAGATCGCGCTTGTTGAACCAGCGGATTACCAGCCATAAACTGAAAGTCCAGATCAGGCCCCATAAGACGCCGTTATAGCCTGATTTATCCAGAAAAAACGCGTTCCAGCGCGGACAGGCGATTAAGGAGGCCCAATCTTGAATCGTCTGGTTTGGTTCTCCGGAAAAAAGCGGTTCAATTTGCAGCGCGCGCAGGAATATCCGTATTACGATCTGCATAAAATACGCCAGCAAAGCGTTGGCCCCGAAAACCCTGAGAGGCGACGCCCATGATTTAACGCCCCAGACATCCACCAGATAGTAAAATCCCAGGAATACCAGCGCCCCGATTCCCGATGTGAACATGGCGTAAGAAGCTGTTACATCCGGCTTATTGAAGCACAGCCATGTGTTTCCGGACGAAAGCCCGTAAGAGTGAATCAGATATCCTAAGGCGGTAAACACGCAGCCGGCCAGCAGGCACTGCCTGACGATGGCAGTTTTTTGTCTGGTGACTATGGCGTCGCCCACCAGCACCCCGATCATCGTCATAGCTCCGTAAGAGATGGACGCCCAGGGGCGGCAATGAACTATAAGCGGTTTTGCCCAGCTTCCGTATATTTGGCTGATAGTCCAGAACGGTTGTGCGGTGTCGCCGAAATGAAGCCACCATACGGTGTAGCGCGACATGGCCATGTGAAGGGCGAGCACTCCGAAAACAGCCGTCCAGCGGCCCCATCGCGGCAGTTTCATGCTGGCCGCGCCCATAAGATAAGCGATGCCGATAGCCTGAAGTATACCCCACCACCAGGACAGGCCTAGGATTAGGCTGATGTACAAAACGCCGGCAGCGATCAGCATTCCGGCGCGCGATAAAACGTGCCGCCACCAAGCGCTTCCCCGCCGCGCTCCGCTTAAGGGGATGCACAGGCCCACGATAAAAACAAAAAACGGAGCGACAAGATCCGTTATGGTGCAGCCGATATTTTTTAGGTTAGCTTCGGGAAGCGCGTTTATTTGCTCGTCGGTGAGGCCCGCGGCCTTTTGTTCCTCCGCGAAGTTTTCCCACCCCATATCGGCGTGGTTCCAGGTTGAAACCCGCAAACTGCCGAACCAATGTCCCTGCTGCGGAAGGTTTTTATATTTTCCGGCCGCCACGGCAATAACGAACACCATCATAAGGATGGTGAGTCCCCGAAATACGTCGATAGACTCCACCCTTGCCCTGGGTTGGGCAGGGAGCGCGGGAATACTCATCGTTATAAGCCTTGTTTTACCGGCTATTTCCTATATTCTATATATCTCAAGCGTTCCGGCGTTCAGGCGGAAGCCGAAGTTTTTCTCAAAGCCGGGGAAGGTGACACCGGCCGGAGTGATGTCGGCCGCGTTCAGAATAAAATAAGTGGAATCTGTCGCCACCGGGAAAGAGACAAGAAGTATCAGCATCTTGGTGGTGAACCTGGCTCCCTGCGGCCCCTGCACGATCTCGTTGCCGTAGGCTAGCTTGTAGGTTTTTGAAAGCTTAACATCCACGCCCTTAAGTGCCACGCCGTCCCCGATCTTTTTAATGGTGGCGTTCAGGGCCACGCCGCGCGGACCTTTTACTTCCAGCGTGCTGCTCTCGGGGACTGAGGGGTTGGCGAAGATCTTCACCACATACTTCTCACCGTCGATGGTCACCGTCTTTGAGCCGTTGTAGATTATACTGTAGTTGATTATCTCCATGCCCCGCACAAAGAAGGTCTCGTTCTTGTCGGTGGTCAGCACCAGGAAAAACTTTTCTTTGTCGTCACAGGAATTCCCCCCGTCCGGGCAGTTGGAGGCCTTGGTGCCGCTGATATGCACCTTTGTGCCCTTTCCGGTGGTAAAGGTGACTTCAGGCTTAAGGTATGCATTTTTTACGGATTCAAGTACGACTGAGGCCACGGTTTCTTTTGACAGGCCGGCCGTTCCGTCCTCAACTGACATGGAAATCGCACTCGGCGTTTCACCATATCCGAAATAGCTGAAAGGGTTCAGGTTCGGGCTTGCCGCCTGCCCGGTCTCGGCAACGGAAGGCGCGGGCACATCGAGGACAGCTACGGCCGATATGTCCAGGCCGGAGGATTTAAGCGCGTCGCTTTCAACAGCAGAGGCGTAGGAAATAAAATTAAACATTAAGAGACCCGCGGCCGCAACTTTGTTAATAGTGATCATTTTGTCGTTCTCCTGTATTGTATTCACGCCATGGCGCGGCGATTAAAACTCAACGCCGACGGCAAGATCCAATCCCCAAGTGGAGGATTCGCTCAGGCATTTATAGATCATGGCCGCCACGAACATCTGGCCCTTCACATTGTACTTGGAGCCAAAGCCCAGATCCAGATCCATATCACCGCCGTCAATGCGGGAGGTCTCGGCGAATACGGCCGTGTTGAGGCTCAGTTTATCGTTTAAAGGATACACACCCTCTAAAGTGGACGACAACACAAAATCGTTTTCGCCCTTGTTGGCGCTGGGGATAGCTGTGAGGTCAAGGTTGGCCACGGCGATAACAGGTCCAAATGTCTTGGAGGCGAGCAACTTTCCGCCCGGCTCAAAGCCGCCGTTGCCTAAACCCTTGTCTTCGTCGCCAGTCGGCAACAACATTTTACCCATGACCGCCAGGTCGAAGTTGTCCGCGGCCTCGTCGCGAAAGCGATAAGTCGTCCGCAGCATGGTGTCGGATAAGCCTGATTCAGAACCCCCGCCGTCCAATTTCCAGTTATAAAAGGAAGGAGAAACGTAAGCTGACCATTTATCCGAGATGCCGTAAGTCATATCAAGGTAGGCGGATTTACCGGTGAGATCGGCATTAGCAACTTCCGTTTTGGAGTAGGAGCCCCAGAACGCTACCTGGGTCTTGCCTTTATTCGGAAGACGCGTGTCCCATGCGCCCACGGTCCTCTCCCATTCGGCGCTCGCCATAACGGGTAATAGTAAGATAACAGCCAGTGTCGCGATTTGTTTAGATAGTTTCATAGTCCATTCTCCTTACCTGAATTAAAAGTGCGTCTCACATTCTGATATTGTAGCAACATAGTCCTTCCCATTCAAATAAATATTACGTCACCGGATTTTTTGGGGTTGCAGGTGCCTCGTGGCAGTCTCCTGGTACCTTTTGAGTATTCAGCTGCAGCTAAAACTGCCCCCCGTACTTCAATCGGACATCATCTCCAGCTTTTCGCCGAACGGATGAACCCCTGAGGCTTCTTTTCCGTCTCCAGGAGCCGCAGGATTCTTTCAACGGATTCAGCCGGCGCGAGTTTCCCAGTGTCGAGTAACAGGTCATAACTGAAAAGAGGATTATATACCTCGTCATAAAGTCCCACCGCCAGTCCCTCAAGCCTGTCCCCTCGCTCTTTTTCGCGGCGCAGCACGACATCTTTGGCCGGCTTTACTCCTATAAAATAGACCGTTTCATCGGAGAGAATCTCGAAGAATGGAGATATTCTTTTCTCATCAAACAGCACTTCATCGACAATAATGCTATAGCCCTGCGCCGAAAGCCTCTTGTAAAAATGTACGGCAGCCCGGTAAACCGGATACATATAAGGCGAGAGGGTTAATCGGGCATGCGGCTGGCCGGCTATCTCGGTGACGCTGACTTTTGCCGCCTGCTCATTATAGGGCGGGGAATCGCACTTGGCCGGAAACGCGGTCTGGACCATGCCATCCACTCCATAAAGAAGGAGGACGCCGTCGAATTTTTCCTGCAAGATCCTGGCTATGGTGGTTTTGCCCGCGGATGATGTGCCGTTAAGGAGAATAATAATAAGTGCCCCTCCGCCAAGGATTATAAATTACTTGAAGCAACCACCTAATGTATATGCTTTTCGCTGCCTGAAAATTTTAAAAAAAGCTCTTCCCCTATTCTATTTTTCTATGATACAAAAAAACGAGCGAGTTCTTGAAATTTAAAAAAGTCCCCCGGCGTCCGGCGGTGGACCGTAGGGAAAAGTCTCTTGGTACCTTTTTGATATCGATTTTCAATCGAGATTTATCCAATGTGGACACCTACGTGGACACCAAGGATAGCGGGGAGGCAGAAAAAATCCTATAATAGCAATGAGAAGCCCCCATAGCTCAACGGATAGAGCATCTGCCTTCTAAGCAGGTAATCCAGGTTCGATTCCTGGTGGGGGCACTTAATTTTCCCACAGCGAGACAACTGCTTGTCTCGCGTCAGGAATCGAAAGCCGGAGTGTTGGCGAGCGAGTACGCGGGTGGACTTTAGCCATAGTTCTGCATTACAAAGGACACAATTCAGGCAATCAGGTCCACGAGGCGGGGCCGAAGGGCTCGGGCCGCGACGGCGGGCCGAGAACCTGTGGCCGATTCCTGGTGGGGGCAATTAAATTTAATATGAAAAAATCCGTAAAAAAAGAAAGCGCTGGCGAGCCGGGGCTTTTCGGCGCGGCGCTGCCGGTAAAACCCGCCGGCGGTGAGCCGAAAAAAAATTCAAAAGGCCTGCTTTCCTTCTCCTACTCCAAGATGTCCCTCTACGAGGAATGTCCTCTTAAATATAAATTCAAGTATATCGACAAAATAAAAGAAGAGCCCAAATACTACTTCGCTTTCGGTAACAGCATACATCACGCGATGGAATTCCTCTACGCGGTGAAAGCCCCGCCGTTCCCCGGCATAGATGATCTGCTTGAAGCTTTTAAAAAGGACTGGGGTCTCAAATCCTACCTGGAAAAAGGCTACAAAGACCCTTCCAGGGAAGAAGAGGATTACCGCAAAGGCATGGAGATGCTTAAGAATTATTATCGCCATCATGAGGGTAAGTTTAAGCTCCCCTTTCTGCTGGAATACAGCACCGACGTGGAAGTGGACGGGCTTCTGGTGCGGATCATAGCCGACAAAATTGAATATCAGGGCAACGGCGAGATAATCCTGGTGGACTACAAGACGGGTAAGGACGTAAAGCGCCAGCCGGCGCAGCTTTATATGTACCAGAAGATCTGCGAGCTTGACCCGCGCCTGCGCGAGCGCGTTCAGGAAACCTACGGCGACCGCGTTGCCGGCGTCAGGATAAAGCAGATGCTTTATTACCACGTGCCTACCCTTAAGGAATATCATTTTGACCGCGCCGAGGACGCCGAGATAGGCGGTTTCTGGGAGCGGGTGCTGGGCGTGGCCGATAATATCCGCGGCCTGAAGTACGACCCCACGCCCGGCGAGAGGCAGTGCCTGTGGTGCGACTACAAGAAATTATGTCCGCATTATTACGGCGGCCGGAGCCATTGCGCCCCCCCCGTCGCGCGCGCCGCCGCGGACGCGAGCCTGGTGGAGGAGCTGGTGGACCGCTACGGTCATCTCCGCGAAAAGATGGATGAGCTGAACGCCCAGATAGAGGATGTGAAGGCTAAGATCATTAACATTTCCGAAGGCGCCGGGGGGATGGCCGGTAAAAAATATGCCGTGGATATTCACCGCGCCGAGAAATGGGAGTTCCGCGACCGGTCGGCCGTGATCGGCGTGCTGAACGAATTTGACCTGTACCAGAGAGCGCTGGGCCTGACGCTTAAAAATATCGTGCTGCTGATGGATGACCCCGCTGTGCCTGAGCCGGCCCGACAAAAGCTCCGCCGTCACGCCGAGAAATCCCATGTTTTTGACCTGCATGTTAAAAAGAGCGGCGGACCTCTGCCATGAAAGAAGAATTTATCATAGTCCTGGACCAGGGCAGTTCCAGCTCAAGGGCGCTGGCCTTCGACCTTGAAGGAAATATCCGCTTTAAAGCCCAGAAAAAAATAGCCCTCAGTTATCCGCAGCCGGGACACGCGCAATACGACGGGATGGAGCTTCTTAAAAGCCAGACCGACAGCCTGAGGGAAGTGCTGGCGAAGCTGCCCGAGGGAGCCGTGGTTAAGGCTATGGGCCTGGCGGCGCAGCGCTCCACAGTGGTCCTCTGGGATAAGGAGACAGGCGTGCCCTGCGCCCCGGCGCTGAGCTGGCAGGATGGCCGCGCCCAGGGAGAGCTGGCGAAGGTCCCTGTCTCCAACACCGCAATCCACGAACTGACCGGGCTTTATAAGACGCCGTACTATTCCGCGGCCAAAATAAAATGGTGCCTTGAGAATATTCAGGAAGTGAAAACGGCCGCCGCGGCGGGAAAACTGCTCATCTCCCCGGTCTCCGGCTTTATACTCTGGCATCTTTCAAAAGGAAAGATCTTCGCCCTGGATCCGACGCAGGCCCAGCGGACTTTGCTTTTCAACATAAAGAAGCTTAAATGGGACTCCGGACTTTTGGAGGCGTTCGGTTTGAGCTCCGGGCAGCTGCCGGCGGTGCTGCCGACGATAGGCGATTTCGGTAAAATAAAAATTGAAGACTTTACTATCCCGGTGCGCGCCGTCCTGGGCGACCAGCAGGCGGCGCTGCTGGGGCTGGATGTGAGTTCTGAGCGCTCGGCCGCGCTGAACTACGGAACCGGAGCGTTTTTGCTGGTGAACACGGGTTCCAAGCTGGTGAAAATACACGGCGTGCTTAATTCCATCGGCTGGCAGGAAGCCGGGGCTAAAGCGCCCTGTTACTTTCTTGAGAGCACTGTTAATTCGGCGGCCACCGCGCTTGAATGGCTGAAGGTGAAATTCGGCATATTCAGCGAGCTGTCGGAGGTCGACGCGATGTGCCGGCTTTCCCGCAACCGCCTTATGTGTCTGCCGGCCATAGGCGGTATAGGCTCCCCTTACTGGGATTTTTCGACCTTCACTACTTTTGCCGGCTTTTCCCCCCATACCGACAAGCATGATGTCGTGCGCGGCATGGTGGAGGGTATCGCTTACATGGTGGGAGACTCGCTGGACCTGATCAGAAAAAAAGGAATTAATATTTCCGAGATCCGGGCTTCCGGAGGCCTTTCCAACGTGGATTGGCTGCTGCAATTTCAGGCGGATATTACGGGAGCGAAAGTCCTGCGCATGGAAGACACTGAAGCCACTGCGCTGGGCGCCGCCATCGGGGCGGCCCGGGCCGTAGGCGTAGAACTGCCCCGCAAGATGAAAGTTTCGAAAGAATTTACCCCCGCTATCTCCGACGCTGAACGGGCCAACCTGATAAAAGGCTGGCGCGGATTCGTGAAAAATATCCGCAAGACCAGTTCCGACCTGCGCAAACTGAACATGCTCCCGCACGCTTAATTCTTGAATTGCATTAGCAATTTAAGAATTGTGCCATAAGCCATAAGGGCGCCGCGCCCGCCATAGGCTATATAGTTTTATCTTTTATTTCTTCCAGGTATTTTAAGGCTTCCATGGCGGCTTTGCAGCCTGAGCCCGCGGCCACGATGGCCTGCTTGTAAAACGGGTCAATGATGTCCCCCGCGGCGAAAACTCCCTCTACGGAAGCGCGGGAGCGGTCAGCAGTCACTATATAGGACGAATCGTCCGTTTTCAGTTTTCCTTTAAATATTCCGGTGGCCGGGTCATAGCCTATTGCGATGAAGACTCCGGGCGTGGGCAGGATGCGGGTTAAACCCGTCTTCACGTTTTTTATCCGCGCCGCTTTAACCCTGTCGTCGCCCTGAACTTCTTCCAGGACGCTGTCGTAAATTATTTCAACTTTCGGATTGTTCCTGAGCTTTTCCTGCAGGCGGAAATTTGCGCGCAATTTGTCGCGGCGGTGCACCATATAGACCTTGCTGGCGAACTTGGTCAGGAACAGGGCGTCCTCAACGGCGGTATCCCCTCCCCCGATGACGCATACTTCCCTGCCCCGGTAGAAGAATCCGTCGCAGGTGGCGCAACCGGATACGCCTTTGCCTATAAATTTCTGCTCTGAAGGAATCCCGGTCCATCTGGCACGCGCTCCGGTAGCCGCGATCAGCGCGTCAGCCGTGTATACGCGCCCGAAAGCCGTGGTGACGGAGAAGGGCCGTACTGATAGATCTACGGAAACGGCGTCCTCGGTGAATACTTCGGCTCCGAGGCGCTTAGCCTGCTTAAGCATTCTTTCCATGAGGTCCGCTCCGACCATGGGGTCGATGAATCCCGGAAAATTCTCTATTTCGGTGGTCAGGAGAAGTTGTCCGCCCGGAGCTATTCCGCCGAGAAGCGCCGTCCTGGCCCCCCCGCGGGCGGCATAGATAGCCGCCGTGAACCCCGCTGGTCCCGAGCCGATGATCACTATCTGGTAATGGTTATTGGTTTCGGACATAATAAGGTCTCAGTTGTAAGTGGTAAGTAGTAAGTGATAAGTGGTAAGTGATAAGTCGTAAGTTGTAAGGCTGAAACTTAATCCTTAATTCTATAACTCGCCATGGACGTGGGCGTTTCCCAAAAAGCGACTTCATCAATTTTTAAACCGGATTTTTTCAGGGACTTGAAAATAAGTTCGGCCAGTATTTCGGCAGTCGGGTTCAGGGCGGTTTCAAAGCAGGCCTGATTTTCCTTCCTGAGTATCTTCAGCAGCGGATCGTTCTTTGAAAGTATAACCTTGTGGTCAAGGTTGAGATCCAGCCAGGCCTTAACCGCAGTACCCAGCGCGGTGAAGTCCATCACCATTTTTTCATGGTTGAGCGTTTCGGCTTTCAAAGTGACTTCCACCAGGCCGTTGTGTCCGTGCAGGTTCTTGCACTTCCCTTTATGGTTGAGAAGCCTGTGCCCGTAGGCTAGGTTAAAGGTTTTTTTTATTTTATACATAGATATCGGAAGTTAAACGGTTTTGATGAGAACAATTTTCTGACTTGTCCTCGCTTTTTTCAGGAACTTGCGCACCAGGTCCATCGAGAGTCCCACTACCGTGTCAAAACGCCCTTCTATTTTCTCTATAAATTCGTCTTCCGCATCCTGCACGGCGTAGGCGCCGGCTTTGTCCGGGTGCTTTGAAGCGAGATCTTCGAGAGCGGCTTCGCTTAGTTTTCGGGCCTTGCAGCGCGAGGCTCCGAAGCCGCAAAGAAACACGCCTTTTTCCAGCCACAGCAGCGAAACTCCGGTGTAGACGGTCTGCCACGATCCGTTCTGAAGCCGCAGAAGCCGCATAGCGTCGGCTTTGTGCTTAGGTTTATTCAGCACTTTGCCCTTGCAGAAAACTATGGTGTCTGAACCCAGGACCGGCCTGTCCGGATTTTTCAGGGCCACGCTTAGAGCTTTCTTATAAGCGAGCTCCTTCACTATCAGCTCGGGCTTCTTAAAAGTGGCTATTTCTTTAATATGGCTGGGTATAACTGAAAAGCTTATGCCCGCCTCTTTTAAAAGGCGCGCGCGCCTGGGGGACTCTGAGGCGAGGATGAGTTTTGCGATTGCCATTTTTCCGGTTCTCTATTTTATAAGCTGCTTGTAGATAATCGCGGAAACAAAGATGCCGGCGATGCTTGAGATATTGAATTTGAAGACCAACCCTACGGTAAATTCCACCAGATTCAGATCCAGCGTGGTAGGGTTTAGGCCGGTGTTGAGCCCTGTGTTGAGGAGGCTGTTTATATTTCCGACCGGGAACCAGAAATTGCCGAGTTTATTAATGAACAGGCCCAGGAGTGAGCCCACCACTATCACGACTACCACATTGAGTATGTTTTTCATAATATGATCCTTCCGGCTTTATCCCTGGGAATATTAGTAGTGAACAGCGTGTTGGCGCCAAGCCAGTCCAGGTATTCCCTGCTGCCCTGGTTTATGTCCAGGAATATTATTTCAGGCACGGTGTAGGTGTGGTTGCGCTTGACGAATTGTTCCACATCCTCGGCAAGTTTCTTCCTTGTTTTTATGACCAGCAGGAATTCCCTGGATTTTTCCACCTTGCCCTTCCAGCGGTAAGTGGACGCGACATTCTCTATCACCGAAACGCAGGCGGCTAATTTCCCCTCTACAAGGCCCCCGGCGATTAAAGAAGCGGTTTTTTCGTCACCGACGGTGACAAGACAGATGGCGTATTGAGTCGGCATAACGTAATAATATAAATAGCGAACTGAGTAAGTCAAATCCGGCGTCGCTCATTCCGGCAGATTACAGGTGGAGAGCTCTTCGCGCGCCCGGTCTATGATCGGCTGATTGGCGCTGCGCCAAATCTCATCGTCTTTTAAAGCGGCGAGGTAAAGCTTTTCCATTCGCGTGAAGATGTCGCTCTGGTTGTCGTAAAACGTGCGCTGGTAGCGGTATATCTCGTAGGTCGGCATCGCTCTTACAATTGCGTCATTTTTCATGGCCGCGTTTATAGTCATGACGCCCTTTCGCACCTTCTCCAGATCCCTGTCGTATAGAAGCTGAAAAAAAGATTCTCCGTTTATTGACTCTTTTATCTTTTCCAGCCAAACCCGCTGCGTCTGGAGCGTTTCAAGCGGCCTCTGACACTCCGGCTGCGAGGATAAGGCGGTGTTGCGCGCGGCTAAGGCGGCGGACCTTGAACCTTCCATGATGTAGGTGCATAATAAGTCGGACTGCATTTTACCGGCGAAAAGCTTCCGCTCTGAATCCCTGTTGGCCAGACCTATCTCAAGTTCGACCCGCGCCTGAAATAGCGCCGCCAGTTCCTCCTCCTCGGAGATTACTTCCTGGAGCCCACTCATCGCGTAGAGCCGGTAGATATAGGCGGCCCGGGCCAGAGTCAGTGTCAGCAGTGTGTCGGATGCCTTATATTCCTTCGGCAGGTATATCATGCCGGTTTTTAGTGAGAATTTATGGCAGAAGCCGGGGGTGTTGCTGTATTCGAACTTTACCGGATTCTTGAGCAGGAAACTGACCAGCGGCTTCCCTTCCGGCGTGCGTGTCAGAATATCAAAGGCGCGCTCTATTGACGGCTCGCTGGTCAATCTGGCCTCGTATGTTTTATTAAAAAGACATCCGCTCAGAAAAAGACATAGCGGCATAGCGGCAGCGAAACAACGCGCTGAATTGAAGTTCATTTAAAAAGTCCTTTAAGAAGTTTCTGCACCGAGTCCTTTAGGACCGGCTGCTTTAATATGGCTGAAACATCGGGCTTTACGGACGGATTACTGAAAGGACCTTTTATTATCACTCCGATCGGGACCGGCAGGCTTATGCCGGCCTTGGGAGTTGTTATCACATTCAGGTCCAGTGTGTCGTTGACCAGGTTGATGCTGCCGGAGGAGTCGGCGTCCGCCGCGTCGGCGCGGAGTTGGGACTTTTCTATCTTCATGACGCCGCCGCGGAAGGTGTAATCGCCCTCCATCCGGGTGAATTTAATCTTGTTAAAATCGGGCAGCTTTAAGGCCGTTACTATCTTGGCGGCCTTACCCAGGACCAGAAACGGGTAAAAAACTATCCGGGCCATGGCGGAATTTTTGGTGAACTGCTGGATATCGTCAAGCTCTCCGCCGGCGACGCTGAAGGAGGCGGAGCCGGAGAGCCCGCTCAAATCTGAGGAGATGTTCTTGAGATCGTATTTTACGGCAGTTTCCCCGCCCTTGAAATTTGGATGGATGATCGCCCCAAGCCTGGTTTTGCCCGTCAGGTCAAAGCTGAACGGCTTGCCGGCTGCCCCGGCTTTTTTAGCTCCGGCAGCGGTTGCGGGTGTTTGTCCGCCGGTGGCCGCGGCCGGTTTGAGGGTCAGAGAGGTCAGGTCAGCGTTCAACACCGCCTGGGCGTGAGTGGAATAGTTTTTTACCGTCAAGGTCGCTTTCAAAGGCGAACCTTGCATTTTGCCGGCCGCGTCCGCCTTTAGCAGCTCCTTTGAAAAATCGGCCGAGCCCGTAATTTCCGAGAGCCGGGTGTCGAACGCCGTGGCGCCGACGCCGCTAAAGCTGAGTCGGCCGCGCAGGTCCGCGGTTTTTGTCATAGTGAAAAGGAAATCTCCCGCGGCCGAACCTGTGAGATCATATCCCTTCAGCTGCGGCATCATCTCCCCAAAGTCGTGCAGGTTGCCAGCGCTCAATTTCAGGCTGCCGGAAGCTGTAAGCTGCGGGGCCATGGTAAACTCGCCGGCGGCTGAGGCCTTAAGGCTCTTCGCCGCTACGCTGGCGGCCAGGAGGCGCACTTTTTTAGAAGAAACAGTAAAGCTCGCGCTGATGTCGGCCAGTGGTATCTTTATATTTTTTGGAGTGGAACGGAATTTTCTTGCCACTTCAGTGGTATCCAACTCGGGCGTCTGGCCTTTCACCTCTACCGCCAGGGCGTAATCAAAGACCGGGTTCCAGGCAAGGCGGCCCTTGACCGCGCCTTGAGCCGGGCCGGCCTTAAACTCCAGCTTTTTGAGCAGCAGGTCGCCGGATGTGAGCTTGAAGGCCGCGTCGGCCGCCAGCGCGGGCAGCAGGATGCGCGCCGGGATCCCCGGGAAATAAGGTTTAAGGTCAGTGCTGGAAAAGGCCTTTACGCGCAGCGAGATTTTGGCGTCAGGCTCTATCAGATTCTCAAGGCTCCCTTTTAACTCACAGGAGATCTTGCCGGCCTTTAGCGTCGCGCGCTCTATCTCGGCCCGGCCTTTTTTAAGGTCCCAGCCGCCAAGAGCTGCCAGTCCCCTGGCATAGACCGGGAATTCGCCTGCCAGGGCGGAGGATTTTAAGACGAGCGTAAAGCCGGCTTCAAAAGGAAACATCTCTCCGGAGGTAAGCGATTTTGCCGACAGGTTCAGGCCGGAAAGGTTTACGGCGACGGAGCGGTCGGCGTTGGCGTAGACTATACGGGAGTTTATGACGCTTATATTTGAGACGCTGAGGTTAATGGGTTTTGCCTGGCCGCTCTGAGCCGGCTTTCTGGCGGCTTCCGGCCGCGGGCCTACGAGAAGATCCGAGAAATTATAATCGTCTTTTTTTACCTGTAGTATATTAACAGTCACGCCTGAAGCGCGGATTGAATTTATCTGGAGTTCTTTTTTGAGCAGAGCCTTGAAATCCGGGCGGATGCTGAAGTCTTCCGCTGAAAGGAACACTCCTTTTTTAAATCCCCCGGCTTCCGCCACCTTAAGGTTCTTAAGCGAGAAACCGCGCAAGTTGAGCGCGGCCGCGTCCAGGCTTATCTCGCGCCGAAGATTTTGTTCGGCGTATTGCAGCGCCAGTTTTCTGATTCGGTCCGGTGTGAAGTAGAATTTGAGGATAAGGAAGGCGGTAAGGGCCGCGGTCAGCGCGAGCGCCAATCCCCAGGCTGAGAGCCGTAGTAGTTTCCTCATATATTCAAATTATACAATACATGCGCGGACGCCGCGTTAAAGCCGGGAATTATCATGCGGCTAAAAGCTGCGGCGCGAAATTTATTTTCCGGGTTAAAAATGCTAGTCTAGTGTAGTTTAACACTTATGAAAACTCTTATCGTGAATCTTAATCTGGCCATAGATAAGACGGCAAAGGTGTCCGTCTTCAGGCCTGACCGAATTTATCGCTTCGCTGACACCCTTACCCAGCCTGGCGGGAAAGGCGTGAACGTGGCCCGGGCTCTTAAAGAGCTGGGCTGCCGGCCCGTTATCGCCGGTTTTGTCAGCGGCTATAACGGACGCTGGATAAAAGAAAACATGACGGACAATAATTCACCCGACCTTCTGGTCAGTCATTCCTCAGGCGAATCACGCATCTGTTATTCCATCGTTGACTCCCGCGGTCTTTCCATGGATATAAACGAGGAGGGTCCCGCGGTTCCGCCCGCGGCCCAGTCCCTGCTGCTCAGGAAACTTGCGGAAGCGGCCGGCGACTTCCAGGTGGCCGCCGTATGCGGCAGAGTGTCTGTGGGGATAAAAAAAGGTTTTCACGCCCGTCTGACGCTTGGGCTTAAAAAAGCCGGCTGTTTCACGGTATTCGACACCAGCGGCGAGCCACTGATGGAAGGAATTTTGGCCGGGGTCGATCTGGTCAAGATAAACAAGAGCGAATTTGAAGAGGTGTTCGGCGGATGTTTATCCCGCAAAAATATCCGCAGAGCTTTTGATAAATATTCTCCGCGAGGCCTTAAAGCCCTGATAGTCACAAACGGCCCCCACTCAACCCTTGCCGTTTCGCAGTTCGGATTGTGGTCGTGCAGGTCAGTGTCGCTCAAGCGGATTGAAAGTCCGGTCGGCGCAGGAGATTCTTTTACGGCGGGTTTTATCTCCGGTTTTATGAGAGGGCTCGCTTTTGAAGCTAATCTGAAACTTGCAACCGGCTGCGCCGCTTCCGATTGCCTGACTCTCGGAGCGGGCCGTATTTCCCGCAGCGAGGCTGAGGCGCTGGCTGCTGGCGTTGAAATTACGGAACTGTAGGGTTGGAGGACTGGGGTATTATTACTTATAGTCATTTTTTTTACGGGTCAAAATATTATGGAAAAATTAAACGCTATTGAAGCAATATTTGAGAATGCTCACGCCCAGAAGCGGACGGCTTTGCTTGAGACCGAGGTTTATGAGATACTCGCCCTGGCCGGTCTGGCTGTCCCAAAGCGCTTGTTTTATCCCTTGGCGGATCTTGACCCGTCCGCGGCCGCCCTTGATATAGTGTCCAGGCTTGAAGGCCGGAATGTTGTGATGAAAATCGTTTCATCCGGTACCCTGCACAAGACCGAGTCCGGCGGAGTGAAGATACTGTCCCGCGAAAAGGACGCCGTGGAGACGGCGCTGAGCGGTATGCGGGAAAAGTTTCCGGGCGTTGAGGGCATTATGGCCTGCGAGTTTGCCGAACATTCCCCCTTCGCGCTGGGCGAAGAATTAATGCTGGGTGCCAGGTCCGACGACGCCTTCGGTCCCATAGTTACGCTGGGCGCTGGCGGCACCAACGCCGAGGCCCTGACCGCGTCACTTAAGCCCGGCACAAGCCCGGCCATCGCGCCAGTGGAACTTATGCATAATGGGGCTGAGTGGCAGAATTTTCTGGACAAGTCCTGGATCTGGCAATATACATCGGGCAAGGTGCGCGGCGGGAAACGCATAGCCAATGACGGCGAGATGATAAACTGGCTGGAATCTTTCGCCTACATTATGAGGTATTTCCGGGACGGCGGGGCTTCAAAATTCGCCATCGAAGAATTCGAAGTAAATCCTGTGGCGGTCTCAAAAGGCCGCTTGGTGGCGCTGGACGGAGTGCTCCGCTTTCGCCCCGCTCAAAATAAAGAGCGCGCGCGCCCGTCCAAGAAAGGCGTGGCCGGACTTTTAAGCCCGCGCGCGGTTGCGGTAGTGGGCGTGAGCGAAAAAAAGATGAACATGGCCCGCATCATCTTAAATAATATCGTCAAAGCAGGCTTTGACAGCAAGCGGATCTATATAATAAAGGAAGGGCTGGCCGAAGTTGACGGGGTAAAGTGTTACGCCGACCCTAAAGATCTGCCTGAGACGGTGGATATGTATGTTGTGGCTGTGCCCTCGGCGGAAGTTCCGGAAGTTCTGGCCAGGGCAGGCGCGTCCGGCAATGTTAACGGCGTGGTCCTGATTTCAGGCGGGATGGGCGAGAAAGCCGGTAGTGAGGATGTTGGCGCAAGCGTGGTGCGCGCCATAGCGAAGGCTAAAGAAAAAAACCCGGATTTTGTCCTTAGTGGCGGAAATTCGTTGGGCATCGTGCTTCCCCGCTCAATGGTAAATACGCTTTTCATACCGGAATATAAACTGGATTACCCGCTCGGCGAAAACCCGCATATAGCCAAGACCGCTTTTGTCAGTCAGAGCGGCGCGTTTGTCATTTCTTCGCTAAGCAAAATGGCGTGGCTAAAACCCGTTTACAGCGTCACCGTCGGCAACCAGCAGGATGTAACCGTGGTGGATTATGTCGAGAGGCTTTGCGAAGAGGACGAGATTAAGGTCCTTCTGGTATATCTGGAAGGTTTCAAGTACGCTGACGGTCTGCTTCTGGCTAAGGTAGTGGAGAAGGCGCGCGAAAAGGGCAAATTGGTGATAGTCTATAAGGCCGGCCGGACGGCGATGGGGCAGAAGGCTGTTATGGGCCATACAGCCTCGATCGCCGGTGATTATCTTGTGACCAAAACAATACTGGAGGCGGCGGGCGCGCTGGTGGCTGATAGCTTTGATGAATTTAACGATCTCGCCATCATGGCCTGCTATTTCTCCAACTTCAATATCAGGACAGGCAATACTTTTTTTATGAGTAACGCCGGATTTGAGTCCGCCGGTATGGCGGACGGCGTCGGAGGGCGTATCACTGTTGATATGACGGATGAGCGGCTTATGGAAGATATGCGCGCGGTCCTGAAGGAGTTCAGGCTTGACGGGATCGTGGACGTAAAGAATCCGATGGACGTGACGCCCATGGCGCCTGACGCCGCCATCGGGCCTCTGACCGATATGGCTCTGGGCTCAAAAGAATTCGGGGCGGTTGTGCTGGCGATGGTGCCGCTTACCCCCGCCATGAATACTCTGCCGAAGGGACGCGGCGATCATCCGGACGCGTTTGAGCGGTCCTTTCTGAAACATACCGCCGAACATGTCCAGCAGGAGAGCAAACCTCTGATCTTCTGCGTGGCGGCCGGGGCTAGATATGATCTGTATTGTGATTACGCGATGGAGCTGGGGATTCCCGTCTTCCGCTCAGCGGACCGCGCGGTATATATTTACGGCAAATACCTTGAATATATCATGGGCTGACCTGGAAAACCTAAGCCGCTTTATTGAGGATGTTCTCAATCTCCGTCCGGGTGTAATCTATTCCCCATTTGCTTATAAGTCCCATTGCGTTTTCCGCTATCTTCGGAATGTCCTGTGCCGGTATATTTGCGTCTGAAAGGCGGGTGGGCGCGCCGATCTTCCCGGACCAGGCCTCAAAGGCAGCTATTGTTTCTTCGGCTGTCCTGACTCCGAACACCGCCGCGCCGAATTTTTCCAGCCGCGCGGGTCCGTCCTTCCTCAGGTGGTGTTTAAACCAGGCCGGGATAACTATGGCCAGGCCCGCGCCGTGGGCTATATCGTACAGCGCGCTGAGCGAATGCTCTATGGCGTGATTGGTGAAGCTCGTGCCGCCGTAGCCGAGCGATTGCAGGCCGTTTAAAGCCATGGTGGCCGACCACATCATGGAGGCGCGCGCGTTATAATCTTTCGGGTCTTTCAGAATCCTTTCGGTTGAAGCGATAATAGAGCGCGCCAGGGCATGCGTAATCTCGTCGGTAACTATGACGTCTCTGTCCGTGGTTGAAAAATATCCCTCGATAAGATGGGACAGCGCGTCCACCGCGCCGTAAGCCACCTGCGCTTGTGGGAGCGTCATGGTAGTTCCCGGGTCCAGAATGGAAACTCTGGGGAAAAGCGCTGAACCCATGGCGGCGAATTTTTCTTTTGTCGCCTCATTGGTTATCACGCAGCCTGAGTTCATTTCGGAGCCGGTCGCGGGAATTGTCAGCACTGCAAAAAGCGGCAGTGCGTCTTTTATGCCGGCCTTGCCGCTAAAAAAATCCCACAAATCCCCGCCGTACGCGGCGCCGGCCGCTATCGCCTTCGCCTCGTCTATCGCTGAGCCGCCGCCGGCCGCTATTACCATGTCGCAGCCGTTCTCTCCGGCTTTTTTGACGCCTTCGCGCGCGTGGCTCAGAACGGGATTGGGTTTTACGCCGGCGTGCTCGATCACTGTTATACCGGCGGCGGCAAGCGAGGCGGAGACCGCGTCGTAGACGCCGTTCTTCTTTATGCTTCCCCCCCCGTAGACCAGCAGAGCTTTTTTGCCGGCCCGGGATGCCTCGGCTCCTAGTTTAGCGATGGTTCCCTTTCCAAAGATTATGCGGGTGGGATTGTGAAAAGTGAAGTTCTGCATCTGATTCTCCTTTGCGCTGTTCAAGTTTACTTAGTTTACAAATTTTGTCGAGAGTGAAGAAAGGCGCGCCGCCTTTTTGTTATTTTATAGAATATAACCATGGAACGTAATCTCAGGGTACTGCACCTCAGCGAAAGTTTCGGCTGGTCCGGCGGCGCCGCCCAGGCTCTCGCCCTGGCCGTTCAGCTCGAGGCCAGGGGCCATAAAAATATGCTCGCGGCCCCGGAGGGCGGCGACCTGTGGAAAAAAGCGGACGCGGCCGGTTTGGAACTTTATAATTTCAGGCCCGGGCGTGATTATGATCTGCCCTGCGCCTATAAACTGGCTCATCTGATAGAACGCTGGAAGCCGGACGTTATTCACGCCCATCATCCTAAAGCTCACGCCATGGGCCTTATCGCGAAAGCGATAACCCGCCGCAGGCCGGTTTTTGTCGTCACGCGCAGGGTCTCCCACCCGCTTATAAAAACTTTCTTCGCCCGGCTCAAGTACAAAAGTTCCCTCGTCAACGGGTATATCACGGTGGCTGAAGCCATACGCGCCATGTTTCTGGCTTATGGTATCGCCGCCGATAAGGTCCGGACAATTTACAGCGGCGTTGATACGACGCGATTTAAGCCCTGCCCGCCCAGTGAACGGATAATCAAAGAGCTTGCTCTTCCTCCGGGGGTGCCCGTGGTGGGATTAGTGGGCAATTATAGTTTTGACAAGGGGCAGCGCGTCCTTATAGAGGCGGTTTCCCGGCTTATGGGCGAAAGAAAGAAAATTATTCTGCTGCTGGCCGGCAGGGATACGGATTCCGGCGAGGTGCGGGAGCTATTGACGCAGAAAGGCGTTCCGCCGGAAAACACCAGGCTTCTGGGCTTAAGGCAGGATGTGCCGGAGATATTATCGGTGCTGGCCGTGAGCCTTAACTGCGCCATCAAAGGAGAGGCTTTAAGCGGTTCCATCCGCGAGTCAATGGCGATGGGCGTCCCGGTTATAGCCAGCGATATCTCGGGGAACGGGGAGTTGGTGCGGGCTAATGAGACCGGCATGTTGTTCCCTCCCGGCGACGACACAGCCCTTTATGTCCGGCTGAAACAAGCGCTGTCAGATACAGGCGACATTCGCGCCATGGCGGAGCGTGGTCTTGCCTTGGTGCGCGCGGACTTTACCGCGGAAGTCATGGCCCGCAAGACCTTCCTCTACTACCGGGAATTGCTCAAGCGTTAGTATCGTAAAACGGAAAGCGTAAAGCGGGAAGAGTAAAACGGAAAGCGTAAAACGGGAAGTCGGGGTTGTAAACTTCTTCCGCTTCCCGTTTTACGTTTTCCGGCTTTTATATTAATTTGCTCTGGAAGAACCAGGCTAGGCTTAGGAAAGCGGTGAATCCCACCACATCCGTGATCGTGGTCAGCACGATACCTGAAGAATGCGCCGGGTCAAAGCCGAGTTTTTTCATGGTCAGCGGTATGAGCGCTCCGCTGAGCCCCGCGGCTACAAGGTTAACCAGCATTGCAGCCCCGACTACCAGTCCCAGGTAGGGGTTTCCTTTCCAGATCCAGACTGCTAAAGCGGTCACCAGACCTGTGGCCGCGCCGTTCACGAACCCCACCCAGACCTCGGTCATAACCATCTTCATCGCGCTTTTGGGCTCAATTTCGCGCATTATCATTCCCCGCAGGACAACCGAGAGCGTCTGGGTGCCGGCGTTGCTGCCCTGCCCTGCCACTATCGGTAGAAAGACGGCCAGCACTGCCACTTTTGCTATCAGACCTTCAAACATAGCCACCACGGCGCCAGCCAGGAATACGGTGGCCAGATTAATATGCAGCCAGGGTAGGCGTTTTTTTATCTTGAATTTAGCCGGAGAATAAACGCGCTCCTCGGCGCTGGCGCCGAATAATATCTGCAGGTCTTCCGTGGCCTCTTCCTCTGTTGAGGCGATGATGTTCTTCGTGTTGACGGTGCCGATTATGCGGCCGGCCTCATTTACCACAGGAACGGCGAGGTAATGCTTCCTTGAGAACATTACTACCAGCTCTTCGCGGTCGGTGAAAGGCGCGACTTTTACCACATCCTTGATCATAATCTCCTCGACGCGCGCGTCGAGCGGAGCCAGCAGGAGATCGCGCATGTTAAGCACGCCGAGCAGGACATTTGAGTCGTCCACAACATAGCAGTAGGCTGTGGGCAGATGTTTTTTCGCGATTTGGCGCAGTTTGAGTATTACTTCCTTTACCTTCATGTCTTTGCGGAAGGACAGGAAATCCGTGTGCATCATGCGGCCCGCGCTCTCTTTGGGGTAAGCCAGTATTTCGGCCATATCCTTGGAGAAATCTAGGGCGAGCAGAGGAATAACAGCTTTTGAAAAAGCCGGATTGAAGCGGCGGAAGACGTCGGCCGCGTGATACTTGCCCACATTCAGCAGTATGGATGCGGCTTCCTCTTTGGAATTCTTTTCCAGCAACTGCGCGGCGGTCAGCGGCGGCAGATGTTCAAGGCACTGGGCCGCGATTGCCGACGGCAATTCTTTCAGCACCTGTGCCGCGTCAGCGGCGGCAAGTGTTTCAAGCGCCTGTGCCGCTTTATGCGGGTCGCTCTGTATAAATTTCTTTACTATCTCAATGGCCGCTTCTTTTTTTTTCATATTAAGGATCCTGTCTAATGATGTCTATATGTGTGGCTGAATTGCCTTGCGTCTGAACGGCTTTGCCTCTCTATGGCCGCCCCGCTTACCGGGCCGCCCGCCTGAGCCTGTCCATTATCGCCCGGCCAAGACCGGTTGACGGCACCGCCTCCGCCAGAATAATATCAACTCCGGCCCTGTCCAGCTTGTGCAGGTGGGAAAATAAATTGGCCGCGGCTTCAGCCAGATTACCGGAGCGCGAAAGTATCTCGGCGCGTTTTACCGGGAGCGCCGGTTTTGACTTGAAAGCCAGATAGCCGTATTTAAGGCCGGCCTTAAGTTTCAGCGGCGCTTTTTTTATGACGCGAAGTCGGGCGCGCGGAGAATAATGCTTCTTCAGCTGACCGGGAGATATAGGGCGTTTCCCCCCTTTTAAAGCGGCGCTCAGCGGCCCGGTAACCAGCTCTATCTCCTCCCGGGGCAGACCGCCGTGGCGCAATATCACAAAGGCTCCTTTAATCAGCGCCAGAACGGTTGATTCCACGCCTATGCGAGTCGGTCCGCCGTCTAGGATCATGTCCGGACCGTCCTTGAGCTGGCCGCGCGCGTGGCTGGCGGTAGTCGGGCTTAAAGATCCAAAGCTGTTGGCGCTGGGCGCGGCTATGGGTGTCCCCGCCTTTTTTATCAGCGACATGGCCACGGGATGTGACGGCATACGCAGGGCTACCGTCTCCAGCCCGGCCGTGACTATGTCCGGAACTATTCTTTTTTTCGGTAGCACCAGAGTCAGGGGGCCCGGCCAAAAGCGCGTCATCAGGGCCTCAGCCCCGGCGCTTACCCGCGCGAGGGTCCTGGTCTGCCGGATGGATGATACATGTACTATAAGAGGGTCAAAATGCGGTCTCTTTTTGATTTCAAAAATTCTGGCTACCGCCTTGGCGTTCAGGGCGTCGGCCCCCAGGCCGTAAACGGTCTCGGTCGGAAAAACCACCGTCCCGCCAGCGCGTATCAGCGCGGCGGCTTTTTTGACAGAGGCCGCGGAGGTTTTTACAAAAAGGGTCATCAGTATGATTTTATGATTTTAACAGGCGGGAAACAAACTGCCAAGCGCCCGCGCTGAATTTTCGAAGTTTAGGCCGGCGCCACAGGCGTCGCTGTATGACCACGCCTGCGGCTCGCCGGAGGAAGACTGCCAGCCGGGTCCGAAAGGGTCGGCCCACACAGCTGGGCCCGCAATTATAATATAATACTCTCAAGGAAAACTTACATATGCACGATACTAGTGAGGGACAAATTCAGACTCCGGAACACACGGCCGCGGCCGGCGGCCTGCATGTGGTCCTCATATCCCTTTACCATTTCGGGGCTTTCGGCCCGCGGACACTGTCCGATGTGCTGAAGAAGAGCGGGCATACCGTAAGCATGGTCTTCTTTAAGCGCGACAAAACCAACGAAATGGCCCTGCCGACCGCCAAAGAGTATAAGCTTCTAAAAAACCTGATAAAAGATCTGTCCCCGGGCCTTGTGGGCATCAGCACGCGATCCGCGTTCTTCCCGGTTGCCCGCGACATTACCGCCGCGCTCAAGCCGGAGATAACCGTGCCGGTCATCTGGGGCGGGGCTCACGCGATTATCTGCCCGGAAGAATGTATCCGGTATGCTGATATCGTATGCGCGGGTGAAGGGGAAGGCCCGCTACCCCTGCTGGCGGACGCCATTCTTAATAAAAAGGATCATACGCGAATCCCCGGCCTCTGGACAAAGGGAGTCGATGGCTCAGTGATACAGAACGAGACGTGCCCCGTTACCGAACATCTTGACGCGCTGCCGCTGCCCGATTTCAGCGACGTATCCGGCTCGTATGTGATAGAGGACGATAAGTGCGAGAACAGGGAGCCGCTCTACAACGACTCTCTTACCTACTATAATTTTATGTCGGGGCGCGGATGCCCTTTCCGTTGTGATTTCTGCAGCAACAGCGTTTTTCACTCGATATTCAAAGGGAAAGGAGGGCGGCTCCGCCAAAGAAGCGTGGACAACGTTATACGCGAACTCCTGAACGCAAAAAGAGCCTTCAAGAACCTCGCCTGGATCTCGAGCAACGACGAACTTTTCGGGCAGGACGCGGAATGGCTTCGCGAGTTTAGCGAACGATACAAGCGCGAGATCGGACTCGCGTTCCACTGCGATATACATCCAAGTTATGTAACCGAGGAGAAGATCTCCGCGTTAAGCGGGATGGGCCTTAAAACCATCTCAATGGGCCTGCAAAGCGGAAGTGAACGTATCCGGCGCGAGGTGTACGGAAGGAACACTCCTGATGCGATGATCCTGAACGCGGCGGGGCTATTCAGGAAATATAAGATCTTCCCCTCGTATGACCTGATCTTTGACAACCCTCTCGAAACCGTGGACGATCTCCGGAAAACGCTGGATTTTATGATGCGGCTTCCGCGCCCATTCCGAATGTGCACGTATTCGCTTCAGTATCACCCCAAAACGGCCCTCACTGAAAAGCTGCTTTCAATGGGCATAATAACCGAAAAAGACGTGGACGGTGTATCTTTAAAAGGGTTCAGCCAGTGGCATATCCGGACGGACCTGAGGACCAATAAGAAAGATGTAGTGTTCCTTCAGCGTCTTTTTTTAATGCTCGGGAGCTATGTTTCGCTGAGCAAGAAAAAGCCGAACAGGGTTATATCTTTGTTTCCGCGTTGGTTCATCGTATCGCTTGATAAGAGCCCACTGTTCCGCAACAATTTATTTCTGACGGGCTGGGTCAAATATCTTCCGAAAGCCACCTTCGCTGCGGGTCTCATATTGCAGCTTGATTTTGCCGGATTTTTCTCGCGACTACGCCGTAGGCTTGATAAAACTCGCCCCGGCTGATGAGTAACCGGGAATAAGGTGACAGAATAAGGTGACACACAACTTAATTAGCAGCTAATTAAGTTGTGTGTCACTTTATTTCCCCTATTTCCCCTGATGTCCGAATATTAAAAAACCCGGCTAAAAATAGCCAGGTTTTAAAACTTCGGAGAGGAAGGGATTCGAACCCTTGATACGGGTTTACCCCGTATGCCGGTTTAGCAAACCGGTGCCTTCAACCGCTCGGCCACCTCTCCACTTGTCACCCTCCCGCTTATGTCCCGGGAGGTATAAACCAACTTCATCTGCTAACTAGTATATAAAACTTTTATCGCCTATAAAATCTAAAATCCGCTTTTTAGCTTAAACCGCGACAACGCCCAGCCGCTTTAATTCCCAAAAACATTTTGTCATCGCTGAAACGTCGGCGGCCGCGTTATGCGCTTCATCAAAGCCCTTTTTAAATAATTTATGGTGAAGCTCTTCAAGCTTTGGCCACTTATAACCGTATGGGCCGGGCAGGGCGCAGTAATTTGTGGAGCTTTGCATGGTGCAGATCCTTCTTTTGGCCTGAAGGCGGTCCTGCAGCTTATTTCTTAAAAATTCGGCGCCGACGATCTTTTCGTCAAAGCTCATGTTGTGCGCGACCAGATATGTCGCCTGGTCTACCGCCGCCTGAAATTCCGATAATACTATCATTAAATCTTTCCCCTCTCTTTCCGCCCTATCTGTTGAAATGCCGTGTATCCGCGCGGCCTCGTCCGGAATCGTAAAGCCGACAGGCTTAATTATGAAATCTCCGCCGGCCATTTTATTCCCTTCGCTGTCATAGAGTAAATAGGCCAGCTGGATCATTCTGGGCCAGTTGTCCAGATCGCTTATAGGCGCCTTCCAGTTTTTCGGAAGCCCGGTAGTTTCAGTGTCAAAAAAAAGGTACATATCTTCTCCCAGTGCGTTTTTTCTTCATATCGCTCCCCATAGTTTCAGGACGGCTTGTTCCTCGGCGGCGGATGTTACTTTCTTAAACCGCGCTCCTGAAGCGCCGTGCACGCGCTCTCTGCATTGCTGCCAAGTCGCGTGCCGCTCAACGCGGCTTTCTACGAGGCTGATATATATTACGCCCCCGGCCTTCGACCTTGGCGAAGATGAGGTTGATTTCGGCGCGGTAACGCGCAAATGCACGGTTTCAGGCTCAAGTAAGGAGTAGCCGCATCCGACGGCCGGACCATCGTATAACTTAGACATTATTCCTTTAGAAAAGGCGACCGCTATTTCGTCGCAGCGTTCGTTTATCTCATGTCCGGCGTGGCCCTTTACGTGACCCCAGGCGAGCCGGCCTTTCCGGGCCTGCGCGAGGAGGTCCAGGTGCTCCCATAGTTCGCGGTTGACCACGGGTTTACCTGCCGCCGTCTGCCAGCCTTTGCGCTTCCAGTTGTTTATCCAACCCGTAATTCCGTTTATGAGAAGCCCGGAATCGGTATAGATCTTAACCCGCTCGGTCCGGTCGCTCACGGCGCTGAGCGCCGCGATTGCCCCCAGCATCTCCATGCGATTATTCGTCGTAGGCCGTTGTGCGCCGCCAAGCTCACGGACGTGGTTTTCGGGAAAGATGATGACAGCTCCCCAGCCGCCCGGTCCGGGATTGCCCGAGCAGGCTCCGTCGCAATATATGAATATCGTCTTTTCCATTGCCGGAACGCCGGTCTTATCTTATTTTTCTGGCAAACTTGTCTTTCACATTGGCGTTAATAAAAGTGCTCAATCCCTTTCCCGTAAGGGCGAGAGATTTCATCTTGCTTATATTGCCGCTGCCCGCGCTCTGATTGCTGTAGATGTAAGTTGAACAAGATGTGAAGCCGATCGTTATGGAGTCTTTTGCAACTTCGTACGCCGCGACCTCGGACTTGCCGCTAAGGTTTTTGTATTTTTTCATTTTTTGTCTCCTCATTCGCTGATATGTTTTTTAATATGCCCCGCGGCGCACGCTGTAATAATGTATTGCCTTAAATTCACTCTAAAAAAGTTTTTCTTATGCCTTCTTCAAGGCCGGTCCAGCTTTTCCAGCCGGTGTCGCGCTCCCATTTAGTCGGGGAGGCGATCCAGTTACCCGCGGCCCCCTCTCTTGCTTTATCACGGTTGAAGACCGGTTCCGCGCC